>Ga0224723_1000535_pt1 | contig 25911 bp, 22 predicted proteins | sample Balambano_FR2_Me_FD_161647 | JGI IMG/M metagenome (GOLD analysis project Ga0224723, IMG submission 161647) | Freshwater sediment microbial communities from Lake Towuti, South Sulawesi, Indonesia - Balambano_FR2_MetaG | ecosystem: Environmental > Aquatic > Freshwater > Lake > Sediment | place... | reverse complement strand
TTTGAGTCCCAGCGCTGAACTCGGCAGCGAACCCGCGTGAGCCTGCTCAACTAAAGCGTAGAGATATTCAGCGTCGAGGAACTGTCCTTCGGTTGCCACATCCTGACCCACCAGGAACACCTTTTCGATCGGAAATCCAGAGAAAATAAGCTGATCGATCGCCTGCCCTGCTGCTTCCCGACTGGGAAAAACGCCGATCGCTCTCCGGTGCTGCTTGATGATCATTTTCTCTATGCACAAATAAGAAATGTTTTTAGTAGCTTATATTACTAATTTACCCTTCCAACTTTGACGCGCATCAGCCTCATTTCGCTTTATCAAAATTTCTTGACGAAGCTGTTGCCGGTCGTGATTTGAGAATCCAAGTTGACCAATGCGCCGCCTCTAAATCAGCCGCCAGGCAGAAATTGGCTCAAGATAGCGATTGGCGTTTGATGAATTGTCGATCGGGGGTCACGTCCCCAAACAATAAAGTAAATCTCCTGCTCCACCGTCTTCTTCACCCAAATGGAGCAAATTATCGTAAAGATGGACTCACTCATTTCAGCGAACAGCGGTTACACGTCTGCGCTTGTGTAAAACTCTGCCGTTCTGCCCCAGACCACTCTGCTGCTGAGCAAAACGATTTTTGAGCTGCTCATCCACCTGGTTTTGAGGAGAGTCTCAGTTGAGCGATATCAAGTCTAGCGTTCTCTCGGCACCAGCACCAATTTGTGCAGCTTGTTATGCAGCTTGAACTTGCGATCAGTCTAGCTTCAGGGCATTAACAGGCACTTCGTCCCAAGATTCAACGGTTCGTAAACGGGCAACCCAGCCAGCAGCTTTTTGCACCTCCGTGAGGTTCTCATCAAAAGAGATGTGGCACTCTTGTGCCTGTCGCTCATCGCAGCAGGCTATGCACGAAGAGATAATGCCCGATGGGTCAATTTGTTCGTTTACCCAAATTTTCATTAACTGTGACCTCACGCCGTGGAGAAAACTTGAGCGAGGAATCCAATCCTGCCACCTTACAGCCAGCCAGTCGCCCAATACCTATCACCCAATAAGTGTTTTACAAGAGGAACCCGCTGAGCGCAAGCCACCTGTGTGTTAACTTTTTACACGGGTCGTGCTCGGCTGCGCGAGTGCTGCCAGTGCTGCTCCAGCTAACTGACACACTCGCCAATCCGCCAGAATTGTTGCTCCCAGCCGCTGATAAAAATCGATCGCAGGCTGATTTGCAGTTTGCACCAGCCATTCCAGCCTGCCGTAGTCACGATCGATCGTTTGCCGCGCCAGAGCAGAAACCAGCGCCGTTCCCCAGCCCTGATATCTGTAGTCTGACTGCACAAACAAATCTTCAATAAATAGCCCTGGCTTCGTGAGAAATGTCGAGTAGTTAGTGAAAAACAACGCAAACCCAACAATTTGATTTGACTGTTCGGCGACGATCGCCTGGGCATAAACCGATTCACCAAACAGATGTTCACTCAAAGCCTCGGCACTGCCAACGAACTGATCCTGATAGTCGTGATGTTTGGCATTGGCTCTGGCTAGCTCAAACAAAACGGGAACATCTGCCTCAGTTGCCGATCGCAGCAGCGGTGTTTCGCGGTCTGCCAGGTGCTGTAAGGCATCTCCGGTCACGCGACAAACCCTCACATCCTCAAGCACCGTGGCACCAATGCGGCGGTAAAAATTGATCGCTGAGGTGTTCCAATCCAAAACAGACCAATCCAATCGCCCCCACTGTCGCTCTAACACAATCTGCGCCAGTCGGGTTAGCAGCGCTTTGCCGACTCCCAGCCCTCGATAGTCTGGGAGGACAAACAAATCCTCCAAGTAAATACCTGGCTGAGTCAGAAAAGTCGAATAGCTGGTAAAAAACAGCGCAAAACCGACAACTTGCCCTTCCGACTCTGCCAAAATCGTTTCAACTGAGGGCTGAGCGCCAAACAAATGCTTTGCCAGCGCGGTAGAAGTGCCAACGACAGCATGGGACAGCTTTTCATACGCTGCCAGTGCCTGAATCAAACCAAAAACCGTGGACAGATCATCAGAGGTCGCCGGACGAACTGTGAGTGAAGCAGTGGGAAACATGGCACTTCGATAGACTGCTTTGAAAGTATATCGATCGACTGCCCGCAACACTTCAGCTCAACCAATCACCCAATCGGGTGATTGTTGATCCATCTGGCGAAACAGCTGCAATTGCTCCGCTCGATCGCTACTTGAGCCAGCCCTTCAGTCGAGCCGCAACTTGAGGACGACGCAGCTTTCGCATCGCTTTCGTTTGAATCTGACGCACCCGCTCACGCGAAAGGTTGAACAGGCCCCCAACTTCTTCTAGCGTATGGGGTTCGCCTGTTGTCAAGCCGTAGCGCAGCGAGATGATATCTTTTTCTCGCTCGGTCAGCACATCACCCAAAACACTGTAGATCTCCTGGCGCATCATGGTTTCGCTCATTTGTGCTTCTGGCGACTGCGTGCTGCTGTCTTCCAAAAGTTCCATCAGCTCAGTGTCTTCGCCTTTGCCAACACGGTGATTGAGCGAGAGCGACCGCCGTCGCACCTGCTGCAAATTGCGGAGTTGTTCGGGCGTAATCTCCAGAGCTTCTGCCAGCTCAGCCTCAGTGGGATTACGATTCAGCTCTTTTCGCAGATCCCGATGTGCTTTCTTCAGCTTGTTAAGCTTTTCTACAATGTGGATCGGCAGACGAATCGTGCGAGCGTCATTGGCGATCGTCCGCGTAATACCCTGGCGAATCCACCAGTAGGCGTAGGTCGAGAATTTGTATCCTTTATCGGGGTCAAACTTTTCAGTTGCACGGTTCAACCCCAGCGCTCCCTCCTGAATCAAATCCAGGAAGGGCACTCCCCGATTTAAGTAGCGTTTGGCGATCGACACGACCAGGCGCAGGTTCGAGCGAATCATTTTACGCTTGGCGGTGCGACTACGGTAGAGTCGGTGCTCTAGCTGCCTTTCATTGAAGTTAAGAGCGGCTGCAACTTCTGCTTTAGTTGGAACACGCCCCAGCTCTTCCTGTAGCCGCTCACGCAGTTGCTCGACCTCGGCTAAAAACTGCACGCGACGAGCCAGCTCAACTTCTTCATTTGGCTTTAGTAGTGGATATCGTGCCATTTCTTTGAAGAAGGCACCCACTGCATCATCTGAAACCGTTTTGCGGTATCCAGGAGCAGCACCTGCTGCCAAACTGTCCTCACCTTCTTCTGCGTCATCTAGAAAATCTATTGCGATTTCTTCATCGTTCAGCTCAGGAGTCGCAGCAGCGAGAGAGTCCGACGTAGATTCTGCGGAAGCGAAAAATTCATTTTCAACGGTTGTTTCTAGCTCCAATCTGTCGATCGAATCAACACCAGAACCGACTTTTGTGCGTGGAGAATTTTGATTGAATAGCGCTGTCATGTTAAGACGATTACCCTACTTGTCTGTTTGCAAAAATTAACGTGAGTCGGAAGTTTTGTCAAAAGCTATCGCTTTTAGAGGGCGATTGACCTGTCGTATAAGTAAAGCGCAAACGGTTTATGTGGCTCGATTTTGGTTGGTAGAGGTCGATCACCAACCTCTGGGTTTCTATGATTGAAACCGAATTCTATGAATTTATCTTGTAATCTCTACGTTTTCGACAAAGAACGAAATGAGTGTGTCTTCTGCTAAACCTACCCGAATTCACGGTTCTGATTGTTTTCCAAACTACAAAAGCTGTTCAAGCTCACTTCGCTGGTAGCCTGATGGGTTGAGAGGTACTCTGCTGGTGTTTCAACGCTTCTATACCCGAATGGTTGAGATGTACAGTGAACAAGCAAGTTTGGTGTAGCTTGTTACCTAACAAACCTTTCAATCGAATGAATGTCAAGGTACTCCTGAATGCAAATAAACTCTAGCAGATTTTTGCATTAATCTTAACTTTAAGCAAAACTTCGCGCGCTAACTGATCTTGCTAACTGTAATACGTGCACAGTCTAGCAATCCTTAACGCCGATAGCCTCTCACATCAGCTAGAGGATGACTATCTATCAATGGAGAGAAAAGCAATTGTGTGCTTTTAAGACAGAATTTAATGTTGCTTTATCTTTTCCAAAAATATCGATCGTCAGCAGCAATGACACAGCTCACTCCATCTGCGGGCTTACTTTACGGAACGGCGATCGTTCCGTAGCGCTAGCAGTGTCAGAAGGGAAGGCTCTCGTCTAAACTGGTCGAGTGCCAAGCCTGCAATGCGGCTGGCAGTTGCCTGTTCACAATTAGTAGGGCGAGATGGATCAGCGTTTGCTTGTTCCAGCGATCGATGGGTCAATCCCTGCGCTGGCAGAATCGAGAACTAGCTATTTGCCCACAGCCGCTTCACAGCACTGGGTAGAAGCTCTGGTAGACTGTCCGGGAACCCAGGAACTCTTCACTTACCGGGTGCCGTTGGAACTGACCGTTGCGCCAGGAGACATCCTGAGTGTGCCGTTTAAGGCGCAGCAAGTTGGGGCGGTTGCCGTTCGCCTGCTCGATCGCCTGCCCGCAGATCTGGCTACAACAGATATTCGCGCTGTAGAGGATGTCATCAGCCGCAGCTTTTTTCCGCCAGCTTATTGGACACTGCTGCACCGTGTCGCGCAGTATTACCACACGCCATTGATGGCTGTAGTGCGTGCGGCGCTGCCTCCAGGATTGCTGAGACGATCGCAGCGCCGCATCCGCTTGAATCACGCGGTAATCCCGCCCGGAGCCAGTGCCTTTCTCAACCCGGCTGCCCAGCAGATTCTCCTGCGGCTTCAGGCACAAAAAGTAGGAGATTACACCTGGCAGTATCTTCAGCGTCAGGTTCGGGGCGCAAACCAGGGCTTGCGGCAGCTCTTGCAGCGGGGATGGGTTGAGAGCTATCTCGAATCGCCGATCGCGGTTCGTCCTAAACTACGACAGGCGGTGATCCTCGTATCTACCCCGCCCAGCACTACCCTCAGTCCACGGCAGCAAGAGATTCTAGACGTGCTGCGGCGGCGGGGAGGCGATATGTGGCTACAAGAGCTGCTGCAAGTCTGCCACGCCAGTTCTTCTGTGATCAAAACCCTGGAGCAAAAGGGGTGTGTTGTCCTGCAATCGCGTGAGGTTCTGCGGGCTGAAACCGGCACCGCTGCCAGCGATCGTGCCCAAACACTAACGCCCGCTCAAGCCGATGCCCTGAGTGCCATCACAGCGCTCAACTGCTTTAGTTTGGTGCTGCTGCATGGCGTGACCGGATCGGGCAAAACTGAAGTGTATCTACAGGCAATCGCCCCCATTCTTCAGCAAGGCAAATCGGCGCTGGTGTTAGTGCCCGAAATTGGGCTAACGCCCCAACTCACCGATCGATTTCGGGCGCGATTTGGCGATGCCGTGCGGGTCTACCACAGTGCCTTATCCGAGGGAGAACGCTATGACACCTGGCGGCAAATGCTGAGCGGTGCCTCGCAGGTGGTCATCGGCACGCGATCGGCAGTCTTCGCACCGCTACTGCATCTGGGACTGATTGTATTGGACGAAGAGCACGACGGCAGTTTCAAGCAAGACCAGCCTGCTCCCTGCTATCATGCCCGCACAGTTGCTCAGTGGCGAGCCGAGCTAGGAAACTGTCCGCTTGTGTTGGGGTCAGCAACGCCCTCGCTCGAAACTTGGGTAGCAGCGCAGGGTCAATGGCGATCGGGGCACGACACACCGGGGTCACACGCTGTAGCGAATCCTCCTGCGCTTTACCTTTCTTTGCCAGAGCGCATTCACGCGCGTCCCCTGCCTCCGGTTGAAGTGGTGGATATGCGCCTGGAGCTACAGCAGGGCAACCGATCGATTTTTAGTCGATCGCTTCAGGCAGCGCTCCTACAGCTTCAGGAGCAGCAACAGCAGGGGTTGCTGTTTATTCATCGACGGGGACACAGCACGTTTGTTTCCTGTCGGAGCTGCGGCTCTGTGCTGCAATGCCCGCACTGCGACGTGTCGCTGGCATACCATCAGGTGCAGCCAGAAGGATTTGCTTCGCTGCGCTGTCATTATTGCGGCTACGCCCGATCGTATCCGCCCGACTGTCCGGCGTGTCGATCGTCCTACCTCAAGCACTTTGGCAGCGGCACTCAGCGGGTGGCTCAAGAACTGGCACAGCGGTTTCCACAACTGCGCTACATTCGCTTTGATAGCGACACCACCCGCGCAAAAGGTGCCCATCGCGCGCTGCTCAGCCAATTTGCGCGGGGAGAAGCGGACTTACTGGTCGGGACGCAAATGCTGACCAAAGGCATTGATTTACCGCAGGTGACACTGGTGGGGGTCGTTGCTGCCGATGGGCTGCTACACATGGCAGACTACCGTGCCAGCGAGCGTGCCTTTCAGACGCTGACTCAAGTGGCAGGACGGGCAGGGCGAGGCAGTGAGGCGGGTCGAGTCATTCTGCAAACCTACTCGCCTATGCATCCGGTGATTCAGGCGGTACAGCAGCACGAATACGTCGCTTTTGTAGAGGCAGAGCTACAGCAGCGGGCAACGCTCTCCTATCCCCCCTATGGGCGATTAGTTCTGCTGCGATTGAGCAGTCCCCAGGCAGGCGCCGTTCAGCAGACCGCCGAACTGCTGGCAAACCAATTGCGTCCTCAGAATGCCCAAGCGGGCTATGAGCTGCTGGGTCCGGCTCCTGCCGCCATTATGCGAGTCGCGCGTCGTTTTCGCTGGCAAATTTTGCTCAAGCTAACGCAGAGTATCAGCTCAGACTTGTCGGACTTGATTGATCTGGCTGTGCTGCGATCGTACTGTCCGCCGACCGTCAGTCTGACCATCGACGTAGACCCGCTCAACCTGCTTTAGGCAATTGAAAAAGCAGGATGGCACAGCGGCATCCTGCTCTTGAGTCTGTTTCAGAAGAGATAGAGCGAGCTTATACGCTGCTTGAACCAGACGACGGTTTGCGAACGCGCTGCAATTTGCGCTTTTGCCGTCGACGGTGAGCCGTGATCACAGCTTGCTCAATGGGAAATCCTGCAAGAGGAATGACTTGATACTTACGCTCTTCTTCCAACTGTTTCAGCTCTGTGTAATTAACCCAGTGGATGCAATCGACCGGGCAAGTATCGATCGCTTCCTGTACGACCTCTTCGGGGTCGCCATCCTGCCGAACTACCCGTGAGCGACCGTAGTCTGGCTCAATGTAAAAGGTATTGCGGGCGACGTGAGCGCAGTGCTTACAGCCAATGCAGGTGATTTCGTCTACATAGACTCCCTGCTGCCGCTCAGCACCACCCAGCTCTGGTTCCAGCCCCGTGCGATCAGCCGCATTTCGCCACTGCCCGCCCAGCTCTGGCTCAAAACCAGTCTGCCCGCTGCCTGGATACAACTGGTCTACAGGTTGGTCTGCCCCTGCCGAAAAATTGTTCATTCTACTGCTCTCTCAACAGCGTATGGCTGCGCGATTCAGGCGCTCCAGCGCTGGAGCACCAGTCGAATCGAACCGTCTTGCTGTTGCTTTTGCTCAGCCACCTGGAAGCCCTGCCGAGCAGTTTCCTTGACAACCGTGTGATAGGCGTAGCGCTGCGTTACGCGATTGAGGAACCCTTCTACTGACCATGGCTGCTGCCAGTACTGCAGGTCAGCGACTAGCTCATATTCCTGACCGCTCCAGCTAAAGCCAATGTCATAGCCGTTTTCCTGCTCGATGACAAGTGCTGCCTGACGAGTTTGCCCCCGGTAGCCTCTCACGGGTCGGGAATCGGCTTTCCAGTCGATCGCTAAATCTGTTAAAGCAGACTGCAAGGAGCTGAGGTCGCGAATTTGAGTTTTGATTTGGCTAAAGTGTGACATGGTGTTTTCAATGAATCAATTTAGACTGAACAATATCGAACTGGAAAAATCAAACGGAAAAAACGACGAGAACCAATCGCTGCCTCAACTACCACTCGCTAAATGCTGTCTGAGCAGCGGCTGAAATAGTCTGCTGCGCTGATTGGGTATAGTATTCAGAAGTTTGCTCTTGACTCAAAACTTGCCCCAACTGAGCCTCGATCGCGGCAGTGACCTCAGCGCAAGAAGCTCCCACAATGCCCGTAACCTTTTCCTGTACCCGACCATCTGGATAAATGACAAACTCCAGGGTTTCCATGCTTGCAACCAACTTTTTGAATCTTAACAATTAGCGTAGAACAGGAGAGCGATTTGGGCGATATTGCCTCAGATAGAGATCCCTTGCTTCTCCTTGAGGAGAATTTTATTAAATCTACGTGTAAGATACAAATCAATTTGAGTCAGAATGTAAATAAACTTATTAGTTCTGCGAGTCAGCGCTTTGATTGGTGACTAGTTTCGCTTAACTTCAGGTCGCCGTCAAGGATAAAAATGATAAAGCTTTTCCAATAAATGCTATTTACACTTCCCGACAGCCATCGCTCGATCGCTAGAGCGGGCTGTCAGGAAGCTATTCTTCTGCACCAAGGGCTTTTGAAGATTCAATGCGATCGATCGTTTCCGTTTCAATCGATAGGGTTTCTTCGACAAAAGGCAGACTTGTCCCTCGCAGCCCCCGCTTAATGCGATTGGGCGTTTCTGGGAAAACCACAAATAAAGGGTGAGTTTGATCAGACCCTTCGCTCAACAGGTGCTGGTAGCGCAACGGCAGCAGCCACTCGTAGCCTTTGCTGAGCCAAATTTGAGTCTGTCGCCATCGCCCTAGCAGCTCTGAAAAATCCTCTTGTGGGCGATGAACAAACACGAAAATCTCAACGCCGGTCTTAATCTTCCATTCGGGATCGCACATGAGGATGCCAACCTCGCAGGGTAGCCCAATCACTTCGGCGGCTGCCATGCTGCTGGTTGAGGGTTTGCGAATGCGGATCAAGGGCAGCGGAATTGTAATCACGCTCTCGCTAGGGCGACGCATGCTCGGAATCATCTCCAAGTAAGGACGAAATTGCTTTAGCAGAGCGATCGCCCCTAAATAATTGCTGTACTCTGCTAGCAGTTCTTCATAAGCAGGCTGTGTTACCGGCATCTTTACTGCTCCTGATTCAGGATGAGCTAATTTGCTTACTGCAACCTTAAGATTTGTGTCTTGACAGATTGTAGCGAAGCTCACCGTGAGATCGACTCATGCTACAGCGAGAAGCTGCATGAATTCACTCAATACTGTTTGCAGCCAATACTGTTTGCAGCAGACTCCCCAGCAAGGAAGCCTGCTGCTGAACTGAACGGGCGATCAACCTATTTAATCGCATCCATCACCGCAAACATCGGTAGATACATCGCGACCAGAATTGAACCGACCATGCCGCCCAAAACCACAATCATGATCGGTTCCATAATGCTGGTCAGTGCTTTAACAGATTGTTCTACTTCGTCTTCATAGAAGTCGGCAACTTTCATGAGCATGGTGTCAATTTCGCCCGTTTCTTCACCGATGCTGATCATTTGAATTGCCATTACAGGAAAAACTTGCTCTTTTTGCAGCGCAATGCTGATCATGCCGCCGGTTTGTACTTCTCGGCGCGCTTCATCAACCGCGTTGGCAATCACCTGATTTCCTGCGGTATCTCGCACGATTTCTAGCGCCGTCAAAATCGGTACGCCAGAGCGAGAAAGAGAGCCAAAGGTGCGGCAGAATCGCGCTGTCGCAGTTTTTTGAATCAAATCCCCAAACAGCGGCATCTTCAGAAAGAAGCGGTCCATCGTTTCGCGCCCTACGCGAGTTTGGTAGTACTGCCGATAAGCAAAAGTAGCTACCGTGATGATGACAATGAGTCCCAAAGAGTACTGTGGGGTTCGCAGAATTTCACTGATGCCCATCATAAATTGGGTAAAAACTGGCAGTTCGGCATCAAGCTGCTCAAAAATATCTGCAAACGTTGGCAGCAGGAAGACGGTCATCCCGATGAACACTGTGACGGCAATAAAGCCAACAGCCATCGGATATGCCATTGCTGATTTGATTTGGTTCTGCAATCGCGCAATGTCTTCTAGCAGCGTTGACAAGCGATTCATCACCTCGTCAAGCACACCACCGACCTCTCCCGCCTGCACCATGCTGGTGTACAGCGCATCAAAGCACTTGGGATGCTTTCGCATTGCGTCAGAGAGGTTTGTGCCTTGCTGCACATCAGAACTGATTTCCTGAAGGGCTTTCTTGAGCTTTGGATTCGGACATTGGTCAGACAGCACACCTAACCCCCGCACCATTGCCACACCCGCGTTGATTAACACAGCGAACTGACGGGAGAAAATCGCTTTATCTTTCACCGTCACGCTGACCAGCGAGCTTTGAATCTGGCTCAAATCGAAGGTATTGAGTGTTTCGATCAGCCCTCGATCTTCAGTTATCTCCTGCACAAAAAGCCCTTGTTCTCTGAGCGTTGAACGGGCTTCAGTCGGGGAATTTGCGGTAATTTTTTGTCTTCTGGGATTGCCTTTTGCATCCCGGGCACGAACAACATAGGTCGGCATGGCTGTACCTGAAGTAAGAGGTTGGAGACGCTTCTGTTATTAATGTTATTAAAGAATTTTTCGATCGCACTGAGATTAAACGGTGCTGAGAATCACAAGCCAATGCAGTTTTCAGCCTCTGTTCACCTGTTTCACGGAGACTGCAAATCAACAGAGGCTAAAAGTTGAATTATCTGCCAGGAACTGCACCCGGTTTGCCAGCAACAGCAGCAGGAGTACTGCCGATTAGTCGCTGCAATTCATCTGGACGAGAAGTTTTTGACATGGCTGCCTCAAACGAGATCAAGCCTGCCTTGTATTGATCTGACAAAACTTTTTCTAGCGTGACCATGCCCAATTTGCCGCCTGTTTGAATGGCTGAGTAAATTTGGGAGGTTTTGCCTTCTCGAATCAGGTTGGCGATTGCTGGCGTAACAACCATAATTTCCTGCGCCATGACCCGCCCAAACTCATTGGGCTTCGGGTTTTTCCGGGGAACAAGCGTTTGGCTAAAAACTGCCACCAAAGAGTTTGAAAGCTGCACGCGAACCTGGGTCTGCCGCTCAGCCGGAAACACGTCGATCATCCGGTCAACCGTTTGGGCAGCAGAGCTGGTGTGCAGGGTCGCGAAGACCAGGTGTCCCGTTTCTGCTGCAGAAATCGCCAGTGAGATGGTTTCTAAGTCCCGCATTTCTCCCACTAGAATGATGTCTGGGTCTTCGCGCAGCGCCGCTCTCAGGGCGTTCGCAAAGCTTTTAGTATCTTCTCCCAACTGTCGCTGGTGAATCAGGCTCTTGACGGGTTCGTAGACAAACTCGATCGGGTCTTCGATCGTCAAAATGTGCTCTGCTCGGGTGCGGTTGATCAAGTCGATCATTGCAGCCAGCGTTGTGGTTTTGCCAGAGCCGGTGGGTCCTGTCACCAGAATCAGCCCTCTGGGCTTTTCTGACATTTCCCGGACAATGTCGGGCAAGCCAAGCTTGTCAAAGTTCGGAATTTTGGAACTGAGCGCTCGTAAACAGGCAGCGTAAGTTCCCCGGTCTTTATAGACGTTGACGCGGAAGCGAGCCAACCCTTTGACTCCATAAGAGCAGTCTAGCTCCCAGTTCTGCTCCAGGTTTTTGCGCTGAGTGTTGTTCAGCATACTGAAGATCAGCCGCTGACACTGCTCAGCCGTCAACGGTTCGTCGCCGATTGGAGTTAAGTGACCACTAATGCGGAAATAGGGAGGCAGCCCAGCAGACAGATGCAGGTCGGAGCCACCCATTTCAATCAGTTGCTCCATTAAGTCTTCGATCATCAACTCCATGTTGCTTTCTCCTTGTGCCGTTTTGGTAGATTCGAGATGACGAGGCGATCGAGCCGTTGCAGTTTGTTGTAGATGAGTCAGACAGTTTGCAGACGGCAAAAGCTACTAATCCTGGAAGCGGGGGGTCGTGCAGTAGGGGCAGTCTAACCATTCAGGCAAAAGTTCAGCGCTGCAAATTCGGCAAGAGAGAGAACTCTTGCGCTTTGCTTTCAGCTCTGCTTCTAAACCTGTGTCAGTAAATGTTACACGCTCTACCTCTTCTAGCGTGGTTGCCCCTTCTCGCACCAGGTTGAGACTGTATGCCAGCAGAGTCTTCATACCTTCTTCTACGGCAACTTCTTTGATGCGTTCCGTCGGTGCACCTTCAGTAATCAAAGCTTGCAGCCGTTCTGTAACGCGCATCACCTCATAGACCCCACAGCGACCTTTGTATCCCACACCGCTACAAATCGAACAGAGTTCACCCCTTTCCTTAGCGGCTTGAACCTCTTCAAACTGCAAAGAGTTAGCGCGGTAGAAGATTACTTCTGCCTCGCGAGACGCAGAAAGCCCAAACCTGGCTAATTCTTCTTGTGAGGGCGTGTAGGGAACACGGCAGGTTGTGCACACGCGCCGCATCAATCGCTGTGCGAGCACTCCAATCAGTGAGCTAGACACCATGAATGGCTCAATGCCCATTTCATCAAGACGCGCGATCGCGCTGGCAGCATCGTTGGTGTGCAGCGTCGTTAGAACCAGGTGTCCGGTCAGAGCAGCTTCGATCGCCGTTTTTGCCGTTTCTTTGTCTCGCGTCTCACCCACCAGAATTACGTCCGGGTCTTGCCGCAGAAAGGCGCGCAGAATCGTGGCAAAGTCCATGCCTTTTTCTCGAATCACCTGCACCTGAGTTAATCCAGGCAGCGAATACTCGATCGGGTCTTCGGCTGTATTGATGTTGATCCCCGGATCGTTTCGTTCAGCCAATGCTGAGTATAGCGTTGTCGTTTTACCCGAACCCGTAGGACCAGTGACCAGAATTAAGCCAAAAGGACGGGCAACCATTTCTTGCACGATCTGAAGCGTTTCCGGGTCGGCAATCAGCTTATCCAAACCCAACTGCGTTGCTGAGTTGTCTAAAACCCGCAGTACCACCTTTTCGCCGTAGCGGCTGGGCAGCGTACTTACCCGGAAGTCAATTTTGCGCTCATCAAAAATTCGTCGAATCCGACCATCCTGCGGCTGACGGCGCTCGGCAATATCCAGGTTAGCAATCACTTTAAAGCGGGCAGTGACCGCTGGCGTAATCTTCTTGGGCAGTGGGTCAAATGCTTCTCTGAGCACGCCGTCTTTGCGGAAGCGAATTCGCAAATATTCTTCTTGCGGCTCAATGTGAATATCAGAAATGCCTTCCTGAAGCGCCTTGACCATGATTTTGTTGACCAGGGCGATCACTGGAGCTGCTTCTGCGTCCTGAAGCGCCGTATCCAGATTGGCTTCCAGGTCGTCACCGGCTTCTTCTAACTCTAAATATTCCAGCCCTTCTAGGTCAGCACGGACATCAACCTTTGCTTGAAATTCCAACTGCTTTTGCCGCTCAACCTGTTCATCCAGGTATCGAGAGATCAGCTGCTGATAGTCTTCAGAGGTAATGACCATGCGCTGAAGCGCCAGCCCTTGAGGACGCAGAATCCGGTTTAAGTCATCTTGGGCTGCCAGGTCGTCTGGATCAACCATTGCAATCAACACCGAAGGTGGGTCTTCGCTCCGTGACAGCGGCACCAGACGATAGCGGCGGCAGATATCAACCGGAATTAAAGTGTCGATGAGCTGGCTAACCTGAGTGCCAGATATCTGGTTAATCTCTGGGTCAAGAGATTCAACTCCGTAAAGAATCTTCAGCTCAAATAGCTGTTGTTTTTTGTATTGACGCAGCAGATCTGGAGGGAGCGCTTGCCCCGTAATCATCTCCAGAATCTCGGTCAAGGGTTTGCCCGACTTGCGGCTTTCAACCAATGCCTGCTGCATCTGGTCGTTGTTGACGTAGCCAGATTGAATCAGCTTATTGCTGAAAGGAGAAAAATTGTGTTGTACAACCAGAGCACGCCGCTGAGACGAGGAATTAGCCATAGCTGATGCAGAAGTTCCTTCTTTAGAGTATTCCCAGATTCTTTACTGAGCCTTACCGAGCCTTTATATTTCACCTGAGCGGATTGAGTAACAATCAAACAGGTGGAGAATGAGCGCAAATACGCGGTTGTAATCTAAGCAACTGACGACTTCCAGGGGCGGCATAAACTCCATCCGTCCTGGCAGCTTTGGAACGAAGCAGAGGGCAGATGCAAAGTTTCTCCAAAATTTATGGATCTAATCCTCTGTCCAGATGATAGCCCCTTCAGATAGCAACTGACCCTGTGAAAGCACCTTGGTCGCCACTGCTACCCAGGGGGTGAACCGTGCGGCTGAGCAGGGTGTGTCTGAGCGAATCATAACCTGTACTGTTGAGTATGTTAGGGCTTTGGACTACATTTGTGTGCAATTCTTCGACAGGCAGAGTGACGGCAGCGACCAGGGTCACCTAAAAAACGATTTGCGATCGAACAATTCTCCCAGCCATGTGCTGCTCCTGTGGGTAGCCAGATGAAAGATGAGCACCTGTCAGCTTAATCGTTAGAATCATCAGTAGCGATTGCAGACCTTCAACAGTGGTCGGAGAAACTGCAACAGAGTACGCTTGAGGCTGAGTGAATCAGTGTCAACTGGTTCATCGGTCTACCCGCGTGAGGATAGACTAAATCGCTAAGTTTGGCTGTTAGGACATGGAATTAGGACATGGAAATTGGTGCACAATGATTGAGGAAGAAAAGCAACTCGAAAACCTTGAAGCTTCAGCATCCGACGAAATGGAAGGATCACAGCCTGTGGAGAATGCGGCAACGCCCAAAGCAGAAGGGGTTGATACTGGCTTAGACCAAACCCTGGAATTTGCCGATATTGGCATTGATGCCGAATCTGAGGCAGATGGAGCAACGAGCGCTCAACCCCAAGAGCTTCACCCCCTGATGTCAGAGCTGACAGGGCAAATTGAATCGCTCAAAGCGCAGCTTGAAGAGCGAACCAGTCAGTACATGCGAATTGCGGCAGATTTCGACAATTTTCGCAAGCGGACGCAAAAGGAAAAAGAAGACCTGGAGCAGCAGGTGAAATGCTCGACGATCGTGGAGCTGCTGCCGGTTGTTGACAACTTTGAGCGGGCACGATCGCAGATCAAGCCTCAAACCGACGCAGAGATGAATATTCACAAGAGCTACCAAAGCGTGTACAAGCAGCTTGTGGAGTGCCTCAAGCGAATTGGGGTGTCGCCGATGCGATCAGAAGGCAAAGAATTTGACCCCAACCTTCATGAAGCCGTGATGCGGGAAGCAACCGATGAGGTTGCGGAAGGCACGGTTATCGAAGAGCTGATGCGAGGCTATCTCCTGGGCGATCGGGTGCTGCGCCATGCCATGGTGAAGGTTGCTGCTGCTCCAGAGCCTGTGGTAACGTCGGATGAAGATCAGGGGGATGATGAATCATAGGCTGCTACCGTGCATCTACGGAGATTTCAGCCGCACCTATTGCTGTGCTCGTGAAATTTTAAGCAAAGTTGATCAGATTCCCGAGAAACTGCGGAATACTTGCTAGAAATGAGTTCAATACCCAGAAAGATTTTGTAACTCATTCACCTTAAAAAACGTTCACCGCCGCGAATTATGGGAAAAGTCATCGGTATCGACCTAGGCACGACAAATAGCTGTGTTGCTGTCCTAGAGGGTGGTCAACCCATTGTCATCTCTAACTCGGAGGGTGGACGCACTACGCCGAGCATCGTTGGTTTTGGCAAAACTGGGGAACGGCTGGTCGGACAGCTTGCGAAACGGCAGGCAGTGACCAATGCCGAAAACACAATTTTCAGCATCAAGCGCTTCATTGGTCGCCGCTGGGACGATACGGTTACAGAGCGCAGTCGTGTGCCTTACACCTGCATTCGTGGCAAAGATGACACGGTGGATGTGCAGATTCGAGGTCGGGCTTACACCCCTCAAGAAATTTCTGCAATGATTTTGCAGAAGCTCAAGCAAGATGCTGAGAATTACCTGGGAGAACCGGCGACGCAGGCTGTGATTACAGTGCCTGCTTACTTCACCGATGCCCAACGGCAAGCCACCAAAGATGCAGGAACGATCGCCGGACTCGAAGTTTTGCGAATTATTAACGAGCCGACCGCTGCCGCACTTTCCTACGGCTTAGACAAACAAGACCAGGATCAGAGTGTGTTGGTATTTGACCTGGGCGGCGGCACGTTTGATGTTTCTGTGCTGCAACTGGGAGAGGGAGTATTTGAGGTCAAAGCCACCTCTGGTAACAACCATTTGGGCGGCGATGATTTCGATAACGCTCTGGTTCGCTGGCTGATCGATAATTTCAGGGAGCAAGAAGGCATTGACCTGTCAGCCGATAAAATGGCGCTTCAGCGGCTACGGGAAGCTGCGGAGAAAGCCAAAATTGAACTTTCCAGTATGCTGACGACCACAATTAATCTGCCTTTCATCACAGCAGACGAGACTGGACCAAAGCATCTAGAGGTAGAGCTGACTCGCGCCAGATTTGAAGAATTGGTCAACCAACTGATTCAAAGCACGATCGACCCGGTGACGCAAGCGCTCAAGGATTGTGACCTGACTCCTGACCAAATTGATCGCATCATCTTAGTCGGCGGCTCGACGCGGATTCCGGCAGTTCAAGATGCCATTCGTCAGTATTTTGGCGGTAAGACCCCTGATCGATCGGTCAATCCTGACGAGGCAGTAGCGCTGGGCGCTGCCATTCAAGCCGGAGTTCTGGGCGGAGAAGTTAAAGACCTGCTGCTGCTTGATGTCACGCCGCTGTCTCTGGGAATTGAAACGCTCGGTGAAGTTTTTACCAAGGTGATCGAGCGCAACACAACGATTCCGACCAGCAAGACGCAGACCTTCTCGACAGCAACGGATGGACAAACCTCGGTCGAGATTCACGTTTTGCAGGGTGAGCGGGCGATGGCAAAAGACAACAAGAGTTTGGGCAAGTTTCAGCTCACTGGCATTCCCCCTGCTCCCAGAGGGGTTCCGCAAATCGAGGTGTCTTTTGAGCTAGACGCAAACGGCATTCTTCAGGTGTCTGCCCGCGACAAAGGAACGGGTCGAGAGCAAAGCGTCCGCATCACCAATACCGGAGGCTTGAGCGAATCAGACATCCTGCGGATGCGTGAAGACGCTGAAATCTACGCTGAAGAAGACCTGCGGCGCAGACAGCTAACCGAGCTGAGAAACCAGGCAGACGCGCTGTTCTACAGCTATGAGTCCACAATGCGCGATAACGCCCAGTTTATCAGCGACGATCTGAAAACTCAGGCAAGTGAGAAGGTTGCAGAACTGCGGGCAGCCGTTGCCGATCGAGCCATTTCCGTTGAGGCAATGCGCGATCGACTTGATGCGCTGCAACAAACGCTGTTTGCGATCGGCAGTGCGGTGTATCAACAGCTCAATCATGACCAGGAAGGGTTCGATTACGCCGCCAACAGCAGCCTTGAATCAGACGGCTATGAGGCTTCCGAAACCGACCTGGATGAAGCTTTTGAGAATTATGACCTCGGAAATGATGAAACCGTCACGGCTCCCTACGACACAGTTGAATAGGATAGGGTGTAGGGTATTAGGTATTGGGGGTTAGGCGATCTAACCCTGATCTAATTCCTGCTTCCCGTCTCAAGCTCCTTCTACCCCTCAACCAGCGCCCTATGGCTCGTGATTTTTATGAAATTCTCGGTGTCTCCCGTGATGCAGACAAAGAGGAGATCAAGCGCGCATATCGGCGCTTAGCTCGCAAATACCATCCAGATGTCAACAAAGAGGATGGCGCAGAAGAGCGATTCAAGGAAATTAACCGAGCCTACGAAGTGCTTTCAGAGCCAGAAATGCGGAGTCGCTACGATCGCTTTGGCGAAGCGGGCATTGGCGCGGGTGCAGGTGCGGGATATCAAGGCTTTGAAGACCTCGGTGGCTTTGCCGACATCTTCGAGAGCTTTTTCAGTGGCTTCTCTGGCGGCATGGGTGGGCAAACCACCCGACGGCGCAGTGGTCCAGTGCGGGGCGATGACCTGCGGCTAGACTTAAAGCTTGACTTTCGAGAAGCGGTGTTTGGCGGTGAAAAAGAAATTCGCATCAGTCACCTAGAAACCTGCACAACCTGTAGCGGCTCAGGCGCAAAACCGGGAACACGCCCGCGAACCTGCCCGACCTGCACGGGTTCAGGACAGGTTCGCCGTGCCACACGCACGCCGTTTGGCAGCTTTACGCAGGTTTCCGTCTGCCCGACCTGCAACGGCGGCGGGCAAGTCATCGAAGATAAATGCGAGGTTTGCGGCGGCAGTGGGCAAAAGCAAGAAGCCAAAAAGCTCAAGATCACTGTTCCAGCAGGCGTAGACAACGGCACGCGGCTGCGCGTCTCCTCCGAAGGCGATGCCGGACAACGCGGCGGTCCACCTGGCGATCTATACGTCTATCTGTTTGTCAATGATGATCCAGAGTTTCAGCGGGATGGCATCAATATTCTGTCTGAGCTGCAAATCAGCTACCTTCAGGCAATTCTGGGATCGCGCATTGAAGTCAACACGGTTGATGGACCAGTGGAAGTTACGATCGCCCCTGGCACTCAGCCCAACACAGTTCTCACTCTGGAGAATCGGGGTGTGCCACGTCTGGGAAATCCCGTCAGTCGCGGCGACCATCTGGTCACCGTCGCAGTCGAGATTCCCAGCAAGCTGACGGCGGAAGAGCGAGAGCTGCTAGAAAAACTGGCAAAAATCCGGGGCGATCGGATTGGCAAAGGCAAAGAAGGCTTTTTGGGAGGACTGTTTCGAGGATGAGCCACGCATCTGCCCCAGCCCCCACTCCCGATGCTCAGCTTGATCTGCGCGGCACGCCCTGCCCGATCAACTTTGTGCGAACAAAGCTGCGGCTCGAAAAAATGGCTCCTGGCATGCTTTTAGAAGTCTGGTTAGACCCAGGTGAGCCGATCGAGCAAGTCCCCGACAGCCTGATCATGGCGGGTTATGGCATTGAACACATCGAAGATCGATCTGGCTTTTTTGCGCTGAGCGTCCGCCGACCTGTGTCCGCATGAGTGACCGTTCCACTGTTAGTGCAAACCGCTCCCAGATCGGTGCCAGCCTGCTGGGAACGGTGTTGGCAGTGCAGGCGAATTACTACTGGGTGCGGCTCGATGCCAGTCTCGCCATTCCCTCAGCCGTGCAGCAGCCTGCGTCGCTGCTGTGCACGCGGCGGACGCGCCTGAAGAAAATTGGGCAACAGGTGATTGTCGGCGATCGAGTCCAGGTCGAGGAGCCAGACTGGCTGGGCGGACGAGGCGCAATTGCTCAGGTTTTACCGCGTCAAACCGAACTCGATCGCCCACCGATCGCCAACGCGAATCAAGTGCTGCTCGTGTTTGCATTAGCAGAGCCAGTGCTTGACCCACTGCAACTGAGCCGGTTTCTGGTGAAAGCAGAGTCAACTGAGCTGGCAGTTAACCTTTGTTTGAGCAAGAGCGATCTGGCTTCAAACTCAGAGCAGCAGCAGTGGCGTGATCGGCTGCATCAATGGGGCTACGAGCCGATTTTGATCAGCACCCGAACTCAGGCAGGTTTAACAGAGCTACAAACCCAACTCGCTCAAAAAATTACCGTAATTTCTGGTCCTTCTGGTGTGGGAAAATCCAGTCTGATCAATCAACTGATTCCCTCAGTGGATTTGCGGGTTGGTGCAGTATCTGGCAAGCTGGGGCGGGGTCGGCACACAACCCGGCATGTTGAGCTATTCGAGCTGCCCAAGGGAGGGCTACTGGCTGATACACCTGGATTTAATCAACCTGATTTGGATTGCGACCCGGTTGAGCTAGCGTACTATTTTCCAGAGGCGAGGCAGCGATTGGCACAGGCAACCTGTCAGTTCAGCAATTGTCTGCACCGCGAGGAGCCAAACTGTGCGGTACGAGGCGAGTGGGAGCGTTACTCGCACTACCTGAGTTTCTTGATCGAAACGATCGCCCATCAGGAAGCGCTGAATAAGATGGGCGACGCGGAATCGACGCTCAGAGTGAAAACGGGCGGAGAAGGACAGGCGCAGTATGAACCCAAGCTGGAGACCAAGAAGTATCGTCGTCCCTCGCGGCGCGCTCAGGTGCAAGCGCTGCAAGATTTACGCCTGAACCTGGAAGAGCTAGAGTCTGAGGACGACTAGCGGATCAGCAGCGTCAGGGATTGCAGCAGACCGATGACAAATCCGAGAATGCCGCCCAAATTCACAATGCCCTGCAATTCGCTCTTGACAATGCCTTGAATCGCCAGCTCTAAATCTCGCGGCGAAGTTGATTTGACGCGATCGATAATCACCTGATCGATGTTGAGAATCGGAATTGCCTGCGCCACAATTGTCTCCAGATCCTTCTCCAGATAGCGCTCCAGGATCAGCGCTAGCTCCCGACTCACGGGCAACAGCGAGCTGCTGACTGCCGTTGAGGTGCGGAGGCGGTTCAGCAACAGCGTCGCCACATGATCCCAGTCGATCGAATCACTCAAGCCCTGGATCACATCAGCGCCCCGGTTTTGCATGTAGCTTCGCACCGTGTCTCGCGTGGTTTTCCGCAATTGCCGCACCGTCGAAACCGGCAGGTTTTGCAGCGAGAGGTTTTGCAGCCACTCACGGAGACGAGACTGCACGCCCAGCGATTGGATCAGCTCTGCGAGGCGGACATTGCTGGCTTCTTTTTCATCCAGACAAAACGTGCGAAGGCGGGTCAGCGCATTGCGGAGACCAAACAGGTTCGCGACAACCCAATAGGTGCCGCTCGTTTTTTCCCGAAATCCCTCATCGATCACCTGAATATTGCGATCGGTCAAAAAATCGACGATTGCCTGACGAATCACGTCTGGCGGTAACACGACCTGCAATAGCCAGTTTGATAGCTGCTCTGCTTGAGCGTCTGTAAGCTGAAGTTCCAGCAGCACCTGATCAAAAATCTGGTTAATTTGCGTTTCCAGAAAATCTTCGCGTCGTGCCCACACTTTAATCAATCGTGGCAGAGACTGCCCCAGCAGATCCTTGAGCACATTTGCCACAATCTTGGCGGTTTTTTGCTCATTGTTGGCTTGAATCTGTTCCAGAGCAAGCTTCAGCAGCCAGAGAATTGCCGCCTGCATTCGCTCGGTCTGAAGCAATCGCCGCGCCAGATTTTGCAGCTCTTCTGGCGTTAACAGCGAACCCATGATGGTATCGGCAATTCGCTGCGCCAACCGTTCTTGATTGCTAGGAATCAACCCCGGCGTAAAGGGAAGCTTGCGCCCTCCTAAATAAATCGCCCGGTACGGGCGGAACAGCATTTTGATCGCAATATCGTTAGTGAAATAGCCAATAATTCCACCAACAACTGGGGGGGCAAGCAACAGCCAGAGCGTTGAGAGATTCAAGGGCGTAGGTAGGGTCAGGAGTAAAGGGATTTAGGCGATCGTTGGCAAAATTTTTTAGCTTCCATGCTTTTTTGCCACCAGAACACCCATCATGCCGCCTGCGATCGGATAGTGGGTTGCTTGAGCAAAGCCCGCTTGCAGCGCCAGTTGCACTTGTTCAGCGCCAGTTGGGAAACGATCGAGGCTGGGGGTGATATAGGCATATTCTGCACGCAATCCTAGTTGCTCAGCGACGGGCACAACGATCATTTGTAGATACCACTGCTGAAACGATCGCAGTTGAGCATTCTCAGGACGCAGAAAATCTAAAATTGCAGCTTTCGCACCGGGTTTGAGGACACGGTGCATCTCTTTCAAACTGCCCAAAATATCGACGACGTTTCGTAAGCCATATCCCATTGTCACAGCATCAAACTGGTTGGCATCGAAGGGCAGATGTAAAGCATCTCCCTCGATCCAGGTAATGTTGAGCGGTTGCACACTGGCAGCAGCACGCTGTTGGGCGACCGCAAGCTGTGCTGGGGCAAAATCGACCCCAAACACCTGCCCACGCTGACCGACTTGTTTTGCCAGCAGTCGGGCAAGATCACCGCTGCCACAGCAAATGTCCAGACAGGTGGCTCCCATCTGCGGATCGCACCACCGGACTGTCATCTGTTTCCAGATGCGGTGCTGACCCAAACTCAGCCAGTCATTGAGCTGGTCATATACGGGAGCAATGCGGTTAAACAGAGCCTGAATCTGCTCAGCGGGAGGGGCAACGTTCACAGGCAAAGAGGGGTTTGACGATCGGCGTATCTAACTCAATCCTACACAACCCGGTGCCTACACTGCCGCTCGACAAAACCGAGTACAAGTTAGCGCCAGTGAAATCTGCTGCGCTGATAGGTGAATCAAGGACAACTCGTCTTCTTGCAGCGTGTGGGGCTGTTTCCATTGCAGCGATAGCACTGCCTGAAGTTCATCTTGAAAGGCGATCGGAGCGACGAGATGTGCCTGAATTCTGCCATCGGCATAGTGTTGTACCTGCGCCAAATGGCTCAGGGATACATTGAGCGCTGCCTGAATGGTTTGAGTGGCGATCGCCTGCTGCGTCAATGGGTCTTGAGCCAACCAGTTATTCATTTCACCGGCTGCACTGTAAACTCCCTGAGTGGCTGTTAAAAGATTTTTCTCAACTAATTGTAAAATGCAGCCGTCTGCCCCAAAGTTTTCGCCAAGCGCAGTAGCGATCGGCTGTAGACAAGCCGCCGGACTCGTAGCGAATTGGGCAACCTGAACGATCGCGCTCAGCAGCGAGGTTTGCGCCTGCGCCCGATGCAGTTCTTCGGTGCGCTGCTTCAACAGTTCGTAAGTCTCAGCCGCTCGCTGGACGACAACCTTGAGTTCATTTGGATCCCAGGGCTTTGTGATGTATTTGTAAACCTGCCCAGAGTTAATCGCCTCAACCAAATCTTCGACATCTGTGAACCCCGTCAAGATGATTCGCATCGTGTTGGGAAACTGGGGCACTGTTTTACTGAGAAACTCGGTTCCCTTCATCTCTGGCATCCGCTGGTCGGAAATGATGACTGCGACCTCTCCCTCTGTCTGCAAGATTTCGAGCGCCACGACTCCACTTTCTGCCCGCAGCACTTGAAAATCGCGACGGAACGTGCGGTAAAGCAAATCCAGATTGTCTGGCTCATCATCGACGACCAGCATTTTGAGTTTCTTGGGACGCTTCAGGTTCGTCAACGAATGACTGATGTTGTTAAGTTCTGGAATAGCTTGATCCATGACAACATAACTCCTTGGACACATCTGAACAATCGGGTCTAATGCTTGAGACAGAAGCGCTGCTCATAAGTCTCCTGCTGACTCGCCAGGTCTGCTGCAGCTCAGCCAAGCTCACCAAGCTTAAAGCAGTCACATCAGTCTCATGAGACATCGCGTGAGAATCACCCACCCAGTTATCTTTTCAAGTCAAGGTGAATCCTGGCGCGACAAACCGCAGTCCCAAGACTTACGCCTGATCTCTATCAGTCTTGACATTTTTGCAGCGGTTCTAACTGCCAATCTGGAAAATCATTCGGGTCAATCTCGAAAGAGATAACGTCACCAGGAAATGATGACCAGACAAAGATTGGGTCCTGCCCTGTGAGACGTGTCATTCAGCGAACTGTGCCCGATCGGATGAACGAAACTTTAGATCGCGAGAGGCGAATTCGCCGTGACTTCAGGCGGGTCTACAGAAATGACATTCAGGTACTTAAAATCTATCAAATTGTCGATCGCCTGCGTCTAGCCAAACCGCTGCCCAGTCTTCTTGCTGGGGCAGCACCCACTCCACGCGATCGGCAGTAAGGCTAGTCAGATCGCCATGTTGAGCAGCTTGCAGGTAGCCCAGACAGTGATTCATCAAAAAATAAACTGCTACCATTCCTGCCGCCGCCGCCGACACCAGAAAGCCCGCCAGCATCAAAGAAAACTCGCGGCGCTCTAGTGCTTTCTGCATGAGGTGCAGTGACCAGGCAACTAAACTGACAACAATGACTAGGATGATAGCCACTCTGAGATAGCGTAAAGAAACGTAATATTTAAGATTGTAACAGCTCCTCAGAAAAGTGTCTTGCCAAACTGTTTGGTCTCTACCCTTCAGCAGATGATCGCAGCCAATAGCCAAGTTGCTGTTGGGATAGAAGCGCTTGTCACGAGGTTGCACCGCGAATGCTAACTGTCGAGTCAGAAACCCGGAGACGATACAACCTATAGCCTGACTGCAACCTGATAAGCAGCAAGATGCTGCTTGATTTCCAATACCGTTAGCTGACCATAGTGCAGCAGTGAAGCCAGCAGCGCCGCTTCTGCCTTGCCTTGAGTTAAGGCGGCTTGAATGTGTTTGCAGGTGCCTGCGCCACCCGATGCAATCACGGGAATTGTGACCCGCTCGGCAATTTGACGGGTGAGTTCCAGATCATACCCGGCTTGAGTGCCGTCAGCATCCATGCTTGTCACCAGCAGTTCGCCTGCCCCGCGTCGCTCAACTTCTGCTGCCCATTCGATCGCATCTAACCCCGTATTCTCGCGCCCGCCCCGCACATATACATCCCAACCGGGAGCTGCGGAGCCACTGCGACGGCGTGCATCGATCGCCACCACGATGCACTGACTGCCAAATCGATCGCTGGCTCGATCGAGCAGTTCAGGCTGTCGGACAGCCGCAGAATTAATGCTGACCTTGTCAGCTCCTGCCCTTAACAATTTTTTAATTGTCTCTAAGGAACTAATTCCCCCACCGACCGTAAGCGGAATAAACACCTGCTCAGCAGTCCGGTAGACCACATCGAAAATAATGTCTCGGTCTTCGTGGGTTGCCGTGATATCCAGAAACACTAGCTCATCGGCTCCTGCCTGGTTGTAGGCTTGCGCCAGCTCAACCGGATCGCCAGCGTCTCGCAGGTCAACAAAGTTAACGCCTTTGACCACTCGTCCGGCTTTGACATCTAAACAAGGCAGAATTCTTTTTGCCAGCATTGTTCTTTACGCGGTGGGATTGTGCAGGCGGCGATCGACAGTGAAAACAGGGCGGCTGCCAATCCACCGTTCAGAATACCTTAAACAATCGCAGTACACTGATACACTAATTCATGGTTGGTTTGTCGGAGTAGCGATGGAAATCGGTCAAAAGGTTCGTGTGCGGCGGTTGCGACATCGAGTTCCCCAGACGGTGATTCAAAAATTGGGGCAAACTGGTGAGATTACGGGATTTCGAGTAGTGGACGGTCTAGAAATTGCTGTAATCGTGCGATTTGATGAGACATTTGCCACCTGGTTTTACGAAGATGAATTGCAGTCTGTTTAGCTGCTCCTTGGCTTCTTAGTGGATTGCTGGGTAGCGCCAATTCGGTCTGCATCTCATCCCTTGCTCCCAGCGACCCGTGCCGATTCCATCTTTAGGCATAGATGCACACAGACGGTGCGATCGATACCATAAGCAGAGGATTGGATTGCAGCATCTGGGGTAAAACGGCATGAGCTTGATTTTGACGTTTTTGGGCAAGGGCGGCACGGGTCGCACCACGCTGGCGATCGCGGCAGCAAAGCGATTTGCGGCTGAGGGCAAGCAGGTGCTGTTTGTGGGATTTGATCCCAGCCCCGCACTCAGTCTGGCGATCGGTCATCCATTGAGCGCCGACCCGCAGTCGGTCGCACCCAACCTAGAAGCGGTTCAGCTTCAGATCACCGTGTTGCTGGAGCGCAGTTGGGAAGAGCTGAAGCAGCAGGAAGCCAAGTACTTGCGGAGTCCATTTCTGCGCGCAGTTTACGGTCAAGAGTTAGGCGTGCTGCCGGGAATGGACAGCGCCCTGGCGCTGAACGCAATTCGTGAATACGATGCCAGCGGTCGTTATGACGTAATCATCTACGACGGCACAGGCGATCAAACAACGCTGCGGATGCTGGGAATGCCAGAGATTGCCGGTTGGTACATCCGCCGCTTCCGGCAGGTGTTTGCCGAGTCGGATGTCGGAAAAACCGTTACGCCGTTCATTCAGCCGATCGCCAGCGCGGTGCTCAACGTCAACTGGTCGCCCGGAGACATTTTTAATCAGCCTGCCGGACAGCAGGTTAACACAATTCTGGATCAGGGTCGAGCCGCCGTTGCCGACCCCAATCGCGTTGCCGCTTACC
>Ga0224723_1000534_pt1 | contig 25919 bp, 37 predicted proteins | sample Balambano_FR2_Me_FD_161647 | JGI IMG/M metagenome (GOLD analysis project Ga0224723, IMG submission 161647) | Freshwater sediment microbial communities from Lake Towuti, South Sulawesi, Indonesia - Balambano_FR2_MetaG | ecosystem: Environmental > Aquatic > Freshwater > Lake > Sediment | place... | reverse complement strand
CGCCTATCCATCCCCCCACCCTCCACCGAAGAACCAAAGGCCATTCCAGTGGAGGATGCCCGGCACATCCTTTGGGTTGCCCGCCTGTACGCCCTGCGCGATTGGGCTTACTACTGGCTGAAGGAGGAGACTGGGGCCAAAGTGGGCGAACTGGATCGGTTGCGCCGCGAAGATGTTGACCCACAGAACGGCCGTGTCACCTTGCACCACTACACCCGCTATAAATACATTCCCCGGCCAGCTAGCTACGGCCGACTGTCTGGCGAAGCCCTGGTTGAATGGTGTTGCGTCCGCGCAGTAGTGACGGCCGTTGATGAAGGCGATCTGCTTTTCACCGGCCGCACCGGGCAATTCCCTATCCCGCTTAAGGGCAAACTTGCCCTCGGTGTCCGCAACGAGGCCATCCTGCAAGTGCTTGCCAGTTCTGCCTGTCGCGTTGGTGGCGTGGCCTCCATGCGGGTTGACCGCCTCAATCTGGAAGCGGGTACGGCGACAGTGTGGGAGAAGGGACGGGGCGGCTACCCGCGTAGCCGACAGATTTACCTGGACGGAGAGGCGTGTGACGTATTGTCTCGCTGGCTCACGATTCATCCCGGTGGTGATGCCCTATTCCCTGGCATTCGTGGCCCCATGACCCGCGACGGCATTTATCAGGTCATGATCAGTCTGGCGATTGAGGCGGGTGTAGAGGCATACGCCAACCCCCACGCCTGGCGACACGCCTGGAGCATTGAGGCACTGCGTCGTGGTGCTGATGTCACTACCGTTGCCCGCGTCCTGGGCAACAGTCCGCAAACCGTTATCCAGTCCTATGCGCGGTGGGCCAGTAGTGATGTTCAACAACGACACGCCCAATTTAACTGGAAGCAAGATAGAGAGAAGATATAGAAATTTGACCAAAGAGGGCCGTGTTGTGCATAATCGGCTGTACCGGAGGGCTTTGAAAGCCGCTCGTCAGCACCTCTCACCGATTATCTCATAAGCCCTAGGTCACTGGTTCAAATCCAGTTGGCACCACACCATAACGGCTCCAAGCACCGCGTCAGCGATAGCTTCAGTTGTTAAGGTTCAATAAAGTCCGGGCAGAAGCCCAAAAGGAAAGTCGCCGTGCCGGGCGGCTTTCTTTTTTAGGGATGCGGTGGTGGAGCGACCAGGTTGTGTTCCCGCTCAAAGCGTTCAACCTCTTCTACAGGAATGAGTACATCACTTGTCTGACCTGGCCCCTTACGCCGCCAACGTTGGAAACGGCCGTCATTCCACCATCTCCATACCGTTGTACGGTCTACGTTCCACCGCTTACCCAAATCGGTGAAACTGTATTCTTCCATTGTGGCCTCTGCTGGGAATAACAAACTGTTCATGCTGTTGATATTATTGCGACTTCTGCATTTCGTCAAGGCCAAAATATCAATGACGCGCCATTAACGCCAAAAGGCATAACAATAATACCGTCAGCATGGTTGCCAGTAGCGCACACCCAACTAACCGACGGCCGTCGCCAAACTCCTCCTCTGTCAAATAGAATCCTTCTTCGGCCGTGTCCGGTTTTGCCTCACCAATGGTATCTAATAATGGCGCGTCTCCCCACACATGCAGCATGGCTGACCGATTGGCAACGGCCGGCGTATAGGTAATCTCCCAGGTGCGGCGATAGCCGTCTTCATAATCCGTCAGGCAGACGGTGCGATTCATGCGGCCGTTGACCACCGGGAAGGTGACAAAGGCAGTCTCTTCGCCGGTGATTGGATTCATCCATTGTTCAAATGGGCCAGCTTTTTCATGGGTGTTCATGGCTATGGTGTCCATTTTCAATATCCTTTTATTCCTGCCAGGAGCGGGTAGCGTTCAATTTGCAGTGCGTCCCAAGTGCGCGGTGACAACCATAGAGATTGTTGGCGTGTACCGCCACCATTCACCCGGCGGTTGCTGTCAACCCGGACCCAACCATGAGCCTCATAGAGCAATTCATACATCTGATTTTTATAGCCATCTGGATTCCAGGCATATCCGGTAATGGCGACGTACCCATTCGCTCGTTGGAGCAATGCAGCCAGATCGAAATGGAGTTGCTCGCTTGTCTCGTGAGCATATGAGTTTGCGCCGCTGGCACGGGTTTCTTTGATAAAGGGTGGGTCACACCAAATCAGGGATTTTTCTATGCCTAGATGGTCATCTATCAGTTCCAGGCCGTCGCGCTTCAAAAAATGGATGTGTCGCAATCGTTCCGCAACGAGGTGTAGATGGTTTATATTTAAGCTATCGGTAGCCGGTGTTGACCAACGACCGTCCCTATCTCGTGTCCAGCGAAAACCAGATTTACCAGGTTTTGGCCCCCCGCTCACAGACATCCAACAAGCACACCAGAAGCGGCGGGCATCCTCTAGTGGCTCGCGGTGTGGGGATTGGGAGATTTCATACTCTCCTTCATGCCAGGGGGTCAAACGAATAACTCTTATCAGGTCATCTGGATGGTCGCGTAATACCTGAAAGAAATTAACTACACGGTCATCTAAATCGCTGGCATTGGTAAGCCTAGCACGTGGAGCGCGTAGCTCGTCATTCAAGCCACCCATAAATGGGATAATGCGTGTTTCGTGAGCAGGCCAATGGCTGATGATCCAGGGAGCGTTATTCCATTGGCCGCCATAATAACGTAAGGCGGGGCGGGTGATAGTTTGGTCAATATTCATCATTTTCCCTTCACTCGCCGCAAGTGCCAGCCGTGACATCCCTGGCAATTGCATTGATACGCTTCCATCTTCTGGTAGCCTTCCGCCTTGTTGATTTGTCCAGCACGGGTTTTGGCCGACTGCTCATCCAGAAAGAGGGTTTTACGGCCGCACTGGTAAAACCGGGTACGCTGCACCCGATAGTTAGATTTGTAGGTCATGGCACTATCTCCACTGTTGGGTTCGTCTCAGTTTGTGTGGGCGGCGGTTGTTGCCCACAAATTGCTTTATTCGCTCCGGCGAGGATGCACCGGTAGACGACCGTGCGCCGGGCACGTACTGGGGCATTCGCTTCTATGGCTCTTTGATACGCCGCCACCAAATCGTATCTTGTGTCCTGGTCTTTCACAGAACAGTCCCCCATTGAATTGCGCTACCCTCTGCCATTGTTCTCTCCTGCCATGACCTTGAGCAAGGCCAGGGTACGTAGACAATCCCCTAACGCGCTGTGTCCATCGGCCGCTACCTTGATTCGCTGTTGGGCACAGGCATCATCTAGCGATTGCCAGCGATAACCGCCACGCCTGCCCCTGGCTCCCCAATAGCGGGCGTAGGGGTTCATCAGGTCTATAAAATCTGCTTTGCCGATGACATCCTCTGGCTTTAGGCCGTTGGCGGCCAATGACTGGCGCAGCAGGCGGGCATCAAAATCGGCGTTGTAGGCGATGACGGCACGGCCGTAAAACAATCCCCTGATCGTCTCCGCAAAGAAGCCCATCGTCGGCGCATCGGCCACCATCGCCGACGTAATGTGGTGGATGCCCAAGGCTTCACGGGTGATGGGTGCAGCACACGGCCGTACCAGCGAGTTGAGCAATACGATTCCCGCCTTATCCACCAGCGCCATCTGCACCACCTCATCCCGGCTACCCATGCCGGTGGTCTCTACATCCAGCACCAGGAAATCCCTGGCGTATAGCTGTTTGGCCCAGGTACTCGCGCCCATTAGCTTCCCACCCCCAGCCAAAGATGGCGCGGCAAGATCGTCACCATCGGCTTGACTGTCATCCCGCCTACCCTGGTCTCCCCAGCCACTTCCTTTGGATTGGCAAAGCACCAGGCGGGGCGACGGCCGTACTTCTGGATGTAATAATCGGCCGCTTTCTGTACATTCTCTTCCAGGCTCAGGCGGCTCTCGCCGAGCCATAACATACCAATCATCTCGACCTCCTTAATCGGCCGCCGCGAATTGCCGGTGATAGTTCAGACAATCTCGTAGCCGCTCCACACTGCTGCGCTGGATGCGCCAGTTACCGTGTTTAATCGCCCGGAGCGAACCCCGGTGAATGTACTTGTTGACCGTTTTATGATGGATACCCAACAGGCTGGCCGCCTCCCCCGGCGTGAGCCAGGCATCGTTCCACTTGCGCTTGCCCGCCGCGATTGCCTGAGCAAATGGCGGGTGCGTAATGCGCTCGGTGTCGGTGAGGTAGACCCAATTCTCCGGCCGTTTCAACCAGCGACACATCTGGTCTTCATACACCACCTGCACCGGCTTATTGCGCTTGTACAGGGTGATGGCTGGCAATGCACCACTCCCTGGCAACATCAATCGCCAGACGCTCTTTCTGTCCATGACCAAAAGCGGGGCGAGGGTGGATTCTGTCAGCACCCCCGGCCAGGCGGCAACGGCCGTCAGCCTGAGCCGGTTCGCCTGCACCATCAGTGCCGTCTCACTGCGCTTCAGGATTTTGGCAATCTCGGAAACTGGCCGGTAGCCCCACAGGTTGCGGTAGATGGCTTCTTCGTCGGCCGTCCAGCTCTGTTTGGGAAAGGTGGCGGCAAACACTTTCAGGTCAGCCCGCAATACGAACCGCTTGCCGCGATGTTTGAAGATGGGCACCCCGGCCCGTTCCAGGGCATTGCCGCCCGCCGATTCATGGATGCCCAACACGTGAGCGGCTTGCTTCATGTCCGCCCACAACTCCGGGTGAGGATTATCATGCCAGCGCACGTTCCACCTCCAGAAGCAGGCCAAAATCATTCCCGTCCATCCGAAAACGCCGCCACTTGGCGTGGCCACGCTTGTCGCCGGGCAGATGGATGTGGTCAGAATAGTGGAGCAGATTGCGCCCTTCCCAGGTGATGTGTTCGCCAAGTTCCCGGCTAATGTCCAGTGTCTCGCCCGACAACAGGCGGACGCGGTAATCAGCCATCGGCCGTCCCCTCGTGGGTGCAGCTGGGCGAACAAGGATTTCAGTCACGTCGGCCGTCAGGTAGTAAGCAGCATCGGGCACGGCCGCGCCGTCCAGTCCGTCAATGTGCAAGTTGCGGATGCACTCGATGTATTCACGGCGGGCTTGCAGCGCAGTCTGGGCGAAGGTATTTACGCCTGCCTGCCATTGCGCCAGCAGTTCGTTGGCGTGAGTGGCGACGGTGGCCGCGAAGTGGGCGTTAAATTCGTCGGGTTGGTGTACAGTTTTATATCTGGGCATGGCTCATTCCTCCTCGTCCTCTACATCCACCGTCCAGGTGAACTGACGTGACCCGCCCGGTGTCCAATCTACTGGCTCGTGGCCGATGGTACGGCCGTTGCCGTTGTGGGCTTCAACAATTTGTTTGGCTCGCTGTTGGGGGATACGTTCACGGGTGGCCAGTTCGCCGTTACGGGCAATGGTTAGGAAATAAAATTCGTGATCTCTGGTTACTCTAATGGTGCTAACAATACTGGTTTGCATGATGATCTCCTGTACAAATTTGAAACGATATAATTAAATCATACTAAATTATAGCGATGTTTACGGCCGTGTCAACCAACTCGCTAACGTGGCCGAAAGAAAGCAATCACCAGGGGCGAAGGGGTCAGGCTGTTCAAGGCCGCTTCCACTGCCAGGCGGTACGGCCGGGTGTTCCACCTCTCAATTGCCCGCGCTGCTGTCAGCCCTTCCGGGCCAGTCGCGCCACAGGCTGGGCACTCAACCACAAAAGGCAGGCCATCGCGGAGCCAGGCAGCCTGGGCGCAAAATGGGCAGGGTAAAAGTTCAGGTGTTTCGTTCATGTTGGGGATTGAGTAACGGCCGTCTACCATTCAGGCATACGGCCGTTACCACACTAATTAAACAACGCCTCATTCAACTGCTCATCTTCTTCATCCGTCATGGGCGCACGGTCAATGACGATTTGGGCGTGGCCTTCGGCGATGTCCGGGCGAATGACGATGTGTCCCACCTTTGCCCAATCGCGCAAGAAGGGGGAGTGGGTCATCTCCTTCAGTTGATTCTTGCGGGTATGGTTGATCACCAACATCGTTTCCGTCTCGGCAAACCGCAGACACGGTTTCCATTTGCCCGTTGCTTCACCTTTTTCCGGGTCAAACACCCATTCCGTACTGGCCCCGGTTACATTCAGTACACGGCCGTCCGCGCCCCGCTCTTTCAGCCACACCTGCAAATCCTGCATACTGAAATAGTTGGCCGGGTCTACATCATCAAAGGTCAAGTTTGGGTTATGCCAATCAAACAGGGGTGTTTTTGCCTCTTTGGGTACAGGGTTGATTGGGCTAAAGTCAACGACGGTTACGGCCGTCTCCGCTCTTTTGGTTACATCTTTACCCATTAGATTGTCCTCCATCGGGTTCGGGGTGACGGCCGTCCAGCCGTCACCCATTTGTAAACTTGATTAAGCCAATTCTGGCGTGGTGCATAGGGCAAATTGAAAGGCCAGAATGTGCTTGCAATAAGGCTGTTCACTGCCTTCGGTGTAGACGGCCGTGCCACCCGCGAAGTCCTCGCAATCACAGGCAATCAGCCCATCGCTGGCTTGCAGGACATAATCGCCATAAGCCGAAGATTGGCTGGCAACGGTGGCAACGGCCGTACCTGACACATTCAGATTTACCCCGCCTTCTAGCACGATCTGACAAGCCCGCCAGACGCGGGAAGCAATCGCCGGGTTGTCTATCACCATCTTCGCTGCCAGTTCGTACAGAGCGGGATTTTGCGCCTCTACGCCAGCCCGGAAAGCGGCTTGACGGCCGTCCACGCCGGGCGAAAAGGTCAACAGACGGCCGTCACAATCCACTTCATAACGGCGTTCGGAACGGTTGTAGGTTACATTGGTCAACATGGGTTTATCCTTTTGCGGCGGTGGCACAGTTCGCAGAAAATCCCGCGCCGGTTGCCACCCCTCACCGCGTATCTCACCATCGGAACTAACATCTAATGTGCCGGGCGCAATCTCCATTGCTGCCAACAGCACAGCACAAACAATCAGGTCATAAGGCTTGCGGGCGGTTTTACAAAACTGAAAACCGTAACCGCGCCGGGCTAAACAAAACGTTTCGTGGGCTAAATCACCATCGCCGTTAAAAGAGATGACACGGCCGTTTATTTCCGGTTCACCCTCACCATCCCACCCACGAATAGCCAGGGGGTACTCCGAAAAACACCCGCCCGCGCTGGTGCTATGGGGTGGCAGGTTTGCCAGCAGCCATCGGGTAATGGCCGTCAATTCAGCCCATTCATGTGGGGCAAAATCACGCTGTTGGGGGTAGTAGTGTGTGTATCCCATTAGGAAATCTCCATAGCCAATTCCACTGCCAACGCCCGCAAGTGAGGATAGGTGGGTTTGCCGTCCAGAGTGATGGGTGTAAAGCACCAATTCCCATCACTGAACACATAGACAAAGCGGACGGAAACACTATCTGCCCAGGCAAACAAATCTTGCAATGTCATCACCTTTTCCGCCTTATGGTTTGTGTCGCCCCGATCCCGGCGGTAAAAGGTGCATTGGTTTGTGTCGTAACGGGCATCAAATGAATGTCTTTCGCCAATGACTTCCCCTAAGATGCTCATGTCGCCCTGGTCTAATAGGGCGTTGACCATTTCGGCCGTCCGGTAATGTTGGATGAGGGTTAAGCCGTTCATCGTTGGGTAGCCATCGGAGTGGGCATAAATCGCCTGGAAACGGCCATCTTCTGTTTTCATGGCAATCAAGCTGTGAGTAGACATAGTTCTCTCCAATGTGATAAGGCGGCGGCTAATAAGCCGCCGCCTTACCACTTAAAACATGTGTACTCCCATGCGCTGTTGAATTTGTGCGTCACTCATATCGCCAAACTCCACTTCCATCGTGGCAACCCATTGATCAAAAGCAGGATCAGGAATGTGGGGCGGCGTAGGCGTGGGGAAAACGGACAAGTCAACGCCGTTATGTGTACCGTATACCTGCCCAAAAATCGCCACGAACTCAGGCCAGGGCAGCATGGGTACGCCAATGAGGATTTTTTCGACGTACACGCGCCGGGCGGCGGTAGCCATTTCCTCATAGACCATCTCCGCGTAAACGTCATCAAAATGTTTGACAGTGGGGGACAGTTCGGTTAAGATGTTCACCATAAACTCCTTATAGTTTTTGAATCACCACCCGTTCAGTTTCTCAGGCTTGCGGGTGGTTTTTCTTTGTTTTGAATTAGTAGAATTATATCATACTTAATTCCCTGTGTAAAACGCCCCCTCCTTATGGCGGATCGGCCGTCCCCCTGAATTGCGCCCTGTTGCCCTAAATTTGCCCGTAACCAATCTCAGGTCAAATTTGACAAGGGCTAGGCTTTTAGGTGGGGTTTTGGCGATTGTAGCGGGCGATTTTGGGCAGAAACAGGCAACAAAAAAGCCGCCCGGAAAGGCGGCTTTGGGAGGAGGCGAACGGCCGTCACAACCCATCATACGCAGTGACGGCCGTCTCGCCATGCACATCCAGCACCCAATCCATCATCTGCCCGGCCACCCATTCGGGCAACGGCCGTGTCACCACCTTCTCCATCTCCCCATACGCCGCCTCAAATTGCGCCCGCAAGCGGCTGACAATGCGCCTCTGCCGCACCAGGTCAGCGTAGGCTGCCCCACGTGTGTCGCTGTAATTTTCCAGGCAACCCGCCAGATGTTGCTCCAACCAGCGCAGATAGTTCAACTGCTGGCTGAAGGTCTGGTACACGGCCGCCGTCTGGTAAGGCACACCGGAGACTTCGGCAAATTCCTGGACGCGACGGATGACCATATCCACACCTTCGTTGATTTCGGTTGCTCTTACGAGTAGTTCGTTCACCGCCGTCCTCCCACACGCTGAACATCTTGCGCCTGTGAGACCTTCCCCTTGTCCACCACCTCAAAGCGCACCTTGTCGCCTTCCTGCAAATCGCGGAAGCCCTCGCCCTCAATGGCCGAGTAGTGGACGAAGACATCGGCCGTGTGATCATCGGGCGCAATGAAACCCCAATCGCGCATGGTGTTAAAGAATTTCACAACGCCTGTTTTCACGATACTGCTACCTCCAGCTTGTGGATGATGGGCTGAACGGCCGTCATCTCCACCGCATCTACTTCCTCCTTCGCCGCCCGCGCCCAAACCAACAGTTGCAGATTAACCGGCATGGCGACCCGGCGAAGCTGGAAGTAATCGGCAGTCACGCTCACCAGTTCGGCGGCCGTCCGGCTTTCGTCGGCCACATCGTTCATAAAGCTGGTGACGAATTGGTAAACGGCCGTATTGATAAACTGAGTAACGGCCGTCCAGTCAACCATCACACCAGACTGGTACGCGCCATCGGCATGGAGGCTGACGGCCACCAGCAGGCCACCCTTTGCCCCACCAGACACGTGGACGGAAATTCGCCCAGCCTCAAACAGGGCCAGGGCAACGGCCGACAAGTCGGGCGATAAATTGGGACACTCCTCGTTAAACATGGTCTTGTCTCCTGAGAAATAGAAAAAGGAGGAGACGAACCAGCACGGCCGTCTCCTCCCACATTAAGCGTATTCAGCGATGGGTAACTGGAAGAAATGCTTGGCCCAGGCAAAGGGTACACCGGCCGCAATTGCCGCCGCCTTGTCGCTCTCCTGATCACCAACCATCAACGCCTGGTTGGGCAACAGGTGACAATCTTGCAAGGCCATCTGCAACATGCCTGGGTTGGGCTTGCGCCAGTTGCGGCTCCAGCGAGGATCGCCAGCCGACAGGATTGGCGTGGGCACCCATTGCCCTGGGCCCATCTGGTAGGCGAACGAGACATACACCAGGCTCTCATCAATGCCCAGCTCCTCGGTCAGCGCAGTCAGCCTGTTCTCTACGTCCGCCTGCATCGGGTATTTCCAGGCGGTCTCTGGCTGTGTTTCCAGGGCGTGAAAGCGGTAAGCCACACCACCCTGATTGGTGGCTATCGCCACCTCCAGCTGGTCATCCATGCCACGCCACTCCGCAAACCAGGTGGCGACGTTGGGAAGTAGCTCCAAACCAAAGGGCTTGGCTATCGTCCCGTCCAGGTCGAAGATGACCAGCTTGATATTCTTCGGCATGAGTACCATTTCGTCCACCTATTGAAATAATAAAATTAAATCATACTGAATTTTAACAGAGAAAACGGCCGTGTCAATCCATATGCGGAGAATTACAACAATTGATTATATGTTAAACAACCTCTTTGCCAGCACATATGGGCAGTCAGGCTTATGTTGGGCTGGCTCCTTGCGGTAGCGGGTGGCTAATACTCCTTCATCTCTGTGCGCTGGGTCATCTCTGGCCGTTCGCCATCCTGTAACGCCTTCAACCCGCGCCAGATGATATACCGCTGCAAGGCGGCCAGGTTACTGATGCCCAACTGCGCCGCCCACTCCTCCACCTCACGCACCGTTTCTGGCCGTAAGCGTAGCGTCACCTGCCGGTACTGTCCATGATAACGGCCGTCCTTCGCCTTCTTGCTGGTGGCTGCCCGCTCTGCCTGGGCCACCGTCACATTAACCAGGGCCGGGGCGGGGGTATGTTTGCCACCAATCATTGGTGCCTCACCAGCCAGGCGGTTCATCCAATCGTCGTTGCTCATTTTTTTGCTCCTTCATAGACGCGGTTCACCAGGGAGTAATAGGCATCGGCCGCCGCCGAATCGGGCGCGTACTCTAATACCGTCGCGCCTAATGACGGTGCCTCGGCCACCCGCACCGTTTTGGGAACTGGCTTGGCGATCAGGTGACGGCCATACACCTTAATCAATTCGCGCATCATCAGCTTGGTCAGGTTGTGCTGGGGCTCCACGAACGTCGGCAGGATGGCTTCGATGTGGATGTCTAAACCCTCAGCCTGATCTGCCAGGATGTTGGTCGTGTGGCGGCCAGTTGCCGACGTGCCATGATAATCCAGTTTCACCGGCACAACGGCCGTGTCCGCAAATTGATGTACTGCTTTCTGCAAAATGTCCAGGGTTGGCGGGCAATCCAGAACAATGAAGGTGAAGGCTCGTTTGAAGAGGCCAAGCTTTTCCTCAAGCACATCGGTCAGACTGGCATTGGGTGGAGGAGTGCGCCCCAGTAGCGCGGCCGTTGCTTGCCGCGCCACTACATCAGCCACCAGTCGGGTCTTCGCTTCGGCCAGATCGTCGGAGGCTGGTAGCAGGAAAAGGCCGGGGCGTTGGTAGCCGTTGGGTTGGCTGGTTGCCATGACGTTCTCACGCAACTCATCCTGAGTGCCTTTGCCGGTCAACACCTTGCTAACACAACGGCCGTCAGGATTCAACCTCAATGCTCTGGCCGCGTCGCTCTGCGGATCAAGGTCAATCAGTAACACATTCCCCCCGCCATTTGCGTTCAGCCGCTGCGCCAGGCCGATAGCCAGGTTGACGGCCGTTGTGGTTTTACCCACGCCGCCCTTGCGATTCTCTACGGTAATCACCTTTTTAGACATACTTCCTCCGTATGGTACACCAGCGCATACGCTGGTGTCTGCTGGTATTCCTATAATTTTGTATGGTACACCAGGGAGTACCACATTGTCAACAGGCTACGTGTGATTTCGTCATACGGAATCACTCACAAAAGGAGTTACGCTCGCCAATGCGCGTTTTAGGTGGCTCTGAAGGGACGCAGGCATCACAAAACGAAACGGCTTGTTACCAGGGCAAGAAACAGCCTGAAACGAGAAAGCCGCCATTTGCGGTGGCGGCTTTCTCAACGAGCGGAATGGGTCTTACAGCAGCGTGGATTATACCATCAAAACGGAATATCGCTATTCGTCAATCGCTGGTACCAGGCATTGAGCCACTTCATGGCCTGCTCGTACTGACTAGCTGGAAGTTCGCGGTAACTACTCGTGTCGAAGCTGCGGTAAAGTTCGCCGTACACCGCACCATACTCGCTACGGCCGCTGCGCTTCGATAGCACATGGCCGATAGCCCGCACCCCCTGAGAGATGCGGGCAGCCTGCTCCTTGCTGACATAACGATCTGGATCGCCAAGTGAAGCCTCGATGTTGTCCAGGCGACGGCCGTAATCATCCAGCCGCGCCTCCATCACAATCTGCTGCCGCGCCAGCTTGACCACCGCCAGCGCCACCTGGTACGCCTCCACTGCGTCCGGGCTGGCCTGGGCCAATAGCTCATCAAAATCAGAATCGGCCGATAGACGGCCGTCCTGAAACGCCTCCCACAACACCGCCGCCGCCTGCTCCTGGAACTGCACCAGCTTCGGCCGTATCTCCTCACTTACCATACTGGCGCGAACGCCAGAGAGCCAGAGGGGAACCAGGTCAACGCGCAACACGGCCGTCTCTTGCGCACCGCCAGGGGTGTGTATTTTGCACACCCCTAGCCCCCGTCCCAGCACCGCATGACGGCGCATTCGCTGACGCTGCCCGTTTTCATCCAGCCCCAGCGCACGGCACATATGGCGAATAGAAACATACACACGGCCGTCATCAGCACGGACGGCCGTGATGTTATCTTCGTATAGAGCTACATCTTTTTGCTCAACAGGTATCAATAGATTCTCGCTCATGCTCTCATCATACCCCTGTCTACTGTCTACGCAAATGGCCCGCTTGATGTCGCTATCAGTGGCCTTGATGACGATTCCAGCGACCTCGTCGATCACCATAGCGAAACAGGCCATTTCCCCGCCAGCCTCTAGCGCTTCGCGCAAATTATCCGGTATTTGCATCAGTCTCCTCCTGAGATTCGCTGACATCATCCCAGACGGCCGTCTTAAGCAACTCATCTGGCACACGATATTGTCCAGAGATATTGAGCGCCCCCCCCTGAGCAGTAACGGCCGTTGCCGCCCACTCCTCCATCTCCTCCCAGTTCACGGCCGCTGTGTACTGCATCAGCCCCACACCAGCATTCACATATTTGCTCACGATGGCACGGCCGTTGCGGACATCAATAACAAATTTGCGCGGCCGTCTCGCCCCAGGCCGGAATCCACCCCAGGCTGGTGGCTGCCAGTCAGGGTGCCGTTTGCGCCGTCCGGCTTTGGCGACATGTTCTCTGGCTGTTTGTTTATGGCAGCTAAATTCGGCCACCAAAGCGGCGACGGCCTCATCCTGATTAAGTACCTCGCCGCCGGTGTCTACGTCTTTCAGCCGACCGGTGGTGCGAAGAAACCGGTAGGCATCATGGCGGGTCTGGAAGCTGTGTTCATCCATTGCCTGGCTGATGAGCATGTTGGCCTCGTCGGACATCGGCCGTATCTCCACCAACTCCATTGCGCGATCTTGTATTGCTTTGCTTAAAGCTGCTTTGTTCATATTGCCTCTATCTCTTCATAAACATCGCACTCACTGTCTTTGACTGGCTCGAACACCTCGAACCATCGGTCAACGATCGGTTTCCAGTCGGTTGACTTCGGCCGTTCGGGGTCAGCCTTGCACCGTTCCAGGCACTCCTCGGCCGTAGCCACCGCCCGCACCACCGTAATGTGGTAGCCAGCTTGCCGCCCGATGTCAATGATGCGCGACCGCTCTTTGGGAGTACGGCCGCTAATTGGTACCACCACCGCCAGCCCCGCTTCCATCGCCCGTCGCAACCCCTCACGTACCATGCCCTTTGCCATGCGTTTGATGGCCGCATGGTATTGCAGGCTGCCCCAAACCGCTTCGATCACACGGTCATTATCAAAGCGGACGTAGCCAGGGTATTTATCCAGCAAAGCTGTTTTCCCGCTTCCAGGCGGGCCGATGATGACCACCAGTTTAGATTCTTTTACAGGTCTCATATGTCCTTGTACCTCTCTTTCACATCTATTACCGGCTGCCGGTTTACCCGCTTCAGCCGTATGTCATTATTCAACAATGCCCGGATGACGTGGGGATCATCCTTCTGCAATGCCGGGCTTTTGTCCAATCGCCGTTCCACCTGTTGCCGCACCTTCTCCGGGTATAGTTGCAGGAGGAAGTCAAACTCTACCTCTTTGGCCTTCTTCAGCACTTCGCTCAAATCCACATGAGTGAGCGAGTTCATCCCGGCCACACGATTCATAAATCGCTCAAAAGATTCTGGCTCAATCTCGCGGATGATGGGGATACCCTGTTTGCTTACATCACAAAACGACTGGCTGATCCGCATATTCCGCTTATACAGGCCAGCCTTGAACATCTTGTCGTAGACCGGCGCGTAGGGCAGTTTGTTCCGGGCGATGTATGTCCACACATCACCAAAGCTCCAATCGTAGATAGGGTACACGTTGTAACAATTCAGGGCATCGGTTTGGGTAATCCAGTCCTGCCCGAATTGGGGGTGTTTGGTGACGGCGCGGAAGCGGTTCAGGCTCTCATCTGTTCGCAAACCAACAAGGACGGCCGTCCGCCATTTGCCATTCTCGCTCACGTAATTGGCAAATAATTTATACAGGTTGTGCCGCTCTGGATCGTAGCCTTCCAGGATGTTGTTCCCGGCCATATAGACATACAGCCGTTGCGGGGGCTGGTAAATCCACTTTTCCCGCTCCGCCTCATCCCAGCAGTACCAGTACGGTTCGTAGACACTGAGCGCATTACGCATCTTGTAGCGCAGGCAGAACCAATATGGTTTCACGCCTGGGTGAAGGGAATCGAACGTCTGGCGCACAAATTCGGCCGTGCTGATCAGATTACTTTCCTTATCCCAGAAATAGATAGCGGATTCCGGGAATACCTCGTCAGACAATCCTCTTGTGGCCGTAGAATCTTTGCCGCCACTAAAAGCCACCACGATCCGGTCAAAGTTCTGCTTCACAAACTCCAGCCGTTCCAGGGCGGCCTCGTAAACATTTTGCATCAAATAAATCTTGCCCATCACAACCTCAAGTCAGACAAATCCTGTACCCGTTCCAGGAGCGGCGCAGACCGTATGGCTGCATACAATGCCACCTGGACATCATTCTCTGGCTCCAAATCGAAGTGGATGAACGGCCGCAGTTTGGCCGCCAGATAATCCACGTCTTTGTTAGAGACCACCGAACGGCCGTCAAACACCGATACCTCACGATGCTCCTCCGCAAAACACCAGTAATGATTGGCATGAAGAACCTGCTTGTCTAGCACCGCAAATTGGGCATATAGGTCAGCCAGTTCATTTGTCACCAGCGCACTTCCGGCAATAATTTTGTACCGGGTGCGCGGCGCAAGGTGATTGATGATGTTCCGGGTCATAGATTGCGGATAATTCCGAATCGTCTCCACGTCGTCAAAAACCAACAACGTGCTGGGGGTTAAAAGCGAGGCTACCGCCAGGAATTTATTGGAGCGATTGGTAGACATATCTTCCAGGAAGAAGGCTGGCTCATAGGGCGGCGTAGCTTTGTTGCGCTTGGAGCGCAAATAGACCACACCATCCAGCCCGAAAACGGCCATCATATGGCTGGCCGCCGCCTGCAACAAAACATCTCGCTCGGTGGCAAAAATGCCAGCAACGCGCCACTCAGTCCAGGGTTTCCTGTCCATCATCGTTAATCCAGGCGCGATTGTAGTTCGGCCGTTGAAATGCCTTTGCAATACCCGACACCTGTTTCATCCGCAGCACCTCGTCTGCATCCATGCCCATTGCCGCTGCCACTTCGTCATCCGTCCAGCCATTACGCAGCATAGACAAAACGATGTCAGTCATGCCATCCAGCTTATGTACTCCTCGCGCCCGATTGTGGCGCACAGTGGATGCCTTGCGGTCATTGTCTGTATAGGTGTGGGTGATGGTCACAGGAAGATACCCATGCAACCGTTTGGCGATTTTTTTGTTGCTAGTGCCCACAATGCGGCGATGAGCACCATCCACGATAATGCCTGTTATTTTTCTGGCGATGAGGGCCAGCACATCGCGCTTCGGCACGTGTGTCGGAATAGGCATCGTCAGGTGGTCTACCTCAATAGAGGTATTCAACAATTCCATTTCCGGCCGGTGGACGAAGTTGGGGTTGTAGTCGTTTGGCTCTACGGCTGTTTCCTCCAGCCACAGCACCAAGTCTACAGGTTCGTCGCGGAAGGGGCTGACCTGGTGCAGTGCGTAACGGGCACGATTTAGCGCGTCCACCCGGTCAGCCAGAGGCAGGCTGGCAATTTGTTCTGCCAGATGTACGGCCATTTCTTCAATCGCCGCGACGGTAGCGGCAAACAAACTTGGTGTCTCACTCATCACCACTCTCCAGCCGGTCTAATGCCTCCTCGAACTCGGCATCATTGACAAATATCCGCTCGCCGAAGATGCGATCAACCACCTGTTGACGATAGACCAGTTGCTCCGCCTGCTCCTCCGGTGTCCCCACAGAGCCAGGAGCAAATGACAAGTATTGTTTCAATTTTTCCAACGCCATTGCTTTTGTGAGTAACATCATTGCCTCGCTTTGTCCCTGAGCGCAATCGCCTCCTTCGCGCTCAGGCCATATATATCCATCAACTCACCAGTGAGTGATGGGAAATACTGTGGGTGGTTGGCTAATGCTTCGGCATGTTCCTCGGCCGTCAGGTACACCAGCCATCTCCTGTTAATATCCATGTCCCGAATCCAGCGTAATGCGATCTCGTGTTCCAGCACGGCCGCGCTCGCTTCATCGAAATGGAAATCATGATCCGCCTCATCCATCGGCTCAAACTCAATACCCAGGATGTAGTGATAAACCATCAGGTTGTCGCGGAGAGCCTGCTCGAAGCGGCGATAGGTAGCCGCCACATCCAGACCAATGCGTTCATGCGGCCGTAGCCACTCAATCGGCCAGCTACGCCGGTAGGAAACCGTGACCACACGGCCGAACAGTTGCTTTTCATCTATATAGGCCATACCTGCGGCCACTGCTGCCACTTCATCGCTGCCATTGGAGATGGAATCACCAACGTAGATGCACTGCTCTGGCGACACGCCAAAATCAGCCGCCGCTTGCAGCAACATACCAGGATTAGGCTTGCGCCACGCCTGGCTCCACTCAGGCTCAGCCTCGCGGCCGGGCGGAGTGGGCGACCAATTGCCTTTCTGCGAGAGGTAGCTGAAGGCCATGTAGACCCGCACCTGGCCGCCGGTGAGGGCGCGAACAGCATCGGCGATAGCGGCCAGTCGGGTGCGCACGGCCGTCTCCGTAGGAAACTTCTCCGGCTCACCAAAACCACCACTGTCCATCCAGTAGCGCATTCCCACGCCACCTTGATTGGTGGCAATGGCCACGCGCTGCGGCCGATGCTCGCGCAGCCAGGCGGCTGGGGCGGAGGAGAGGGTGTCTCGGTCGCGGGAAGCCAGGGTGTTGTCGAGGTCGAATATGTGTAGGTCGTACATGGCTATAGAAGGACGGCCGTCATCGTGACGGCCGTCCACATCATCAAGCAAGCGAATCAATAAACCGCCGGGCCGTCCTAATGGCATCCACCACGTCGCCCGTTCGGAATCGGTAAGAGAATCTGCCACCAGCCCAAATTATCTGGTTGGTCGCAAACTGGCGGGGCTGCAATTGACCACCATGTTTGATCATCAACGCCAACTCATAGCCTTGCGCCCTCCCTGGTGTAATGTCCTGAGCAAACATCACGCCTCCGTTATAATGCTCAATCGTTTTCGACGGATTGATGTAAATCCAGCCGTCCGCTTCCGCCTCCTCAAATGAGGCGTAATGGGTTTCGTTTGGGTATTGGCGGGGGAGGTCTACAAACTGAGGGTTGGGTCGCGGATACACCCATTCAACCACAACCCCATCTTTTTCCTCCGCCAGTCGCGCAGCCTCCCGCCACGCTTCTACCTCGCTGGCATAACGGCCGTACTGCTGCCCAGTGGTGTATCCAGGGGCAGGGCTGCCTAACCGGTGGATACCGATACCGCATTTGTTTTGCAGAGCAGCGACAACCAGCCAATCGCCACGCTGCGTCTGGCGCACAGAAATCTTTAGACGCTCCGGGAAATCCCCGTTGGCCTCCAGATACGTAACTGCTTCTACAGCGTTGCTCGCCTTGCGGAACCTGGCTACAGTTGTTTCGTTCGTGGGGTTGTGATCGCTGTCTAGATCGATCTGGACGACGGAGAACTTTCCGCCATCCGGGACTACAACCACCCGGAACACCCCGCGCTCCCTGGACACTAATACACTTGATTCGTAAATTACCTCAGACATTTCCATTCTCCTTGTGTAAGGTTTTTGGCCGCCGCCTGCCTCCGAATGGAGGCTTACCCCGCGCCACCAGCGTGACGGCCGTCTGCGGGATTGACCGTGCTTGGCACGGCCGATTATTATTAGATTTTTCCACCTCCAATCTGTCCAGGGGAATTGTCATCATAACGGCCGTAATGCTCCACCTCCGCTGTGATTCGTGCCGCCTCTGCGTTTGCCTGCCGATTAGCCTGGCAGCCATGCCCATCAGCGCAACGATAGCTCATCAGGTGGATGCTGCCCTGGAAATCCTCATCGGGATTATCCCAGTCGTAGCCACCCTTACCGTCTACCATCTCCTCAACCGGCGATTCCACGCCACATCGTTCACAGGTGGCCTGGATAGGTTTAACGTAGTAGAGGGTGGGGGAGACGACGCGCTGTTTGGCTTCGTCAATCAGATCGCTGGCTTCGCGTTTGGTAATGTCTGGTGCGTACCAGGCATTCAGTTTTTGCAGGTAAGCCAATTGTTTTTCGGTGGCCGGTTCACCTGTTACACGTGGGGTTGACAGTTTGGGAGCATCGTTGCCTGTATAGGGCGTAGACGGGAAGCTGTCCAGGCCGCAATTTTTACACACCATCACGGGCAGCTTCAGCCGTGTATCATAATAGTGGTCAAATTGCCATTCGTGCCCACCACCAGTCAGGCAATTGACAATCGCCCTGACCTGCTCGACCCCAGATTCATGGAACCGGTACTCCCCATAATGGGATGATGGGTGAGCATGGGCGGGAATCCCTTGAGGGATCAACGCCAGCAACTCCTCTACTGACAACCCCAGACGTTCCGCCATTTCGTTCTGACCAATTGTTTTGTAAATGTCGTTCATCATCTTTCCTTTTGGACGTATGTCCAATAAACGTTAGTAATACTACTATTAGTATAATCAAAGACTTTGATTAGTCAACCCCAAATTATAGTAATTCCAAGACTGCCTTCTTCAACTCCTTCCCCTTCAAATCCTTCAGCCTGTCAACTTCGCGCCGGAAATCTCGCACCGTGTCCCCCTTCTTCGCGTGGCTGGCCGCAATCCGCTCCTCAATCCCACACTGCGCCCAGAGGTTGGTATAGGTCGGTCGTCGCCCCTGGCCGATGCGATGATTCCTGTCCTCCGCCTGGAGCCGGTTGGCGTATTTGAATTCGTTTTCATAGAACAGGCTGTACGCCGCTTCGTTCCAGGTCTGCACATGCCCACCTGTCTCCATTGTTGCCACAATGAACCGAGCCTCTCGCCGCCACCGGGCCAACTCCGCCGCCCGTTCCTTCTCGTTCAGGTCGCCGTAATACTGCGCCACTGAATCACGGCCGTATTTCCCGGCCAACTCTTCCGTTATCTGGCGCACGGAGTGGCGGAACTTCGTCCAGATGATGACCTTTTCCTGATCCCCGACATCCTCCATGTAATCCAGCAACATCTCCACGCGCCGGTGAGGGAATTCCAACAAACAGCCGTCCCGCTTCCAAAAGCCACTGGCGATCTGCTGCAACACCGTGAACAGGTGGAAGATGACGTAGCTATCCACCTCCTCCGCATCCATCAGGATTTCGTATTTCGCCTGCTCATATGCCTCCCGCTGCTCACGGGCAAGCGGGAAATAGCGGCTGTCATATAGCTTCGGTGGCAGGTTCAGCCCCGCCTCCTCTTTGGTTATCTGATAGATGTAGGGGTTCATCTTCGCCGCCAGCCAGGAGGTGTTGTGCGCCCTGACCACCAACCCCTTGTATTTCTCGGAGTATTCCAGGTGGTTGGCGGCGAAGCTGTAGAATGACCCGTACCCCAGGATTTTGGGGCTGAGGAAGTTCATTTGGGCGTACAGGTCTTCGTACCCCTGGCTAATCGGTGTGCCGTTCAGCAGCAGCCGGTAGCGCGAATCCTCGCTGTAGCGAGTGATGCGCTGCGTCCGCCTGGCCCGATGACCCTTGATGTAGCTGCCCTCGTCGGCGATGACAAACGTCTCGCTCGTCGTCAGATCGTGGGCGGCCAGGGCCACGCGGTCGGAACTGCTCATGCTCTCAATGCCAATCACTAGCCAGGAAGCAGAGCGGGGAACGCTTCGTATATTCGTGCGCTCGTCGAACAGGCAGATGTCACACGGCCGTACATCCGTGTGTTTGCGTATTTCCTCATACCACGTTTCCTTGCCAGACACCGGGCAATAGATGATGACACGATTGATGCGAGACTGACGGCTGTGTACCAGGTTCAAGGCCACGAACGTCTTGCCCGTGCCCATCTCCATAAAAGCCGCCCCGACACGCGGCCGGGACAACTTTTCAATGGCGGGAATCTGGTGAGGGTAGGGGGAACTAATCATCGAGAAGCGATTCATCTATCGCCACCTTATCGGGAACTTCTAGTTTGGGTGGTTTGGTGGACGGCCGTACCACCTCTGGCTCTACCGGCGCAGCCACACTCACCACCAGAGCCGCTTCCAGTTCGGCCCGCGCAGCATCGGCCACACGCAACGCCGACGGCCGTACCAAAAACTCGTGCCGCTCCGCAAAATCCAGTACTTCGGCGAAACTGTCGGGCGGCACCACCACAACTGGCTTGGCGTACCGCGCTCCGGGCAGCCGTTTGGCTACCTGATAGCAGTCCTCGTCCCGATGCCACCAGATGCGGAACCAGCCACCATACTGCGAGTGGTCAGTCCGAACGGCCGATACCGTGCGACGCGGTTCTTTCGTGTAGCTCTGATTGACGGCCGTGTGGACGAGGCTCTCATCCGCTTTCACGCAAAAGCCGCCAGCCAGCAGCGCGTGGATGAGTTCGGCCGTCCAATTCAGGCGGTCAGTGTCGTCTGTAATCTCACGCACGAAATACGGCGATTGCCACCGCAGATTGTGACACTTCACGATCTGGTTGAAGTCCTCCCGCTTCTCCGGGAAGAAGCAACGCAGCATCGCGCCGTCAAACGAGATACGGGCAATGCTGGCCGTCTTTGGGGTAGGGGGGCGGACAAGAAGTAACTCGCTCATGATGGGCGAGCGGACTTATCATCCACGTATTTACCGTTTATTCCCCACCGCAGCCCCAACCGTTGGCAAGCCGCCTCACCAAAGTTGACGCAGAGACGGCCGTATGGCGTGGCGGCCGTCGGTGTAGGCATCTCCACCAAAATGTAATCAGTAGAGGTGATCACGTCCACGCCCGCATCGAAGAAAAAAGCGATGCAGGGAAACCTGCCGCTCATGTCGTTTGTAGGCAACGTGTGGGCAGCCATCGCCCGCCGCAATTTATCCGCGAAAAATTTGCGCTGCTTCGCCGAAACAAGGCGGGAATAATCTTTTTGTGCCCACTCTATGAATACCTGTAAATGCTCCATTTCGCCCTTCCTTATGCGTACTCAATGACGTGCTTTGCTTTTTCAATCGCTTCTTCAAAAAGTACCCGACTCGATTTCTCAACGGCCGTCAGGATGGCCTTAATCGCCTCCTGTGCAGCCGTCTCGCTGGCCTGCCCACGTCGCTCCAACTCTGCCACCAGGTCACTGGTGGGGAAGGCGGCTAGCTGGTTGGGGCGCACGGCCGTCTCATCCTCCACCATAGCAACCATCTCAGTCGGCGCTGGCTCAATCACCGCACCTTCGCGCAGGGAGATTTCCAGCACCAGACGGCCGTAAATATAAGGGTTGGCGCGGCTACCACTGGTGTCCAGCGTATTCTCCACGACCTTAAACGCCAGGCCATGATCGTGGCTGAATTTATAATGGTCCCGATTGACCCACATCAGTCGCGCGCCATCAATCAGGATGTTGCCCGCCTGCTTAATGTCCCAGGTCACGCGGTAGCGCGACGTGTTCAGGTAGAATTTTTCCAGCAGGGGGATGACCTCCTCCTTCGCTTCTTCGTCTATAAACCAGGCCGAGGGTTGCCGCTCGAATTTGGCCGAAGGCACGGCTGCTTGCAGTTGCTCGTTGAATACCGCATTGTACGGCACGGAAACGCCAGTTCTTCCCTCAACTTTGCTCTTTTTCCAGGTGATTTTATCCACGATCCACACTCCTTTTTTACAACCAAATGATCAAGGTGTTTTGAATTATAAATCAAAGTGTTTGATTTTGTCAATCAATTGACACAGGCAAAACGCAGCAGGGAACACAGCCGTTTCCGCAACAACAAACAGATTTTTATGCTAATGGGGCGAGAGATTATTCGCTGTTTTGTGCGTTGCGACTATGTGGGGGTTGCTGTTTTTCCGCGTCGCAGTCGCAATGCGTCGCAGTGCGTACCTCTGGTCGCAGTGCGATGGGGGAGGGGGATTGCGACGAGATTTATCGCAGTGCGTCGCAACAAAAAACCGCCGTGTCCCAGCGGTTTTTTGTCTGCCAACAGGGGAAACTACCACTGCCTTTTTTGGGGCGGGCGGGTTTTCCATAGCATCGCCCTGGCTGGCACACGTTTTTTGCAGTGACCACAATCACACGCCTCTTTGAGACTGGCTCGCAACGGGTCACCCCTCTTCACCGCGCTTTCCACAAACCCCAACTTGCCGCCACAATGTGGACACTCCAGCCACCAGTCTTTCGTTGTGCTGCTTATCTCTGCTCCTTATCGTCCGATCAATATCCGACTTGAATCTGGGCAACTCAGATAGTTAATGCGCCAGGCCAACGCCGGCCGCACCCGTTCCCGCAACATCTGACCAGACGGCCGTGTTTCCATATCATCCGGGCCAGCATCCATCAGCACACGACCTACGTCATTGAGCGAATCGCACTCGGCGATAACACCATCCATGGCACGGCCGTCTACCTCCGCCTGGCTGCGCGGATTGGGCAGGTTGATGACCGGTGGGGCGACATAGCCATTGGTCGGTGAGGTGGAGGATGGCGATCCCACTTGCGGGATGATGACACGGGCAGTCCCGCGCAGTGTGCGCAGCACAGCCGGACGTTCCATCCCCCGCGCCAAATCTGGATACCGTTCAACCGCCTCCCCGCCCAGAGCGATAGCGGCCACGAAGTTCCGCAGTATGTCCTTTTCGCCTTCTAGTCCCAATGGCTTTACCTGGAGACTTTGAGACGAAAAGACAAAGTACAATCCGAATTTCCATCCTTCGCGCACCCACTTCTTCCAACTGCTGTAGGCACGATCTCCACCCAGCTCATCGGCTATGGCCGGTAATTCATCGGCCACCACTGTCATCTCAGGAAACTTGGTGTTTGCGTCGGCCGCCAATGCTTGCGCACGGCGATTCAATTCCGCTTCCATCCATTGCATGAAGGCTGCAATTTCCTGAAAATTGCGCCCCGCACCAAGCATACGGGCATCGCCCCATTTGCCTGGTGCCCCGTGCGGGTCTATCGCCACCACGTCTTGCCGGTGTTGCAAAATTGCCAGGAGGGTGGTTGTCTTCCCGCTACGCGTTGGGCCAGCAATCACTACGTGGCCTTCCGGCAAGGCAGGTAGTGGTTCGGGCTGCACGGCCGCACTCGCCGGGGCAGGCGGCGCCAGCACATCACCTATCACATTTTGCGGCAGCAATTTGTAGCCACCGCGCTGTCCATCCAGGATCATCGGCACATCACGGCCGTTGATGGTCACATGGATGACCGGCTGCGTCCGGCGCCAGATATAGACGGCGGCATACACGATGCCGCCAACAGCCACCAACACCGCCACCAACACCAGGGCTGGGAAGATAATGGTGTTCCACATCTCCTCCCGGTCGCGCTGGTTTTCTAGCCGTCGTTGCTGGTCGGCGCGAGCCATCTCGATATTAGCCGCTTCCTGGGCCAATCGAGTCTGCTCGGCCACCACTGCGATCTGCGTGGCCTGGGCGTTGATGGCGTTGCCTGTCTGCACGGCCGCCAGCGCAATACTGGTAGCTTGGATGCTCAGGCTTTCGGCCGTGCTGGTAGCAACCGCTGCTGTCCGGGTGGCCGCCGCCTGCACCGTTCCTGTGGCGTTCTGAGCAGCAACAGCCGTTTGCTGCACCGATACGGTTGTTGCCCGTTGCACTGCCTCATAGGTCGCCGCCGCATCCTGGGCACCACGCGCAGCAATAGTGGCGTTGACCGCTGGATCATAACTATAACCCCCTGCGCCCGGTTGAGCAGGTGGGGTGGCGCAGGCGGTCAGCAGCAGGAAGAGCAGCAAGACAGCCGTCACTTTTACCATTGGCGATCTCCTTGACTGTCATGTGGCGGGGCAGGTAGGGGGACACGAGATGGTTCGTATAGATGTGATACGTCCGGCCGGTGAGGGAGTGGCAGGGTGGGGGAGTGTCGCCGACCTTTCCGCCTTGACAGCCGACGCTCCCGCAGAAAGTCGGTGGCGTGTTCCATGAAGAACACGGCCGTAAATAATACTACCAGCGGCAACATGCCACAGAAGATGTAGATGATCGGGCTAGTCTTGCGCTCCGTTTCGGCGGAATAGGTGATCAGGCTCTCCATGGGATCGGTGCGCGTCTGCTCCTCGATGACGGCCGTCGCCACCTTGTCCACCGTCGGCCGTAGGGCAAGCGTCGCCAGACCACATAGGGCAAGTGCCAACACCGCAAGAAAGATGATTGGTTTATCCATTTCGCATTCGCATCTCCTGAATCTTCATCCCCACATTGATGAAAACTCTGGCTACTTCCAGGTCGTTGCTCTTGTCTGACACCTCGTCGGGGCAGACAAGAAACTGCGTCCCATCCGCATCAATGTCAATCTCATACCAGTCTTTGGTGCTGGCTGGTTGGGCACGGCCGCACAGCAAGCAACGGCGGGCCGGAGCGGTGAGAGCCTGCCTGAGTTGGGTGTAGTATTCATCCTGCTTTTGGAGCGCGTTGGTGTTTGCGAGAAGTGGTATCCAATTTATCATGCTACACCCCCTGAAGGACGAGATACAGAAAAATAAAGATGAGCAGGATGACGATAACATTATCTCTATTCAGAGGATGCCGCTCACGCCCGGCAGCCTTCCGCTGCGGAGGCTTGCGACGCTTGTGCTGCCGGCGTATTTTGGTCAACGCCTCCACCTCTTCGGATGTCAGGTGATATTGCCCGCCTTTCTTTGTCTGCCTTTTCATGCCGCTCTCCTAAACAAAAAGCCCGCTGTCGGCAATCCTCAGATCGCCACACAGCGGGCTTCGCAATAAACCTTTTGCGTATAGTACGAAGTTAGGTACTATAGATATAGACCACCAACCTGGCCGCTGCAAAGTGAATCAGGCTGGCGGTTCAGGCCGTGTGTGGTGTTACAGCACCCGCACGGCCGACTTGCTATCTACTTAGAACGACGCTCTGTCTTAGGCGGCACAGTCCCCGTCTGCCCCCAATGCTCTATCAGCAAATCAGCCGCTCTGTCCACCAGAGAGCGTAGTGATAATTCTGTTTGCTGGCTGATAATCTGTAGCTCTTTGTGCTTCTCGGTGCTTATTCTAACGGGAACTGTATCCTCTTTGGTGTCGCTCATGCGCCGCATTGTAACACAACGTTACAACGGCCGTCAATCCCAAAGTTGTTTCACCATTGTATTACAATCGTATTACTCTTCTTCAAGGGGCGGGGCAGGGGGGATAAGGCCAAGCCATTCCAGAAGCAACAGCACGGCTATGCACCAATAAATCCAGGCTATCCCCACAAAACAAATGAGAAACGCAATCGCCTCCGCCTGGGTTGTTGTCCCTGGTTCCATGCGTAAATTATACAGCCTGCGCTGAGGCATCCGAAGTGGCCGTTTGCCAACTGCGATAAACGACCGTCGCCCCTGGGGGAGTGGTTTGCTTCCCGTCCCCCCCTCCTTTATTTATACTCCTGTTAATGCAAATTATTACGAGTATACAATTACTTCTTAACCCGGAGACCGCCCCGCCCTGGCCCGCCGTGCTGCCTCGGCCGTTTCC
>Ga0224723_1000533_pt1 | contig 25955 bp, 26 predicted proteins | sample Balambano_FR2_Me_FD_161647 | JGI IMG/M metagenome (GOLD analysis project Ga0224723, IMG submission 161647) | Freshwater sediment microbial communities from Lake Towuti, South Sulawesi, Indonesia - Balambano_FR2_MetaG | ecosystem: Environmental > Aquatic > Freshwater > Lake > Sediment | place... | reverse complement strand
TCATCAAAAAATTGGCAAATTACTTTTTCTGGTCGTTGTCCAAGTTTTTCTTGATATAAATTTTGGATACGCTGCGTTAGATTTCGCTCAATTTGTCCCCGTGTGGGATTAGATGTAGTATTCATAGAGAAAATTCCATTTATAATAAATTATTCAAATTCATCTACAGTAGCTGCAGGAGTTGCATTTCCGCGAATTGCGAGATGACGTTCATACCAATTCATTAATGGTGTTGAACTAATTCCATGGACAATTACAGAAACTACAATAGTTGTATAAGTAATCCAGCCAATTTGTTCACCTAAATCACCTTTTAAACCCTTACCGAAAGCATATGCTAGATAATATAAAGAACCAACACCACGAATCCCGAACCAGCCAAATAACCAACGAGTTCCTGGATGCAACAGTCTACGACGGGGTAGAAGCAATCGTTTACCAATCGTACTCATCCAAGCACCTACAGGTCTAATTACCAAGAACAGTAAGATGATGACTAAAAAAGATTGTCCTGCATAAGTAACTATAGGTTGCCACAATAAAATTGAACCTAATAATAATATAACTCCTACTTCTGATAACTTTTCAATACGTTCCACAAATTCTAATTGCTCCAGTGGTTTTTCTGGATTCCTATAACTACGTTGTACAACTAAACCAGCTACAAATACTGCCAAAAATCCGTAACCATTGACCATTTCAGTTAACGAGTATGTTAGCAAAATTGTGCTAATCGCAACGAAATCCTCCATCACACTGGTAATGTTACGGCGTTTTTGAACTTTTTTATCAAACCACACAATCGTTTTTGCAACGATAATTCCCATTACTATACCAGCTGCGATCGCCCAAATTATATCTACTAGTACCCAATTTACAATCCAGTTATTCCAGTTATTATCTTTAAGGGCATAAATACCAAAGTAAACAAAAGGAAAAGCTAAAGCATCATTCAACCCACCTTCAGATGTTAAGCCAAAACGTAACTCATCTTGGTCATTTGTATCAGTTAACTGTACTTCTGAAGCTAGTACAGGGTCAGTTGGTGCTAAAATTGCTCCTAATAATATAGCTCCAGCCCAATCCATACCCAAAAATAATCTACCAACTATAGCGATCGCAAAAATAGATATAGGCATTAATAGTGCAATCAGTCGTATGGTAATATCCCATGCTTTCCATTGTAACGGACGAATAATTTTGAGACCGCAACCAAACACAGAAACAATGACAACGAATTCTGTAATTTTTTCTAATAACTCTGCATTAAAAACTCCACTTTCGCGTAATTGCACTATTTTAAAGCCGTAAGGACCGAGTACTATTCCAACTACCAAGTAAATTAAAGCAAAAGATAAGGGTAAACGGGAAATCCAGCCAGAACCTAAGGTGACAATCAGTAAAAGTAGACCAATAACAAACAAATTAATAATATATGTACTTACCATCTTTATCTTTCCACCTGCTTGCCAACGAGTTTACAAGCCTTTGTGCTTGAACTAAATTACCTTATGGTAGATTTATTTTCTTGATAGATATTTTATGAGGATTAAATTGCTGAATATAAAAAAGACTAAGTATTTGTGGCCCGACAGGGACTATAAATCCCTGTCTAGTGGCTAAAGTCCTCTAAAAGAGGACTACTTGGCATCAAATTTAATGTAATTTTAATTACTTCTTTTCATCTTAACTACGAGTTTATACATATAGGTACAAGATATGATAGCCTTAATTTGATTTATTTCTGTAGCGTATAGTAAAAATACTAATAATAGAGTAAAATAAAATGTTTACTAATAATTATATCTTCTTGATAAATGGGAATAGCTATAGCAGTTCTAAATCATTTATAAATTCGTTCTGGTAGAGACGACCCGATGAGTCGTCTCCAGGAGGATATATTTTTTCACAATTCATTTAGGATTGCTATAGAAATAGACAAGTCTAATTTCTGATTTTTTGTCCTTTGTAAGCTCGTGGTGTTTTTCCTGTCCATCTTTTAAAAGCACGGTGAAAAGCACTTGGTTCAGAAAAACCTAATAAAAATGCGACATCATGAATCATGACATTAGGCTTTTTCAAATACCGTATTGCTAATTCTTTGCGTGTCTCATCCAAAAGTTGCTGGTAGGAAGTACCCTCTGCTTGCAGTTCTCGCTGTAAATTACGTACGCTGATAGCTAAACCGTTGGCTATAACTTCAATAGTAGGGACTTCACCTTTCAACTTTTGAGCGATCGCATCCACAACTGTATTAGTATACGTGTTTTGTTGACTGAGTTTGTGGAGCATTGCTTCTGCATACTGCTCAAAAACTAGTAGAAGATTGGGGTTAGCTGACAAAACTTCCCAATTAAGACAATTAGCATCAAAAATCATTCGATTCGTTGGCATTGAGAACTGTACGTTTGTACCAAAAATCCGTTGATGTTCAGAAATGTCAGATGGACAAGGATGTTGGAACCATACTGCGTAAAGGTGCAGTTGTTTTCCAGTAATGCTTTTTGTTAAAGTTAGCAGAGATGTCAGAATACTTTCAATTGGTTGGCGAGGTTCTTCTAGTAAATAATTCTTTAGATTGCTAACTATATCACAGTCGCACAACACCTGTCCTTGGGAAACAGAGTAATGCATATAAATACCTTGACTAAGAAGATACCAATAGCGAGACAACTTTTCTAGTACTTGATTAAAAGTTTGACAATTATACAATACATAACCCAAAATCCCGATTGAAGCTAGATTAAATTCTTCTCCCATATGTAGACCGACATTATTATCTCCTGTCTGCTTGACAATTTCCCGCCACATAGCTCTGTTAATGTCTCCTGTGATGCGGTGATCTGGAACTTCTAATAAACTAGGATCTATGTTAATTGCAGCACATAAACTTTTTGTATCTACACCACGAGTAGCTGTGTATTGAATAGCTTTTCTAATCAAGAAAACAGAGAAAGTCGCTTCTTTCATATCTACAGAAACGGCGTAAAATGTCAATACATTGGCGCGAGATGTCAATTTCAGACTCAGTAAATATCATAACCTTAAAGTGTCGGAACAAAAAGTGATTTTTCAGGTAGGTTAAAAATGAATAATCCATTACAAATTGCTCAATTCTGTTTATCCAGCTTTGTATTTGGTGCAATTGTGTGCATCATATTTATTTTTCGACCGACTATTGAAGGATTAATTGCCCAACAAACCAATGAAGCAACTATCCGAATGTTAGAAAAACTCAAGTTAGATACGTGGATCAATTTTAATCGATGGGCAATGATTTGTGCGATCGCTCTTTTAGTCATCCAATGTATCCAATTCTTTACTGATTCAGTTTCACCTGTAAGAATACTGATTAATTGTATCTTGTTCGGGTTGTTGGTATGGAATCAAGTCATTGACACAAAACTGTTCAATCTCACAGACTCCGTACCTGCATCAGCGATCGTTACCGACCGTGGAGACAAAACTTGGGAATTTTACCACGACCAAGCCCCACCTATAGGCGTGTTTATCACCCTTACTTCAACTACTATACTTGTGATGCAGATACTGGGATAATTAAGAAATATATCAACGAGTATGACCCACATGAATGAAGTGTATACTAACTGGCAAGAATGGGTAACAGTGTTAGGCTACCTAAGTTTTACGATTTTTGTCATGTGGGTTATATTCGCTACGCAAAAGTCTTAGTAACACCGTAAACATTTACTATTAATTAGAAAAGTTATTAGGTATTCAAGAATATTGGATCGCTGATTACCTTGGTTTGGGTGGTAGAAAGTTTATTGGTAATCCCAAACAGCCTACTATGTCTATTTATCAATTAATCAACGGTGAGTACCAACTCAGACCAACTCAGCCAGTTTAGGGGTGATGACCCCATTATATCGCCTACTTTCCCAGAGCTAAAGTTGACCGCTAACCAAATTTTTAATGCTAGTTTTTAGTTAAAAATTATAATTGAAACCTAAATGAGGTATACTGGTAGGGGCACGGCATCAGAAATATTGTGGGTGAATGAAAAATCCTACTAGTGCCGTGCCCTTACTGACGAGGTAATATAACTGTACCTCATAAGCCTGCAATACGCTGTATCTTTTATTCTGAGAATCAGGATTTCATGAAGTAACTTCAAAAAGAGAACGTGGTAAATCAGACTGGCGAATTATTGACATTAAAGTTCCAGTACGTATCTCCGTATAATTTGGAACCACAACTGTAACAGTTGTATCTTCTTTTTGTTATTGCATAATTATGTGGCTACCACGTTGTCGAATCTGGGTAAATCCATTTTGTTCAAGAATAGAGCAAATTTCCCGTGCCGAAAGAACCCGCAGTTTAGCCAATAGACACCTCTAACCAAGTAACAAATACTTCATTCCTCATACGTTTTTCGACTTCTGAAGGGTGAGCTACTTCAAAAAATAACTCTACAGCTTCTATTAAATTGACTCTTGCTTGTTCAACAGTATCTCCTTGACTAGCAATATCAAGTTCTGGACAAACTGCTACATATCCATCATCTTCGCGCTCTATAATAGCTGTAAATTGTTGAATTTTACTCATACAGTATTCTTGGTTTATTTTAAGGATAACTTATTAGTTATGCGCTCGGTAACAGGGCATTGGTATGGATTAAATAGGTCACTATAGTCTCTCATCTTCATACATACTTTCCCGACTGACCACATAATCTGAAAGAAGAAGCGTATCATAGCGATGGTTTGCCATTCAGGTACAGATTTAGCTTGAGTTTATCTCCGTACTTGTAAATAGCTAAATAAATAGGATCATTTTGGAATTAAGTTTTTGTATCTGCTGAGTTTCTAACTTACCCAAACATCTAACAATTAACATTTGGTTCAAAGTAGCGATACGAGCTACCCGTACTTTTGATGAAACTCGTAAACCAGTAGTTGGAAACTCTGGATCCGAGTCTTTAATAACAAACTCGTTACTCGTTAAGTTATCAATATTCTGTGATGAGATAAAGCAAAGAGTAATTTCATCTTTTGGAGAATCTGACCAAAGTACTACACTAGGACGTAACTTTGTCTGACTCAAATCGGTAAATGGAAATTGAGTGAGAACGATATCACCTTTACAGAAGCTCACTAGATAGGTTCTCCGTCTTCTAAAGTATAAATATCAGGTTCATTATGCAAAAAATCAAAGGCTCCTCCTTTTTCAGCAAGGTGGGTAACTTCTAGGGTTGAGGGGTAGGGTACATCCTGATACAATTTTTTTTCCAATAAGGCTTGCTCTACTGATGGTAACGATTTAATCAGTTGTACTAAAGACTCAATTAATTGAATATTCATATTTGTATTCTAGTCGCTCATATTTTAGGTTTGATTTTTACTTAGTTTTATTTAAATTGATATCTAGCCCTGTGAAAGAGGAGTCAAAACTACTCTAGTCCTCTTTTAGAGGACTTTCACTGTTAGACAGAGAATTAATTCTCTGTTGGGTCATAACGTAAGCGCGAGAATAGTACATACACATATTTATTTTACCTCTTCAATCGCACCCAAGGCATTAAGAGTAGATATGTCCACTGCGGTTAAACCCTTAACACCTGTAATATTCATACTTGCATAAGGTTTATTATCAAGGGTTCTCAAGCACTCACCAGTATTCACATCCCAAATTTTTATAGTTTCATCCAAGCTACCACTAACAACAATTCTGGCATCAGAACTGATAGCAACCGACCATACAGAATTAGTATGACCGTGAAGAACTTTTAAACATTCACCCGTATGAATATTCCACAGTCTAATAGTTTTGTCACAGCTACTACTAGCTAAAAGAGAGTCATTTACAATGTCAAGTGATATTATTCTATGTGTATGTCCGTGTAACGTTTTAATACATTTACCAGTTTGAATATTCCAGATTTTAATTCCATCATCACCACAACTGAATAAAGTTTTACTATCAGCACTAAATAATACTTCATTCACTGAGCCATTATGCTCTTGCAAAACTTTTATACATTCTCCAGTATAAATATCCCATAACTTTATTGTTTGATCATCGCTACCACTAGCGATAATTGTATTATCAGAGTTAAATGCTACTGAATAGACCCTAGCGTTATGACATTGTAATGTTTGCACACATTCGCCATTTGAAACATTCCATAATTGAACTATCCCATTACCGTTACTACTAGCTATGATTGTACTGTCAGAACTGATTGCTACTGAGTAAATAGGACTGACAGAACCGTACATAGCTTTTAAGCATTTTCCTGTATGCACATCCCAGATTTTAACTGAATCATCACCACCACCGCCACTTATTAGTAACCTACTATCTAAACTAAAAACTACTGACCAAACCCGTTCTCTACGTTCTTGTAAAGTTTTGAGATACTGTCCGGTATTAATATCCCATATTCTGATAAGTCCATCATCACCGCTAGTAACTAAAAATTTGTTATTAGTACATAAGTCTAAATCATACACTATGCTGCTATGACCATTTAAAGTCTTGAAACATTCTCCTGTAGCTGTATCCCAAAGTTTGATTGTAGAGTCGCTACTGATAGTAACTAAAGTATTACCATCTGGACTGAAAGCTGCTGACCAAACAGCATCAGTATGCCCTTTTAAAGTTTGAATGCATTTGCCTGTTACATCCCAAAGCTTTATTGTTTGATCGTATCCACAACTAACTATAATCTTATCATCTGGGCTAAAAGCCACTGATTCTATCCCATCAGTATGGCCACAGAATGTTTCTTGACATACCCCTGAATTCACATCCCAAAGTCTTACTACTGTATCACCACTACTGATAAGATTAGTTCCATCAGAATTAAATGCTACATCTAAAACCTTATCTGTATGTCCATGCAAAGTTTTTAAACATTCTCCTGTTTCGATGTTCCATAATTTTATTGTTCTTTCCCAGCAGCCAGTAGCTAAAGTTTGATTATCAGAACTTATTGCGACCCCGTATACAACTCTTGTATATGCTTCAAGAGTTTTCAAACATTTTCCTGTATGTAAATTCCAAATTTTAACTGTACCATCACTGCTACCACTAGCTAGTATCAAATTATTAGAACTGATTGCAACAGAATACACTCGATTAGAATGCCCTTGTAAAGTATTTAAACACTTTCCTGTAGGTAAATCCCAAATTTTTATTGTTCTGTCATGACTACCACTGATAATAGTCTTACCATCAGAACTGATAACTATTGACCTGACCAAATCGCTATGTCCCTGTAAGTTTAAAATTTGTTTACCACTAACAACTTTAAATAAGCGGATTGAACCACTACCCTCACCTATAGCAAAAAACTTACCATCTGGAGTAAATGCTACAGACAAAGCACGACCAAAAACTTTAGTAAAGTCACTTTCACTTAAACTCGCTTCTACAAAATTTACTCCGCGCAAACTCGCACCACTAAAATCAGCCCCTTTAATCACCGTACGCGATAAATCTCTCCCCTCCAACCCCACTTTATCCAGCTTCACAACCAGCGTCGCTGCATTTCCCCCAACATATCTCACCTCATTCTCACTTTTTCCCCGCGTTGCTTCAATAATATTAATCAAAGGCTGATTATCATCCAACATCGGCAAAAGCAAATCCATCACTGCTTTCGTTAAAGCCGATCGCCCGAATGTTTCTCTTAATTTCTCCAATGACTCACTAATAAATCCCCTCAATATCCCAACACTACACTCTGGATGAGAGGAAAAATAATCAGACCAGGTATAATCCTGAGGTGCTGCATTCTTATCCACATTTGACTGTGCTTGCGCCATTTCAGTAAAATCACTAGCCAAAGCTCCTAACTCAGCCGCAAATTTATACGCCACAAAAAACTCTAACAGCGACCGATGGGCAGGAGTATAATCACCATCAGCATTACGGATGAGCATTGTCTGCCCCATCATGTCATAATGCCAATGGTCTAAATCCTTCTCTTGCTGTACATTCGCTGCAAATAATCGCCGAATTCTGTCAGGGAAAAGCCGATAATTCAAACTCATTTGGTCTGTGGACAGCATTTCCCAAGACAATTCGCATAAAAAATACAACTTGTCAGCCAAAGATGTAAACGTGCGATCGCTTTTAATATCATTGTCCATTTTCCGCCGCACTGCATACAAATAAACCCTTGACATATCCACAGGTTTACCCGCTGCAATATCTGGTAAAGCTTCTAAAATTAACTCTGTCATCACTGGACGACGCGCTAAATCCAAGAGTTGGGGATTATTCATCACCTGCTCAACTGTCGAAGCTGACCCTTGGTAAGATAACACTTGCTGTATCTGCTCGTCGTTAAATTTCTCCAGTTCCAAAACTTCAAACTGAGGTGTTTCTCCGGTAAGATTTGCAGTAGACGCTTGTAATTGAGCATTCAAAAGCGCTCTTCCTTCTTGCGCTTCAGGAAAATGTTCGGTGCGACAAGTCAGAATCACCTTTGCACCAGGAACTACTACCTTTGCTAATTCCCAAAAATTATTAATCATTTGCTGCTTATCTACTCTTGCAGCCATTTCATCAAAACCGTCAAAAATTAGCAGCAACTTCCCCATGCGGTTGAGTTGCACAAAAGCATCGTAATGAGGCAATGGTATCTTATACTGACGAAAGAAAAACTCAGAAAATAAAGACTCCACACTCACCGCTTTCGCATAATCTCGTAAAGGAATCACCAAAGGTAAGCGAGGAAGTTGTACACCACGTTTTTGAGCATCCCGATAACGTTGCAGCGCTACCCAAGCGTAATGTAAAGCAAACCAAGTTTTACCTGTACCAAACTCCCCTAAAATTGAAATATGCTCCTTCACTGGGTCATCTAGCCAACGGTCAACATAACCATCAATCCAACCTTCTTGCTCGTGGTAACAACTCACAGCTACTTGACGCTTAGTAACAAAATCTATTTCTTCCTTCGTACAAGCAAGAGGCACATACCTGGTATCAATTTTACGCCTTTTAACCTCAGCTTCTAACCAATCAAGATAATCAGTAAAGTCTGCATCCTGAGCCAAAAGTTCATCAAACGTATAACATCCCAAGTGTTTATTTTCTTCTTTACTAACTTCAGCTCGTGCTGCTGGGGAAATGCGACGCTCTGTCACCAACCATCCTTCGTCTGTGCGTTGTGCTTCCTGGGATTGACGTAACGCGATCGCATCACTTAATCCCACTTCACCCTCAATCCCGCGTACCAGAATCCGGTCATAGCGATTACGTCTTACAGGTACATTAATAATCCACTCAAAATAATTCTCAGCCCAAACCTCATACTTTTCAAACCGATAACCCAAAGTTTCAAACCAACCACGCATCTGTTGAGCTAAAGCAAACAAAAGGGGACGTGTATTTCCCTCTAACGTTCCCCCTCTCCCCTTCTCCCCCCCTGCTTCCAAACGTGCTATCTCTGTTCTCATAGCTTCCAGCGTCGGTAGTCTATCTAGTTGCTCTTGAATACTTGCAATATGTAAATGTAAAGAGCCAATTTCTTGACTGATCAATGTATCTGCTGGTCTGCGAGTACGCTTAGCAACTTCTGAAAAAACTATATAAAATTCTGCAATTTCTCGCTTAATATCTATTCTCAAACTTTTAATATCATCACCCAAAGCGTAACCATCAATAAAAGCATCAACCTCAGATAGCAAAATAGAGGGATTATTATGGTCAAATGCTTGTCTAAAAGCCTTCTTAATTTCCTCTTGCTGGAAAAGTTTTAACAAAGGCTTGGGTTTACCTACACCGTATTCTACCAAAGCATAAGCATAAACACCACTGAAATCTTCTGGTGGATGCTCTGGATCTAAATGAAATTGCTTGAGTAGCTTAATTACAGTCTCATTGCGCTGAATTAAAGGATTAGCAATACTAATAGCGTTTAACAACAGTTCCAAATTCATTATGAGACTCCAGCAAGAAAAGAACTCTTATAAGCTTGTGGTGGCAAGAATAGATAACAGTGTTAGGTTACCAGAGTTTTACAATCTTCGTGATGTGGGTCGTATTCGCTACATAGAAATCCTAGTACAGGTCGGCGGAAATATGCCTACCATTTAGAACTTGAGTTTAGTCCTCTTGAAGAGAACTTTTGCTATTAGGCAGCGATTTATAATCGCTACCGGGTTAGGTGTTAATAATAGTATATTTACTTATGCCGTGCTGTACTAGTCGCTGATTGTACACCATCGTAGAGACGACCCAATGGGTCGTCTCCTATTAAAATTTGTGGGTAGAGGAGTCTATACCACTATTTGCTGAAAACTTAATTTACTGCTGATTCATCAAGCTCATTGGTTTAACCAAGTTTCTAGGTCGGAAATTGCCGTAAAATCTAGTAAAGCATCACCTAACAATTCTAGCTGATCGATAGATAATCCTTGAATTTGCTCGATTAATGACGCATCAATTTCACCAAAGCGGCGATTAAGTAGGCGTATAATTAAACGTTGCTCTCCTTCTTGTTTTGCTAGTTCCCGGTCTTGTTGATAAAGTGGCGCTAATCGCATAACTAACTCCTTATCATCCTTATCTATATTTTCATTCACAGCTAAATTTTGCTGCAAGTTATAAAGCTGTTCCAAGGTTGCTTGGTAATGTGGGTGATTTGATGGTAGCGCTTCTAATTCATTAATTGCTACCTTTTGTACTGTTCCTCTACCCAAAAGTCTTAACCATAAAGTCTCTGTAGTACTTGGAAGCTGATGGATAGCGACGATAGCTGTCCTTAAATACTCTGCCATCAAATATACTCCCGGCAACCATCCCACCCCTTGAGTTGCTCCAAACCCAGATAATAATCTTTTGGATGCAGTCGGAGTCAGTACCCAGAGTTTAGGTACGTTTTTTTCGAGTAAACGAATTTTACTTCGCTTTGCTTCTCGCTGCATTCCACTTCTAACATCTAATAATTTTAACAGACAATCACAAATTTCTTCTTTAGGTGCAGCGTTGCGAAATGGCTCAAAAATTGCCGGATAATTGGCAAATTTACCTAACAATCCCAGATTTGATAAACCAGAAATTTGCTCATTATTGGGAGTAAACAAAACATCAATTTCTCTCACTTCTGACGCAACACGCAGAGGTGCTTGTACTTCACCGTAAGATTTGAGTAATGCTTCTAAATAATCTTTAGCAAACTGATCGTGGATAAAGCGTGTCATTCAATTATTAAGCGGGATTCAATACTTTATGCTGACTAAGAAAATTATATTGGAAAACCGAAATCTTATTGTAGAGACGACCCGGTGGATCGTCTCCTACCGTAGGTCAAAAAATTAACGCTAACCCTTCCCACTAGCTCGCACTTGCTTCAACATAGCGACAAGAGTATGATGAGCATCTTCCGCATCAGCTAAAACATGATCAAAATTAACACGTACAGGCACAGTTTCTTCACCAACCTGCGCTGTTAAATTCATACCTTCAGCATCAATAGACACCATTTCTGCTGATGTCGCATCAGCTACATTTCCAAAAGCCTGGGCATAAAGAACCACAGCATCAGCATGGTCTTTATTCATATGATTACATATACGTGTACTAATCTCTTGTGTAAATTGCTCGGACATGATAGAACTCCAAGGAATATAATAATTACAGTGATATGGGAATTGTTTCCCATTCGTTCGTAACCGAGATTTTCCCTATCTTTAGCTGAATTTGCGAAATCAGGGCATTCTAAACTGTAGCAAGAATACTAGGCAAATTATTCCCACTGAGAACCGATGAGCGAAATTAGCCACCGTCGTATTGTAATTGGAGATGTACATGGTCACTATAAGGGCTTAATGCGATTGATGGAAGCGATCGCACCCACTAGTGACGATGAAATTTATTTTCTGGGGGATTTAATTGATCGTGGTCCTCAAAGCGCACAGGTGGTAAATTTCGTCAAGGAAAACCGCTATCGTTGTTTGTTGGGTAATCACGAACAAATGCTATTAAATGTGCTTTCTTCACCAAACACCCCTGCATCGATGATACAAACATGGTTGTACAGTGGTGGACAAGCAACAATATCTAGTTATGAAAAAGCAACAATTCCCCAAGAGCATCTCGAATGGATGCGAACTTTGCCTACACACATAGATTTGGGAGATTTTTGGCTAGTTCATGCTGGAGTTAAACCCTCAGTTCCTCTAGAAGAGCAAACAGTCGAGGAGTTTTGTTGGGTAAGAGATGAATTTCACTCTCAACAAAAACCGTATTTTCCCAATAAATTAATTATTACAGGTCATACTATCACCTTTACTTTACCTGGCGTTGCTCCTGGCAAACTTGCCCAAGGTATTGGGTGGATGGATATTGATACAGGTGCTTATCATCCCCGCAGTGGCTGGTTAACTGCATTGGATGTAGATAATAGTTTAGTTTATCAAGCCAATGTCTTAAAGAATTCCCTGCGTACCCTACCACTTAATGAAGCCGTAGTGAAAGTGGATCCGGTGAAGATTAAGGTTAGTCGGTAGGTGGATTCGTAGAGACGACCCGGTGGGTCGTCTCTACTACCTTACCGTGCGGGTAATAGATTTATAACTCCCACTATCCAAACCATCACGATTGCTACTAGGTTGAGCGTTAATCGCACGTTGAAGAGCATTAACACGATCGCCTGCTGCTGGGTGAGTGCTTAAAAATGCTGGTACTGAACGTGACCTGGTTAGCTTTTGCATAAAGGAAACTATCCCTGACTGTGCATAACCAGCCCGTGTTATACTCCTTAATCCTCTTTTATCTGCATCAAATTCATCTTGACGACTGCGGGGACGTTGGATCGCTAAGTCTACACCAATCGCTACTGCTGTATTCCGATCTAAACCCGCAGCTGATGCTAAACCACTGGCGATCGCTCTTTGACGCATCTGTTTTACCAAATGCTTTCCACCAATATGTCCAATTTCATGACCAATTACACTTGCTAACTCCGCTTCGTTATCTGCGGCTTTAATTAATCCAGTATGAATATATACAAAGCCACCTAAAGTCGCAAAAGCATTGATCGCATCATCGTCAACAACTTGGAAAGTATAGGGAATTTTTGGGCGATCGCTTGATGCTGCTAAGCGTCTACCAATTTGTTGCACATAGTTATTGATTTCAGAATTACGATAAAGCTTGACTTGACTTCCTAGCAATTGTTGATTAATCTCCTGACCAATCTCAACTTCTTGACGATCAGATATATTAGAAAGCTGAAGTACCTGAACTCCTCCCCGAAGCAAATCAAACAAGTCCAAAGCACGGGACGGCAAAGACGTACTTAGGCAAAGACTCAAAGCGACTACAATTGATATCAACGGGTAAAACCAGCGACGTCGAGAAAAGTAACTTATACCAAAGTGTTTCCAATTCATAATTATCCGGATACAGGGAGGTTTAATAAGAACGTAAAATACAAGACGGATTTAAAGCTTTCTATGTTGCATGAGTGCAATCATTATGCTAATTCACTTTTACTATAGAAATTTCCTCCTCAAGAATGTGGCTCAAAACCCTTGCGTTAATTAGCGATTATGCCAATGCTGTACAGCACTATTTAAGTGATTTTTACATTCAAAGAACGCAAATGTATTTTTGAACGCTAGCAATCAAAAACGGAAGTCGTGATAAACTGTCGCATGATTGCAACCCCCAACCAATTGAACAAGGTATTAAGGATAAAGGTTAAAAACTTATTATGGCTATTTTAGATTCCAAAGGTCGCTTGTTTGGCAAATTCAATATCCTTGATTTAGGCGCCGTACTAGTCATTTTACTAGTTATATTAGGGATTTTTATCTTTCCAGGTGGTTCATCCGCTCAAGTTGGCTCGGAAATGAAGCCTGTTGAAGTAGACTTAATTGTTCGAGGTTTAAATGTACGCGACCCCGAAGTCTTATTCAGTGAAAACTTAAAAAAAGGCAACAAAATTAATATTGTTATCCGCAACCAACCTCACGGCAAAATTGATATTAAATCTGTACAGCAATTACCAAGAACCGTTATGGTTCCCCAACCAGATGGTACCCTAAAAGAATTACCTGATATCAAGAGTAATAGCTTTAGTACAGATATGCTTTTGACCTTGTCTGGTAAAGCTCAAATCACTGATAACGGGCCTGTTATAGGACCTAGTAAACTTAAAATAGGCGTTCCCATAGAATTAGATGGATTTAACTACAACTTCAATGGAACTGTAATTGATGTACGAATCAAAGATAAGTAATTGTGTCTAATATCGAGCATCCTACTTACTTTGGATGTTTGAATCAGGAAATTTTATTTTTCTATATGTAAATATATCCCCATTACCTCAACAATGGGGATTTTTATTTGGAAAATTCAATTTATGAAAAGATTAAGAACAATTAATATTTTTATTATTAGATGATTATGAAATAACCACTAGTATAAACAGACTTAAAAGTCAACTATTGAGTGTTGTCATTATCTATTTCAATATGTTAGGTTAGGGATGTAAAGCTTCAACTAATAGCATTAAATAATACAATTCCTCAAATACTAGGTTCATAGGGATGCATAGACCGTCATCAAGTGATTTCTGCATCTAGGAAGTCGTCAAAATGTTTAGTTTCTGTACCCATTCAGCATCACTATAGGGTTACCTACTAAATGACTATTAATACCTAGTTAGTACGAGTAGCTGTATTTTTTAATTTCAGCACAAGTAATTCTCATCTTTTGAAAACCATTAACTTTATGACGACCGTTAGTTATTGATTATTAAATTTATCAACAGAGAATTTCTCAATGCTACCATTTGAATTTGTCGTCATTGGCAAACCAATTTCTCATCAAACTAAAGACCGTAAGCGTGTACAAGCTTGGAAGGAACTAGTTCGTAGTGTAGCAGAAAATTACTGGCAAGGAAATGCACCATTAGGAGATTTTCTCCAAGTAATTATTACCCATTACTACGAAGCAGTCGCTGGAGACGAGTCAGGAGTTCCAGATAGTGACAATATAGTAAAGCCCATTAGAGATGCATTAAATGGGATAATTTATGTCGATGACTATCAAATTACTGATTTTACCAGTCGTCGGCGTAACCTTAATGGCTCATTTCGAGTTAGAGGTATATCTCCTGCTCTAGCAGAAGGATTTTCTAAAGGTGAAGAATTTATACACATTAGAGTTGAACTAGCACCGGATCACGGTGATCTAAATCATAAAGTTTATGTAAATGTGTAGCATCTATCTTGAAAACTTAATAACCAAACAGTAATAATTATTCATGTAGACATAACTAAAGATAGAAGTAATATTTAGTTCTATGGCTAAAATCATTACTCCTTTGTTAGTTATTTCCAACAGGCAACTTTGTGTAACTCATGATAGATGGTATTTGAATTACAAATTTTTATTATTAAATAACTTTAAATTCAAAACCTCTGCTTTAAAAAAATAGCGGAATTACCACATGAAATGAGTTTTGTCAATAGATTACATAAAGTAGTCCAAATAGCTTGGCTGAAGAATAGATTTGTTAATTGATGCATATAATGTGAATTTCCCTAAGTCATTTTTATGGGCCACCAAGAAAATCAGAATCTGTTAGAGCATCGACGATTGCTGAAGCTGGCTAGAGAGTACCGTGAAAAAGGATATTCTGTTACAGTTTATCCAAGTCCAGAGAAGTTGCCTGCCGCTTTAGCAAATTATTCCCTAGGTTTAATAGCTGTTAATGGGAAAAAAGTGATTGCGGCCGAAGTTCGTACGAAAGAAAACCTGAGATTAAATGGTTCTCAGGACATACGCAAAATTAGCGAATCAGTACAGAATTTATCAGGGTGGGAATTTGAGTTGGTAGTCACCAATCCTCGGAAGAAGTAGGGTTGGGAGTTGGTGGTTGTTTTAAGAAAGGTAACAGGGAACAGGGTTGAAGGAAAATGCGGTAATAGCTTACTGTTTTTCCACTATCCCCTACCCACTACCTCCCTACCCATTCAACAAATTTAAATACTTCCTAACTAAACCAATTGTTAATGCTGGTAGTTCTAACTGGGGAGTTAATCCTACATCTTCTATTTGTTGAAAAATTTTAATGGCTTGAGGATTCATTTGAGCCAGACGACGACCAATCTCTGGCCCGGTAAATTCAGATTTCTGTCCCCAAATTATCGCAGTGGGAACACTTAGCTGCTGGATGTAAAGGGATAAATCAAAGCATAAATCACCACGTACAAACGACAAAGCTGCGTATTCCGCATTCGGACGTTGTGCAGATTCAAGATAAGCTTCTACAATTTCTTCATAAATTCGGTTCGGCTGGGCAAATTGCCTTTGCTCCAAGAAGTTGCGGATACCTCCTGTGGTAGCGATCGCTGTACTATACAACAGGCGATCAACAAGGGGAATACCAACTATTTGGGCAAAAATGCTTTTGGAATAATCCTCACCAAAGTCAGAAAGTCCAGCAGCTGTCGTCAGAATTAAAGATTTGAATAGTTCTGGGTAAGCGATCGCTACCCTAATTACAAACGCAGCAGTTAAGGAGGAAGCAATCACCGTTACTGGCTGATGACAAGTTTGCTGCAAGAATTCGTGAATAATTGTTAAATAATCTTCTACCTGGTAGTTCCTTTGGGGATGGTCAGATTTACCCCAGCCGATTAAATCTGGAGCAATAACCTTATATTCAGCAGCAAATGCAGGATAAACTTTCGACCACTCATAGGAAGATGAACCACCACCAAAACCATGCAGAAATACTAAAGATTCTCTATCGATATTTGTACTGATGGTATCCTGCCAAGGTGAATTTGTAGATGTATAGTAAACCATCCTACCTAACGAGGTAATCACGGAGCTTTGGTCAAATCCCAGTGGCTGAAGCATAAAATCTCTCCTTGATGTCCTGATAGTCAATGGTTATTTGTCATCGAGCATTTGTCATCAGCCAATAGTTACTTTTTCTTCCTTTGTCATACCTAGTCTCATATTAAGCAGATGTAAAAATACTGCTTTTATTGTAAAGTTATTGTATTTTTTAATTCATTTGTAATACTACGTTTTGCTCAAAAGCACTGTAATTAGGATAATTTCTGTTGTGTCGTCCATAACCTAGGGGGTAGTTAATGAAGTATTTTTTATGATAGTCTATCAGAAACATCACTGGTAGTTTTGAGTGTCAATAGTAATCGAAAGGTTGTTGACCTCAGCTAGCCACTCTAGCTTTGGACGTAAAAATAAACTTTCGGGCTAATCAGTAATATGATTTTTCTCTAAGCAATGGTAAATTGTGGTGTCATGATTAAGCAGGCTAGTCTTCAATCCATTAAATTAACAGCGTTTGAAGACCCCAAGTTATTAATTGAAAATGGGATAGTAGATTTAACTTTACAATCTCAAATATTTCAGGATGCCAAACCTGAGTTACTAGATATATCTAGATGTGTATACTTGGGGTTAGAGGATTTAAAGTGTTTTGAAGTGGTAGATAGCCAGTATGAAGAGCAGGGTGTATTATTTAACAACTGTATAGCTATACAGCCATCAAACCCAGCATTTCCTCCTCATTCTGGTTCAGTAGTTTTAATGGGATCGCCTAAGAGCGGATTACTAGAAGCAACCTTCCTAAATCCTGTAAGTTTAGTTAAGGTTTTCGTTACCAGTTCCCAACGTCTGGTATTTTCAGCGTATGGTAGCGATCGCCAATTACTAACGCAAACAATATTGCCAGGAGCTAATCTAGCCCACTCTGACTCTGCTGTGCCCCCAAATACATTATTAACCGTAACATCACAAAATATTCACCGCGTTACATTTTGTGCTTTTGATGGTCAATTTACCATTGACGACTTTAGTTTTTGCTTTTAGTGAAAAATCTATAAACATGGTGATACAATCACATTTGTTTATCCTAGTCTTATCCTGATCAAGGACTAAAAGATTAGGCAAAACTTAATAATGTCTTAGTATAGACACATTACAGTTAATCTTTATATTTTAAGTGGGTAACCACCGTGGCACAGGCTTCATCTTCTTGGCAGCAATTAATTAACCAGATCCCGAGCCTTACGCATGGAAAACTCAATACCAAAAACCAAAAGCAGTCAATACAACGTTTCCGAGGACCGGGAGGCTACTTAGGATTATTAACTATAGTTGTAGCAATGCTGTTTTGGAACTGGAAGTTGCTGTTAGCACTTTTTGTTGGTGTGGGAGTAATGGTACTTGTTTACTCAATGTACCGCTGGGACTGGCAAACACGCTGGTCTGAAGTTTATACACTCTTAAATAGTCAAAATAGCCGACTAGTTTTAGCTGTAGGTAGTGGTGCCATTGCGTGTGTCATTTCTTATATGGCTGCTGCTATCTGGGTTGAATCTAGTAGTCGGTGGATTGCAGCAGGTGCTATTGTTCAAGGTATATGCACACTATTAACTTTAATTTTGCTAGTTTGGCAAATCGTCAGCTTTTACGTTAATCGAGAAGACGATACAGATAAGCTGTTGATTGACTTGACTCACGAAGATCCGCTTAAGCGTTTGATTACTATACGTCAACTAGCAAAATTAATCACTCGTAAGAATATAGACTCTCGCTTACAGCAAAATATTTTTGACTGTTTAAGATTGCTAATTAGTCGAGAAGAGGAAACAATAGTTAGGGAAGCAGCTTTTGAGAGTTTACAAGCATTAGACCACCTACAAGCAGTTTCTTCTAACCCCATACCCTTAGTACGAATATCTATGAAAGCCAATCAACAAGCTTATTAAAGACGCGGTTACTTGTTATTTGGAGTAAAAAATATTACTTTTGATACAACTTGCCATTACGGACTTGTATCACTGGTTGATTGCAACGTCTGACTAATTGTTCATCATGAGTAGTAACTATTACTGTTGCTCCAAATTTGTTTAATTTCTGAAAAATTTCCATTACTTGCCAAGAATTATCAGGGTCAAGATTACCAGTAGGTTCATCCGCCAAAATCAATGGTGGGGTTCCGATGATTGCTCGTCCAATACTTACTCGTTGTTGCTCTCCACCGGAAAGTTGATCAGGAAAGCACTCAGCTTTTTGGAGCATACCCACTACCTTTAGAGTCGGTTCTAAACGACGTTGAATTTCCTTACGGGTATAACCTTGAGCTTGTAGTACCAAAGCTATATTTTCCGCCACTGTTCGTTGGGGAATAAGTTTGTAGTCTTGGAATACAATACCAATACGTCGGCGCAAGAAAGACAAGCGATCGCCTTTTAAAGTCGGCACATTGCAGTTATCAACAATCACTTCTCCTTGTGTTGGTAATTCTTCGCCATACAGCAGTTTCAAAAGCGTAGATTTTCCAGAACCACTAGGCCCTGTGATAAACAAAAACTCCTTATGTTTTACCTCTAAATTGACATCCAGTAGACCACAGCACTTATTAGCGTAAGTTTTTGTCACGGAACGTAATTGTACCATTACAGTAGGGACACTACTATTATCTTCACCAGTTGCATCCTCCTGTTGAGGTAGATTATTTTCTGTATCTCTAGCATTTGTTATTACTTGCATTGCGTTCTTTGTTGGGAGTAAAAGTTTCAGATTTAAAATCCTCCACAAAATTAAGGATTCCCAAGCAGAGCCTAGGAATCTCAAATTTAGAAAATTTATTTGGTGGTTGAAGAAAGGGAGTAGGGGGAGAGAGGGAGAGGGGGAATAGCTTACTGTTTTAACCACTACCCACTACCCACTACCCACTAACGTATACGCGGATTAAGTGTAAAACGGTAAACTACTGCTTTCAAGGCAAACTCAGGTAAAGCTAACATCCGTTTCCAACGCCATGGTTCCATATACAGCCGATACAACCACTCCATATTATTATTTCCTAACCATGCAGGAGCGCGTTTTTTAATTCCTGACCAAATATCAAAACTGCCACCCACACCAATCCAAATCGCGTGCGCGCACAAATGACGGTTTTTGGCAATCCATAATTCTTGACGTGGTACTCCCAAGCCAACAAAAATTACTTCCGGCTGTAATTGAGCTAAAGTTTGTTGTAATTTTTCTTCTTCATCTGGGGAATGATAACCAGAATGAGTACCAGCAAAATTTAAAGATGGTATTTGACTTACCCAGAACTCAGCAGCTTTATAAGCTATTCCAGGTGCTCCTCCGTAGAAAAAAACTTTTGCTTTGGTCTGTGATTGACCAACTTCTTGTAAAAGCTTTTCTGCTAGTTCAATCCCCGGACAACGTCGCACTTTTTGCAGAAACAGACATCGTAAATACAAGACTACCCCTGCTCCATCTGGAATCACTAGCTCAGCACCTTGTATTACCTCTGCTAGGGATGGATTCCGCTCTGCTTGCATAGTCATTTCAGCATTGAGCGTTACTACATGAGTTCCCATGTTATCTTGTAAGCGTTCTAGCAACCAGCCAGAATAGTTGGTCATCAGATGGATTGGTAGTCCCAACACCGAAAAAGCCTTAGGCGGTTTAGACATAGCTTACTTCCAGTTCTCCTCACACCGTGTTAAATAGAACGTTAGTTTAGCAAATTTTTTTCACATACTTGTGTTCCTAAATTTTAGCAATAAAAAATTTACTCTCAAAGTTAGAAAAACCATTGAGAAGTCCACACTCCACACTTTGCACTCCCATACACCCTAAATATTTTATTGGAGGTATTAAAACATACACAAAAACAGTAGAGAAAATTGGTATAAGTTTATGGAGTAAACATTCGGGTGCTTCTTACAGTCTTAGATCTATTTATTTTTAGATTAATGCAAAATTATAAATAATCATTGTTCCTCTGGCTATGCTCTGGTATTCTAAGAGAATTTTGTAATTTATTTAAGTATAGAGAAGTATTATTTTGCGTAAGCACGATACAATTTCAGACGGCTAGTAGTTCTAATTTGGTGCGCGATTGTATTTTACCCATTAACAAGGACATGAACTTGAAGAAACTGTAGCTATCTGGGGGTAAAGCACGGAGGAAGGAAAATTTTTCTGAAATATAACTTTAATAGCTGAATGTAATTTATGACCCCCGGAGGGAAAAACATTCAGCCTCAGTTGCTCGGCAAATGATAATAAATTCCTAAGAATGAGGTATTGGTTTTAATGGCATTGCCTGTTGCTTCTTTCTCAATGAAGAAAAAAAAGAAACCGTCTCTGGTGCTGACGCTTTCGTCTGCAGGATTACTAATTGGTGGTGGAGTAGCAGCGTACTTGCTGCTAACTCAAGGAAAATCATTAACCAGAGATTTGCCAGTAGGGGCAAATATTATTCCTCAAGATGCATTGTTTGCGGTTTCCTTGACAACTGATGCTGGACAATGGCAGCAATTAAGGGAATTTGGTACTAAGGAGACTCAAGCGGAACTAGATCAGAATCTTGTACAGTTACGCGATCGCTTTCTGACCAATAATGGTTACGATTTTCAGAAAGATATCAGTCCGTGGGTTGGTGAAGAAGTTACGGTGGCAATTCTTGCACCAGAAGTAAGTAAACCTGCACCAAAACCAGTTGCTACAGATGGAATTGCTGCAAGTAGTCAGCAGTCGATGATTGTAGTTTTACCAGTCAAAGACCAACAAAAAGCAGCTACTATTTTGGCACAACCCAAAATCAAAAGTGGCAAATGGATTGAACGCACTTATGAGGGTATTACTATCAAAGAGACTGATTCGACATCAAAAGAAAAATTTTCAGCTGCTTTGCTAGAAGAAAATTATTTAGTTATTACAGATAATCCGAAAGCAACAGAAAGAGCAATTGACGCTTTTAAAAATAAAACAACTCTCGCTACTACGCCCGGATTTGCAGAGAATTTTTCTAAAATAGCCAATTACCGACCTTTTGCTCGGTTGTATGTCAATGTGCCTTATTCTGCGAGAATTGCTGCTGCTTCTCCTAAACGTCAATTACCAGCCCAAGTGCTAACACAACTACAAAATAACCAAGGGTTGGCAAGTACTATTACTTTAGAATCAGAAGGAATTCGTGCAAAAAGTGTTTCTTGGTTAAATCCTAACAGTCCACGAGATTTAGTGGTAGAAAATAATGCTGGTAAGATGCAAAACCGTTTGCCAGCAGAAACTTTGTTGATGTTGTCTGGTGGTAATTTACAGCGTTTGTGGGCAGATTATGTTTTAACTTCTCAAGGTAATCCACTGTCACCAGTAGCACCAGAGCAATTACGTAGTGGTGTTAAATCTTTAACAAGCTTTGATTTAGATCGGGATTTGCTTAGCTGGATGGATAGTGAGTTTTCCATATCATTAGTACCGACAACTCCTAAATCTGGTTCTGGTGAAGATGTCCGTGCAGCTTTAGTGTTTATGGTACAAGCACGCGATCGCCCTAAAGCTGAAGCTTTTTTAAATCAACTTGATGAGGTGATGAGAAGTCAGTACCAGTTCCAAATTCAACCAGCAACAGTTGGTGGTAAACCGATTGTCAATTGGACTGGACCTTTTGGTGCTTTAGCAGCTAGTCATGGTTGGTTGGATGGAGATGTGGCTTTTTTAGCTTTTGGCACTTCTATTACTGATCAATTTGTTCCTAGACCAAATAATACACTCGCTAGCAGTAGTCCATTCCAAAATACAGTACCTTCTCTCGGTTCGACGAATGGTCAATTTTTCATGGATGTAGAGCGTACAATCAAAAATTTCCCTTTACCGAATATATTTCCTAACCAACCAGCTTTATTACAAGCTACACGTTCTATAGGGGTAACATCTTCTATAAGCGATCGCCGTACTAGCCGTTATGATATTTTTGTAGCTCTGAAAAAAGGTGAGAAACCAGCACCACTACCAACTCCTACCTTTACATCTACTCCTTAACAATTTCTTATAAAAAGGAATAGACTACCTTTTCTAATCCCTTTTTACCATATTATTCATAAGAAGATAGGATCGTTAAAGTTAGAATATTCTTTAACGAATCCACTGGAGAAAACTGTTTATGCCGAATCTGGTTATACTCCAGAACTGGCTGGATAATGCCTCTTTCGCTGTCCTATTCGTTACTATGTTAGTCTACTGGGTGGGGACGGCTTTTCCTAATCTACCTAATTTTACTGCTTTGGGGACAGTTGGAATGGCGATCGCCAACATGACCATAGCGACTTTGTTAGGTGCAAGATGGTTAGAAGCTGGATATTTTCCTCTGAGTAATCTTTATGAGTCGTTATTTTTCTTAGCTTGGGGAATTACCACTATCCACTTAATCGCCGAAAACAATAGTAAGAGTTCTTTAGTAGGAGTTGTTTGTGCGCCTGTAGCGATGGCGATCACGGCGTTTGCTACACTCACATTACCATCAGAAATGCAGGCTTCAGAGCCTTTAGTACCAGCGTTAAAGTCTAATTGGTTGATGATGCACGTTAGTGTAATGATGCTCTCCTATTCGGCTTTGATGGTAGGTTCACTATTGGCGATCGCTTTTCTTGTTGTGACTCGTGGACAAAATATCCAACTTCAAGGAAGTTCTGTTGGAACTGGCGGCTATCGTTACAATGGTTATCGTTTGCATAGAGTGGGCGAATTAGTTACAGAGCAAACAGCTGCTGATAATAATGGTTTTAATCGTCATGATGGCAACCGGAATGGTAAAACAGCAGTTTTAAATTTAGCAACTGCTCCTCAAACTGAAATAACAACAGATGAACCACTGACACCACAACGTCTTAGTTTAGTTGAAACTCTTGATAATATTAGTTACCGAATCATTGGTTTAGGATTTCCTCTACTGACTATTGGTATTATTGCTGGTGCTGTTTGGGCTAATGAAGCATGGGGTTCTTACTGGAGTTGGGATCCTAAAGAAACTTGGGCGCTTATAACTTGGTTAGTTTTTGCTGCGTACCTTCATGCCCGAATTATACGTGGTTGGCAAGGTCGTCGTCCTGCAATTTTAGCTGCTAGTGGCTTTGTTGTTGTCTGGATTTGCTATCTTGGTGTAAATCTTTTAGGTAAAGGTTTACACTCCTATGGCTGGTTTTTTTAGCCGTCTGACAACTAAGGAACGTAGCTTTTTTTTTAATTACTACGTATTACAAATGTAGGGTGGGCATTATGCCTACCTTCATTAATCTCATAAAAGCTTTAATATACAAAAGTACACAGCAAGTATGAGATTTTAAAAGTAGTAGGAACAGTGATAGTTATAAATTTATTGGTAATATGTTAAACCAACGAAAAAGCCGGAGTGTTGCCGCTGTTTTAGCTTTTTCTGGCACGCTGACTATATCGGGATTGCATAAATTTTATTTAGGACAACCTATTTGGGGCATATTATATGTTTTACTTTCTTGGACACCTATTCCGAAAGTAGCTAGTGCGATTGAGGGAGTGTGGTATTTAGCTCAAGATGAAGAGGCTTTTGACCGGAATTTTAATAAGGGTAAGTCTCTTGGAAATTCTCATACTGGTAAGCAAGTGGGAGCGATTGCTGAGGCTGTGCGTCAGTTAGAAAGCTTACGTCAAGATGGATTAATTTCTGAGTATGAATTTGAACAAAAGCGTCGTCAGCTATTAGACCAAATTTCTTAAGGAGAGGCTAATTTATCACCATGAACTGGCTATCTCCAATTAACCCTAGATTACAAAAACTACGTGCTAAATTACAGAGTGACCCTTACTATAGACTACAATCCTGGGAAGAAATTGCGATCGCTGCTCAATTAGGTATGCGTATTGATGCCAATCAGTCTAGTGTAGATGATTGGTTGCGTTTACCAGGTTTGTCTATTCACCAAGCACGATTACTTGTACAACTTTCTCAAACTGGTGTTAAATTTTACTGTATTGACGATATTGCCGCTGCTTTAAATATGTCGGTACAGCGGCTAAAACCCTTAGAATTTGTTATAGATTTTAGTTATTATGATGAGGAAGCGTTAAGTAATCCTACAGAACTAATTAATCCCAACTATGCTACTGTTGAGACTTTAGTGAGAGTACCATTTATAGATTTGGCTTTGGCACAAACAGTAGTAGAAAATCGTGTCCAATATGGGAATTATCGTAATTTAGTTGATTTTCAACAACGTTTAGTAATTAGTGCTGAAGTGATCACGCAGTTGATGTATTATTTAAAATTTTAGATAATTACACCAACTTTCTGATCAAGCGGTGTTTTAAATGAAACCGATTCTATCTAAAGGCCAAAAACGAAAAATAGCCCGACCAATGATATTTTGTTTTGGTAAGAAACCCCAGTAACGTGAGTCTCTGCTGTCGTTACGATTATCTCCTAAAACAAAATATTCATCAGGAGGAACTTGTACTGACTGCATTCCTAAGATTGGTGGTTCTGCAATATAATTTTCCTGCAAAGGTTGTCCGTTAAGGTTCACTTTTCCCGCAGAAATGCTAATAATATCCCCAGGTGTAGCAATTATACGCTTAATAAAAGCCTGATCTTTAGGATAGCCTTGGCGTTGCAATTCTTTTGGTGGCTGAAAAACGATGATATCTCCTCTATTTGGCATATCAAAACGATAAGAGACTTTTTCTACTACTAAGCGATCGCCTGTATGTAGTGTTGGTACCATAGAATCTGAGGGAATAAAGCGCGGTTCTGCAATCAGAGTGCGAATCAGGAGTGCTAAACATAAGGCGATCGCAATTAAAACGAAATTTTCCTGCCAACTACGCCATTTTTTTAATAACGTAGAAGTTTCTTTTAAATCACTTTCCTGGTGAGTCATAAATTATTGAGGAGCCAGTTAACATTAAACAACCACTTTGAATTATTTTAAGATGAGTAAATAAATTTGCTAATTATTTTCGGTAATTTTTGTAATTTATATTTTCATTTAAGACTTATATAAAAGTTTCCTAAAAACAAAAAGCCTCCCGAAAAGATGGGAGGCTTTTTGGTTAGAAAATAATCCTGGCATCGAGCTATTTTGACAGGAGGCAACCCTCCAACTATCGTCGCCGCAGCAGCGTTTCACCTCTGAGTTCGGGAT
>Ga0224723_1000532_pt1 | contig 25978 bp, 19 predicted proteins | sample Balambano_FR2_Me_FD_161647 | JGI IMG/M metagenome (GOLD analysis project Ga0224723, IMG submission 161647) | Freshwater sediment microbial communities from Lake Towuti, South Sulawesi, Indonesia - Balambano_FR2_MetaG | ecosystem: Environmental > Aquatic > Freshwater > Lake > Sediment | place... | reverse complement strand
TGGAAGGCTTTGCCAAGTTGTATGATGATTACCCGGTATCGTTAACGGATAACGTTTCGCTGGCCAACAAAGGTGGAGGATTTGAAGTATTAGGGAATGAGCCTGTAGCCAGTTTAGGTCGCGGCCGCACGTATGGTGCAGAATTTCTCTATCAGCAAAAATTCAATGGTAAGTTATATGCGATTGCAGCGCTTACATTATACAAGAGCGAGTTCACGGGGATAAACCGCAACAACTTTATAGCCTCCGCCTGGGACAACGGACAACTGATTTCACTGACTGGTGGATATAAATTCAAGCGCAACTGGGAGGTGAGTACACGTTTTCGTTATCTGGGCAAAACTCCCTACGCGCCAGTGAATGAGGCAGCAACACTCGCAAACTATCCAGCTATCATCAAAGACTACAACCGATTGGGTGAAGAACGACTGGATGCTTTCAATCAACTCGACATTCGCGTAGACAAGAAATGGAATTTCAAAAAATTTAGCCTCGATGCCTACATTGATATTCAAAATGTATTGGCTGCAGTTACTCCTTCAGAACCATCGTATGGTCTTAACCGCAATGATCAGGGCAACGTGATTGACCCACGTTCACTCGTGATTGTTAACACGAATCAAACCGGTTCGGTATTACCAAGCCTGGGTCTGGTCGTCAACTTCTGATCATCTTACTTAATTGATAATTAAAAAAAATGAAAAAACTCACCCTTCTCATTGTCATGTCGCTACTAAACATACGGTGTATGAATAATCCATCTCATATTTTGCAACTGGGCGATCGATTTCCCGATATCGAGGTTCAGACGCTTGAAGATAAAAAATTGCATCTTCCTGCTGATGCAACAGGTAAGTGGACGCTTTTGGCTACCGGCTTCAGCATGGAAGCCCAAAACCCCATTAACACTTGGACGGAATATGTACTTACCACACATCCTGAATGGAACTACTTTGAAGTTCCCATCGGCAATGAATGGTACGCAATGATTTCCAAAAGCATTGATAATGCCATGAAAAGGGAAGTGCCCAAAACTCTTCACTCGAAAACGGCCACCTACTACGGAGCCAAATGCAGGGATTACAAAAGGCTTTTTGGTGTGGTGGATGAAAGTACCTGTTACGTATTCTTATTGGACGATGACGGCAAGATTATCTTTAAAACCGTGGGCGCTATCACTCCAGCGTCAAAAGAAACAATTGAAAAACTGCTCCTGTAACAAAATGAAAGCAATCGTTTATAATCGTTATGGAGGTACTGAAGTACTCGAAATGCTCATTAACGTATAAACTGGAAGCACTACACAACAAAGCGAAAATGAAGGCTGGCGAAGACTTGGTTATTTATGGTGCATCCGGACCTAGGCAGTTTCTTTTCTGCCGAAAACTCAGGTTCCCGTTTAGGGTGCAATTCCAAACCAATTTCACTGCCTGCGCTTACAGCTTTTCCATTTCTTCTGCCAGCACTTCTTTTACTGAGGTAGCGAGGTCATGATCTTTGATCACGTAGTTCCTTACGCCCTTCTGAATAAACTTAAGCACCAGGGCACCATCCTCGATGGCGCTCGCCATAATGATGATACAATCGCTGGGCAAAATGGGTTTAACGAGATCGAACAATTCTATTCCCGTCATGCCGGGAAGTTGATGGTCGATAATCAGCACTCTTGGAGGTGCCGACCGGATGGCCTCCAGGCCTTCCTCGGCTGTTGTATATGAGGAGATTGTAAAGAAAGGCTCATTCTTTAACGCGTTGGCCATAATGGCCGCGGCCACGGGGTCGTCTTCGATGATGTATACCGGGTGCATACCGTTCAGAAAATTATTTAAAAGACATACACATAACCAACCAAAAATCTGCGGTTTCGTGCCTGCTACAAAATATTGTTTAACTGCTCTTTAATTTTTTCCAGTTCTTCTTTCATCTGCACCACCTGGCGCTGCATGGCTGCATCATTGGCCTTGCTGCCGATGGTGTTGATTTCACGCCCGATTTCCTGAGCCAGAAAACCGAGTTTCTTGCCGTTCGACTGCGGCTCGCCTAGCAATTGCAAGAAGTAGTCGAGGTGGGTCTGCAGCCGCACCTGCTCTTCGGCAATGTCGAGCTTTTCGATGTAGTAAATGATTTCCTGTTCCAGCCGGTTGCGGTCAAACCCCTCCTTATCAAAAAACTCGCCTACACCAGATTTTATTCGGCTCCGGATTTTTTCTATGCGTTGAGGATCAAGGGCAGCCACGGCCGTTAGGCTTTTGGTAATGCTGGCGATGTATTCGGCCAACTTTTGCCCTAACACCTTGCCCTCTGCTATCCTGAATTCATCGCATTTAAGCAATGCTTCGCTCAATACTTTCAGCAGCGCCTGCCACTCGGCAGGGTCCATTTCTTCACGGGTGCCACCTTGCACCACATCAGGCGAGTTGAGCGCAAGTTGAAACAACCCATCATAGGTGGCCATAGAGCGGTCAGCCAGTTTTTTTAATTGCTGATAATAGGCTAAAAAAAGCTCTTCGTTATACTGCAAGCGCACCTCCTGCCGGCCTGTTTTCTGCACATCCACACTCACCGACACTTTTCCACGCTCCAGCTTGTCGGAAACAAGGTTGCGTACTTCGGCTTCCCGCTCGTTAAACATCCGCGGCAGCCGCAAACTCAGGTCCATGAATTTGGCGTTCAAGCATTTCACCTCCACCAAAACGGTAATATCATTAACCGTAGCCGCGCACTGCCCATACCCCGTCATCGACTTAACCATGCATCATCAATTGAACCGGCAAGATACGGCAAATACCATTCGACAACTGAAGTAAATAAACGGTGATTTCTATTGTCAGAAATCAAAACCCAGCGTTACAAAGAGGCGCGGGTCACTTGCGGTATAGTTCTCTACCGGCCAGGCAAGATCGAACTTCATGTAGTAGCCCAACATAACTGTTCTGAAACCCAACCCATAACTATAGAGCCAGGGGTTGAGATACTCGTTTAACTCGACCTTAAAAGGCCCACCTTCTACCAGCCGCTTGCGCACGCTGCCGGTGCGCTCAAAAGGCGGGTCGCCCGACCAACTGGTGCCGATATCATAAAACGCGGTGAACTGCATGTTGCGGAAAAAATTTGACGTGATGGGCCCACCCGCCAGCGCGCGAATGAGTGGCACGCGCAACTCCGCATTGGCCAGCATCACGCTGTTGCCATACAGGGTGTTGAAATCGAAGCCGCGAAGATTGGTGGCAAATTCGGTAAACACCAGGTTATCGTTGTACCTGCCGGTAATGGATGCAAGGGGATTGTTGAGCCCCGCGTAGTTGATGCGGTTGCTGAACCAATTGTCCATTCCCCCCAGGGCATAATTCTTGGGAGAGTTGCCAAAGAAAGTGCCTGCGTAGCCTCGCACGGCAAACACAATCTCTTTGTATATTTTTTGATAGTGGCGCATGTCTAGCGACAGTTGCGAAAAGCTGGCCTCTTTGTTGCCAAGGCCCTCGTAATGGATAAAGTTAATTTTCGCGCGCGTGCCCTCGATGATATTCATGCCGGTAGTGATGCTGTTGTCGTACACCACCTCTGCGCGTGAGCCGGCATAAAACTGCTGAGCCGGATCTGCAAACACGGGGGGCGTGGGCAACTGCCCATTGCTCGTGCCTCTGTCGATAGACCGCGTGTAGCCTACAAAGGGTTTTGCCGTGATGCGCGTTCGCACCGACAGCGGAAGCGATGCACCGAACTCAATCTTCTGCAGCGAATATTTTTGCCGGAAAGCCTCCTGGGTATTGCCCAGGTCGGGCTGATCCCAAAAAATAACACGTCTGTCTAGGCGGGCGCTGAAGTCGACCCGGTGCGGCAGGTACTGCACTTCAGCAAAAACATCACCGCTCTTCCAGTCGAACGATGTTTGAATGCCTCCGAAGAAACGGAAGTTCTCAAGCATATCGTTCATTTGTGTTTCAAGCCTGACGCTAAAGCCCCGCAGCGGGTCGACCACGAAATTGGTAATCAGGTTTTCGTAAGTAAACCGGGGCTCGTACGCAAAGGGGCCCATAATGCGGCTGCTTTCGCGCGCGCGCAGGTAGCGCGATAAAAAAGTTTCGCTCGGTTGTTTGCTCTTAACGGCTTCTTCTTCAAAAGAATAGTCTTCGGTATTAACGGTTTTAGTAGTGGGCGCTTTGGTCGTATCCGAGTCGAATGTATAGCTGTCGGTATTCACTACCGAGTCGGCTTTGGTTTGGCGGGCCGAGTCGGCCTTGGGTGCAGGGATGTCAAGCTGAAGCGTGTCTGACCGCGCGCGCAAGCGCGAATTGATCAGCTCGCGGAAGGACATGGTGGTGGGCTCCTCTGCTTTGCGCTTTTCGCTGATGATCCTGGCTTGCTGTACTTCCTTGCGCCTGGTGGCGGGGGTAAAAATCTGTCTGTCGTAATTGAAGTTATTAAACATATAGATGTGCTCGGCCATGTTTTTACGCAACACCACCGCCAGTTGACGCCTCTCAAAGTCGAGGTCGTACTCATTGATGCTCGAACTGAAATTTGACACCTGCGAGTATATGCCCGTTTGCCGGTTGAAGCGAAAAAGGTTAACGATACCACGCTGGTCGCTGAGGTAGAAAAAATTATTTTCATCCAGCGCCATGGGGTAGGTGTCTTTGCTGAGTGTGTTGGTGAGTCGGTTTACAACGATGTTGGTGGTGTCCAGATCGTAGATAAACAGGTTGTAGTTGTTACCGATGTTTTGGTAGCCTTTGATGAAACTCTTTATCGTGTCGGTGCTGCGGTTAGAGCTGAACACAATGCGGTTGGTGTTGGGGATAAACGAGGGGTCGAGATCATCAAAGATATCGTTGGTGAGGCGTTTGGTTCTATCTCTGCGGCTGCTGATCAGGAACAGGTCGTTTTGCCCTTCGAAGTCGGCACTAAGTACGGCCAGGCGGCCGTTGCCTGAAAAATCAAAGCTGCGGATGTTGCTGAACTTATCGAGCTCGCGCGGCAGCTTACTTCGCGTGGTGAGATCGTACAGCCAAAAAACATATTCGCCATGCTTTACGCCAATAACGCCCAGCGTGTTGGCATCGGCCCAGCTAATGAGCGGAATGCGATAGTCTACATCTTGTTTTATCACATAGTTTCCTCCGCGAATAATAGTGGTCTCTTTATTGTTGTCCAGCGACTTGATGCGCACCGAAAATTTACCGCGATCATTTTCAGCATAGGCCAGCTTCTTACCATCGGGGCTGATTTTTACAGCGGTGTACACCATGGGGTTGCGCTGCCGTGGCGTGAAGCGCGCACTGTCGGCCGGGGTCTGGTAGCTCTCCGCAACTTTGGTGGCCATATCGCCATAATACCGCTGCCAGTCGCTAATTAGCTGCCGGAAGGGCACGCCCAGGGTGATGAGTACACTTTTCTGCTCATTGCGTATCACGCGCGTATAGTTCAGGATATTTCCCACGCTACCCTTGCCGTACTTTTCAGCGATGTAGTTCCAAATAGACTGGCCCACCAATGCTGCTTCGGGCCCCTTTAGTTTCAGGGCCCGGTTTATCTTGTTGCTTTTCACCAGTTGGCGCACGTAGTCGTCCATCTCAATGCTCCAGCCATTGGCGGCATAGAGTGCTGCGCCATCTACAAACCACTGGGGCAGGTTAAGCAATACCGCATTCTGAAACATGTCTTTCAGGCTGCCGCCAAAAAGCATTTCGTTTACAAACAGATCGGCTGTTTTCAGCAGTAACTCCTGTTTAAACTCATCCAGGTTGCCCGGGTTGGCAATTTCTACGTAAGGCTTTACAAACTCCGTTTCTCCACCCACATTGTAGGGTGTGTGGTTCAGGCCGATGTTGCTTTGCTGCAAATCTGAAACGGAGTTGTAGAGGAAAACTTTGGTTTTGAGATAAGGCGGGTGTGCTATAAGATCGGTCATCCGGTCGAACTCCGACTCAAGATATTGTATTGCCTCGGTGGCTACTTTTCTGCGCTCATCGTAGTAGTACACGTCAAAGTTTTCGGAACTGAGGTATTGCCAGTTAAATGTTTTGTACTGAACGCGGTTTTGCCCGAAAATTTCGCGTGCCTGTTGTGCCACCAACGATGCGGGCATGCAACACAGGAGTATGAAGAAAAGCTTGCAGGTACGAATAGTCATCTTTGAAACTTACAGCCAGCGCTGGTCAACAACTTGCCAAATATAACGATAAACGCCCCCAAAAAATTGGAAACAAGTTTTGGGAATGCCGCTACCGGTTAGCGTAGTAATTGAAGAAACGCTCAAGGCGCACTTCGGGTTCGATGGGCCGGCCATATTGCAGATGATCGGCAAGGTTTTTTGCCAGCCATGGTGCCAGGCTCACCCCTTTTGTTCCTAAGCCGTTAAACACAAACAGGTTTTTGTGCACCGGGTGGCATCCCAGCATAGGCCTGCGGTCCGGGCTGGTGGGCCTCACACCCCAGCGCTGGTCTGCAATCTCGAAAGGCATCTGCAGCAATGCCCTGAGCTTGCCGCTTAATTCTGCGAGGCCAGCCTGGGTGGCGCCCGGCTCAGCCGCATGTTGGTAAGTAGCCCCCACAACAAAATATGAATTGCCCTGCGGCACTACATAAACTCCGCGGTTGTAGATGCAGGTGGGTTGCTGCGGCAATCGCACCCCCAGCGTCTCCCCTTTTAGTGGCTTTACGGGCAGCCAGTTGAAGTAGGGATTCTGACGTACCGCAGTGCCCTCGCAAAATATCACCGACTGCGCCACGAAATCCTGATATTGCACACCTTCGCTTACAACCTTCAATTGGTCGTGATGAAAAGTCTCTCCGCGGTAACTGCCAATATTGATAAGCCGTTGGCGCAGGGCTTTCATCCACGCGTTTACCTCCAGGTAGCCACACCGCTTTAACAAAATACCCCCGAAGGGATTTTTGACCTCATGCTGTAGGTAGGGTTGCCGGTAGATCGCTTCGATGAAGGCTCCTACGTCTTCACGTTCATTTTTATTAAGCCACTCTTGCTGCTCCTGTGCCGAAATGAATGGCCGGTAAATGGCGCTGGGAAAAAAAAATCTGCCTCCTAAATCTGCCTCAGCGGCAGCGTAAAAAGCAAAAAGGTATTCAAAGAACGGTGCTGCCCGCCAAGTGGTGGCCATGCCTTTTCCGGTGATGGGATTGAACAGGCCCGCGGCCACTGCCGATGATTTGTTTTCCGATGGTTGATCGAACACCATGATGGTGGCACGTTGTTGCTGGAGGTAGTAGGCCAGCGTGCTTCCGGCCAATCCCTGGCCAACGATGAGGTAGTTAACAGCCGGCATGCGGAAAGTTGAACATTGTCGGTGACAACGGCAAGGCCTGTTGCGCATAACAATTCGTATTTTCGCATCATGCTATCGGTACGCGCCTTCACTTTTAATGCCTTTGAAGAAAATACTTATGTGTTGTTTGACGAAACCCGCCAGGCCGTCATCGTAGACCCCGGCTGTTACGACCGACCGGAGCGGGCGCAGCTTGACGGCTTCATTGCCGAACATAACCTGAAGGTGGTGGCGCTTGTCAATACACACGGCCACATAGACCACGTGCTGGGCAACGCGCACGTCAAGGAAAAATACAACGTGCCCTTCTTTGCACACCCTGCCGATGAGTCCACGCTGCGCTCGGTAAAAGTATATGCGCCTTTGTACGGCTTTCAACATTATAGCGAAGTGTTGCCCGATCAAAAACTAGTCGAAGGCACGCAGTTTCGGTTTGGCAATCAGGTCATGAACGTGCTCTTTCTTCCCGGCCACGCCCCGGGCCACATCGGGCTGCACCACCCGGGGCAGCAGGTGCTGGTGGCGGGCGATGTGTTATTTCAGCGCAGCATCGGTCGCACCGACCTGCCGGGTGGCGACCTGGACACGCTCCTGCACAGCATCCGGCAAAAGCTGTTTGTGTTGCCAGATGAAACCGTGGTATATCCCGGCCACGGACCAACCACCACCATAGGTGAAGAAAAAGTTCACAACCCGTTCTGCGCACTGGCGCCCAACACATGAAGCATATCCCCAACCTGCTTACACTCGGCAACCTGCTGTGTGGCTGCCTCGGTATTTTAAGCATCATGCAAAATATACCGGTGCCCGCTGCTTATTTTGTATGGGCCGGCTGCGTGTTCGATTTCTTCGATGGGCTGGCCGCCCGCGCGCTCAAGGTTAGTTCGCCCATCGGTAAAGAGCTTGACTCGCTGGCCGACATGGTAAGCTTTGGCGTGCTGCCCGCGTTGGCCATGTATCAAATGATGTTGCAAGCAGGCCTCCCCAGCGCGTATAGTTATGTGGCGTTAGTTATAGCCCTGGGCTCCGCCTGGCGCCTGGCAAAGTTTAATATTGACGAAAACCAAAGGGAGTCGTTCATCGGCTTGCCTACGCCTGCCAACGCGCTGTTTGTAACCGGGCTGACTTTTCTTCCCCACCCGGTGTTTACCTTGGTGCACCAGCCGTGGGTGCTGGTTGTTATCACGCTGCTGTTTTCCTACCTCTTAATATCGCCCTTGCCGTTGTTTGCCCTTAAATTCAAGAACCTGACATTTTCGGCAAACAAGCTGCGATTTACTTTTGTTGGCATAGCAGTATTACTGATGCTAACGGGTGGGTTGGCCGCAATTTCAGCATGTATACTGGCTTACTTGATATTGTCGTTAGTAGGTCGGGAAAAATAGGGTTGATTAACGCTACAAAATTGAAGTCCATTTACCTGATACTGTCTGTTCTGCTGATGGCGCATTCCGCGCAGGCGCTGCAACCCTCGGTATTGAGCGAGGGGTTATGGCTTAAGTTTTCGGTAGAAAGCAACGGGGTGTATAAAATCGATTACAACCAGTTGCGCGCAAATGGTTTGAATCCCGACAAGGTAGACCCTCGCAACCTCCAACTCTTTACCAGCGCCACAGGCATGCTACCGCAGTCGCTGGCCAAGCCGCGGCCTGTAGATCTGCAGGAAGTTGCCATCGAAGTACAAGGTGAAGATGATGGCGTGTTCAACCGGCAAGATGCGATCTATTTTTTCGGCCAGGGGCCGGACAAATTCTTCTACCACCCCGAAAAGCACATCGTTGCCTACGAAAACAACCTGTATAGCGACAAAAATTATTACTTCCTGCGTGCCGGCAGTGTTGCGGGTAAACGTATCACGCCCCAGGCATCTGTCAGCCCGCAGCCTCAAATGGCATTGGTGACAAATTACGTGGACTTTGGATACTACGAGAACGACACTTACAACGAACTTAAATCAGGCCGCGAATGGTTTGGCGAAGTATTCGACTCGCGCACGGAGCTTACCATCCGGTTTAATATGCCGGGCATCGTGCCGGGCACCGATGTAAAGGTAGCTTCAGGGGTAATGGCGCAAACCTTCAGCCCCTCCTCTTTCAAGCTGCTTTGGAATAACACGCCTGTACTCGAGCGAAAAATGGAGGTGATACCCAACACGCAATACGGTATAAAAGGCCAGGTGGGCATCGATACCGTGGTGGTGAGCGCCTCTGCCCTGGCGGCTACGGGCACTGCCACGCAAGATTTGACCTATCAGTACATCAAAGCCGCCTCCGGCCGGTCGGTAGGGTATCTCAACTACCTGCTGTTGCAAGCCGTGCGAACGTTGGCGTGGAGCGGCAACACAGCCGCATGGATTATTCCCCCGCAAAAATCGAATGTGGCGCTGCTTAACGTGGCACTGCCAGGCGAGGTGCGTGTATGGAATACCACTGTGCCACACCAGGTGCACGAAGAGCAAGTGTCGCGCAGTGGCCCTACACCTGGCTTTGTGCTGGCCGCTGCGCAAACCAACTATCTCATTGCCTTCGAGCCTGCCAAAGTGCCAACGGCTGCGTTCGAAGAAATGGTGAACAATCAGAACCTCCGGCAGGCAGCAGCCCCCGATCTGCTCATCATCACCCATCCTGACTTTCAACATGAAGCCAGTCGCCTGGCGGCCCACCGCCAAAAACAATATGGTATAAATGTACTCGTAGCCACCGTGAACCAGATTTTCAACGAGTACTCGGGCGGCAGGCAAGATGTTACCGCTTTACGCGATTTCGCCCGCGATCTTTTTGCACGCACGCCCGGCAAACTGAAAAATATTCTGCTTTTCGGTCGCGGTTCTTACGACTATAAAAACCGGGTGTTCAACAACAGCAACTACGTGCCCACGTACGAGTCGCGCAACTCACTAGCGCCCCTGGAAACGTATTCGTCAGACGACTACTTCGGTTTTCTGGAACCCCACGAAGGCGAGTGGGGCGAAAGCCCGACCGTACCCCACACCCTGGATGTGGGCGTAGGCCGTCTGCCCGTGCGCCATGCAGCCGAAGCGGCTGATGTGGTGAACAAACTCATTGCCTATGATACTGACCCGCAACGTGCCGGCCACTGGCGTCAGTCTATTTTGTTTGTAGCCGATGATGGCGACTTTAACATACACCAGAGCCAGGCAGATCAGCTCGCAGAGTTTATTGAGTTTAACCACCCCGAAATGCATACGCACAAACTACTGCTGGATGCATTTGAACAGGAAGAGCGGCCCAGTGGCCAGGTGTCATCCAAGGCTTCCAAAGCCCTTAATGAAGCCCTCGCACAAGGCTACCGCATTGTGAACTTTACCGGCCATGGCTCAGAACAAGTGTGGATGCAGGAACGCATACTCGATCAATCCACGCCCGGCCTGCTGACGAACACCCCGCAACTGCCGTTGTTTGTGACAGCCACCTGCGAATTTGGCCGACATGACGACCCGCTGCTGATCTCCACAGCCGAACTGCTGCTGCTGCGAAAAAGAGGTGGCGCCATTGGGCTGGTAACTACCGCACGCCCGGTAAACTCCAGCACCAACTTTACTCTGAACAAAGCTTTTTATAACGCCTACTTTGAAGACGTGGCTTCGCCCAAAGATCTCGGCACGCTGTTCAAGGAAACCAAAAACAACAGCCTGAGCGGAGTGGCCAATAGAAATTTCTCGCTGCTGGCCGACCCCTCTCTACGGCTGGGGCATGCCACACCCCGAGTACAGTTCGACCAGGTGAAAACCATCACCGGATCAGATACCCTAAAGGCGCAGTCAACAGTGCGCATACAGGGCATCATAACCGCCAATGGGCAAAAGCTGAGCAGCAACGGCAACGTGTTCATCACGCTGTATGATAAGCCGAGTAACCTCATCACAAAAGGCGATGAAAACCCGCCCTTTGCTTACCGGCAGTGGCAGCGCGCCTTGTTTCGCGGGAGTGCATCGGTAATCAATGGCGAATTCGCGGCCGAGTTCAGACTGCCTCACAATCTGCAAACCTCGGTTGGCTTTGGCAAATTAACAGCTTACGCGATGATGACGAATGGTATAGAAGCGTTTGGCGGCACACCGGCAGTTAAAATCGGGGCAACCGAAAAAAATCCCCTTGCCGACAGTGCTGGCCCACTCGTTGAACTTTTTATGAGCGACACCACCTTTGCCGAGGGCGGCATCACCAATGCCTCGACAAAACTGGTCGGCCGCCTGTACGACCGCAGCGGAATCAACATCACGGGCATCGCTCCAACATCGCTTACAGCAACGTTAGATGAGCAGGAGGTCTTTGATCTCTCCGGCTTTTTTCAAGCCTCGATCGATGATTTTACGCGAGGCACGTTTACCTTTCCACTTAACAACCTGTCTGAAGGCCGGCATACCATTGTCGTCAGGGCCTGGGACAACGCAGGCAACAGCAGTACCGGCACCATTACATTTACTGTAGGCAAAGAAGGCGAGCTATTGATTGGCGAAGTGGGCGGCTATCCCAATCCCTTCTCGAACAGCACTGCACTGCAGTTTACCCACAGCCGCTCGGGCGATGACCTGCAGGTACAGGTAGCCATTTATCAGGTTACAGGCCAGCCCGTTTTAACGCGCGACTTCACCGTGGTTAACAGCGCTTACCAGGTAAACTTATTTGAGTGGGATGGTACAGGGCAAAACGGAACAAAAATGCCCAGCGGCCTATACGTGGCGAAGGTGTCGGTGCGTTCTACAGACGATGGCGCCAAAAACGAAAAGTTTACCAAGCTTATTTTAGTGAATTAGTTACCTTTACCGCCTTGGAGTTTCTATGAACAAGCTATTGATCAGTCGCTTAGCCTTTTGCCTCTGCGTTGTCATCGCCTTTACCAGCCACGTTTCGCGGGGGCAGAACACAGGGGTACTTATCGGGCAAGACACCACCAACCGCATTATTACCACGGCTGTGCCCTTTCTGGCTATTACGCCCGACTCGCGCGCGGCTGCCATGGGCGATGCCGGGGTGGCCACCTCTCCCGATGCGAACTCGGCTTACTGGAATGCCGCCAAGCTGGTGTTTATTCAAAACCAATATGGTTTTTCAGGCTCGTACACCCCCTGGCTCGGCAAGATCATTAACGACATGCACATCTTCTACCTGACAGGTTATTACAAGATTACGCGCGAACAAGCTATTGCTGCGTCTATGAAATATTTTGATCTGGGTGAGATACAGTTTAATAAAGGGCCTAACCCCAACGACCAACTGGGCCGCTACAACCCGCGCGAATTTGCTTTTGATGTAACCTACTCGCGTTTGCTTACCGAGCAGTTGAGCATTGGGGGTGCGTTGCGCTATATCCATTCCAACCTTACCGGTGCGGGTCTGGCCGGCACCATCGATGCCCGACCCGGCAACTCGGTGGCTGTAGATATGGGCGTGTTTTACACCAAGCCCATTGTGTCAAGAAATGCCAATCTGGCGCTCGGGGCATCCATCACCAACCTGGGCGCTAAGATATCTTACTCCGATGCCGCTAACCGCGACTTTATTCCCACCAATCTGCGCCTGGGTGGAGTTTATAAAATGGAGCTCGACCCTTTCAACTCATTAGCTTTCGCCCTCGACTTCAATAAACTGCTGGTGCCCAGCCCCTACCCGGGTAGCAAAGGCCAACCTTTACTCAGCGGCATATTCAGTTCGTTTACTGATGCACCCGGTGGCGCGAGCGAAGAATTTCGCGAGATTATGACCTCGCTGGGCGTAGAGTACTGGTATCGCGATACGTTTGCCGGCCGACTCGGGTATTTCAACGAAGCCTTTGATAAGGGCAACAGAAAATACTTGACAGCGGGCGTGGGGTTGAACTACGAACGCTTTACCATCGACTTAGCCTACCTTGTTCCGGTGAACAAACGCGAACTCGCCCTGGCCGAGACGCTGCGCGTCACCATCATGATGAACTTTGAACAGCGCCAGCGCGAAGAAACTGTTACCGACTGACATGCTGAACCGACAGGTAGCACCTGCCTTCCACGAACCCTCCTACCTAGCCCTGCCTGAGCCCCTTGTAAAATACGTGGGCGACATACCCGTGTACTTTGTGCAAGGCGTACAACAACGCGTTCTTAAACTTGAGTTGATATTTGATGCCGGCCGCACGTTTGAACACAAAGCAGGCACATCGCACTTTGCCTGGCAGATGCTGAGTAAAGGTACTGCCGGCAAAACAGCAACCGAGGTGGCAGAAATTTTCGACCGGCTGGGCGCTCATGTAGAGACGACCACCGGTCAAGACTACTCAACCCTGGCGCTGTACGCGCTCACAAAAAACTGGAAAGAAGCGCTCAACCTATTTTTGGAAATAGCAACACAGCCCGCGTTTCCGGAAGATGAGCTGGCACTACTCAAAGCCCTTTCTATCGATCAACTGCGGGTAAATCTGGAGAAAACGAGTTTCGTGGCATCAAGGCGTTTTCGCGAGAATATTTTCGGTGCCGATCACCCCTACGGAAAGTCGCTGAACGAAACAGAAATCAATAGCATTGTCACGGCCGACCTGACAGCGTTTTTCAAAGCAGTGGGCAGGCCGCTCGTCATTTATGTTACCGCGCAACTGGACGAGACCGAGCAGAAAAACTTCCTGTCGCAACTACCCTTCAAAAATAGATTTACTGAAACTGTCGTGACAGCATCGGCACACCTGCCCGAAGCCTCTATTGCCATTGATAAAAAAGGAAGCGTGCAAACTTCGCTGCGGTTAGGAAAGAAATCGCTGGTACGCAGCGATGCCCAATATCCCGACTTGTTGTTTCTCACCCACGTGTTGGGAGGATACTTTGGCTCGCGCCTCATGAAAAACATTCGCGAAGAAAAAGGATTAACGTACGGAATATATGCGGCTTTACAGCCCTTCAAACACGAAGGTATTTTTGTGATTGGTGCTGACGTGAACAAAGAAAATACGGTGCTCGCGATCGAAGAAATCCGCAAAGAGTTAAAAATGCTACGCACGGCCGAAATTCAACCCGATGAGCTTCGGGCCGCCCGTGGCCACTTTCTGGGAAGCCTGCAGGCAGAGGTAGCCAACCCGTTTGCGGTTACCGAAAAAATTAAAAATATCCATCTCCATAACCTGCCGGCCGACTATTACAAAACGCTTTTTGAGCGCGTACAACAGCTCACGCCCCATGACTTGATGCAAACGGCAGCAACATATCTTCACGAAGATTCGCTTAACGTGGTTACCGTAGGTTAGCCCATATGTTGCTACGCGTTTCTGCATTAAGCAAAGCAGGCAAAACCGGCCCTGTCCTGGATGGCATTTCGTTGCAAGTAGCGGCTGGCAAGCGCCTGGCCATCATAGGCGAGACGGGTTCGGGCAAAACCACCCTCCTCAAGATGATGGCAGGCCTGGTATCGCCTGATGCTGGCGAAGTGTGCCTGAACGGCCATCGCGTTCCGGCCGCTCATGAACTACTGGTGCCGGGCCATCCGCTTATTGCCTACCATTCGCAACACTTTGAGTTGGTCAAATCGCTTACCGTAGCACAGATTTTACGATACGCCAGTAAACAAACAGAAGAAGAAGCAGATGCCTTGCACGCGCACTGCCATGTGCAGCATTTGCTCGAAAGACGAACCGATCAACTGTCGGGTGGCGAGCGCCAGCGCGTAGCGCTGGCGCTCCTGCTCGCACGTAAGCCGCAAGTGCTGCTGCTGGACGAACCCTACTCCAACCTCGACATGCCCCGTAAAAGCGTGCTTAAGCAGGTAATCGAAAATATTATTGCACAACAAAAGCTGGCCTGCGTGCTCGTGTCGCACGACCCCGCGGACATACTGCCTTGGGCTGACGAAGTAATGGTGTTGCAGCAAGGCACCGTAGTTCAACAGGACAGCGCCACCCAGGTGTATGGACGGCCCGCCACCGCTTACGTGGCCGGCCTGCTGGGCCGTTTTATGAGCAGCGATGAATTGCGCCCGCTGTTTAAAGAATTGACCAACTGGCCATTTGTGCGGCCGGAACACTTCGCCTTACATCACCAGCAAGGAGTACCTGCTGTGGTGAATAAAACGGAGTTCATGGGGAGTCACTACCTGGTTGAGGTGGTGGCCATGGAAAAAGTACTGTGGGCGCTAAGTTTAACGCCCTGGCACGAGGGCACCCATGTGTACGTACAACTCAAATTTTAACACAGTCATCGGCACAGCTCCGGCTGCTCGTTGTCGGGTTGCTCGCCAAACCAAACCACCGCGTACTCTTTATAGATACCAACACCAATAGCTTGCCAGTTTACGGCTTTCCACGTGCCGCTGTTGATGAGCAAGGGGTTGTGGCCCGCACTTTTCTTCCAGCCCTCCAGGCCCTCAACCGCATTGGCTCCGGCCGAACTCCAATAAGCAATTTCATAGCCGTTGCCTTCGTAGGCGGCAATCTCGAGTGGCTTGCGCCACATGCACGCAGCCTGCCGGTGGTCGCCCGTATAACAACATGGCGTCCATTGCCCTTTGTCCGACCATGAGTGCGGATTGCACGGATTGTCGTCCGTATTGTTATACTGCTCAGAAAGGTCGCGCACGTGTGCCTGCGCCACAGTTGTAAGTTTGGCCGACAGCGCGATAGCAGGAAGTTTCTTACTTCTTCGGTAGGCAATGATCAGATCATATAATTTTCTCTCTTCGGCCGACAGGCACACAGTGCCGGTTTGAGCCGCTTGTGCGCGGGATAACCAGCTTGTTGCCACGCAAATAAAAATCAAGAGCCACTTCATTGGATGTTTCCGTAAAACCTCAATGCGACACAATTTATTCTGTTGATGGCGATAATTAATTACTTTCGCCTTCCCGTAAAAAAATAAATTTCAAAAAAATCGATAATATGAGCGATCAGAAAATCAGCATCAGCAATGGCAAGGTAACCGTGCCAGACAGCCCTACCATTCCCTTTATCGAAGGCGATGGCACCGGAGTGGATATCTGGCCGGCTTCGCAACTTGTATTTGACGCGGCTATCGAAAAAGCCTATGGAGGCAGACGAAAGATAATCTGGAAAGAAGTTTTGGCTGGCGAAAAGGCCTTCAATAAAACCGGCAGTTGGATGCCCGATGAAACACTGGCGGCTTTTAAGGAGTACCTGGTGGGTATCAAAGGCCCGCTTACCACGCCTGTGGGTGGAGGCATTCGTTCGTTAAACGTTGCCCTGAGGCAAGATTTGGATTTATATGCCTGCGTACGACCCGTGCGCTGGTTTAAAGGCGTGCCCTCTCCGGTAAAAGAGCCGCACCGGACCGACATGGTAATTTTTCGCGAGAACACCGAGGATATTTATGCCGGCATTGAATTTCAGCAAGGCACTGACGACAGCAAGAAATTCATATCGGCTTTTAAAGAAACTTTTCCGAAACAATACAAAAAAATCCGCTTCCCCGAATCATCCGGCATCGGCATCAAGCCTGTGTCGAAAGAAGGTACCGAACGCTTGGTGCGGGCGGCCATAGATTTTGCTATCGCTCATAAAAAGCCAAGCGTAACGCTGGTGCACAAAGGTAACATCATGAAGTTTACCGAAGGCGGCTTTCGCGATTGGGGCTATGAACTGGCCAAGAACGAGTACGGAGCCGTTGAATTAGATGGCGGCCCGTGGATGGAAATCAATCGCAATGGCCACAAAATAGTAGTGAAGGACTCAATTGCCGATGCCTTTCTGCAACAAATATTACTACGTCCGGACGAGTACTCGGTAGTGGCTACATTAAACCTGAATGGCGATTACATTTCGGATGCGCTCGCAGCCATAGTTGGCGGTATTGGCATTGCCCCGGGCGGAAACATCAACTACCACACCGGTTTTGCCATCTTCGAGGCCACGCATGGCACTGCGCCAAAATACGCAGGGCAGGATAAAGTAAACCCCGGCTCTGTGATACTGTCGGGCGTGATGATGCTGGAGTACATGGGCTGGCAGGAGGCTGCCGATTTGATCATTAAAGGCCTGGAAGGTGCCATCTCAGCCAAGCGCGTAACCTACGATTTTCACCGGCTGATGGAGGGCGCCACACTCCTGAAGTGTTCGGAATTTGGAAAAGAGGTAGTAAAGAATATGTAACAGGCACTCATTTTGTTCAAAGGAAACCGGTAGCACTGAATGCTTACCGGTTTTTTATTTTTATTTTGGCACATGAGAGAACGCTGCCGATGATCGCAACCCGAGGCATTGTATTGTATTTGCTCCTTGTCGTGCTAAGCTGCACCGCCCACCGCAGTCTGGCGCAGGAAGATCTGTTGCAATTGCACATTTTACCTGCCGATACCAACAAGGTAAACATGCTTAACGAGTTGGCCTACCAGCAATGGAACATGGACCCGGTGCGCGGCATTGCGCTGGCAGGGCAAGCGCTTAACCTGGCCGACAGCCTCGGCTTCAAGAAAGGAAGCGCTAATGCGTACAAAATGTTGGGCATATGCTATTGGAGCATGGGCAGCTATGAGCCCGCCATCGAAGCCTACCTTGACGGGCTGCGTGTAGCGCAACACATTAAAGACGCTGAAATCGTTAACCGCATTGAACATAACCTGGCGCTGGTATACGAAGACACGGGCGATTTGGAGAAGGCTATTTTCTACTTGCGAAAAAACCTGGCGTGGCACACAAAACGAAACGACTGGCACGAATTGCCCCGTGTGCTGAACAACCTGGGAACGGCCTTTTACGAAGCAGGACAGATCGACTCCAGCCTGCACTGTTATGAACGCGCTTTGCAGGCAAGCCCCGAGAAAGACCTGACGGACGAAGCACGTCTGGTATACATCAATATGAGCGCTGCCTTTCTGAAAAAAAGGGATGTGCGCAGCGCGTTGACTTACTGTGAAAAGGCCACGCATCTTTATGAACAAGCTAACGACAACAGCGGGCTGGTGGAATGTTACCGCATGTTCGGGCGTCTGCACCTGGCAGCAGGAAAATACAACCTGGCAGAGAGTTACCTCCAGCGTGCCTTTCATTTGGCCCGTGTGGGCAACTTTGCGCACTTTTACAGCGACCTGTACAATGCCCTGGCTCAAACGGACTCAGCCCGCGGAAACTACAAATTAGCCCTGACCAACTTTAAGAAATCGGTGCACGTGCGCGACAGCCTCCTGACGCATAAACAGCAACAGGGCTACCAGCAACTACTCGCCAAATACCAGGCCGATCAGGCCGAAATGGAGCAGCAACTGCAAAAACAAAAAGCTGCCTGGGCACAAATGGAAACTAGCAGCCGCCAGCAGGTTCGCCTGGTCTGGACGGGGAGCACCATTGTAGTTGTCGCTTTGATTGCATTTTTTGCCTACAAGCGAAAGCAGTATTACAAACGCATTCTTCAGGCATCGGCACAGCCACCCGCAAAAACTGATCTCGTTACGGGTAGAATATAACGCGGTGCGAAAGTTACCTGAATGAAAATACCACAGAAAATAAGCAGCGTGGTATTGTGGTCGGTTATTTCCGCAGCGTTTATTGGGCCAGGTACTGTTACCACCGCGGTTACCGCAGGCGCTCTTTTTCATTTTGACTTGCTATGGGCCGTAACGTTCGCCACAGTGGGCTGCTTTTTGTTGCAAGAAATTTCTGCCCGCATCACCATCGTCAGTGGCCTTACTCTGGGCGAAGCTTTTCTGAAAAAATTCGGTTCCACGCAAGGCAAGGTGCTGGCATGGCTTACCGGCCTGGTAGTGATAGGCGGCTGTGCTGCCTACCAGGCCGGAAACATTTTAGGTGCAGTGGCCGGCCTGGAACTTATCAGTGGTCAACCAAAACATATACTCACCGTTAGTGTGACCGCCCTTGCATTCATCATTTTGTGGATAGGTGGCAAAAATTGGATCGGCTGGATGATGACGTTGCTCGTGGCCGTGATGGGTATTGCTTTTTCCGTGCTGGCCGTTTCACAACCGCTGCCACTTGGTCAACTACTGACCAGCGCCACTATACCAAAATTGCCGGCAGGTACAGGGTTGCTGGCGCTCGGGTTGGTCGGCACCACGATTGTTCCTTACAACATCTTTATAGGGTCGGGCATAAGCCGTGGCGAAACGTTGCCCCTTATGCGCACCGGCCTGGCCATCGCCATCGGGTTGGGCGGCTTTATTACAGCCATGATATTGCTAGCTGGTTCAGCCATTGGCAGTTTTGATTCATTTGAAACATTGCATGCCGCCATGGTTCAAAAGCTTGGGCCACCGGGTGGCCATGCGCTGGCGTGGGGTTTGTTTGCGGCCGGCTTTTCATCGGCTGTCACGGCTCCCTTTGCGGCTTCTATCGTGGTAAGCAACGTATTTGGTTGGCAACAAAAAACTGCCAGTCGCGGGGCGTGGATGGCTGTGCTGCTGGTAGGCTTCACTTTCGGCATCAGTGGCATTAAACCCATACCGGTTATTTTGGTGGTGCAGGCACTCAATGGCCTCATTCTGCCGCTGCTTACTTTCTTTCTCCTCCTGCTGGTGAACGACAACCAGGTGCTGCCCCCTCTTCATCAGCCAAGAAAAATTACCAACGCTTGGTTATTAATGCTGTTTGGGGGCATAAGCCTTATCGGCTTTAGCGGGCTCTTCAAAACGCTGGCTTCTACCTGGCAACTTAATACAGAAAACAACCTAAGGGGCGCAATTATTGCCAGTGTACTGGTGGTTGTAGTTGTGGGCCAAAAGATATTAAGAAAGCCGCGCTTATAACCTTGCCAGGGTATTGATGTACCGCTCGGGTATTTCACCTTTTGTAGCCAGTTGATAATCGCTATAGCTGCAGGGCACAATAGAATTGCGTACGTAAGGACTGTTCTTATCGGCTGCTACCTCCATCCACCACTTCTCCGTCATTTTGCTTTTGTAAAAGGTAATGGCTTCAGGCTGGGTGGGCAGGGCCACGGTGTACTTCATAAAGTCATTGCTTTTAAACAGGCTCTCATTTTTACGGTGGTAAAATCCTTCAATGAAATACCAAATCATGGTGGCCACTACAGCAGCAGTTTTTCGCTGGGCATCGTCATGTACGGGGTTGTACTCGTAAAACCCTGCCGAGCTCAGCTTTTCGTTCTGCCCGGCATACCAACATATTTGGCAGGCTTCTTCGCCCGAGAGGCCAAAAGGCTGCGCCTGGGCGTTGCCAGGTGCATCAGCCGACTTGATGGCGGTGACATCAAACGTGAGCAAATCGGCCTGGCGGATCGCGGGTTCCATTTCAGCCAGGTTGTTGCGCAACACACCCAGCCGGTGCGACTCGAAATACAATTTCTCTAAGATGGCCGCAGCGGAGTGATCGACCAGGTAAAGTTGGTGGGCCAGATGGGTGTAGCTAAACAGGTAGTTAGGTTCATGCAGCAAGACCTTATGAATGTGTTGGCGGTTGGCGGGCACCCCGCGCTTGTCTTCCAAATCCAAAAAAGCGTCCACATTTAAAATACTCACCAGTTTATTTAAGTCTTCATAGCCGCGGTATTGACCAATGTCAATGTCCTGGCTGCCGCCCAAAATCAGCGGCAGCACGTTGTGTTCCAGCAAGATGCGGCACACCTCGCTTACCCGCAGATAGGTTTCGTCTAAATCGACACCAGGTTTCAGATTGCCCAGGTCTACTACCCGGTACGTGGCGTTGCCGCGCTTTAAGCGATACAGTTTTTTTCTGATTTCATCAGGCCCTTGTTGCGCGCCCTTGTTTGCCTGCGTGCCGCGATCTTCTTTTACGCCCACAATGGCAATATGTGCCCCCCGGTAGTCGGGCATCTTGTCACCATAGATAAGAAAGCTTTTGCATAAGGCGTTGGCATCATCAATGCCAGCGTGTAGCGAGTCATCGACAGGAGAAAAAAGCAGCGTTAAGTCCATGTGGTATTTTTCGATTATCTCGTGGCGGCCAAACCATTTCTCCCTTTCGGGGATGCATAAAATTAACCAAAAAAAAGCCCCTGATAATTCAGAGGCTTTTGTAGCAATGCGGTGCCTGGTGTCAGCCGCCAAAATCGTCAAAGCGAATATTTTCTTTGGGAATGCCCATGTCGTCAAGCATTTTCAATACGGCAGCGTTCATCATGGGTGGCCCGCACAGATAGAATTCCACATCTTCGGGTGCCGGGTGCTTGCTCAGGTAATTGTCGTACAAACACTTGTGAATGAAACCGAGGTAGCCATCGTTCTCGCGGTCGTCTAAACTCTGTAGCACTTTCCAGTTGTCATCGGGCAGCGGTTCGGATAACCCGATGTAAAAGCGGAAGTTGGGAAACTCTTTCTCGATTTTGCGGAAGTGTTCGGTGTAAAATAGCTCCTTCTTCGAGCGGCCGCCATACCAATACGAAACCTTGCGATTTGTTTTTTCGGTGTGAAACAGGTGGAAAATCTGTGCGCGCAGCGGGGCCATGCCGGCACCACCACCGATATAAATCATTTCGCGTTGCGTTTTGTTGATGTGGAACTCCCCGTACGGCCCCGAAATGGTTACCTTATCTCCCGGCTTGCGAGAGAAGATGTATGACGAACAAATGCCCGGGTTTACGTCCATCCACTTGTTGTTGGCGCGGTCCCACGGTGGTGTGGCTACGCGTATATTCAGCATCACGATATTTCCTTCCGCGGGGTGATTGGCCATGGAGTAGGCGCGGAAGATGGGCTCGTCATTTTTCATCTTCAGGTCCCACAACTTGAACTTATCCCAATCGCTTTTGAAAACATCGGGCTTGTGGCCCAGTTCCGGATGCGGGGTAATATCGATGGTGCTGTAATCCACTACAATCGGTGGCACGTCAATCTGGATGTAACCTCCGGCTTCGAATTTGAGCGTTTCACCGGGCGGCAATTTTACCACAAACTCTTTAATAAATGTTGACACGTTATAGTTCGACACCACCTCGCACTCCCATTTCTTGATGCCAAAAATTTCTTCGGGTATACGAATGTTCAGGTCCTGCTTCACCTTTACCTGGCAACCCAGCCGTACATGTTCTTTTTGCTCCTGTCGGCTCAGGTGGCCCACCTCGGTGGGCAGCACATCGCCTCCACCCGACTCTACCACACACTTACACATGGCACAGGTACCACCACCACCGCATGCCGAGGGAAGAAATATTTTTTCGTTGGCAAGGGTATTAAGCAACGAGCTGCCGGCAGCCACCGTCACTACCTTTTCGCCATTAATGGTGATTTTTACCGGCCCCGACTGCACCAACTGTTTTTGGGCAACAATTAACAGCGCCACCAACAATAAAATGATGAGCGTAAAGGCGGCCATGGACGTGAATATGAGCATACTGTATCCGTTTTTTATGGATCACAAATATATTCACATCGCCCGAAAATCGACTTTCTGTTTAATAAAAAAACAGAAGGCGCGGGGCGGCTATGCAAATGTAAGTACCTCCCGTTCAACACGTTGTTTTTTTTCGATAGCACTGCCGGGCGCAATAATGATACTAAGCTGCGGTTGCGCGCTCCACTCTGCCAGTTTTGCCAGCGATATGGTGCCCTGCATGTTTTGAAAGCCGTGACCCTGATAGCCCCCTTTGAAAACGTCAAAATCGGCCGGGGTAAGCCTGTTTTTTTGATCAAAGCTCACCACCACATCTACTTGCGCATCGTTCGAGAACACCAGCCGGTCGCCCTGCATGCGTTTTTTGTATTCGTACCGGTAATCGAACGTGAGCGCGGAAATGTCTGACAGCACAGCCGAGCCGGTAGGGTAGCTGCCGGCCCCTTTACCCACAAAAATTTGATTTTCGGCAAACGCGCCATTCACCACCACCGCATTAAACTCGTTGCGAATGGGTGCAAGAAAATGTTGCGCAGGAATATATTGCGGGGCCACAAAGGCAAACACCTCGTTGCCCTGCCGCACGGCCCGTGCAATGAGCTTGATGGTATAGCCATTTTCCCTGGCATACTTTAAATCAACTGCCGAGATCTTATCGATACCGAGATGAAAGATATTTTCAGGTTTCACGAAAAGGCCAAAGGTGTGGGCCAGCGCAATGGTGAGTTTATACTTCGGGTCGAAGCCTTTCACATCCAGCGAGGGATCAGTCTCGGCAAAGCCCAACGCCTGGGCCGCACCCAACGCTTCGGCATACCCTTTATTCTCTTCAAAAACCTTGGTGAGGATATAGTTGGTCGAACCATTGAAAATACCCTCGATGCTGTTGAGCAAATCGTTGTCGTAGTACTCCTCTAAGTTGCGGATGATGGGAATACTGCCGCATACTGAACCTTCGTAGAGCACGGAGCGGTCGTACCGCTGCTGCAATTGAAAAATTTCTTCCAGGTTTTCGGCCAGCATTTTTTTGTTGGCCGTTACCACGTGCTTGCCATGTTGTAACGCTGTTTTGGTGATGTGGTAAGCAGCATGGGCATCATCTATCAGCTCCACCACCACATCGATGTCAGGATCGTTCAGAATCTCGTTGTGATCGTAAGTGAAAATATCAGCCGGCAAAATGCGCTGTTTGTCGCGATTCTTAACGGCAATTTTTTTTATCTCTGCCTTCACGCCATGGGTTTCGTTCAGCACATGGTAAAGCCCCTGGCCTACGCAGCCAAACCCGAATACGCCTAACTTCAAAAGTTTTTTCATGATTATGTTCGCTTGCTAAATATTAAATACACCCCCTGCCCGGCACATATGTATGGCGCAGGGGTGCATCATACTATAATTTCATTTTCCTGGTGTTGTAAAAAGCTAAACACCGCACTTTTAAGCGCCTCAAACTCTACCAAAAATCCATCGTGCCCAAAATGCGAGTGGATGCGCGCCAGTTGTGCACGTGCTATGCGGGCTGCCAGAAACTCCTGCTCACTTGCAGGAAACAGCAGGTCACCCTCCACCGCCACCAGCAAGGTGCGCGCATGAATGGTGCCCAGCGCAGCTTCAACAGAACTGCGCCCCCGGCCTACATGGTGGCTATCCATCATTTTAGAAAGTACGTGGTAGGTAAACGCATTGAAGCGGCTGGCCAGCTTTTGCCCCTGGTAGCGCAGGTACGAAGCAGCCCGAAAGTCGGCTATCTTACCGTTGGTCTTTTCTGCCTGCGTAAGTTGAAAGCCCCGGTAGGTTCGGTACGAAATCATAGCTATGGCGCGAGCGGCCTTCATGCCTTCCACACCGGCACGCTCATCATCAGTTTGCCAGGTAGGGTCGGCCTCGATGGCCATGCGTTGCGCTTCATTAAATGCAATGCCCCAAGGTGAATGTGTGGCGTTGCAGGCAATAGCGATGAGATGCGTAAACAAACCCGGCCTGATAATGGCCCACTCCAGCGCTTGCTGGCCGCCCAGCGACCCGCCTATCAGGGTGTGTACGGTGCCGAGGCCGAGGTGCTGGCGCAACAGGTCGAACGCCCGCACCACATCGCGGTTGGTAAGCAGCGGAAAGTCATGAAAATATTTCCTGCCCGTGGCGGGATTAATGGACAGTGGCCCGGTGGAGCCGTAACACCCACCCAGCACGTTTGCGCAGATAATAAACCACTGGCGTGGATCATAGGGGCTGCCTTCAGAAAAAAAATCACCCCACCACGCGGTTACGTCTGAGCTCCCGGTAAGGGCATGACACACCCATACCACATTGCTGCGATCTGCGTTTAACTGCCCCAGCGTAGTGTACTTGAGTTGAAAGCCGGGCAGTACCCTGCCCGACTCCAACGCAAACTCACTGGTAAAGTGAAATAGGTGATCTGCTTTCATAACGCTGTTCCTTCCCTCTGCCCCATCCAAATAAGGCTACACCAGTTCTCCTGCAAAAACAGTGTTAAAGGCCTGCTCAAAGTCGGCCTTGATGTCGTCAATATGCTCGATACCGAGCGACACACGCAGCAGCGTGGGCAGTACTCCGGCCGAAATCTGTTCCTCCGCATTAAGCTGCGAGTGTGTGGTGGCCGAAGGCTGGATGATGAGGGTTTTGGCATCGCCTACGTTTGCCAGGTGGCTCACCAGCTTTAAATTATCCACAATTTTAGTTGTGTTCTCTTTGGTTCCTTTTACCGTAAACGACAACACCGCGCCAAACCCGTTCTTCAGATATTTTTTTGCTAGCTTGTGATACGTGCTCGATTCCAAACCCGGGTAGTTTACGCTCTCCACAAACGGGTGTTGCTCCAGCCATCGGGCCAGCGCCAGGGCGTTGTCGCTGGAGCGCTGCACACGCAACGACAGTGTCTCCAGGCCCTGCAAGAACAGAAATGAATTAAAAGGGCTCAGCGAGGGCCCGAAGTCACGAAGGCCTTCCACGCGGGCACGGATAATGAAGGCGATGTTGGGCAAACCCAATGGGTTGCCCTGGCCAAACACGTCCCAGAATTTCAGGCCGTGGTAACCCTCTGATGGCTCTGTAAACTGCGGAAACTTGCCATTGCCCCAGTTGTAGTTGCCACCGTCTACAATCACGCCACCGATCGAATTGCCGTGGCCGCCAATCCATTTCGTGGCCGACTCCACCACTACGGCTGCACCATGCTCGATGGGACGAAACAGGTAGCCGGCAGCGCCAAAAGTATTGTCGACAATCACGGGCAAGTCATGCTTTTTGGCTAACGCAGCAATGGCATCGAAGTCGGGCACATTAAAACCGGGATTGCCGATAGTTTCCAGATAGATGGCTTTGGTTTTGTGATCGATGAGTTTTTCGAAGTGCTCGGCCTTGTCGCCCTCTGCAAAACGTACTTCAACGCCCAGGCGCTTAAACGAAACTTTAAATTGGTTGTG
>Ga0224723_1000531_pt1 | contig 25997 bp, 17 predicted proteins | sample Balambano_FR2_Me_FD_161647 | JGI IMG/M metagenome (GOLD analysis project Ga0224723, IMG submission 161647) | Freshwater sediment microbial communities from Lake Towuti, South Sulawesi, Indonesia - Balambano_FR2_MetaG | ecosystem: Environmental > Aquatic > Freshwater > Lake > Sediment | place... | reverse complement strand
TGGTCCTGGGTTTCCGGAACAGGCTCCATCAGTATAAATGCGCTGAATATTGGGTTGGGCAGTCATGGAGCAAAAGGCGTCGATTACAGCAGCTTCTTAATATACCGTGCAAGTCGATTGCTGAGGCGATCGGTGGGTCGATTAATGAACAGAAATCGGCTAGGCATGAAGAATTTCCCAGCAGTCTCGCGCGATCGCCCAATCTTCTTGCGTGTGGATCACCCAAACTGGAACTGCTGAGTCAGACGCGGAAATGAGAGCATCTTCATCAGGAGAGACGGTTTGATTTAAATCGATCTTGACTCCCAGCCACCGCAGCGGCTCACAGGCAGCCGATCGCACCAGCGCAGAATTTTCCCCCACGCCCCCTGTAAACACCAGTGCATCCAGTCCTCCCAGACTCATCAGCATTCCCCCAATTTCCCGGCGCAGCCGATGCAGATAGATATCGAGGGCAAGCTTAGCCCGATCGTTGCCAGATTCGATCGCCTTCATAATCGATCGCATGTCGTTGGATATGCCAGAAATTCCCAGCAGTCCCGACTCTTTGTTAAGCAACCGATCGAGCTGGTCGGCGGTGTAGCCTTTCTGCCGCATCAGGTAGATCAAAATACTGGGGTCAACGCTGCCCGATCGCGTGCCCATCATCAGTCCATCCAGGGGCGTGAAACCCATTGTGGTGTCCATGCTGCGCCCGTTTTGAATTGCCGCCAGCGAGCAGCCGTTGCCCAGGTGACAGGTAATTAGCTTGAGTTCGTTTAAACTTCGCCCCATCAAATCAGCCGTGCGCTGGGCACAGTAGCGGTGGCTTGTGCCGTGAAACCCATATCGGCGAATTCCTTGCTCAACCCAGGCATAGGAACCGGGATAAATCGCGGCTGCGTCTGGCATCTGAGCATGAAAGGCAGTGTCAAAGACTGCAATTTGCGGCACATCTCCTAAAATCTGCTCGATCGCTGCAATCCCTTCCAAGTTGGCAGGGTTATGCACAGGCGCAAGCACCGAGAGTCGATCGATCGTGGCTTTTACCTCCGGCGTGATCCGGATGCTGGTGTGGTAGTCTTTGCCGCCATGCACCACTCGATGCCCCACAACCTGGATTTCTTGCGGAGTCTCAATAACCTGGGTTGAACCTGTCCAGAGGCTTTGCAGCAGGCGGCTCATCACCTGAGGACGCTGCGCAGCAGGCAGTTCTTCTTTGAGCCTGTTGCCTTTTGCTGCAATCTTCAGTTCTGCGATGCCGGGCTGATGCGTCCAGTCGATCGTTGCTTCCCAGAGCGGGTCGGGGGGCTGTGCCGGAAGCGGATCGCCAATTTCGTAAAGGCAGCTCTTTTGGCTGCTCGACCCGGCATTCATCACCAGAATCTTCATCGGCTGACTTCCTTCGCTCAGGAGTTTTTTTTTCAGAAACAATTACCAATGTTAACTATTACTGCAATTCTTCGATACACAGTCCCGTTTTTTGGTAAAACTCCGGAAACAAGCGATCGTTAAGAATCAAAGGAGACAAACCTTGTTTACTGCTCTAATCGCTGATGTTGTTGCAAGACTGCCCGATTGGACTCCTACCGTTGGTTTAATCATGCTCGCCTGCAATCTGGTTGCTCTGGCGATCGGCAAAGCAGGCATTCGGTATCCCAATGTAGGACCAGGAATTCCTGTTTTGTCGGACACGGTGGGTCTGAGCGCAGCGGCAATCCTGGCTGCAACAAGCTTCGGTCACATCATCGGTGCAGGTGTCATCCTGGGCTTGACAAACGCTGGAGTGATTTAACCCCAACTTTGTTGCAGCTCATTTTGTCCAGCAACTCTCTATTTTGCTTCTATTCCGCTTAAGGCAATGGTCAGGGTCAATTCCCTGACTTTTTTTGTGAAAACGCAATGTGAAATTTTGCTGCCCACTTGCTATGCACTGCACACAATATAGCTTTTTCCACTCCCGCAAGGTGCAAGGGGGGCAAAGCCCCCACACCCCATTTTTTGGATTTCATTAGCCTGGAAAAGACTGTATTACGTTAATTATTAATGACTAATTATTAATGACGCTTCTCCTTGACGATTTACTCATCCTCTTGTATCCTAAAATGCGCTGAGAGCAGTAATTTTGTACTAAAAACTGGAGAGAATCTTAAAAATTACGCTGTGCAGGCTGCAATGCTGGATCGATTGGCAGATTTCTAGAGTAGATTGATTCAGGAGATTTTTTTCGGGAAGAATTTGTTTGGGTGGTTCTGGTTCTCAAGAATAGTTTGAGCAACTTTATCAGGAACGATCGCTTCAGATGAGAGACTGCGCTGGCGGAGGACTTCTTTCGGGTAGAGAAAACGGCAGGTGAATCTCTTGTTGGTCATTTTGTTCGTCAGACTGCCGGTCAGACTATCGGTGAGAACAGGGCTTACGAAGACTCCGTTTGCAATTCCTGAGAAGGATGTTTCAATCTCGCCTTTTGTCGCTATAATGACCATCAACAAATTCTGAAAGAAGTTCATAAAAGTTAAACTTACTGTTACATATACTTATATTCTTAAGGGGCAGGCAGGATGGTACAGGTATCCAACGCACAAGCAAAACTAATCGATTTTCTAAAAGATGAGCTAGCAGTCCCAACTCAGGCGATCGCCTTTGCGCTGCGGCAACCTGAGCAGGGTTCCAATTTGCTGCCCATGATCCTCTGGCAGTATGGGCTGATTACGACCGAGCAGCTCGATCGCGTCTTTGAATGGATGGAAACGGCATAAGCACTCAAAGCCGCAGAGCTGGATCAGCAGTGCTTAACGCTGATCTGAGCCAATATTGCTGAGTCGATATGGTGTGGATTTCCACCCCTTTATAAATAAGAGACAATATTTAGAATTATGAATATAACGCTTCTCAAAGAGAGCGAATCTCCTCCATTGGAGGCAGGCTGCTCATTTTGAGAGGGGGCTATTCTTCTGAGAGTATGTTTTTGCGATTGCTCCTGCGGAGAACTGCGTAGCAACGGTAGCACTCTGCATCCAGTCGATCGCCAGCAGAAATCTCACTTAGCCAATCAAAACAATAAGAAAGGAATGCTGAACAAATGGCGATAAAAAATCGACCTCAGCCCTCCCGCTTCCGCCAGATAAGCAACATTTTGCTGCTCGTCTCCGGGCTGTTTCTGCTGGCAAACATCTTTTTGCCAAACCTATTTGGCTCGCAGGTTCCTCGCGTGCCATACAGCCTGTTTATTCATCAGGTGCAAGACCAGGAAGTAGCGCGGGTTTCTGTGGGGCAAAACGAAATTCGCTATCAGCTCAAAGCTGAAGATGGAAGCCTTGGGCAGGTTTTCGAAACGACGCCAATTTTTGACCTGGAACTGCCTAAGCTGCTGGAATCAAATGGGGTTGAGTTTGCGGCTGCACCACCCCCTAAAAATAACTGGATTGGCAGTGTTCTGAGCTGGGTCGTCCCACCGCTGATTTTTGTGGCAATCTGGCAGTTCTTTATCAGTCGCGGCAGTGGCGGACAGCAAGGTGTTTTGTCGATTGGCAAGAGCCGCGCTAAGGTTTATGTCGAAGGCGAAGCGGATAAAGTGACCTTTGCTGACGTAGCAGGGGTCGAAGAGTCAAAAACCGAGCTGGTTGAGATTGTTGATTTTCTAAAAAGTCCGCAGCGGTTCACGCAGATTGGCGCTCGGATTCCCAAGGGAGTGCTGCTGGTTGGACCCCCTGGAACGGGAAAAACCCTGCTGGCAAAAGCAGTGGCAGGTGAAGCAGGGGTTCCTTTCTTCAGTATTTCTGGTTCTGAATTCGTAGAACTGTTCGTTGGTGTCGGTTCGTCTCGTGTGCGCGACCTGTTTGAACAGGCGAAAAAGCAGGCACCCTGCATCATCTTTATTGATGAGTTAGATGCGATCGGTAAATCTCGTGCCAGCAACGGTTTCTATGGCGGCAATGACGAACGCGAACAAACCCTGAACCAGTTGCTCACCGAGATGGATGGCTTTGCTGCGGGTGATCAGACCGTGATCGTGCTGGCAGCCACAAACCGTCCTGAAACCCTTGACCCGGCACTGCTGCGCCCCGGTCGCTTTGATCGTCAGGTCTTAGTCGATCGGCCCGATTTGCAGGGCAGACTGGCAATTCTGAATATTCACGCCAAAGATGTGAAGCTGGGTCCCGATGTGGATCTGAAAGTGATTGCAACTCGCACACCCGGATTTGCTGGCGCAGATCTGGCGAACCTGGTGAACGAAGCTGCACTGCTCGCAGCCCGCAATAACCGTCAGGCAGTGGCTCAAGAAGACTTTGCTGAGGCGATCGAGCGCGTTGTGGCAGGGCTGGAGAAAAAGAGCCGCGTTCTCAACGAAAAAGAGAAAAAGATCGTTGCTTACCACGAAGTCGGACACGCGATGGTGGGGGCAGTGATGCCCGGATCGGGTCGCGTCGAGAAGATTTCGATCGTGCCGCGCGGGATGGCAGCTCTGGGCTACACGCTACAGCTCCCGACCGAAGACCGATTCCTGATGAGCGAAGCCGAGCTTCAGGGCGAAATCACAACGCTGCTGGGAGGACGATCGGCTGAAGAAGTGGTTTTTGGCAGCATTACCACCGGAGCCTCAAACGACCTGCAGCGTGCCACTGACCTGGCAGAGCGCATGGTTACTACCTATGGCATGAGCAAGATCCTGGGTCCGCTGGCATATCAGCAGGGACAGCAAAACAACTTCCTCGGCGGCGAAATGAATCCGCGTCGTCTGGTCAGTCCTCAAACGGCTGAGGCGATCGATAAAGAAGTTAAGAGCATTGTCGATCGAGCCCATGAAACCGCGCTGACGATTCTGCGAGAAAATCGAGACTTGCTGGAGACGATCGCCACCAAACTGCTTGAAACCGAAGTGATCGAAGGCGAAGCGCTGACCGAAATGCTGAATCAGGTGAAGCCGAGCGCAGCGGAGCAAATGGCAGTCGCTCACTAATCCCGATTAGTTCTGATCACTTTGCGGGTGATTTGTTTCAAAAATCAGTCAAACCTTTGAAGGGGCAATGCGTGGAAGTTAGACCACCGTTTGCCTCTTATTTTTTGATGCGTTCAACCTGCATTCCGAAGCCTGCTTACTCGATCGGCTGGCATAGAATCTGCTGAACCCGATCGAGCAACCCAGAGATAGCGCTGCCGTCTGGCAAAATTTCGGTGGCGATCGATTGCCAGAGCGCGACGAACTGCGGATATTCAGTCAGGGAATTGGCGGTTTCAGTCTGCTGCATTCTTTCCTCGAAGGGCTGCGGGTGCCAGACCAAAATCGGTGGCTTGCCTGAAATCTGAGCCAGTTGGCTTGCCATTTCAGGCAAGGGAGCTGAAGCGTTGCTGTGATAAACGCAAAACAAAAGCAAATTCACACTGTGGTGCTGAAGCAGGTGCAGCACTTCTTCCCAGGATTGGGCGACGGTACTCTGTAGCCCTGCAATTTGCAGATACTGAGCGATCGCCTGGGGCGTGTGGGGCAGTTTTGGCAGGTCAACCGGAGTGCCGGGAACAGCCTGAGATGTCTCTGGTTGGGAGTCTAGAAAATCAGGGGCGATCGCTCCAGCAGCGTTACTGCTCTGCTTCAAAACAGGGCTGGCGGCAAACTGGCTGTCGTCAACAATTAACACATGGGGCGTCCAGCTAATTCCAACTGCAACCTGAATCACTTGCAGCAGATCATTGAGTGAACAATTGGACAATTCTTCGCGGCTGTCCGACGGATTCGAGAGGCAAGGGAACACGCGCAGCAGCGGAATTTGGTTAGCTGCCTCGGTTGCTTCCACGGTCAGCGTAATCAGGGGTAGATTTACCAGAAAAGGAGACTGGCTCAACTGATGTAGCTCGGCTGCTGGATCTGCAATGTTCTGGTCTAGGAGCAAGACATCCGGCTTCCAGACCCGCGCCAGCAAGTCTGCCTGCTCCAGATCCTCAACTTCCAGCACCCGGCAATGCTGCTGATGAAGTTTGCTCGCAAGCTGGGTGGGTTGCTGTCCTTGTCCTGGATTGAAATAGAGAACGGTTGGATTGGGCTGCGATCGTTCTGCGGGGCTGGGCGTTCCCTTCACTAGGCGATCGAGGCAAGCTTGCAACGCCGGAACCTGAATCGGCAAGCTCAGAAAGCCATCCGCTCCATTTTGATATGCCAGCTCTTTTTCAACCCGCATTGCCATAATTGCAACAGGAATATGGCGCGTTTCAGGGTCAGCTTTCAGAAGCGTCAGCACGTCCCAGCCAGACAGCAGCGGCAGAATGGGATTGAGAAAGATGATTCCCGGCTGGAGCCGCCGGATTTTTTCGAGTGCTTCTGTGCCCGATCGCGCAAGGGCTGCCCGATATCCCAAGCCCGTGAGCTGATGCGTTAACCCCTCGACCGCATGAGTATCTGCTTCGATGACGATTGCCAGCCGCTTGTGATGCCCGGACTGGCTCAGTAGTGGCGAACAAAGGTGCGATTTAATCTGCGGTGGGCTGGGCGGCAACAGGAGGGTAAACTCGCTGCCGCGCCCTTCCTGAGACGTAAAAGTAACATCACCGCCGTGGAGTCTGGCAAGCCGCTGGGTCAACACCAAGCCCAGTCCCGTCCCTTCAAATCGCCGCGTCATCGGGCTTTCAAGCTGCTGAAATTTCTGAAAAATGAGATGCTGCTTCTCGGCTGGGATGCCGATTCCAGTGTCCCAGATCGTAAAGGCAATCCAGCCTTCCCAAACTTCAACCCGCAGTCCCAGTTCACCGTCTACAGGCGTAAATTTAATCGCGTTGGTCAACAAATTGGTGAGCATTTGCCGCAGCCGCAGCTCATCGGCAACCAGATTTTGCAGACCGGGCTGAATGTCTAGCGTAAAGCGAACCGGAGGATGGTGCGGCAGGGCAGAGTCGGTATGCTCGTCTACCATTTGCAACTGACAGGCTTGCTTATAAGCGCGACGACAAACTTTCTCGATCGCCACAGGTTCAGGCAGCAGGTCAAGCTGTCCGGTTTCAATCCGAGTCAAATCCAGAATATTGTTAACGATTTGAATCAGATGCCGACCGCTTTGATGAATGAGCTGAGCATAGCGCGCCTGGCGATCGTTTAATGCCCCAAGCGCCTGGTCTTTGAGCAGACTGGAAAGTCCCAACACTGCCGTCAGCGGCGTTTTCAGTTCGTGGCTGATGCAGGCGAGAAATTCGTCCTTGAGCCGATTGAGCTGCATCAAATCTGCATTTTTGGCGGCGAGTTCCTTTGCCACCTGCTGCTGCTCGGTAATATCTTGCGCCAGAATCAACCACAGCGACTCGGTCTGGTTGAGCCAATACCAGTTGGGGTCAGGATTAAAACTCAGCGTTGCAAGCTTAAACTGAGGCAGCCAATCGTCAGGAGCTTCCAGCTCCCAGGAAGCAACGGCTTCGCTGACTCTTTCCGAAACTCCTTCTAAAAATTGAGAAGTCGCGACAGGCTGATTTGTCGTCCCCATTGGCACCTTCATAAACTGCCAGATGCGCTCCTGACCGTTTTTCATGGGGCAAAGGCAAACGCAGGCATGGGGCGTTGTCCCAATCCGGCAAAGCCCTGCCGAGTCAGCTTCGGAAGCAATTTGGCTGGCGATCGCGTTCCAGTTTTCCCAGTTGCGGTTGCTTGGCAGTTTGCCCAAAGGTGAATCGATCGGCTGGGGAACGGCAGTCAGATTTTCAACGCTGGCAGATTTTGCTTCCGCCCCAGAGGCAGCACTCTGCTGGTCGGCAGATTCTAGAACTAAAGCTGCTTCCCGCCGCACCTGGTTGGGGTCGCGCAACTCGCCAACCTGCTGTCGCCATGCCAGATTTTGCGCAATCACCTGTCCGGCTCCCGTTTGCAGCATTAGCGGAATGGGCAACCTTTCCAGCAGTTCCACCAGCGGTTCAGGCGTAGCGGGCTGCTTCAGGGCGGCAGGAATTCCAGCAACGGGCGTTCCCACAGCAGGTTTTGCAGTCAAAGACTGGCGCGATGTCGTTCCTGACACTTGCCACTGCTCTTCAACAGTTTTTGCCTCTTTTCTTGATTCGCCCTTCTTGAAATCTTTTTTGGGTTCACAGGCGTTGGGCTGTTGGGTGGGATCTGCAGCAAATCGAGGAGCCTGGTTTGACAAAAATTGCATCAGGCTGAGGCGATCGACTAAGCCCACAAAACGGTGATGGGTGTCCAGCACACCCCAATCCTGCTGATGCACCTGCCCCAGATAGGGCTGAAGCTGATTGACGGGCTGGTTTGCTGGAAGCAGCGTCAGGCGATCGAAAAAAGGCTGACCCTGGGCTGAAGCTGATTGGCAAAGCTGGTTGAGGCTCTGCTGAAATTCAGGTGGCGCGGGTAATTTTGGCTCTTGTGTGGGAGAGCTTGACTCAGTGTTCTCTCTGGAAGACGGTGAAGCCACTCTTGCCTGGGGCATGACTGTCTGGGGTAAATAGGGCAACAGTCGCAGCAGTCGCAGCACTCCGATCGGATAGCTCTGCTCGTTGAGCACAACAAGCTGTTCACACCCATGCTGACGAAAAGCTTCCCACGCCTGCGCAACAGAATCCGTCTCGGCGATCGCCGGCACAGAAACTAAGAACTTCTTGAGACGAACAGTAACCATGAATTCATGCCGGGAAATGGTTCAGAAGGCAAGCCGGGCGCATCAGACAGCTTATGGGAGCAATATGAGGGAATACTGTTGGAAACAGCTAGCGCAGTCCTAAGGCGATCGTAGAAATTTCAGAGTGAGCCGAACCAAGCAAAGCCGTGAAAGAAAGCGTGGTAAAACAGCAGGTGGTAAAACAGCAAACAGTGTCAAGACTCAATGATCTAATGATCTAAAGAGTTATCCAAGAAGCTATCCAAAGAAGCACCTCAGCATCCCTGTTTGGCTGCACTCCAGAAGATGAGGCAGACAGATGAGGCGGATAAAAGCAGACGGCGAGAGCAAAACTAATCGGGCAATCAGGGCAACATGACGAAAAGCGATGCAGCGAAACCCGTGCAGGCTTCCTTTTGCCTGGAGAGCAATCTGGAGAGCTACCTCAATTATGACGGCAGAAAGGCTGAATCAATGGCTTTTTCAACTACAATGAATGTTAAGTATTCTATGCATTGTTGATTATTAAGTATTCTGAACGGGATTATTAGCTCTGTTTGAATTTGCTCCTTAACACAACACGAGAAGCAGCCCTGGCGTTTCTTTCCGATGTCTTCTATCTTTTGAGGAATTGCTCAGGTCTTGTCTTAGTCGTATGACTCAAGTATTTTTCTTCCACGGGTTGCCAAGCCTTGCGTTCACTTCTCTCGATCGGGATTCTTGCTGCCGCTACCGTTGTTCAGAAGCTGTCTGAAGCTCTAGACCAGTCTGCTTCCAGTGAGCAAGGGCTGGTTCGCTATGCCTTGAATTCATTTACGGATGCGGCTGATCTGCTCCACTTTGTTCAGTCTAATCATGTCGATTGTCTAATCCTTCAAGTCAATCCTACGCTACAAGACCTGCTCGACCAGCTCAACCAGCAGGCGCTTTTTCTCCCCGCCGTCATCATCCAGCCTGAACCCGAACGACCGCTGATCGATCGCCAGTTTACTTACCATGCTGCAGTACGACAGCTCGGCATCCAGCAGCTTGGGCAGCTCGGCTTAACAATCGATCAGGCAATCAGCAAATTCATTCAGCTCTCTCCCAACAGCTCTGAATCAGGAGTGCCAACCACGGCTACGGCGATCGACACTCTAGCAACCCACAAATCCTTGATGGAGCAGCAGCTTCGTCTTGCCGAAAAGCTGAAGGAGCGTCTGGGCTATCTCGGCGTTTACTACAAGCGCAATCCCCAAAACTTTTTGCGTTACATGTCGTTAGCGCAGCAAGACGATCTGCTTCGGCAACTCAAGGCGGAATACAGGCAGATTATCCTGGTTTATTTTCTTAACGAGCCATCCCTGAACGAGCAGATTGACAATTTTGTAAATGTGGCATTTTTTGCCGATGTGCCTGTTGCGCAAATCGTTGAGATCCACATGGAACTGATGGACGAATTCTCTAAGCACCTGAAGCTGGAAGGGCGCAGCGACGAGATTTTGCTGGATTATCGGCTCACCCTGATTGACACGATCGCCCACTTGTGTGAGATGTATCGCCGCTCAATTCCCAGAGAGTCCTAGCCAGGGGAATGTTTTTCGAGGCTCCTTATCTTTTCCTATCGTTAAAAACGGGCTGAGGCTGGGTGCAGGTTGCGAGAGCTTCCATTGCCGAATCAAAACAGGCTCAGTATGATGGTATCTTTGTGGTGAATTCACCAGGAATACGCCTTTATTTCTTGAGTTAAGGCATCTTGTTAAGGCACCAACCCCTTTCTACGCTCCATGAGTCCTCTGAAAAAGACCTACATTCTCAAGCTCTATGTTGCAGGCAACACACCCAACTCAGTGCGAGCGTTAAAAACGCTGAATAATATCCTGGAAAAAGAGTTTCAGGGTGTCTATGCGCTCAAAGTAATCGACGTTCTCAAAAATCCTCAGCTTGCTGAAGAAGATAAGATTTTAGCAACTCCGACCCTGGCAAAAATTCTGCCGCCTCCGGTGCGTAAAATTATTGGCGACCTCTCCGATCGAGAGCGAGTTTTGATTGGGCTAGACTTGCTCTACGATGAACTTCAGGAGGAGGAAACCGAAATTGAATCGATCGATGTGCCGGAGCAAAGCGATAGCTTAACCCATGATGATTGATATTCTCAGGTTGGTAAGATATTGCAACCAGGAACGGCTGTGAAATTGCTGTAATCTTACAGTTGCTTGAACTCTCAGCATCAGGGAAACCTACTTAGCAAAGTTCAATCAAAAACAATTCTTAGTCAGCGCTGACAGAGGAGAGGATGCAGAGCGATAGACTCCCTCAAGTTCACCAGAAATATCACAAACTCTTCTCCATATTTGTATTTTCATCGTCCTTTTTAGCGAATTGATTTTCAATAAAGGCTACGTCAACCCATGACTCAGATCAATCAGGATGGACAGCTCAGCAGTCAGAATGGTCAAACCCCGATAGGGGTGCAAAAAATCCGTACCATGATTGAAGGTTTTGATGATATTAGTCATGGGGGACTCCCTGCTGGTAGAACAACGCTTGTCAGCGGCACATCAGGAACAGGTAAGACCTTATTTGCAGTGCAGTTTCTCTACAGCGGCATTACCTACTTTGATGAAGCCGGAATTTTTGTCACCTTTGAAGAATCACCTGCTGACATTATCAAAAACGCTTTTAGCTTTGGTTGGGATCTGCAAAAGCTGATCGATGAAGGCAAGCTGTTTATTCTGGATGCATCCCCCGATCCAGAAGGGCAGGACGTGATTGGTAATTTTGATCTTTCTGCCTTAATTGAGCGAATTCAGTACGCCATTCGCAAGTACAAGGCAAGGCGAGTTTCGATCGATTCAGTAACCGCCGTTTTTCAGCAATACGACGCCGCATCAGTGGTGCGGCGCGAAATTTTTCGTCTGGTTGCTCGGCTAAAACAAGTTGGCGCAACCACGATTATGACGACTGAGCGGATAGAAGAATACGGACCTGTTGCCCGCTTTGGGGTAGAAGAGTTTGTTTCAGACAATGTGGCGATCGTGCGAAATGTACTGGAAGGCGAGCGACGCAGACGCACGATCGAAATCCTAAAACTGCGGGGCACAACTCACATGAAAGGAGAATATCCCTTCACGATTACCGATGATGGAATCAATATCTTCCCGCTCGGCGCAATGCGCTTGACCCAGCGATCGTCGAATGTGCGCGTCTCTTCTGGGGTTAAAACGCTGGACGAAATGTGCGGCGGCGGCTTTTTCAAAGATTCAATTATTCTGGCAACCGGGGCAACCGGAACCGGAAAAACGCTGCTCGTCAGCAAATTTCTGCAAGATGGCTGTCGCATCGGCGAACGTGCCCTCCTGTTTGCCTACGAAGAATCGCGCGCCCAGCTTTCCCGCAACGCCTACTCCTGGGGCATCGACTTTGAAGACCTGGAGCAGCACGGCTTACTCAAAATTATCTGCGCCTATCCCGAATCCGCTGGATTAGAAGACCATTTGCAGATTATCAAGTCTGAGATTGCCGAGTTTAAGCCTTCTCGAATTGCGATCGATTCCCTTTCTGCCCTGGCGCGGGGAGTCAGCAACAACGCTTTTCGTCAATTTGTAATCGGGGTAACGGGATTTGCCAAACAAGAGGAAATTACCGGATTCTTTACCAACACCTCCGATCAGTTCATGGGATCACACTCGATCACCGATTCCCATATTTCCACCATCACCGATACAATCATCCTGCTGCAATACGTCGAAATTCGCGGCGAAATGGCGCGGGCAATCAACGTCTTTAAGATGCGCGGTTCCTGGCACGATAAGGGCATCCGCGAATACGTAATCAGCGATCGGGGTCCAGAAATCAAAGACTCCTTCCGCAACTTTGAGCGAATTATTAGCGGTTCTCCCAGCCGAGTCAGCGTGGATGAGAAAAACGAACTGTCGCGCATTGTTCGCGGCTTCCAGGAAAAATCTGACGAAAGCACCCCCGATCGCTAGTCTAAGCTCACGACACAGGCTCAATCCGAATCATTTGCCCGTTCGATTCATCGGTCAGCACATAGAGAAACCCATCTGGACTCTGACGCACATCCCGCACCCGCTGATCGATCGCAATTTGCTGTTGACCGACCACGTTGCCCGATGCGTCGATATCAATTCGCTGAATCGACTGGCTGACCAGTCCGCCTGCAAACAAGTCACCTTTCCAGCCAGGGAGTCGATCGCCTGTGTAGAAGGTCAGCCCAGAGGGGGCGATCGTCGATTGCCAAACCGTTTTGGGATCAACTAATCCGGGACGCGATCGATCGGGTGAAATTTCGCCGCCCGTGTATTCCCGGCTGTAAGTCACCAGGGGCCAGCCGTAGTTTTGACCTGCCTGTAGCTGATTGAGTTCATCGCCACCTCGCGCCCCGTGTTCCGATGCCCAAACTTGCCCGGTTGCCGGATCGAGCGCCAACCCTTGAATGTTGCGGTGTCCATAGCTCCAGACCGCTGGTTCAGCATTGGCGTTATTGGCGAACGGATTATCGGCAGGAATCGAGCCGTCATCGTTAAGCCGCACAACCTTGCCAAGAAGACTTCCCAGATTTTGTGCCTGCTTGCGAATCAAATCGCCATTCAAAGAAACAGGCGGATTGCCCCCATCCCCAAATGACACCAGCATTGTTCCGTCCGGCAACCACAGAATCCGGGAACCAAAATGCTGTCCGTCGGGCTTTGCCTGCGCCACTTCAAAAATGACCTGGACGTCGCGAAGTGTCTGACCGTCCAGCACCCCTCGCGCAACACGAGTTCGATTTGCCGAGGCATTGCCGTGGGAATAGGTGAGATAAACAAACCGATTTTGCGCAAACTGCGGGTGAACGGACACCTCCATCAATCCACCCTGCCCGGCTGCAAACACAGGCGGCACTCCGGCGATCGGCGTTGGGTCAAGCGCGCCATTGCGCACCACGCGCAGCCTTCCCGGTCGCTCGGTCACCAGCACTGCCCCATCAGGAAGCCATGCCATGCTCCAGGGATTTTCTAAACCATCGACCACCACCGTTTGTCGATAGCGCTGTTCTGCTGCAGAGACCGGAGCCTGGGCAGTCGTTTGATTAGCTCCGGTTTGATTAGCTCCAGTTGGATCTGGCTCGCCTGCCGAAGTTGCTGACTCAGGAGCGTTACCCGCCGGAGAAGACGGAGCCGGAGCCGATGAAATTTGAGGAACTGCACAGCCCGTAACCGCTAGCAGCAGAACGCCCTTTGCAAAAGCAGCTCTAAACGATCGCTGTACAAGTTGTAAACTGGTGTGAGTTCTGGAATGCATCCAGTGAAGCATAGCAATTGACTCCCCTCTAAATCGGGCTAGGATGGATTAAGTTTTGAATGAACTGGCAGCCTGAAACTACGCCAATCCCCAAACCTTCTTTCAGGTTGCGCCTGGATCTGGCGATCGCGTCAGTTTCGACGCAGCCAGCTCATCCTCAGAGCTTGAACCACAACGCTGGATTAAAAGATTGGGCCACGCCTGAGGCAGCTCCATTCCAGCAGTCGCAATTTCTGCGCAGAGCAACGGAAAAAGGCAGACAAATGGCTGAGATCAATGGCTTAGATCAATGGCTGATTAATGACAATGGCTGATTAATAAATAGTGGCTGATCAATTTAGATGTGAATGCTGCTTCTAGTTTAGATAGTAACTTATCTATAGTTTCATTGTGGCAAAATATAGCACCGCGATGTCGCGACTCTACTTACTCCAACGATACGTCCTATGACAAACTCTAATTTTTCTGACTCACCCATCTGGACACCTGAAGCTGAGGCAAAGCTCAAAAACATTCCTTTTTTTGTCCGATCGCAGGCAAGGCAGCGGATCGAAGCCCTTGCTCGTGAAGCAGAACGAGATACAGTAACCGCAGAGCTGGTCGAGCAAGCTCGATTAGAATTTGGGCAGTAGGTTGGATAGTTGTTTGGGCAGTTGTTTGGGCAGTCGCTCGCTGCTCAATCCGCCTTTCCTCAATCAACTTTCCTGATTTCCGGTCAACATGGCAGTCAGGACAGCTTGCTGGCTCACCTGAGCGTAGAGGGATTTGAGATATTCCTGCGCGTGCTGGGCTGAGACGATCGCCTGATTTCCAGGCGTGTCAGATTTCAGAGGCAGCATTCCCAGAATATCCAGGACGGTTTCACTGCTGGGCGGCGGTGCAATCACGACCAGAGACGGCTCAAGCTGCTGATCATACTGCCAGAAGCGATCGAGGGAAATTTGATTCGTCGAGGAAGGTTCGATCGGGTGCTGCTCCGATTCTCCTTCGGTTCTTGCGCCGCGCATTTCCCGCAGAGCAGTGATAATTTGCTCTTTGGTACGTCCCCGGAGCTGAAACAGCACAAACGGGTCTTCGCTAAACCGATCGCCCAGCACATAGTAAAGCGCGCCGATGTGCTTACAGGGGTTTGCCGGATCGGGACAGGAGCAGCGGCTGTGGATGTCGAACTTGGTGAGCGGGAACAGGCTCAGTCCGTTGGCGGTAAACACTTCTTCGATGTTTTGCGGCATCTCGCCTGCCAGCAGTTTGGCTGAGAAAATTGCGCGTTCTGCCATTGACTCGATCACATACTGCCACTGCTCATCATCGAATGGGTCGAGGGAAAGGCTGACTTTATAAGGCTCTGGTGCGGTTCCCTGAACGAGCGCAGACACCTTCGCACCCTGATACTCAATCTTCAGCACATTGCCTTCCCGCGCATAGTTACGGGCACGTGCCAGCCGCCGCACCCAGCCGAAAGATTCCAGCACATCGATCCAGCGCTGTGCCCACCATTCTCGGCTTGCCTGTGTATCGTAAGTCATGCAATCAGTATACCTGTAGCCAGCTTCGTGAGTACAAAGGGGGGTGTGGCAAAGCCCCACGCAGGGGTGAAACCTCTCCACCCCGGTCCTAACCCAAATGACGATCGCTAGCTGTATGAGCAAATAAAAAGAACCGGGGATCGTCCCAGTTCTGAGCACTCATCGTATCAGGTGAATCATCAAGATGAAGAATGCATTTGAGGTCTGAATCGTTAGCTGAACTAGCTCAGCGATTCCAGATAGTCCCGCACGCGGTTGCGTCGCTTCGGCTGTCTCAGCTTTTGCAGTGCTTTCGCTTCAATCTGGCGGACTCTTTCACGGGAAAGATCGAGTGCCCGTCCAATTTCTGCCAGCGAATAGGGCTGTCCGTTGCCCAAGCCGAACCGCATCTGAATCACATCCCGTTCACGGGTGGTCAGGTCAGTGAGCAACTGCTGCAGATCCCGGTGCAATGCTTCGCGCATCAGCATTTCTTCGGGAGTAATGCCGTCGCGATCGTCCAACAGTTCTCCCAGTTCCGTATCCCGCTCTTTACCGACTTTCGTTTCCAGCGAAACGGCACGGGGAACCCGCAGCAGCACTTCTCGTACCTGGCTGGGCGACATTTCCAGTTCGGCTGCGATGTCCTCCATTGAGGCAGTTCTGCCTTTTTCCTGGGAAATCTTGCGCTGCGCTTTCTTGATCTTGTTCAGTTTCTCGGTGATGTGGACGGGTAGACGGATCGTGCGGCTCTGGGTTGCGATCGCACGAGTAATGCCCTGCCGAATCCACCAGTACGCATAGGTGCTGAAGCGATAGCCCTTCGTCGGGTCAAACTTTTCAACCGCGCGTTCCAGCCCCAGTGTGCCTTCCTGAATCAGGTCAAGCAAGTCAAGCCCACGATTTTGGTATTTTTTGGCGACCGAAACGACCAGCCGCAGGTTTGCCTTGATCATGTGGTCTTTGGCGCGGGTTCCTTCCGTCTTCACCCGATCCAGCTCTGCCGGAGTCATGTTTGACAGCTCCGCCCAGCGACGCTTCCCGGTGGACAGGTGCGCTTTCAGGTCAGCAACGCTGATTGCGGCTTCGACAGCCCAACGCTCCCAGGAAGGGCGATGTCCAAGGTGGGAGGCAAGCCGATCGTGAATGTCAAGCAGCTTCACGAAGGGCTGAATCTCTGCATCACCTTCCTCAGCAGTCTGGTTGCGAAGCTCGACAAGCCGCATGTATTTTTGGACGCTCTGCGCTTCTGAAACTTCCTCATCCCGTCCCAGCAGCCGCACGCGCCCGATTTCCTGGAGATACAGCCGTACCAGATCGGTCGTGCGTCGGTTGGCGTGCCGCAGGAGTTGATTGGGATCTACGTCCTCAAAGTCTAGACTGACTAGCTCTGTTTCTGCCTGTTCCAGAGAAAAGTCAGAGGCATCGTGTTCACCATTCATTTCAAAGTTGACGACACTGGCTGATTCAGCGTAATCAAGATCAGCGCGAAAAGGTCTTGCTGTCATAGTGTTCGTCTCAAGTGTTCCGGTGTAAGGGGGCATTGAGTTGCCTAGTCAAAGTGTTCCCAATTGGGGGACTAACTAATCACGACTTCTTTAAGCAGCGTGAAGTTTCACATCCTGCTCGATCGCTTTTGCAAATTGTGACGGATACACCCAATTCGTGATTGATTTAAATCACCGCAGTTCTGAATCTTGCAGGGAACTCTCTAACCTACATTCTTTGTATCGGCGATTCCTGATTTCCTACTTGAAGGAATGAAGTTGCTTTGTTAAGTTGAAGTAAAGATTGAAGTAAAGCTGAAGCAGCGATCGCATGTTGCAAAAGATGCTTTTCAAGTCGTCCTATCCGGAAATCTAAGGAGAGTGCCTGGCATCAACTAACGGCTGCACCACTCGCTCGATCGCATCCTGCACAAACGCCCGGATAAACTCATCGCGCTGATTCAGGCGAAATTGTTCTTGCACCACTTCCGTCATGCCGCCATCGCCCCAGTCCTGATTGCAGCGGAAGTATTCAATAAAGCTTTTTCCGGCAATTCGTGTTAGATAAGCTGCCGTCACCCCCTGAATTGCCCGACCCACAAGGAACGTGCCGACGTTGGTTTGTAGCGTAATCGAAAGCAGCTCAAACGCGCCGCGCACAACCCCCAGACTGACCAGCGTTTTTGCCAGGGAAATTGCCAGATCGCGTCCCCGCTCCAGGTTAATTTCGCAGCCGTAAACCCGCCCCAGCTCAATCACCATTTGGGCATTAATCGCTGCCGTTGCCAGCAAATCGACTCCTGGCAGAGGGGTCACGGTCACGGCTCCTGCCACAATCCACTGATATCGATCGACGATTCTCTCAGCCTGCTGTCTTCGCTGGTCATCAATTTGCTGTCGTGCTGCTTCGCCGAGCTGCTGGGATTGCAGCAAGATGTTGTCTGCCACCAGATTTTCGCCTTCTGATCGCAAGACGGCGGCAACGCGCTGAAGTAACGGGAAAATATCGGGTTCCGGAGTGAGCCATTCGCCGCTTTCGAGCTGAACGGGCTGAGGGTTGGCGGCGATCGGCACAATATCCTCAGCCGAGATCAAATCTTGCAGTCGCTGCTGAATCTGACCCAACAAGGCTTCCCGGTCTGCTTCCGGATACAAATCGGTTTTGTTAAAGACAAGGAGCGATCGTTTACCAATTGCCAGGAGCGATCGCAGCACCGTGTATTCAGATTGGCGCAGGTCGTTATCTACCACAAACAGGAGCAAATCTGCTTCAGTTGCCAGCCTTCGCGCCGCCTGCTCCCGCTCTGTCCCCACCACACCTGCTTCCAGAATTCCGGGCGTATCAGTCAGCAAAATGTCTCGTCCCAAACCGCGGAGCTGCAGTCTGGAGGTTGATTCGATCGTTGTTGTGCCCATTGGTGCGCCAACCTGTCCGACCCCGGTTTGCCCGGCAATGCGCCCGATGACAGCGTTAATGAGAGAAGTTTTGCCTGCAGAGCCTGTGCCAAAGGCCACAACTCGAATTTCGCGGCGATTCAGGCTTGCTTCAATTTCGCGAGTGCGGCTGGCAAGCGCCTGACGAGTGACTTCATTCTCAATCTGGTCAATTTGCTGCTGCACTGCCCGCAGTGTTTCCCTTGCCGTATCCACTTTTTCCACCGGAACGGCAGGCAGGGGCTTTTTCCGCTTTGGCTTGCTGAAGTGAAGCGCGTAATAAATTAGAACAATTACCAGCGATACAAACAGCCCTATCAGCAGAAACAGCAGCAGGTTTGCTAGCAGCGGTGATGTCCACGCAATACTGTAGTAGAGCTGCGACAGCGAGCCAATCAGCCAAATCATCAGTCCCAACACCAGGATGATGCCAACCAGGACTGACAAGAGGCGGGACCGGGACATGAGCGGCTCTCGAAATAAGGAATTGCTCTTCTGATCTTACCGAACAGGCGCGAAGCAGGCTTCCTGAAGGGGGTACTGCTTATTGACGGATGCGATCGACTGAAGAAGCGTTTTTATCGTTTAGGCTCTGGGATAGCCGCCACCATTGCGACGACCGCCGCTTTCCTCACGGGGCTTGGCTTTGTTCACCCGGATTTCACGACCCAGCCATTCTGCACCGTCGAGTTCGTCGATCGCCTTCTGTTCTTGAGCATCGTCTTCCATTTCGACGAAGGCAAAGCCACGCTTCCTTCCGGTTTCCCGATCGGTCGGTAGACTGACGCGACTCACTTTTCCATACTCAGCGAAAACTTCCCGTAGATCTTCTTCAGTTGCCTGAAAAGACAGGTTACCAACGTAAATAGTCACAATTCTCTCCAAACCATTCGAGACAAGTGGCAGTTCAAGGAAACGCAGTGCACATGAGGGGACAGACACCATTAACGCTGCAATCCGATACTGCTTTGCAAGCAATAATAGCGGATCTATCGAACTATCGCAGCAAAATAGAAAACATCTTTTTTAAAGTTCAAAAGATGCTCACATTTTGCAACAGTATCGATGCGGTTTTCTTATGGTTTTTATCGAGCAATCTGTCCCATAAAGTTTCCCCAAAGCTGAGCCGCATCGCCGCTTGTACCGCTCGTTGGTGTGTTGTCATCGTTGCCAAACCACACCCCGGTAACAAGCGATTGACTGGGGATGTAGCCCACAAACCACAGGTCAACATTGTCATTCGTTGTTCCTGTTTTGCCTGCTTCACCTAAGCCAAGATAGGCAGCTCGTCCTGTTCCAGACTGTACGACACCTTGGAGCAAAGAAGTCATTGTATTTGCAACTTCAGGTGAGAGAACGGTGACATTTGCCTCTGCATCCTTGCTGTAGTCATAAATGACTCGACAGGTCTTCGTATCGTTTACATTCTGGCAATCGCTGCTGTCAAAAATGCGGCGAATGAGATGAGGGCGCTGACTAATGCCTTGATTTGCCAGCACACCAAACGCGCCCGTGAGCTGCAGCAGATTCACTTCGCTTTGTCCAAGAATGAGTCCTGGCGTCGCTTGTAGCTCAGAGGTAATTCCCATTCGATTCGCGGTTTGGATGACGCGATCGAGTCCAGCCTCTTGAGCAACCCGCAGCGCAACCGCATTTTCTGACTGTGCCATTGCGCTATACATTTCAAGACTGCCACCGCCCGATCGACAGCCCTCAAACGATTGCCCTTCCCAGGTCAGCGGGGCGCAGGAAAACGAGGTAGCGGGCGATATCCCCTGCTCTAGCGCAGCAGTGTAGGCAAAGATTTTAAACGTTGATCCCGGCTGACGATATGCCTGAGTTGCCCGATTAAACTGGCTTTGCTGATAATCCACGCCGCCCACCATCGACAGCACTTCTCCGGTTTGAGCATTGAGCGTCACCACTGCCCCCTGCGAGAAACCCACCGATGCGCCCGTCGTCTCGACTGCAGTTCTGAGGGAAGCCTCTGCCACACTCTGAATCCGCTGATCGAGCGTGCTCTCGACCACAAAATTCCCTTCCTGGGCAAGCTGCTCCCCCAGCAGACGTTCCAGTTCGGCAAACACTTCGCCGTAGAAATAGGGCGCGATCGTGCTTTGAAGCTGTTTGACGGCTGCCGGATTAATTTCGATCCGCGATCGACGGGCACGCTGGGCATCCTCCAGACTGATTTTGCCCTGAGATGCCATGCGATTCAGGACGCGATCGCGTAACTGCACTGCCGTCTCGTAGTCTCGCACCGGATTAAAGCGGTTGGGTGCAGGCAAAATGCCCACCAGCGTGGCAGCTTCTGACAGCGTCAAATCTCTTGCAGACTTGCCAAAGTAAAACTGTGCTGCATCCTCAAAGCCATAATTACCGCTACCCAAATAGACCCGATTCAGATAGGTCAACATCAGGTCGTCTTTGCTGTAAAAGGTTTCGAGCTTCAGGGCAGCGACTGCCTCGCGCAGTTTCCGTCCGGCAGAGTCTTCAGTGCCCACATAGTCGCGAAAAATACTGCGGGCGAGCTGCTGCGTCACCGTGCTGCCGCCTTCTCGAATTTCGCCATCGCGCACATTTGTCACAAGGGCACGCAAAATCCCAAGCGGATCGACACCCAAATGCCAGTAATAGCGCGTATCTTCTGATGCAATCACCGCATCAGCTAAATAGGGCGAAAAATCGCTGAGCTGCTTCATCTCCACATGAGGGCGAGTCTCAAGCGTACTGAGCGGCGTTTCGCCATCTCGCGCATAAACCACCACCGGACCCTGAACCGAAGCAGGCAGGGGACGCACCGAAAACTTTTGCCACTCCAGCCCAACCCAGCAAGCGGTCAGTGCAGTCACACCCGTTGCACCATACAGCCCGTAGCGAAAAGCCTTGACGTACCAGGGGGGCGGATCGTGATATTGGACACGCACCGCTGCAGCAAGTTCTGGCGGTCCCAGAGTCAAAATGTCACCATGCCGCAGGGGAAATTTTGTTATTCGTCGCTTGCCACGATAAACCCCGTTTGTAGAATTTTCATCGCGCAGTACGAAAGGCGCGTTGGGCTTGCGTTTGTCTCTCGTCAGCGATAAATGAACCTGGCTCACCACCGGATTGCGCACCACGATATCGCAGGACTTAGAGCTGCGTCCCAGCAGGTAGCGTTCGCCCAGCAGCGGATAGGTTTCAGCCTGGGCAGCATCGGCATCCTGCACCAAAAGTTCAGGCACTCTTGCGTTTGGCTTGAGCCGAAGTTTGGAAAAATCGACCCGCGCCTGCACCGTTCGCACCGCCTGAGTAAGTGCTCCCAAGAGGGTTTTTGGCGAATTAGGCGAAGGATTGGGCGGCTGAGGTTTTGGAGCTGGGTTCGGAGTCTGGGGTGAATTCATTCCAGAATTATGCCGCAATCGCGCAACGCATATCATCACACATCGTATACAGATACAAGCTGAGTAAGCAGGGTTTCCGGAATTGTTGGGAAATTTCGATCGACTTTTTATTTTAGGGGGTAGGTAGAGAAATAGAGAGTGAGGGACTGGAGCTTGCAAGATCGTGCCTGGTATTCGGTTCGGGGTGAGTATGATTAAAGTGAAAGAAAGCGGCGGATTTGTATTCGTCGTGGCAGCTCACTTCAGAAAAGCAACAGGCGATCGTCCTATGACTCTTTCCCACCCCTCTTTCCAGCCCCTGACCTACCCGAAAAGCCCCACGGCTGATCAGATCGATGATTATCACGGCATTCAGGTTGCTGATCCCTATCGCTGGCTGGAAGACCCAAATAGCGAGGAAACGAAAGCCTGGGTTGAGGCGCAGAACCAGGTTTCATTTGGGTTTTTGCAGGAGATTTCCAGCCGCGATCGCATCCTGCAGCGGTTGACTGCCCTGTGGGACTACGAGAAGTATGGCATTCCGTTCAAGGAAGAATCTCGCTATTTCTATTTCAAAAATGACGGGCTGCAAAACCAGAGTGTGCTGTACACCCTGCCCGATCTAGATGCAGAGCCGCGTGTTTTGCTCGACCCAAACCAGCTCTCGGAGGATGGGACAGTCGCATTGTCGGGACTGGCAATCAGCAAAAACGCAAAATTAATGGCATACGGCTTATCCACAGCGGGATCAGACTGGCAGGAGTGGAAAGTGCGCGATGTCGAAACAGGCGAAGACCTGGCAGACCATCTGAAGTGGATCAAGTTTTCGGGCGCAAGCTGGACCCCTGACCATCAGGGCTTCTTTTACTCTCGCTACGATGAACCCAACGAAGCCACCAAACTGGAGGATGTGAACTATTTCCAGAAGCTTTACTACCACCGCCTCGGTACGCCGCAATCGGAAGATATTTTGATTTACGAGCGTCCTGATCAGAAGGAATGGGGCTTTGGCGGCGGCGTGACGGAAGACGGACAGTATTTGATAATTTCTGTGTGGCTGGGCAGCGATTCGCGCAACCTGGTGTTTTACAAAGACCTGACCCGTGGGAATTCGCCTGTCGTCGAGCTGATTAATACCTTTGAAGCCAGCTACAGCGTGATCGACAATGACGGCACAATGCTTTGGGTACAGACCGATCTCGATGCGCCGCGTGGTCGCGTGATTGCGATCGACCTCACTAATCCGGACAAACCAAACTGGAAAGAAATCATCCCTCAATCCGCCGAAACGTTGGAAGGGGTGGGGCTGCTCAACAACCAGTTTGTCGCCTCGTATCTAAAGGACGCCCGGACGCAGGTGAAAATCTTTGACCTGGACGGCAGCTTTGTGCGCGAGGTAGAACTGCCCGGACTGGGTTCAGCCGGGGGATTTAGCGGTGAGCGACACGACACAGAAACTTTCTACAGCTTCACCAGCTTCACGACCCCGCCCACAATCTATCGCTACGACATGATCACCGGAGAAAGTACGCTGTTTCGTCAGCCCCAGGTTGACTTCAATCCCGATGATTACGAAACCCGGCAGGTATTTTACACCAGCAAAGACGGAACGCAGGTTCCCATGTTCATTACCCATAAAAAAGGGCTGACGCTAAACGGCAACAATCCAACTTACCTCTATGCCTACGGCGGCTTTAATATTTCGCTCACGCCTTCTTTCTCGCCTGCCAATCTGGTGTGGATGGAGTTGGGCGGCGTGTATGCCCTGGCAAACCTGCGCGGCGGCGGCGAGTATGGCGAAGACTGGCACCAGGCAGGGATGAAGCTCAATAAGCAAAATGTATTTGATGATTTTATCGCGGCGGCAGAGTGGCTGATCGACAACAAATACACCCAGCCCCAAAAACTGGCGATCGGCGGCGGCAGCAATGGCGGTTTGCTTGTGGGAGCCTGCATAACTCAGCGACCCGATTTATTTGGAGCGGCGCTGCCTGCGGTGGGGGTGATGGATATGCTGCGGTTTCACAAATTCACGATCGGCTGGGCATGGTGTGCAGAATACGGTTCTCCAGAAAATCCTGAGGAGTTTCAGACACTCTATGCCTATTCGCCACTGCACAATTTGAAACCGGGAACGGCTTATCCGGCGACAATGATTACCACAGCAGATCACGACGATCGCGTGGTTCCGGCACACAGCTTCAAATTTGCGGCGGCGCTTCAGGCAGCTCATCAGGGCGAAAATCCGGTGCTGATTCGGATTGAAACCAAAGCAGGACACGGAGCCGGAAAGCCAACTGCCAAAATTATCGAAGAAGTCGCCGATCGATGGGCGTTTTTAGTGAAGACGCTGGAGATGGAAGAAAAACTAGAGGGGAGCATGTCACCTTTGTCGCCCTCACCCTAAATCCCTGAAACGACATGCTCCCAGAGTAGCGTCGCAGATCCCGTAGGGGCGGTTCGCAAACTGCCCTTACTAGACGCTGCAAATTTCAGGATTTTCTCTTAACAATGTCAGATTGCCTTACTGATAGTCAGGAACATTTTGTCTGGCAAATCGTCTTGCTGTTATCCTACTCGCAGTTCAATTCAGGAAATGAAATAAATTAAATTCATCTCCTACGAAACAAAAAGAAATCGATCGCAATGAACCACTAATTACAAAACAAGCCCCTAAAATAAGTCGATAGTATGATTGAAAAAGCTTAAATCTCTATCGCTGGTTCTATTGCGAATGACCACTGCAACTGTACCCAATTCTTCACAGGAATCTCTCGGTCGGCTAAGTCGGTTTGACGGGAAACTCTGGAATCGCTTTGTTGCGATCGCCCAACCTTACTGGTATCCCACTACTCCAGGAAGCGGCAGGGTTTTCTTCGGGCTGCTGGCGCTGCTGATCGTATTTTTATTTACATTTTTGTTTGTGCTGGTGAGCGGCGTAACATTGCTTTGCAATCAATTCTTTCCGCAATTCATGCAGGAAACGGCAGGCGGATTAGTTGGCATTGTGCAAGCAGTCTGGACTTCACCAATGCTGGCGATCGTGATGACTGCGCTGGCAATCCCGGCGATCGCTTTTTTCCTGGTAAGGCATCAGATTATGCCCCGCTGGAAACAGTGGCTTTTACTGTCGTCGCTGCTGCTGCTGTCGCTGTCGGTGAGCGGCTTGAACGTCATAATCAGCTACGTCGGAAACTTTTTTAACACGGCACTGGTTGAAAAGAATCAGCCGACTTTCTGGCTATTTTTGTTTGTGTATGCGGGCGTGTTTGTTGTCGGTACGCCAATCGTCGTCATCTATGGCTATTTGCAGGACTTGCTGGGGCTTTACTGGCGGGAATGGATGACCGGAAAATTTGTCGGCGACTACTTCAATAATCGTGCCTATTACGAAATTAATAACAACGAAAATATCGACAACCCTGACCAGCGGATCTCCGAAGACATTCGCGGCTTTACGGGAACGAGCCTCTTTTATTTGCTGCTGATCTTAGGTTCAGTTCTCGATCTCATCTCCTTCACCGGAATTCTCTGGTCGATTTCTAGAACCCTATCGTTCTTTTTGCTTGGCTATGCCATCTTTGGCACGATCGTTGTTGCTCTTTTGGGAAGAAGGCTGATCACGCTCAATTTCCTGCAACTGCGACGAGAAGCAGATTTTCGCTACGGCTTGATTCACGTTCGCGATAACGCAGAATCGATCGCCTTTTATCGGGGTGAAGATCAAGAGATTGGGCAGCTCGGACAGCGATTTAATCGCGTTGTTGGCAACTTCAATCTGCTGATCGGCTGGCAGCGAAACCTTTCTTTCTTTACCAAGGGGTATGAATACGCGATCGTGATTTTGCCGTCGCTGATTATGGCTCCGCTGTTTTTTGCCGGACAGATTCAGTTTGGCGATATTACCCAGGCAGGCTTTGCTTTTAACCAGGTACTTTCTGCCTTTGCCGTCTTTGTGCTGTATGGGCAGATCGAGCGCATCAGTGCCTTTGCTGCCGGAATCAACCGTCTGGAAACCTTTACCGAAGCTCTGAAAGACCAGGAGCAGCTTTATCCCGAAGGGCAGACCAGAATCGATCTGGTGGAAGAACCGCAGATTGCGCTCAACCGCGTGACGCTGCAAACCCCCAGAGGTCAGCGCACCCTAACGCGCGATTTATCAATGACGCTGCAGCCAGGACAAGGATTGGTGATTGTCGGTCAGAGCGGGGTGGGCAAGAGTTCACTGCTGCGGGCGATCGCCGGACTCTGGCATACGGGAACCGGGCGCATTGGTCGTCCCTCCCTATCAGAAATGCTGTTTTTGCCGCAGCGTCCCTACATGGTGTTGGGAACCCTGCGCGATCAGTTGCTTTATCCAAATCT
>Ga0224723_1000530_pt1 | contig 25997 bp, 18 predicted proteins | sample Balambano_FR2_Me_FD_161647 | JGI IMG/M metagenome (GOLD analysis project Ga0224723, IMG submission 161647) | Freshwater sediment microbial communities from Lake Towuti, South Sulawesi, Indonesia - Balambano_FR2_MetaG | ecosystem: Environmental > Aquatic > Freshwater > Lake > Sediment | place... | reverse complement strand
CCATCGGTTAACAAGCTATCTGGGAAGCCAGATAGTGCGGTGAGATGATCTGGCAGCGGGCAAAGGTGAGGCGGTCGGGCAGGACAGGGCATATGAACCCAGCCCAAACCACCCCAATACGACTTCACTCAGAAACTTTAGCATGTGTGAACGAGCGGTGCGAATCCTACGGACAGGCCGGCCAGCGCAACCGCATACAATGATACTCATGTGAAACAGACGAGACTTAATCTGACACTCTGGTTAAACTCAATGAGGAGTAGGAGTGTCGAGAAGACGAAAGAGCATGAAAATCGTGAAACTTCGCGGACGCGGGGTTATCGTGCCGGAGAGTGGGATCAGGATGATGTTATAGATAAACGCCCAGAACAGGTTCTGGTGGAGGCATCGTAGTGGCGGCTATGTGCATCCTCGGTTCAAGGTCGCTGTGATTCTGTTCATTCTGCCGCCACCTTGGGCATCCTAAACTCACTCTCCGTGCCAAACCTAAACGTTCCTCGAATATAATAGGGACATCGGAAAACTGTTTTCGGTGAAGAAATGATGGAGCAACCGACTCATCGCTTACAGGCGGAACCGCAGCCTCCATCCACACCTCTCCCCGTTATGCTCACCAGTTTTGTAGGGCGCAGGCAGGAACAGGATGAGATCAAACAGCTCTTATACTCTGCGCGCCTGGTAACCATCACCGGCTCGGCGGGGTGTGGCAAGACCCGGCTGGCCCAGCGCGTCGCTGGCGATCTTGGCGAGCGGTTTGCAGATGGCGTTTACTGGATCGAACTCGCGTCCGTGGAAGACCCGCTTCTGCTGCCGCAGGCCCTTGCGGGTGCGCTGGATATTCCGCAACAGCCCGAGTCGTCGCCGCAGCACGATCTGCTCGACGCGCTGCGGGAAAAGCAGGCCCTTCTCGTTCTCGATAACTGTGAACATCTCCTGAGCGCCTGCGCCGACCTGGTCCAAATGTTGATGACCACCACCCACATCAATGTTCTGGCAACCAGCCGGGAGGCACTAAGCCTGATGGGAGAACGGCGGTATCCGCTCATGCCGCTTCCGCTCCCGGATGCTGATCTGCCCCTGTCCGATCTGGAGAATAACGAGTCGGTGCGGCTGTTTGTCGAACGGGCTCAGATGGTGCTGCCGCAGTTCAGACTGACCTATGACAATGCGAATACGATCGCGAATATCTGCCACCGCCTGGACGGGATTCCCCTGGCGATTGAGCTGGCCAGTGCCCGATTGAATGTGCTGACCGTCCAGCAGATCGCCACCCGCCTCGATGATCGCTTTACGCTGCTGGCTCCGGCAGCGCACGTCACACACAATCAGCATCGCACCCTGCAGGCGGCTATCGACTGGAGCTATACGCTGCTGTCTTCCCCGGAGCAGATGCTCCTGCGGCGCCTGTCGGTCTTTGTCGGTGGCTTTTCGCTCGAAGCCGCGGAGGTGGTGTCCAGCGGCAGCGGCCTTGACCGGCACCAGGTTCTGGAATTGATCGCATCCCTGGTGAACAAGTCGCTGCTGGTGGCCGACACCCTGCACGCCAGCCAGGCACGCTATCGCCTGCTGGAGATGGTGCGTGCCTATGCCCAGCAGCAGCTCGATCTCGCCGGGGAGCGCGAGATCACGCAGAACCAGTACCTGCGCTGGGTGGTCGATCTGATTGAGGAGATCGCGCCCCGATTACGCGGGCCGGAACAGCAGGTCTGGCTTGCCGTGCTGGAACAGGAGCAGGACAACGTGCGCGCGGCCCTGGCGTGGGCGTTGGAACACGATCAGCTTGCGAGTGGGCTTCGGATGGCAACGAGCATGTATCAGTTCTGGGTAACGCGCGGCTCATGGCTGGAAGGGATGACCTGGTTTGATCGCTTTTTCAAGCGCTTACCCGACGACAACATTCTATTGGCGATCCGCGTTACTGCGCTCACTCATGGCGCCTGGCTCGCCATGTTTTCATTCGATGGGGTAACGGCTACCCGCTGGAGCGAAGCGGCTGTCCGCCTGTGCGAAGAGGCCGGTGACGAGGGGGAAACCCTGATGTGTCTGGCATTGGCTGGAGCCGGCGGCGCTGCACGTGCTGTTGGAGATATCCAGACAGCCTTCCAGATGAGCCAGCGCGCTTACGACCTGTGCCGGGGTAAAGGTGAACTGCTGGTGGAGGGTATGCAGCTCTATACGATGGCATTTACCTCTATTCTGCTGGGCGAGCACCAAAGAGCGCACCCACTTCTGGAAGTGGCGTTGCAGTTCGCTCATCAGAACGAGGATCGGTGGCGAATTGGCATTACGCTGGCGGTGATAGGCGATCTGGCGCGGCATGAGGAACGCTTTGCTGATGCCATCGCCCCTTATACAGACAGTCTGGAGCAGTTCCGATCCGTCGGTAGCCTTGGCGAACTGCCGAATATCGAGCGAGGGCTGGCGTACACCTGGCTGCGCCTGGGCAATCTTCAGCATGCGCACACGCTGTTCGAGCGCAGCCTGAAACAGCAGCGTGAGCTGAAGAGCCGGATGGGGATGCTTCGAACCCTGCTGGGCTTTGGTTCGCTGGCAGCAGCACTTAACAATGTGGCCGCGGCGGCTCGACTGCACGGATTTGTGCTTGGCGAGCGGGAATGGCTGACCGTGCTGCCTGACCCTGGAGAAAGCGCCGACCGGATTGACTATTATCATTATTTCGCTCAGGTTCGTGCGCGGCTCTCCCAGACCGACCTGGAAGCGGAACTGAAGCACGGGCGATCGCTCTCGCTGGAGCAGGCCATTGCCTGCGCGCGTGAGGCCACCCAGTTCCTGCCGCTGTCGCGTGTCTCGAAGCTGCCGACAGCCGCGATGTTATCCCCACGTGAGCAGGAAGTGACCGCCCTGATCGCACAGGGTCTCAATAACGGTGAAATTGCCGAGGCGCTGGTGCTGAGCAAGCGCACCGTTGAGAACCACATCGCCAACATATTCTCCAAGCTGGGCCTCACCAGCCGGGCACAGGTCGTCCGCTGGGCGCTTCAGCATCAACGGACTGAACCCACGTCCTCGCAGGATTGAAGGATATCATGACCGGCGCCCGCATGTGACGATCGCGCGGTTCCGGTCGCGTTTTTGCGTCTCGCTGAACATGGGGCGGCCCCGTGTGCCGTGTTAGGGGTACGGCTCGCCGCAATAGGGGTATGCACTCACGACAGCGGCAGTCGCTTCTGGCATATTGTGGGGGTGATCGCGATTCACACCCCAGTACGGGACGCGGAAGGGGGTCCGGATGATCCACGCAGAAGCGAGCATCACGATCGGTCGATCCATCAATGAAGTCTTCGCCTTTGTGGCCGACCAGCACAATGCCCCGCAGTGGCAGCCGTCGCTGCTGAAGGTGCATCGCCTCACCGACGGCCCGATCGGTGTCGGCAGCAGGCACATCGCGCTGCGCGCTGTGATGGACGACCAACTCGAAATCATCAGCGAGTACGTCACCTTCGAGCCCAATCTAGAGATCATGCTGACCGGCAGCGATGGTCTGGTCGAGTTCCGCACCGTCTATCTTTTTGAGACTGCGCCCGACGGCACGCGGATCATCACACGGATGTGGACAGAGCCTGACTGCTTCACGCTGCTGGACGATGACGAACTCGCGGCGGCGCTTGAAGGCGACCTGGCGGTGAACCTCCACGCGCTGAAGGTCTTACTCGAGAATCAGACGACCCTGGGCGCCCGATCTCCATCCGCACCACGCACGAAACCATCATCTTTTGCGAAGGAGAACAGCGAATGACGATCGAAGCCAACAAAGCCCTGCAACAACAGTGGATCCATGTGATCAGTGCCGGCGATCTCGATGGCGCGATGGCGCTGCTCAGCCCGGACTTTGTCTCGCACGCACCGGGGATGGCGCCCGGGCCAGAGGGGGTGCGCCAGTTTTTCGAAATGCAGTCTGCGGCGTTTCCTGATCACAAAGTGACCACGCTGCTGGTCGTCGCTGATGAGACTTACGTCACCCATCACATGCGGTCTGAAGGCACGCACACAGGTCATTTTCTGTTCCTGCCGCCGAGCGGTAAGTACCTCACCTGGGAATTCATCGACATCTTCCGTATTGAGAACGGCAGATTCGTTGAGCACTGGGTGGAGAGCGATACCCTCGGCATGATGCAGCAGATCGGTATGATCCCCGGCCCGCGGGGTTGATCGCAGCCTTCACGGCGTGAGTGTCTTCGGCATTTTGTCCACTTTACAATGATGAAAGGAACCTCGAATCATGTCGATTGAGGAAATGAACAAGGCAGCACGGCAGCAATGGGTTGAGCGCATCAATGCGCGGGACTTCGAGGGCGCGTTTCAACTGCTCGGTCCAGAATTCGTCTCGCAGGGGCGGCTGACGAGCGTGGATGAAGTCCGGCAGCTCTTTGAAATGCGCTTCGCCGGTTTCCCTGACATGCACACGGTTTCGCTGCAGATGGTGGCCGAGGGCGACCTGCTCGTGGATCGGATGCAGGTGGAGGGAACCAATACAGGGTCCTTCATGGGGATGCCGCCGACCGGAAAACACGCGGTCTGGACATTCGTGGATATTGTGCGTTTTAAAGACGGCTTGATGGTCGAGCACTGGAATGTAGGCGATAACCTCAGCCTGATGCAGCAGCTCGGCGTGATGCCATCCGTGCCGCAGGGATGAGTCCCCGCTTGCTGCGTCTGAACTGAGTAAAGGGGCAGGATGCTGCGCAAGTTGGGTCGGCGCATCCTGTCCCGCATGATGCTGAATGCCAACGCGAGCGACGTCCACCTGAGTCGTGCCAGAGTTGGCCCCCGTAGGCCCGAAAGGCAGACCCCACCTGCTTAAATCATCACACCGTTTTCCCCCGCAGCCGCAGACTGTTGCTTACGACAAATGACTCCAAATTGGAAACGCCAAAGCAGCGGCGTGCGGCGGCTGAATGTGGTTGTGCTGCCACCGGGACTGTTGGCATAATAGCGGCATAACAAAACGAAAATCGGTCCGGTTGTGCCATGAGTCTTACATTTGCCAATTTCAAGCAGATCATTCCAGCACAGATCCTATCGCGTGGACGTGATTATGTTCGTCAGGGTCAAATACTCGATTTGTCGTTCGACGAGGAAGAACTCGTATGGGAAGCACAGGTCGAAGGCACGAATTTGTACGACGTGCGGATTGAACTGCAATCGAATGGCAGCTTGAATAGTTGGTGTACCTGTCCCTACGATATGGGGGAACACTGCAAGCATGTCGCTGCTGTGCTGTATGCGATTGAAGAAGCGTTCCCCGATCAGCTTGGCACAAAACCTCGAAAGAGGTCCGCAAAACGCCAGACTCGCCACGACAAGCTGCGCCAGCGTCTTGAAAAGGCTTCGCGTGAGCAGTTGGTTTCTATTCTACTGGAACTCACCCAAAGTGATCGGGAACTGCTCAATCAACTGCTCATCCATCTGGATGCGGGCGACGCCAAGCCAATGGATTACCGGCGTGTCGTCAAAGATGCGCTGCGGGCTGGACGCGGTGATTATGGGTTTCTCGACTATACCGGATCAAATCGTGCCGGACGCAAACTTGGCGAACTGCTCGATCAGGCGGCGGCGTGGCGGAATGCCGGAGAGATGGACAAAGCCATTGGCGTTTATCAGGCGGTGATCGATGAAACCGTACCTGCCATCGGACATGCGGATGACTCCAGCGGTATTCTTGGCGACTGCATCAACCAAGCGGTTGAAGGGCTGAGCGAGACCGCAGCAGCGCAAAGCGACGCAGGACGCGAGGCATTATTCACTTACTGCCTGGATCGCGCCCGGCGGAAGGAATTTCACGGCTGGGACTGGGGATGGGATTTGCTGGCGATTGCTGAGAAATTGGTCAGCACGCCTTCGCATCGCGCCTTGTTCACGTCTGCATTGGACGAGATCGAAACCGACATTTCGAAGCCAAGTGAAGGCGGCTATATCAGCGACTATGGTCTAGAGCAGATCGCGCTGTTCCGGCTGGCACTCATCGACCGATTCGATGGTGAGGATGCGAGCCGCCAATTCCTTCTCGCCAATGCTCATCTTGACCGAGTTCGTATGGAATTCATCGAGCGGTGTATCAAGAGGGGCGAATTAGAAGAAGCGATGCGCCAAATACAGGCAGGCATTGCATCCAGTCAACAGCGTAGTTTGCCAGGATTGACCCATCAATATCATGCGCTGCGTGTGAAATTGCTCCAGCAGCAGGGCGATAAGACAGGGGTGATCGAAGGAGCGCGAGCGCTGTGGCTTGATGGCGGTGACGAAGATAATTTTGAATTGCTCCACAAGATGATTCCTGCTCCTGAATGGAGCGCTTTTGTTGAAGGACTGATCAAGGATATTCGACGATCAGAGCAGCTTGCTTGGCTGTACGCCCACGAAAACCGATGGCGCGATTTGATGACGTTAGTACAGACGGATCGGCAAGGGGGGTGGCTGATGAACTCGTATCGAGATCAGCTTGAGTTGCGTTTTCCCGACGATGTGGCAGCACTCTATGAGAAAATGGTTGATGAAATCCTTGTAGGAGCGAGCGGACGCGGGGGATACAAACAAGCTGTCGCCTATTTGCGGCAGATGAAGAAGATCGGGCAAACAGCGCGGGCAGAGGCGCTTGTGCAGCGAATCCGCACGCAGTATGCTAACCGTCCCGCGCTGCTGGATGAACTAGGGAAATTGTGATTTTAACGCTTGGTGCGGGCGGAAGCACGCACCGCTTCCAAGTTAATAATTTCCGCCACATCGTATTCCGTGACCATTGCCCCTACCACCGGACGCAGGCGCAAAATCGCGGGGAAATGCCCCATGCGCCCGTGAAGTTCCGCCAGCAGCACTGCTGCCGCGTAGTTGAGCGACGGCAGCACAATCAACCAGCCGCCCGCTTGCCACTGCTGAGTTGAGACTCCGAGATCGTCCAATAAGCGAATGACTTGCTGATTGAATGGCTGCTCCAAGTCGAATTGTGAGCGAACATCCTGCACACGCTCCGGTGTGCTGCCAGTCAGAACAGCGATTTGCTCAAGCTGGCGGGGCGTGAGCGGGTGGGCGAAGTTGAGGATGATCATGATTTGACTTTCCAAAGGCGGTATGAGGCGTAATCATTTCGACGCTTCGGTTCGCGGTCATAACCGCCGTCGGGGCGGTGAAAAGCTAACTCAGCGACCAAAACAGAGCCATCATCTTGTTGATAAATAAACAAACGTTCATCTACATTTCCGGGTTTGATTGGAATAGCATTTCCATCGTTGGCATACTCGTCATGCCGGTGCGCGTCGATCCAAGCAGGTTCGCGCAAGCGCTCGAAATAGCCTTGAAATCTTCTCTGTTGGTTCGCATCAAGTCCGTCGAAGCGATTTGCTGCTTGCCTAGACAAATAAATGGGTGTCCGATCCAGTGCCTTGAAATGCTCCAGTACAATTTGCCCCAGTCCGTTAACGCTAAAATAGACGCTGCCTTCTTGGGTATCTTGATCAAACAGGGACCACGCAGGGTGATCTGATAGACCTTCGCCCACCTGTAGTTTCAGCAGTGCCTTAAGTTGTTGCTCGTCAACAAAATCTTCGCTACAAGCTTTTAAAGCAGGGTAAGCAGACTCAAGAACCTCGAAGTTGAATTGCAGTGGAACACGTCCTAAAGTGATTAAAACGGGAGACTGCTCATAGATATAGCTCAACTGCACATCTGCCTCGATCATCCCAATTAAAGTCAGATAGGGAACAACCCCTTTGAAACCACCTGTCGGATTAATGACACGAGTATAAGTGCCATTTGGTGCATCAAAGAATATATCGTAGATTTTTGCGATTAAGTTGCGTACACCGTCGCTCTGGAAAATATCTCCATCATGAACCTGTAATCCATCGATTAGATGAACAGTCGCAGTCTCAACATGGAAATACTCACGAGAAAAGTCACAAATAATACGCGCAGCCAAAGCTCCATCAGGTGTGGAAGTTGCAAGAAAGTGAAGTTGATCACTTCGGGTTCGTGGGGTTACAAGAATGCGAGACAGGCTGTTGAGTTCTGCACTGGCTCGACGAATGATCTCGGTCGCATTGTTTGCTTTTGCTTCGGCTCGCAGGTATTCCAATGTTCGTTGATAAAGCTCTAATCCTTCGAAAGAATCTCGCTTGCAGATAGCCTGAAGGTTAACAGTTGCATTCTGCCGAAAGGTTTTCCATTCGGCTTGAAGGTTAGCAGAAGCATTTGAAAAGACACTTGTGCCAGTAGTCGAGATTACACAAATCGGCATACCCCTCACCCTCCCCGTAAAATGTCCAGCAATGCCAGGCGTTTGTCGCTGATTGTTTCCCCGAAGTCGAGGAAACCGATCAGTTTGTCGTAGATGCTCGCCAGTTGATTTTCAACCGTGCGACCGCTCTTATGTCCAATTTTCCCCAACTGTTCGTTCGAGGCGTAGGGGTTGCGCCTTAAAAGTTCTGCGACCTCCCGTTCAGCAGGCGTGAGCTTGGCGAGGAAGGCATCCAAACGGCTGATCGGGCGTTCCAGCAGTGCCTCAATTGCGGTGCCGGGTGCGAGGCGTGACGGGCGCAGCGGCAGCTCCACCAACTGCACCTGATCGCGCATCCCCGCCGGGATGTGGAACTGCCCCGGCTTTGCCAACATCGCTTCCGGCGATAACACCGTCCACACGCGGTCATGCAGCGGCTCGAACAGCGCGCTGGCAGCGAGCATCGCGTAGATGCTCATCGCCTTGCGCCCGCCCGCAATCATCAGATGCAGTAGCCACCCCTCCTGCTTGTACTCGTACAGCACACGCAGCACCCCTTGATAGTATGCTTCCGCTGACCGCTGATCATCAATATCAATCAGCGGTGCATTGTCTGAGTAGGTAATTTCGTGGAAGTGCTTTTGCAAAGTCGGATAATCGCGCTCACACACGGCGCGCAGATCGGTTAATGCCTGTGCAATCCCCGATACATTCGGCTCAGTGTGCAGCACCACCAGCCCTTCGTAGCGGTACTGCTCGTGTAGGCGGTCGAATGCAACCGTGATCGCTTCCGGGCGCTGCCCCAACGTGGCGACGTAGAGTGTGGGCATGGGCTATTTCTTCTTGTCTTTAACGATTTGCTCGCAGATCACTTCAATACGCCCATTACGCTCTCGCTGCTCCAAAACACGAGCATTGATAGTGTCGCCGTCGTTCCGTTTCTTTAAGACCCTGTGTTGTGGAACAACCCCTTCGTATTCCTGCTCGTCCAACCAAGTGAAAGCGAACCAAATGTCCCCTTTGGATGTGACGTCAAAAACCTGTCCTCGTATCTCGTCACCGGTCATATCTCTGCGGGCCACCTTGTCCGCTTTCCGCTGCGCCGCTTCTTGCTGCTGACGACGTTGTTCCTCTATTTGTCGCTGCTCTTCCTCCCGGCGAAGGCGTTCCTGCTCTTGTTGTGCCAGCATTTCCGGTGACGGGATGACCTCTGTCGGATACGGCAGCACAGGTCGATCTTTATATTCGTTCTTCGGTTCGATCTGCATATACGTGAACAGCGCGTTGGGTTCGCGCCCTTCCAGCATCGTGAGCAGTTGTTGCATCCGTGACGGGTAGCTCTCACCAACGGCTGTCGAAATGAACTCGATGAACTGCGGGATGAACTCATCCGCATAGGCGGGCGCATCGCCATTTGACCAGCCCGTATCGGAAAACAGCGAGGTATAACGCTGCTGCCTGTCACGCAGCACAAGCGCAGCATCCAATTTTACAACGCCCATACCGAACGGTTTGCCCATGCCGAGCATGTGCCTAGCATCGGGATGATGATTGGCGCTGCCCAATGCCAGTACCCACGCTAATGCCCCAAGCTCGATGTCCGTTAGATTCTCAAAAGCGACGCGGAACCTGAACTGAATACCGCATTTAACCGGACGCATTCGTGTACGTTGGGTATCAGTTGGGTCAAGAGGCGTAGTAGTCGCGCCGGGTATCTGCGCGGTAGTATCGCGCCGCTGCCGCCAGTAGAGCTTGTGACCACGTGCTTTTGCCCCTTTGCTGTCGTAATGCACAAACTTTTTGGGATCATCTGTTTGAGGCTGAACAAGATAATGCTGGAATGCAGTGGGCTTTGGTGATCCTAAAATGGGTGGTGTGATTTCAGGTTCATACAGTTCAGTAGTTTCGCTGATCATACAGGCATCAGTGACAGTAACCCGACCAGCATAGGCGCGTTCTTTGTCTCCCTGTTTGCCCTGCCCGCGCTTTTCGGGACGTACATATCCAAACATTGCTTCGCCAAAGTCAAAATGATCGGCTTGTTCATGGAGTGATTTTGGGACAAGATCATGCGGTGTTAGAGCCCGTGTTTTGCCGCCCTCAGTGAGTGAGGCTTGAATACGTGAGAAAGGTGCGTGTCCAAAATACTGAACCATGCGACCTTGCGTCGGCGGAACATAAAAGATGGGTCGTCCTTCGACTAAGCAACCGTACTTTTCATCAAACGGCGATTCTTTCTGAAATGGGGTGAGTCCGTCACGATAATCTGTGATCGCCTGTGGATCGATCTGAATTCGTTGGGTATTCGGCGCAGGTCTCAGTACCGCGACGAAATTACGGCGGTTAGTGCTGACACGTCCATTTTTTGCGCTGCTTGATTCTGCCATATTACCCGTGCAAACCAGCACAGCGTTACCTGTACTGCCTGTCGTTGGGGATTGTGCGGGAGCATAATATCCGGAAGTCAATTTTCTAACGGTTTGAAGGTTGATATTCACGTCATGATATTGAACGTTGTAGTTAGCATCATCTAGGTGAATCAAGCCTCGAACACCTGCGACATCCGAGTGACGTTTACCGGTGTTGTCTAAGCATTTCACCTTCAAGTAGGGTGTACCCTGATATTCTTGTGCGGGGCGGATGAACCAGTTGTCGCCGTCGCGCTCAAGATAGCCCGCACGCACTTTCAGGTTATTGACCGTGCCAATGATAGCTCTGTAATTACCGCCGAGCGGATCATCATTTCTTGCAGCAACTGCTCGATAGAAAATCTTAGGACTGTCGCTCACCCGCGTCAGCTTGCTCCACGTCACAATCTCGACCAGCGCACGAATCATCCCGCGCAGGCTGCTGCCGGGAATAACGGGCGAGCCAACGTCACCAGTATGAAAAAAGTCTGGCTTGTTGCGGTGTGCCTCTTTGTTTGTGGCTTCCTCCCGCGTCAGCATCCCGCGAATGTACAGCGGCGACTCAGTAGTCAGTGTGACATCGAAATAACCATGCCGACGATCTGAACGGAAAGCGTTGTGCGACGGCAGCGCATCGTCCAAAGTCGTTATGCCCGGCTGCTCGCGCACATCCATAGTGCGTTCGGGCAGCGGGACGAAGTTATACGGCGCATGTGCGTCTTGACGTGGTTCAGAGTTATTCTGGCGCTGATCGCTGCGTTTATTATTCATGATTACCCTCAAGATTCACAAGGCGGCTGGCGGTGACGCGGGCGAAGCCGGTATCATCTTCGGAAATGAGGTGCCGCACGCGCAGACGGAGCGGAAGTGCCTTAGTAGCAATGCTGATCGGCGCTATATGCCGAAGTCCCTGCCCACTATCGCTGAGCAGCGTAAAAGTATCGGACAAGGCTTCTACCTGATTGCCCCATAACAACTGGCGTTCGTCAATCGCTTCAACAAACGTTGCTTCTTGGCTGTCGTTAACAACGTAAATCATGCGTGCGCGCCAAGACAATGTTTCACTATCACGCCACAATAGAATTTCACCGTTATTGTTGAATAATCGTGCTGTTTGCAATGTCACTTCGCGCAGAGGCGGGCTGATTTGGGCATAGCCTGTGTTTCGTGCAGCATCATGCGATGTGTTGAGGATACCGTTTACCACTTTTCCCCAGATCAACCCATCGTCGGCATGAGCCAGTAGGTAGCACTCGGTATCACCCGCCTGTTCAGCCAGCCATACCGCAGGATCAAGCTGTGCTGGCACATCAAGCATTTGCAGAACTTCACGACAGGCTTTGATCTCACGCTTCATGATGTACTCCAAGCTCCTGCAAAAGTGATTCCAAGCAGGTGTTGAGGCTTTCAGCTTCAGGTTCGATGGTCAACTCAGCACCCTTGGCGGTAATCGTCCATGTATGCCCCTGATACATCAGCTCCGCACGTTCACCGCACAGCCGCCCACGCCCGACGCTGCGCTCTCCCCCAAGCGTCAGGTCACCCGTCCACAGGTCTTTAAACAGCAGGAGCAGCAGTCCGACTTCTGGTTCAACAGCTTTCTTTGGGTCTTTTCTCAATTGGATGCGGAGGTGAACGCCTCTCTTTGCGCTGCCAAACAGGGGCTGCTGATTAAACAGCGCCGTATCAAGCGCCCCACCCGTAAACCGATCAATGCTTACGCGGCTCTGCACAAAACCGAAGACACCACCTTCAGTCATTCGTTCTTCAACTATGAGACGGCTGGCAGTCCGGTTCTCGCGCTGATCGTGAGGGCTGCCAAACAAACTGTTGACCATATCGGCTGAACGACCATCGTCTTGAGTGAGTGTATTGATAATCTTTATGGCACTCGCACGCAAAGTACCCGCGATGCTGGTCCCGCTTAATACAGCTTTTTTGTCAGATGTCGTAAGGTGCTTCATGTCGGTTACATCATCGGCAGAGCGAATGAGCAGCGAGCCATCCAGCGTGAACCATGCGTCAAGCGTCACGAGTTCTCGCTGATCTTTGATTTCTTCGACATCCTCAAATGCATGGTATATATCCGCAACGCGATACGTGTCTGCCAATGGTTGGTCGCCTTCCCGCAACCACGCCATCAAGCCGCCCAATTCACCAACAGCATAGGAACGAACACGCCAGTTATCAACACGAACGCGACCATAGCCGCGCCGCTTACGTGCCCCAAGTGTTATTTCACCGTTCGCCAGCCCATGCAGGGCAGTCACCAAACCTGCGAGCAAACGTTCCTGCCTATCACCTTCCGTAATTAGCAGTTCGAGGCGCAGCGGAAAAGAAGTACCTGCATCCCATAACTCAATGGCATATAAGGCATCTTCAGCAGCAGTACGGCTTCTCTCATCTAGGCGCACGCCATCACGGTACACCACCCCCGTGACTTCACCAAGTGCGTCATCGATGATAAGTCTGCTTTGGTCGCCTGTACCATCGCGGTCATCATCCCGCGCTGTGCCAAACAGGAGCGAGGCGGCACTTCTCTGCCCATCCTTTTGTTTCTTGCCGTAACCCTGTTCAATTGTCCACAAGTAGCTACGAAGTGCGCCTCCAAGCGAAGCGCCAGTCAAAAGCGGAGATTCACCATCCAGCGCATCAACGAGCAAGCTCATCACCGCGCCATCATCTTCGCCACCCCCAAAGTGAGCGGGTGTTTCCAGTACCAGTATCCCTTCGATGACGATGCGTTCAACGATTTTTCGTGACTGCTCTCCAGACCACATCGGCTCAGGCATTGGTGTTTTCCTTCCGCTGCGCTTGTTTCGCGGCACGAGCCAACACTGCGTCAATGAGGCGCAGGTTGTACTGTGTACGTACGGTGGCTTCATCGCGCGCACTTGCAGTGATTAACGATGCAACGCTGGCATCGGACTTCAATCTGTTCCAATCGTCTGCACCGTTGATGGTTTTGACCATCCATTCGGTGAGCTTTTGACCGTTGATACGGGCTTTGTCGAACTGTCGTCGGGCGGCGTTTCGTTCCTCTATGTGATTGAGTGCTTCAAGTAATGGTTCCGTGTCAATTGGATTAGCGCACAAGGCGTTTTGCACCACACTTCGCAATGCGTTGATCTGGCTGCTGCGAGGTGGCTTCTGAATGTCCCGACTGAGTTCGTTTGCTTTTTCGGTGATCGCTTCGTCGAGTATTTGCCGCAGTTTACGATATGCCAGAGGCGCAGGAAGATGAGTATAAATTTCTACTGGTTTCTGTTCAGTTGAGTCGGAGCTATCTTCTGCTGCTTCGGGCAGTTTATAGTGTAGGCGGTCATATAAATTGACCCCCACTCGCCCGAAACCCTCTGTCCGACGCTCTCCAATTCCCCAGCGCATCAGCTTATCTATGTGCGCCTGTGTCAAGCTGTGCCTTGTAAACACGACGGTGCTGCCCATCCTCAACGCGGCGGTCTGTGGTAAAGGCAGTCCCCACTTGCGATTGAAACCCCCAACTAAGGTGGTTTCTAGATAGGCTTGACTAACTTCGCCCAGTAACGCGAGGTCAATATTTAGGCGACGGGCAAGGGCACTGCATAAGGTCGATACGTTGGGTTCATACTCACCCGACGGATTTCGCAGAATAGTATCGCTGAGAAGGGTGACGACGAGCGGCTGCCCAACTTGGAAGTGTGAGACTTGTTCCGCCCAGCAATCAAGGAGAGCCACCTGTTCAAGCCTGATGCGTCCATAGCCCGCACTGCGCGCCCCACCAATTTGCGCTTCCAAACCATCATAAATGAACTGGTTCAACCATTCTGCGTCAGCATCATCTTCGCATAGGATTGCTCCCGCAAACGTCTGTCCGGCTGCCAAGGAGTCATAGCGATAAACTGCGCCGCTCCCCTGCACCGAGCGCCCTTTTTGACGATCTCGCTGAGTATGGACGGCAATAAAACGTTCCTCAACTGCTTTGGTTACAACCTCAGCGTCAGCAACGGCAAAACCGCCAACCCCTTTTGGATTCTCAGGATGATTCACTTCCCATGCAAAATCATAAATCGGTGCTGAGTCGCCTTTTTGTACGTGCCATGATTTAGGAACAGGCAGGGCACGCGTTCCGTTAACCACAGGATAAGCATTCAAATACTGAACATTGTCAGAGAAGAACCTCCGTCGTGTTGCACTATTGCTCGCATCGAGTTCCTGCACACCATTGTGGCGTGTAAATAAGCCGATAACCATCCCGCGCATCACACTACCCGGAATATAGTCGAACGCGACGGCGCTGTTCGGGTCGCCTTCGAGCGCGGTAACGAGAGCTGGTTGGAGCAAGCGGAGGTGGTAGTACAGTGTTTTCATCAATGACTGCTCCTTGCCATTAGTTCAAACTGCTCTAAATACCTGTCCATGTTTACCCCCTCTAACTGCGCTTTCAGCCGACCACGACCACGATTGCGCCCAATACCGCCGCGCCGCAATGCAGCGACACATGCAGACAGCAGTGCCAGAGTATCCTCTTTGGTCGGATCGTTATCCGACAAAGCAACTTCGAGGGGGGCATAGAGTTCAGTTTCGCGCAGCAGTACCCGACTGGAACGCAAACTACCATCATCAGGAGTGCCTGTCTCTTCGTTTATGGCTGTTTGACGCCAGATAGCCGTAAACATGTCGAGAACGTCGCTTGGCTGAAGTTGGTTGTTATCAATATCGCGTTGAACAGCCTCCACGACGTTCTGTTGCAGCTCGGCATTCCCTACATGAAGCAAACCAGCATCGTGCAGCCCGCTGCCGCCTATACCAAATAACTGTCGCGCTGCGTTTTCAACGCGGTCTGCGTCTGGAACTGCGTAAAGGATATTGGCGCATTCCTCAACGAGCAGTCCCTTCAACGTTCTACCACGTATGAAAGGCAAACCGGTTTTGGTGTCATGCTCAATCTCCTGATCAACCAGCCCACTCACCCCGTCTCCTCGCCCGAATGTGGTATCGCTTAACAGCTTAAGATGCAGCGTCAGGTTCATTGACATTCTCCTCTTGCAGCAGGGGCAAGTACAAGTCCATGAGTTCTATCGCGTCGAAATAGCCGCTGTAGCCGTCGGCTGACCAACCGGACTCGAAGCCATCAAGTTCAGGCAGAGAATGTCCGTAAAGCGTCTCAAATTCCCTCACACTTTCACGTCCACCGCGCAGTTTTTCCCGCAGCATCTTCGCTTTGTTACGTTTTTCCTGCCAATCGCCACTTTGAAACGCGGTTAACGCTGCTGAGACAGTTCCCCATGAGCGCATTTCACCGTCTGATGCGGTGACTGGGCGCAGGGTCAGGGTCCCAGCCTTGACCGTATATTCGCGCTGGCGAATTTCCGTTAGGTCTCCGTAAATCCCACCTGTGGTGAAGTGCCAATCGAGACAACAGTGATCGGAGGCAGACTCGCGCCGATACTTTTTTGCGCTCTTGCTCAGTTCTTCAGCAAGTTCGTACGCTCTGGCGAACGGATAGTGACTTTTGACGATTGCCACTCCCGCGCAAGCGGTTAGCTGTTCCCCCAATAGTCGCTTGGTTTCGGTTTGGAATTGGTGTAGGTATTCAAGCGTGAGGGCGAGTCCAATTCGTCCATCGCTGATGAATGTCACATCATCACCACCGAAGACGAGGGGACGGAACGGGAGATAGTGCGTCGTTTCATCTTTCTGTTTGAGCACAGTTTTCAGTCTGTTCCCCAATATAGAATGAACAATTTCTTTACTATCTGCCTCTGAGTTATCTGAAATCATGCCCTTAAGGGTTTCGGTCGTACTACTCAGGGCCGTTTGTGCAGCTTCATCTAGCTTTAGTGAAAATCGACGTAGTTCATCAATGTGTTTCCGCAGTTGATCAGGATGTTTGTATTGTTCACCTATGGCTTCAATTCTTTTACCAATGCCATCCCCATCAGCGTGGACAATGGCAATCAGGCTGGACTCACCGCGAGTTCGCCCCAGATCGTCAAAATCCAACGGATATTCGTAACCTTGATCTAAAGGAAACGTACTCTCCAAACGAGCGTTTGCACTGTCAGCCGCATCAAGTTTTGCCAAAACCTCCGATGAGGCTGGTCGCGGGTCTGGATCATCTTTCGTTTCGGGGGCTACATTGACTCCTGGTAGTGCGGTTGAGCGGCACATGACCGTTACACTGAGACCAGCAGCAGGCATAGCATTGGGTTCGGTGCTGCGTTTAGCTTTCATGTCTTGGAATAATTGTTTTAACTTTTCTCCAAGTACATCCTTGCCCAAAACAAAAGGAACAGAGTGAATCATAAGTCTCAGTCCGGGCGCTTCTTGTAACACTCTGCGCGAAAGCGTCTGGACAAAACGCTTCTGCATGTTAATATCACGAAAGAGGACGACGAAATTTCCACCACCGCTGTAAAGCACTTCGGCAGCCGTGTCGGATCGCTCAATCGTTACATCGCTTAATATACCGTCAGCGTCAAGGACATTATGATGTCCTCCTATTTGACTTGTTGCTTTGAGAATCGCTTCAAATGCCCATCGTCCCGTCACGGAAGCGATGAGATGAGATGCTCCAATGTTTTCACGCAATCGATTGCTGCTAAAGATGTACTTTTGTATGCCTGCTGTATCAACTGCCAAAAGTTGCAGTCCGTCTGAAGAATGCATTGCATCGTGTCCAGTCATGGATAATCCTCTCCTGCTAATAGATTATATCATTTTCGAAGCCTGTACCCTTGAGGGTGAACCCCTATTCTGCTCACGCATTGCGTAACACAGCAGTGGCACAGCATAGAATCTTGTTCAACCCTGTCAGGCACAAAACAACCTCAGCCGCTAAACGTGTCAGACATGCGAGCATGTTTCGTACACGAGGCGTCACTCGAACCACGACTGCGTTAGGGTGGTCGCGGCTGAGGTTGTCGCCAGCTAAAACGCTGGCACGTCAAGCGCCCGTGAGGCTGATGTGCCGCGCTCACGCGCTGCACCGCTGACCGCGCCCTGACGTGTGCGGCAGCGCGTCGGCACGATACATCGTGCCGACAGGACACACGTGACCCTCACTCATCTACCTTGTCAGACAAGCAGATTATTTCATCGTGGATTTTTACCTGTAGTGGCTGACCTGTGCCTACCGCTTTTTATCTGACACAAGTTTCATTGTGTTCGACCAACATTACTTCGTGCCAATTCACACTTGCATCTCACGATTCACGTTTGTGTCTAGCAGAACGGGCAATTTTACATTGTGGCGCTGTAATTTTTCGGGGTTCTATAGCACGCCCTTTGCTAAAGTGAAAACAGGTCAAGGCGTGGCAGAGGGCTTGTTTGTCAGACGACAAAACATACAAAGTATCAACAACTGAATATCACCATGCATAGGATGGTCAAACGTCCAAGCAAGTCGAGACTCCCGTAAGGTTCTACGATCTTCGCTCAGCGTACAGGGCGCTGATTAAAGGGTTTGTACATCAAGGGGAATTGCCAAAGATGATGGAGCATCAGCAGACAGTGGGTAGCACTCGTGAGGAGGAACAAGACCATATAGACTCTAGCCATTGAGATATTGTGATTGTACGGGTTATCCTGTACACTGTGAGAAGGCATCAATGGCAGACGAACTCCTTAGTCCACCTCAAGCGGCTGACATAGCAGGCGTTCACGATGACACCGTTCGACGCGCAATTGAGTTCGGGCTGTTGAAAGCGCTAAAGGTTGGACGGACATGGGCAATTCGGCGCGACGATTTGCAAACATGGATCGATGCGGGGAAACCTAATCATCGACGCAAATCAACGCGAAAGACTGAGGCTGAAAAGGATGAAAAACAGCCAGACAGCGGCACTGGTGAAGACCAGTAAAAGCGAAAGCCGGGTGCGCGCCTGAGAAACGAAACACCCGGCTTTAGTCCAGATGACCATCTAGACCATCAGGATTCTACCATATGCCTGCAAAGCGGAAATATCAGCCGCAGCACAGTGCTGACACACCTGTGCTTCCCGGCGGCTTACCTCTTGATCGTGCCGTTGCCGTGTACTATCGCCAATCGTCCATGAAACAAGTTGGCAACGTCTCCACCGAAATGCAGCAAATTGACCTTCCTCGATATGTGAACTCACTTGGATGGAGTGTTGATGACATTATCCTCATCGACGAAGATGAAGGCGTAAGCGGCGCAAAGCGCATTGACGCGCGCAAGGGTATGAGCCGCCTTTACAACCTCATCATCACGGGTGCGATTGGAACGGTCGCCGTGCAAGCCGAAGATCGCTTGTTCCGTGATGAGACACAGATTCAGGTGAATGTATTTATTGATGCCTGTGTGAAAAACGATGTTCGGGTGATCACACCCTACTTTAAGTACAACTTCGCTGACAAGCACGAAGGCCCATACCACCGCCTGCTGTTCCGTATGCGCGCCGAACAAGCCGCTGATTATTTGAACTCCTACGTGCGTGGGCGCTTGATGGCAGCTAAAGAGCGTATGATGCTGCAAGGCATGTGGGTTGGTGGAAATATCAATCTGGGTTTTATGGTCGATGACCGGAAGAATCTATCCAACGGTATTCCTAACCCCGCGTGGCGGCGCTATGCCCCCTTCGAGCCATGTGCAGAGGTGGTTGTTCAAATCTTTGAGACATTCGTTGCAAAAGGCGGCAATATCCGTGCGACGCTGCGCCACATTTTCGATAACGGCCCACACTTTCCCGACTTTGACGATCCCGCGTTACAGCACCTTGTGCCGCCCGGTTTTATGTGGGCGAAACCACTGCGAATGTTGAAGCGTGGCAACATTTATGTGCCAGGCAGTATGGCGCTGGTCAACATGATGACCAATCCCGTCTATCTCGGGCATTGGATGCACAAGGACCGTGTTGTCGTTTGGAACAACCATCTGGCTATCGTGCCTGAGGAGTTGTTCTACAGAGCGTTTAACTATTTGTCTCTATACACATTGGAAGGCGAAGAAAATCCGTATTATTCCCCGCGCTTGGGGCGGGTTCATTCAACCAAGAAGAAAATTCGTATTCCACCAAAAGCTATCTATGAAGGCTTGATCGGCAGCTTTCATGAAGGCAAATGGCGCAATGCAACTGTTGCCTGGCGTAAATCCATTGCGACCTATGCCTACAACTGCCACTACATGGACTTGGCAGACAACCAGCATTTGCTGTGGGCGCGGCACTGCGAATACTTCGATAAAGCGATTACCGACATGCTGCACGCAAAACTACGCGCCACCTTCGACCCCGCTGTTTGGGAGGAAGTTCTGGCATCAGCCAGCGAGGACTTTGACACCGAGCGCCGGATGCTTAAGCATCAACTGGTCGCTGTTGAGCAAAAGATGCAGGCGCTTGTCAACAACTTCAACTTTGTGCAGTCGGAAACGCTTCTGAAGGCACTGGAACGCGAGTATGCCAATCATGATCAGGAGAAAGCGCGTTTGGAGGGCAAACTTGCTGATCTTGATCAGCGTGCCGAACAGCAGGACGCGCTGATCGCATTGGCGAAACAGGCTGAAGTCGTGTTGGCAACGTGGGATGAGATGGATATTGAGGCTCAACAAGTCGTTGCACAGGCTTTTATCGCTCGTATCATCGTGGATGTGCCAAATAAACACAGTGTTGCCCACGTCGAAATCTGCTGGCGTGACAACACAAGCGATACCATTGAAGTTGCCTACCGTGCTGATGGCTCGACAATTTGGTTTACTTGGGAGGTTGAGGCGCTTACGGAGATGCTGAAAGTAGGCGTGAATCAGGTAACGATGGCGGCAGCGCTACCTGACCGCAACTGGCACGCAATTCGGCTGAAAGCATATGAGATCATCGGAGCGCGGAACTTCCATATGTCGCCCAAGCCGATCCGTGATGAGGAAAAGTATGCGGATTATTTGGCAAGGCTTGAGCGCGACGGAGAGAAAGCGAACAAGACCAGCGGCAACCGCTGGCGCAAAGACGAATTAGAAGCTTTGGGGTGTTTGCTGGATAGCGGGGCAGCACAGCTTGAAATTGCTGCTGCACTGCCCGTAAGAACGTGGGAAGCGATCCGCAAGAAGATTGTGAAACTTCGCGGACGCGGGGTTATCGTGCCGGAGAGTGGACATCTCCAGAACGGCGAGACGATTCACGACTATCTGGCTCGAAATCCTGAAGCCGCCGCTTCGATGGCGCTGCCAATTTCAGAGAATTTAGAACCACAAACACGCTGCTGAACGCCATCGCGCCGGCGGCCAGCATGGGGATCAGCGCGCCAGCCATCGCCACCGGGATCAGGATGATGTTATAGATAAACGCCCAGAACAGGTTCTGGTGGATGGTGCGCATGGTGGCCCGGCTGAGGCGCAGCGCCCGCGCCAACCCGCGCAGATCGCCGCTGACCAGCGTCACGTCCGAGGCCTCAATGGCGATGTCCGTCCCGGTTCCGATGGCGATGCCGACATCGGCCTGAGCCAGCGCGGGCGCGTCGTTGATGCCATCACCGACCATCGCCACCCAGCGCCGATCTGCATCTGCGCCTTGCAGCGATTTGACCGCCTCGACCTTCTGATCCGGCAGTACCTCGGCCAGCACGCGATCGATGCCGACCTCGCGCGCGATGGCCTGTGCGGTCTGCGCGTTGTCGCCGGTGATCATGACCACCTCAAGGCCGAGCTGACGCAGCGCGGCAACGGCTTCGCGCGATCCGTCCTTGACCGTATCCGCGATCCCGATCAAACCGGCCAGCGCGCCATCGATCACGACCAGCACGACGGTGCGCGCCTGGGCCTGGAGCGATTCAATCTGCGCGGCGGCAGCATCGAGCGTGATGCCCTGTTCGCGGATAAAGCGCGGGCTGCCTACCAGCACCGATTGTCCCGTCACGATGGCGCGAATCCCCCGCCCGGATTCCGCTTCAAATGAGTCTGGCCCTGGCAGCGCGATCCCACGATCGTGAGCCGCGCGCACAATGGCCTGGCCGAGCGGATGCTCACTCCCGCGTTCGGCGGCAGCGGCCAGACGCAGCACGCCGGCCTCGTTGAAGCCGGGCAGCGCGATCACATCCGTGACCGCCGGTTCGCCACGGGTGATCGTGCCGGTCTTGTCGAGGGCCACCACCTGCACGCGGCGGGCATGTTCCAGCGCCTCGCTGTTTTTGAACAGCACGCCCAGTTCCGCGCCGCGCCCCGCGCCGACCATGATCGCGGTCGGGGTGGCGAGACCCAGCGCGCACGGGCACGCGATCACCAGCACCGCCACCGTGTTGACCGTCGCCGCCGTAAAGCCTACGCCGCCGATCACCAGCCAGCCGACAAAGGTCAGCGCGGCCAGCGCCAGCACGACCGGCACGAATACGCCGGAGACCTGATCGGCCACGCGCTGGATCGGGGCTTTTGAACCCTGCGCCTGCTCCACCAGCCGGATGATCTGCGCCAGCGCGGTCTGCTCGCCGACCCTCTGCGCCTCGATCACCAGCCGACCCTGCCGGTTGACCGTCGCGCCGATTACCTCGCTGCCAGTCTCCTTGTTCACGGGCAGGCTCTCGCCGGTCAGCATCGATTCATCAACCGACGATCGTCCTTCGACCACGACACCATCGACCGGGATTCGTTCGCCAGGGCGCACGAGTACCCAGTCGCCCGGCTCCAGATCGACCACCGGGACTTCGATCTCCTGGCCGTCGCGCAGCAGGGTGGCGGTTTTGGGGGCCAGGCCCATCAGCTTGCGGATCGCCTCGCTGGTGCGGCCTTTGGCGCGCGCTTCCAGCAGTTTGCCCAGCGTGATCAGCGTCAGGATCACGGCGGCGGTCTCAAAATAGACGTGATCGCCGATCGCGCCCGCGAAGCCGAAGGTCAGCCCGGCCAGCACCGCCACACTGTACAGATAGGCCGCCGACGATCCAATGGCGATCAGCGTGTCCATATTGGCGGATCGATTGCGCGCCGCCTTGATCGCGCCGACGAGATACTGCCGCCCGACGATAAACTGCACCGGAGTCGCCAGCAGGCCGAACACGTAAGGCCAGCCCGACCACAGGAGCCAGTTCAGCGCGGGGTTGGGGCCTTGCATCGCGCCATCCATGATGTGCGCGGCCATGGAGGAACCCGCGAAGCTGGAGATGTACAGATCGCGCGCCATGCTGAGGACAAAAAGCGGCACGGTGAACAGCGCGCCGACCCACACCATGCGGCGCTGCCGGTCGATCTCGGCCTGACGTGCGGCCCGTTCGGCGTCTTCCGGTTCGGCGGCATCGGTCAGATCAAGCACGCCATAGCCCGCCGCCTCAACCGCGTGGATCAGGTCCGCGCGCCGGACCGCGCCGGGAAGATAAGTCACTGTGGCCTTCTCGGTCGCCAGATTGACGTTCACGGACAGCACGCCGGGCTGCCGGCTGACCGCGCGCTCCACATTGCGGACGCAGCTCGCGCACGTCATCCCGGTGATCGGCAGGTCGATGCTGCCGGTCGCCACGCCGTATCCGGCATCCTGCACGCGCCGGATCAGGGTATTGACATCGACCTGAGCCGGGTCATAACTGACCGTGGCGCGTTCGGTCGCCAGGTTGACCGCCGCTTCGTCCACGCCCTCGGTTTTTTTCAGCGCGCGTTCCACATTGCGCACACAGCTCGCACAGGTCATGCCTGTGACGGGAAGTTGAATTTGTTCATCCGTTTTGAGCATATCGTACCTCAGCGGAAGTGCTGTCAGCGGTAGTTGTCAGCGATTAGCGATTAGTATCTGGTAAATGACGGCCACATAGATAAAAATCTTCTGAGGGTAGGGGAGGCACCAAGGCGCGGAATGCCGCGTACACCTCCCTTATTCACAATGTATCCGACGCACCCATGAGCCGTTAGCCAATCCTGGTCAGCGCACGTCCTGTTAAAAATCGCCCTGTGTCCTGATCATTGAAGCCAGAAGGCTGCTCTCTCAAGCGCAGTCAAGACGCTGGTGTATCATGATGCACAGCATCTTCAGCTCCTTCAGATGGTCTGATCCTAACCCGCGCTGGAGAAACCGTACAGCGCCATCTGGCGGGTCTGCGCGCGGCACAGCGCTGCCTGGGGCGACAATATTCGCTATACTGCATGATTCTGACGCACTGTCGGGCGCTTTTCGTACACCACACCTGATCTCACAGGACATCGATATGACTCTCTCAGCTGATGCGCTGCTGCGCGGGTTTGGCCTGGGCGCGGGATTGATCATCGCCATCGGCGCGCAGAATGCCTTTGTGCTGCGCCAGGGTCTCAAACGCCGCCGCCCGTTCCTGACCGCACTGGTTTCTACCCTGGGCGATATGACGCTGATCGCGCTGGGCGTGGCCGGGCTGGGATCGATCATCGCCGGGTCTGATGTGCTGACGACGGTGGCGCGCTGGGGCGGTGCGCTCTTTCTGTTGGCCTTTGGCCTGCGATCGTTCCGATCGGCGCTGAAACCTGCCGCGCTGGAATTAGACAAGGCGGATCTGCCGCTGCCCGACGAGGCGACCCCCTCGGTGCGCGCCACGATCCTGACCGCGCTGGGGTTCAGCCTGCTCAACCCGCATGTGTATCTGGATACGGTGGTGATCCTCGGCAGCCTGGGCGCGGGGTATCCGCCGGGGGAGCGCGCTTCGTTCGCGCTGGGGGCGATGACGGCCTCGACGCTGTGGTTCTTCGGCCTGGCCTACGGCGCGGCCCAGTTGACCCCGCTGTTCCGGCGGCCTTCGACCTGGCGCGCGCTGGATGTGATCATCGGCGTGATCATGTGGACGATCGCGTTCTCGCTGGTGGCCGAGGCGCTGTGAACATGTCGGCGCGCAATATAGATACCCCCTAGAACCGGCGCTATTTAGCAGTGCCAGGCTATGAAATTCCCGTAAAAAATTGCTTACCATGTTGCGTCCTAACGATTTTCTGACCTATCATGCCTAATGCAGGATCAGAGTAAATCCATTGAGGCCCAACAGGTTCCAACCGCGCTTTCTGAGCCTGTAACGCGCGCAATACGACGAAATCTCTGACTAACAACTCATTACTCGTTACTCGGAACTTGCATTAAGTACAGTCATAAGATCATTTCAGCTTCCCAACTGCATTTCTACTTCACTCAGGGGAACTTCATGATACTCATGCGCAGACTTCTGACCCTCGCGGCCCTCACCCTGCTGATAACGCTGGCGATCGCCCTGCCCAGCCGACCGACGCGCGCGGCGACCTTCACCGTAACCAATACCAATGCCACTGGGGCCGGATCGCTGGCTCAGGCGGTCGAGGATGCAAACGCGATCGCAGGCCCCGACCTCATTAACTTCAACGTCAGCGGCACGATCAACCTCACCGGTAATCCTCCGTTGATCCTACAGGGCGATCTGACCATCGACGGCGCGGGCCAGACCATTACGCTCACCAATTCGGGGGCGACCACGCTTCAGGTGGCGCTCGGCGCGAATGTCACCCTGCAAAACCTCACCATCGCCGGAGCGACGGGCACTGCGCCGAGCATCGTGGTGTTCGGCACACTCGACGCCAGCAATATGACCTTCAACGGCAACGTCGGCGTGGGCGGGGCGGCCATCTACAATGAAGGCAGCGCGACCATCACCAACTGCACGTTTATCAACAATGTCGCGCAGGTCGGCGGCGCGATCTTCAACAACAACGGCGGCGTCCTGACCGTAAGCAGCAGCACCTTCACCGGTAACAGCACCCTGACCGGGCAGGCCAGCGGCGGCGCGATCTTCAACTTCGCGGGCGGCACGGCGACCATCACCGGCAGCACCTTCACCGGCAACCAGGCCGGAGATGACGGCGGCGCGATCGCTAACGGCGGCGTGATCACGATCAGCGGCAGCACCTTTACCAACAATCAGGCGGGCAGCGGCGTCGATAATCGCGGTGGGGCGCTGGCAAACGGCGGCATCATGACCGTCACCGGCAGCGCCTTCAGCGGCAACACGGCATTCAGTGGCTCAGTCGTGGCGCAGCAGAATATCGGCTTTCCACTGAACACAACCATCAGCAGCAGCAACTTCCTGGGCAACCCCGGCACGGCGGTGGAATGGATTGCCGGGCCGACTATCGACGCGCGCAACAACTTCTGGAACTCAGCGACCGGGCCATCGGGCGCGGCTCCCGGAACCGGCGACGCGATCAGCATCAACGTGCTTTATGATCCCTTCATCACAGGTGCGCAGCCGGTGGTGAGCGGCCCGGTCAGTCTGACCGGCCCGGACGACCGCATCAACCCCGGCCAGGGTGACACCTACGCGGCGGTCTACGTGCGCCGCGATGATGAAGGCCGCGCCGCGATCCATATCTACTGCGTCAACAATCAGAGCCAGGGTTATCTGGGGCTGGTGGTGACTCAGGACGCGGTGGAGGCGGTCGATGCCGCGCCGGAGATCAATACGCT
>Ga0224723_1000529_pt1 | contig 26015 bp, 23 predicted proteins | sample Balambano_FR2_Me_FD_161647 | JGI IMG/M metagenome (GOLD analysis project Ga0224723, IMG submission 161647) | Freshwater sediment microbial communities from Lake Towuti, South Sulawesi, Indonesia - Balambano_FR2_MetaG | ecosystem: Environmental > Aquatic > Freshwater > Lake > Sediment | place... | reverse complement strand
ACCGAATCGTATCGGGCAGGGGATTGAGTTTGATTACTGCTGCGTTCATGCCTGTTTTGCGCTCAAGGAATTGGGTTATGAAACGATCATGGTCAACTGCAACCCGGAGACGGTCAGTACCGATTATGACACGGCAGACAGGTTGTACTTCGAGCCGCTGACCGCCGAAGATGTGCTGAATATCATCGAGAATGAACAGCCTGACGGTGTGCTGGTGCAATTTGGCGGGCAAACCCCGCTGAATATCGCACGAGCATTGCACGAGGCGGGAGCGCCAATTTGGGGAACATCCGTCGAGACGATTGACCTGGCGGAGGATCGAGAGCGCTTTCACGCGCTGATGCAGACATTGGAAATTCCCCAGCCACCCGGCGCGATTGCCTTTAATCGGGCGCAGGCGATAACGGCGGCAAATCAGGTTGGCTATCCCGTACTGGTGCGTCCCAGCTACGTGTTGGGCGGGCGCGGCATGGCAATCGTCTTTGATGACTCCATGCTTACCGATTGGCTGGATCGCCATATTCACTGGGGCGAACATCCTATCCTGATCGATCAGTTCCTAGATGACGCTTTCGAGATTGATGTGGACGCCTTATGTGACGGCGAAAGCGTCACCATTGGCGGGATTATGCAGCATATCGAGGAGGCGGGCGTCCACAGCGGTGACTCTGCCTGTGTACTGCCGCCGTACAAAATCAGCTACTACCACATCGAGATCATCCGCGAGTATACTGATCGGATTGGTAAAGCGCTCAAAGTGCGCGGATTGTTTAATATTCAGTTCGCCATCAAGGATGAAGTGGTTTATGTGCTGGAGGTTAACCCGCGATCCAGCCGTACAGTGCCGTTCGTCAGCAAAGCGACGGGTGTACCACTGGCGCGGTACGCTGCTGAAATAGCGGCAGGCGCGACATTGGAGAAACTTGGCTTAACGGATGAGCCTCGTGTAGATGGCTTCTTTGTTAAGGAAGCCGTTATGCCGTTTCACAAGTTTCCCGGTGCGGATGCGCGGTTGGGACCTGAGATGCGCTCAACCGGTGAGGTGATGGGTCACGCTGCCAGTTTTGGTCACGCTTTTGCCAAAGCGGAACTGGCAGCGAGTACCCGCCTGCCTGACGATGGAAATGTCTTTATTAGCGTGAATCCGTTTGATCGGGGTGGCGTGACCAAAATTGCCCGTGATCTGCACCAGTTGGGTTTCAGACTGATTGCAACCAGTGGCACGGCGGTTTACCTGAACAGTATCGGTCTTCCAACAGCGACGCTGAATAAGGTCAGCGAGGGTTCGCCGCATATTGTAGACGCGATACGTGCTGGCGACATCGCGCTCATCGTCAATACGCCTCGCGGGGGACAAGCGCACTACGACGGGCTGGCTATTCGCAGCACGGCGCATCTGTATGGCGTTCCCATAGTGACGACGTTAAGCGCAGCAAGCGCGGTTGTACAGGCGATTCGCGCCTTGCGCCAAAAGCCACTGCGGGCGCGGAGTTTACAGGTACATCACGCCCTGTAATCAGTTCTGGTAATTCGTTGTCTTCGTGCCTTGCCGGAGATCAAACCCGCACACTCGCCGTTCAAGAAAACCACACCGACGAAAATACACATTCCAATGCGCGTAAATTTACAGTTGTTCACCTTATTGTGGGAAAAACCATGTTAGACTATAATGGCGATTAGATAAGTTTCGTTTGTATGGCATTATCAGGTTCTAGTAGAACTATATCACCGCCGGAGGCTGTCTATGAAATACCATCGTTATCCAATGCTGACTGGCGGGTTATTCGCCATCTTGTTCAGCGTCAGTGTCGCGTTCGCACAAACGCCCGATACCTGCCCGGCATTGGTGAATACGGCAGTTGATCAGTCAGGAACCAACTGCGCCAACAATGAGCGCGGGTTCGCCTGCTATGGCTTCACCGAAGTAACGGCATTCAACAGTATGACGCCCAACCCCAACCTTTCCAGCGAGGGGGATCGGATCGATCTGACTGAAGTTGATGCAGTGCAGACCTCGCCGTTTGATTTGAGCGCAGGGGAGTGGGGGCTTTCGATCTTCAATCTACAAGCCAATGTTCCCAATATATTCCCCGGTCAGGGTGTTGTTCTGTTTTCCTTAGGCGGTGTTGAAGTCGAAAGTGGCGTGGAGAACCCCGTCACGCTCGTGGATGAAGGGGTCGCGGTTACGACCATTGCTGCGGCGGAATTACTGAGCAACCCGGATAACGGTGACTTTGACGATGTGGAGTTGGTAGGTGTTATTCCATCGGGTACAAGCCTACAAGCGGATGCGGTAACGGCGGATGGCTATGTCCGCGTTTCGTCGGCGACGCAATTTGGCTGGGTTGAGGCTACCTCGCTTGATCCGTCCGCTGACTTAACCGGTCTGCCCGTACTAGATGCGGACAGCTTCACTGCCTTCCAGGAATTCTATTACCGCGTCGGTATCGGGGGGACTTCGTGCAACGATGCACCGTCATTCCTTTTTGTACAGGGATATGAAGACAACCCTGTGTACCTGACGATTTTTGATACCGTATTCAAAATCGAAGGCGCAGCCGTATTTGAATCCATTGCGCCGGGCGATAATTTAGGCGACGGGTTAGAGGTGAATAATCTCTTCGGACTTGTCACGATCAGCCCCGGAACCGGAGACGAAGTGATCGTGCCGCCCGGATTTATGTCTACCGTTGGTTTATGCGAGGAATTTGCCAGCCTTGGTATAGAAGGTGACGAGGATGAGAAATGTACATTGTCCCCACGGTGGTCAAATCCTCGCCCGCTGACTCAATCCGAACTTGACGGCTTTGGGATCGTCTCGGATATTCCGGATAACCTCCTGAACTTCCCGGTGGATATTCCGACGATTGTACAGGCGAGTGGCATTGGTGGTCCAATTGCGCGGCTTGTTTTCACGGACCCGGCGGCATTACGGGCTGCTGCTGAGGCGTGTGCAGATGGAGAATTACCTGAGAACGTCTGCGAATATCTTGGGCTGTAAAACGCTGTTAGAATGTGCAGTAAAGAAAGGCGAACATCTACGTTCGCCTTTCTTTTTTTCTATTGCCAGATGTTTAAGGGTGGATAAGACAATTCCGTTGGTGTGTCTAAGCCGAAGTAGCGCAGTACCGTGGGGGCAATCTGGAGCAGGTGAGCATCATGAAGCTGTGTTGATGAGGAATGTACTTCATCGGGCTTTACGATGATCAGCCCATGCTGCGCGTGATTCGCATCATCTGGACCGGTATCATTTTCCAGAAGATGAACTTGATTCCAGCCGACACTGCCGATAGAGCGCCATGCGAGATTGCCGAAATAGATGAGCAGATCAGGCGGGATACCGTTGGCAACGGGATACAAAGTTTCAGGTCGAAAGCAGCGCGTATGAATCGGCTGCCCGTTTTCATCCCCCAACCGCGATAACTTTCTACGGATCTCTTCTAGCTGCGCGGGCGCGTTTTCACGGGGGATTATGCCCTGCGGCTCGCGTTCATGGATGTTCAGGAATAAGCGCCCGTAGTAGCCGCCTTCGCCCCATGCCTGTGTCTTTGACCAGTCAATTTTGAGCGAGTCCAGTTTGGTTGGCTGTGTTGGATATGGCTCAGCCAGTGAAAGATACCCCTCGCGTATGAGCCATTCATTGAGACAAATGCCGCCGTCCATTTTTTGCGCCCCGTGATCAGAGACTACCATGAGAGCAGTTTCTTCGCCCAGCGTTTGCAATAGTAAAGCAATTTCCTGATCAAGCAGGCGGTAATACTCGTGAATCACATCCGCATATATGGAATTGGTGACGTAATGGCGGTGCGTTTCATCCATATAGCGCCAGAAGGCGTGATGAATGCGATCCAGTCCAATTTCCACTGAGATGAAGAAATCCCAGTCGTCACGCAACGCCAAATACCGTGCCGCTTCAAAGTGAGTGCGCGTCATCGTGATGATCTGCTCAAGCAGCCGTTCTTTCGCATGAGTACGAAAATCCTTCGCGTCAAATGGATACTCGCCAAATCGAGCTTGAATGTCGGCTTTTAGCGTTGGCGGATACGTATAGTTCGTGCTTGTATCAGGAGTCAGGAAGCAGCTGACGAGCTTGCCTCGCAATGGACGCGGCGGATAAGTTCCCGGCACGTTTAGCACAAGTGAGGACTTGCCGTGCTGGGAAAGAATATCCCACAGGCGAGGTGCCGATACTGCATCTCCATCTGCGGTGATGAGGCGATCATAGGAAAAATCTTGACGATTGCGGAAGCCATAAATGCCGAGTGCGCCGGGATCCTGCCCGCTCATCATACATGACCACGCGGGAACCGTTATGGCAGGAATAACACTTTCCAGCCTCCCCCAAAAACCATGTTCGCGCAAACGGGCGAACGTTGGCAGATCACTCGCAAAACGCTCAAATAGCAGCGACGGTTCAGCGCAATCCAGACCAATAATAGCAAGTCGCCTGCGTGTCGCCTTTCGTCTCAACCACATCAGAAGTTTTCAGCGCGGTGGACGACAGTGCCGCCAACAAACGTTGCCTGAACATTCATGTCGGCATCCACAAGGGCGAAATCGGCGTCTTTGCCAACTTCGATACTCCCCTTTCGCGCAGAGACGCCAATAGCGCAAGCAGCATTCAGGCTGGAAACCTGCCAGACGGATTCAAGCAACTGTTCCGTTGCCATCATGTAGTTACGCAGCCCGTGTTCAAGCGTCAGGATACTGCCTGCGAGGGTACCATCTGCCAAGCGTGCTGCGCCATCCTTGACCGTCACAACGCGATCATCAATCATATACTCACCCTCGGACATCCCTGCTCCCCGTACCGCATCTGTGATCAGCATTACCCGATCACAACCTTTTGCCTTGTGCAGAACGCGAATGGCACCAGGATGGACATGAATATTGTCGGCAATCAGCTCACAGCGCAGTTCGTTAAATGCCAGTGCCGCGCCAAGTGTACCGGGGTCTCGATGATGGAGACCTGTCATGGCGTTGTATGTGTGCGTGGTCTGAGTAATTCCGGATTCAATGGCGAGGCGCATCTCCTCATAGGTTGCGGCGGTGTGGGCAGCGGAAACCGCGATCCCGCGCTGGACACATTCGCGGATGAGCCACTGGTTGCCGGTAATCTCAGGCGCAAGGGCGACCAATCGAATTACGCCGTAATCGAGAAATGAAAGCGCCTCCTCCCGCTGTGCTTCTCGAATGTGTTTAGTACTTTGAGCGCCACACTTTTCGATGTTTAGATAAGGTCCTTCAAGGTGTGCGCCAAGCATCTCCGCCCCACCGAGGGATTTACCCATCGCTGAAGCTATCATTTCGAGGGCTTTGTTAATCCGTAATCTGGAGTCTGTCCATGTGGTTGCCAGAAATCCCGTTACGCCGTGCTGGGCATAGAATTGCGAAAGGGCAGGGAGATTCTCCTCACGCGCATCCATGACTTCATGACCCAAGCCGCCATGCACATGGATGTCAATAAAACCGGGCAGTAGATTAAAGCCACAGCCATTCAGCGTCTCTACATTTTCAAATTTCGGCGCTTCCCCAAATCCGAGACGGTGGATTCGCCCATCATCACAGAGCAACCAGCCGTATCTGCGCCCGAATACGGGAAGGATCAAGTCTACATTATGTATCAAGAGTGGCAAACTCATGCTGGAACTCCAAAGCAGCACTGCGAAGGAATCTCTATGCTAGTGTCAGGGCAAGGTCAATTCAAGGCATGAGTTGCCAATCGTGTCAGGTTGGCGGTGTATAGTGCTGCAAGATTGATCCGCCGATGAATTCGCGCAGGAGTGAGGTATCTGGAATAAGCAACTGCTGTTCGTTGGAAAATGGGTAGACCCAGCGCAGGAACGTTAACAGGCGGTTGGCTTCAATATGCGCCTTTGTGCCGTATTCCACCTGAAGAAGCAGCGGTTCTACGATCGGGCGCAGCGACGCAAGCTCATAATGCAGGGCGGAATTGAAGATGACGTCGGCATTATCCTGATACGGAAAGATGTTGCGCTTTTCACCCTGCCGTACACTGTTCCAGCGATTGATCGTATCGGTTGCGTTATGCCCTCGAGTGACAGCATCGCGGGCAATACGCCGCAGCAGGCGAACATCCGTCGTCGGGATACGATTGTGGGCGTCAATATTCAACTGCGTGAGCGCCGAGACGTAAATTCGATACAGTTTTTCTTGTGCGACCTTCGTGATCAGATTTGGATTCAACCCGTGAATACCCTCAATGATCAGAACCTGATTGGGCGACAGGCGAATCTTCACCCCGGCGACAGAGCGCCCCTCAATAAAATCAAAACGCGGAAGCTGGACTTCATCTCCCTGAAAAAGCAGCTGCAGATGTTCATTAAATAGTTTTATGTTGACGGTTTCGAGCGCTTCAAAATCGTAGTTGCCCTGCGTGTCTCGCGGTGTTAGTTCCCGATCCACAAAGTAGTTGTCCAGTTCGAGCGTATATGGGCGCAATCCTAGCGCCAGCAGGTGAATTGCCAGCCGCTTCGAGAATGTCGTTTTGCCTGATGAAGACGGTCCTGCGATCAGCACAAGCCGTAGCCCGCGTTCCTGATGCGCCTGTCTGATCGCGCTCGCAATCGTCGTAATCTGCTGATCATGAATCGCCTCTGAAACGAGGATCATTTCCTGAACCCGCTCCCCACGCGAGATGCGATTCAGTGTGCCGATGTCTTCAACGCCCAATCGCTGCAACAACACATCTGCTTCTTCAAAGACGTTGCAAATACGGCTGGTATTGCCCGCGCTGGGGCGAAGCGAATTGGGATCATCGCTATGGGGATATTGCAGAATAAACCCGCCCGTTGGCGTGTTCCACAATCTGAACAGGCGTAGATAGCCGGTTGATGGCAGCATATACCCATAGTAATAATCGGATCGCCCGCGCAGGGTATACAACGTCAGCTCGTCTCGTTCACGCTGTTCGAGCAGGCGCACCTTGTCCTCATCACCGCGCTCTTCAAACAGGGCAATGGCGGTATCCAGTTTTTCAAGGCGCTTCTCAATCGTGTTATTTTCGGCGACGATGTTGTGCATGTGTGCTTCAATCGCTGCCAGTTCTTCGCTGGTGAAGGACGTGTGCTGCGGCGTAGTGCAGTAAAAACCTCCATCGGGTACGGCATAGTTGACATTGACTTTTCGGTTCGGGAATAGCTCATGAATGGCGGTGGTCAACAGGAGTACAAGGCTTCTACGATAGATGCGTCGCCCGTCGCTTGACGAAAGCAGCATGGGTGTGACAAACGCATCGCGGGTCAGGGTAAATCCGAGTTCGCGCAGCTTGCCATCCACCACGGCTGCCATGATCTCACTGCTATATTGGACTGGCTGCTGGCGGCGATGCTCGCACAGGAAATCCTCCAGCGTAGTACCGATTGCCCCTTCCAGCACGGTTCCGTCAGGGAAGGTTGCTCGAACGGCTTCACGCGGGGCAGCGGCGTGGACAGCGAGAATGGTTTGATCGTTCATCATTAGAACCAGTCGAAGCGCGAGATCTAGTGAAATTGATTGTACCGCTGAAATGGGCTGCTGCTGCTATAATCTCGTGCCAGCGCCATGAGGAGTGAAAAATGCCCGCAAGTTATGAACCCTTTCTCAAGGAAGTGTTGATTGATGAAAAGTCGTTGCAGGATCGAATCGCCGAGCTTGGTGCTGAAATTTCGCATGATTACCGCGACTCAAACAGCTTTATGCTGGTATGCCTGCTCAAAGGCGGCGTGATGTTTCTGACCGACCTCATGCGCTGTATCACAGTGACGCATGAGATTGATTTTCTTGCTGTGTCGAGTTATGGGCGAGGTACTCGTGCGTCTACCGGCAAGGTTCGAATTGAAATGGACCTCACCGGTGAAGCCGAAGGTAAAGATATTCTGATCGTTGAGGACATCATAGACAGCGGCTACACGCTTAAATTTGTCATGGATATGCTGAATGCACGTCATCCGAGAAGCCTCAAACTGTGTGCGTTGTTGGATAAACCATCTCGCCGCTCTATAGCGATTCCAATTCATTACACTGGTTTTCAGATCGAAGACAAGTTTGTATTTGGCTATGGCTTGGACCTGGATGAAAAATTTCGCAATATGCCATTTATTGGCGTCGCTCGGGTTGAGGGATTAGCCCATGAGTGACGTGAGGCGTAAGATTTCACTTGCCTGGACAGACGAAGTTCTTGACCTTCAGGAGTCTTTAGCACACCTGGGTACCCCGGTTTTCATTGTGGGTGGTGCGGTGCGCGATGCCTTTATGCGTCGCCCGATACGTGATCTCGACCTTGCAACGCCGCAGAGTGGGATGAAGCTGGCACGCCAGATTGCCAATCGCCTTCATGCAGCTTATTACGCGCTGGATGAGGAACGTGATGTCGGGCGGGTCGTCATGGCAACGGCAGAGGGTCATTTCACCATTGATGTAGCGCGGTTTCGCGGCGAGACACTGGAGCAGGACTTGCTGGATCGGGATTTCAGCATAAATGCAATGGCGGTGGATATACACGGCGATCTGGCTGAAATTTTTGATCCATGTCATGGGATCGAGGCGTTACAAGGCAAAACTCTGCACCAGTGTCATGAAAATTCGCTGGCGTCCGATCCGGTTCGCGTGTTGCGTGGTGTACGCTACAGTGTGGAATTCGGGTTGCGGATCGCCCCAGACACAGTGGCAGCCATGCGTACTTCTGCTGATCGACTCAAGCAGGTCTCGCAGGAGCGCCAGAGGGATGAATTGTTCAAACTTCTGGAAGTGGCAAAGCCGCATACATCGCTGATGATCGCCGATAGTGTTGGCATTCTCCGTATGGTGCTGCCTGATCTGGCAGGGCAGCAGCAGAACGAAAAGAGTCTGTCGTTTCGGCTTGTCGAGATGTTGCAGCGCGTTTGGCAGGCGTACAGCCCGTATCGGACGGATGAGACAACAGCGCAGTTTGCGCTGGGGATGTTCGTCATCGCGTTGGATCGCTTTCGCTCAGGTCTAAGCGGGCATTTTGAGAAAGTTTGGGCGGATGAACGCCCCCATCGTGTCCTGCTATTTCTGGCAGCTCTGCTGCGCCATTTGTCTGAAGAACTGATCGAACAGTATAGCCTTACCCTGCGCTTGAGTAACGCCGAGAAAGACCGCTGGATCGCGCTGCACCGTGCCTATCGCCTGTATGGTTCGATAGAGGTAAGTAACCCTGTGGCGATATTTCGCTACTGGCAGAAGCATGGTGCTGGCGGAATTGATGCGATCATTCTGGCATTGACTGAACGCATGACGCGAGAAGGCACGTCCATTCATCAGAATGAGTGGCTGGGAGAACTGGAACGGGCGCAAGTCCTGTTGAGTGCCTACTTTGATGAACCCTCCCGCTTTGTCTCGCCGCCGCTGCTGGTCACGGGTGATGACCTGATGGCGGCGCTACAACTCAAACCGGGAAAAATCATAGGCGAACTGCTCTCGCGGATACAGGAAGCACAGGTGCGCGGGGATGTGCAAACTGTGGAAGATGCGCTGGCGCTGGCGCGAAATATTCTAAATCTGTCAAAGATACAGTCGAACGGTCATCACACGGGATAGCCAAGTTCGCGCATTCTGAGAATGACCTCTGATTCAGGGACTTCAAAATGAATGCTAAACGTGTAAGCGACACGTGAAGACGGCGTTAGCATGAAGACCATGGGCGACGGCATGACGAGAATTCGTGTGAACATATTCAGCAATTCATCATTTTCCAGCAGTTCGTCTAGCTGTCGTTCCTTGCCCCAATCGCTCCAGATGATGTGTTTTGCCAGCAGCCGCGCAACCGACATACGCGGCGCAAACTTGTCGTCCGTGCGGAAAAAACCGCTGGATAACTGGTGTACATCCACTTCATCCCACATATTGACACGTGGATTTTGCAACATGGCTTCAATCGGAATCGGCGGCTGCCTGATCTCGTACAGCCGCATGAGTTCTATGACAACCATTTCCAGTTTGGCTCGGTCAATCATCATTACCTTCTGAGGAGTCAGTACTCAGTTCCAGAAAAAGCAGCAGAGTATTGCCATATCGTCGCTCATCATATAGCGAAAAGTGCTGAAGGGCGAACGGCTCACGCTCATCAGGATCAATCTGCGCGATGATTGATCCATCGGGTGCTAACCACTGTGGTACATTATCGAGCAGGTTTAGCGTTTGCAGCCATAGTCCCTTGTACTGAGGCGGCGCGACGTAGATATAAGTGAACGGCTGCGGTGATGAAGCGGTCAGAAATCCCAGCGCGTCACCGCGCCGAACTATTGCTCGCTCGCTAAATCCGGTTATTTTCAGATTGTCCTGAATGGTGTTAATGGCGTTACGGTCAGTATCAATCAGCAATGCGGACTGTGCGCCACGACTCAATGCCTCAATTGCCACGCTGCCCGTTCCAGAGAACAGATCGAGAAAGGTTGCATCATAAATGTCCACCCCGATGATGCTGAACAGTGCTTCCTTGACACGATCCATAATCGGGCGCGTGCTGTCACCCGGCACAAGTTTGAGCCGCTTGCCTTTTGCAGAACCAGCGATCACACGCAGCGGCATGGAGAGCCTCTCATCCGACTTCAACCGCCTGCCGCACCGCCCGAATATTGGACAGGGGCGTTGTGACGAGCAGCGGATCGCTCGCGCAGAGCATGAGGCGCCTGTTGTTCATCGTCTGCATGACCTCGCGCACGGTGTCACGTATAGTGGTTGGTGAGCCTCGCTGTAAATGTGCATACGTTGACAGTCCGCCGCAGACTGCGCCGTTGACCAGTGTTTTGCCCATTGGCAGCTTTGGTTCGGTGTCTTGATCTTGCCAGTGAACCGCTTGAGCATTGATCTGCGATGCGTACTTAAACATCGGCAGCGAACCCCGTAACTGGATGATATTCAGCCACCATTTTGATGACGCCGCTTCAAACAGTTTTTGATCGTAGGGCAGCCCAAAAAGATGATACTCATCTTCCGACAGTATGCTGTAGCTGGCGTGTTCGATCACATAGTAGATGCCCGCGATAGACAGCCGCTTGAGAATGTCCAGATAGCGCAGCATATTTTCGGTGAGCGTATTCAGCCCGCTATGCAATCGATCCGACTCCAGCCGCAAATGCTGGATGAGTAGGTCAGTTCCCGCGAGCATTTCCGCCTGAATAAGCGGACTGTAGACGGTGGCGATCACTGGCGTTTGTTCGCCAATCTGATTCACAATGAGTTCGAGACACTCCAACTGCCGCCCCAGACTACCACGCATGGGTTCGAGCAGGCGGAGTGCCGTCCAATCGAGCGAACGCTGGATGACCGTTTTCTTGCAAATACGTCTGCCGTCGGCGGTATCTTCCCAATCATCAAGGACAGGATAATCGGCAACGGCATACGTGTTCGCTGGAGTGACTTTGACAAAGTCCCAATCATACGTTGCCTGAAAGTCCACCGTTGAGCGGGCTAAATCCAAAGCGCGTTGATCGTCACCTGGAAAATGCCGCCAGAGCGATACAGGTGGGCGATCTACAGGTTCGCCCAAAACTGTACGCTCAAGTCGTTCGCGCTTGTCCATACATTCGCTGAATTGTATAGTAACGAGGGATTCTGCTCATGGACGAGGCGACAATTCGTGCAGGCGTTGATTGGTCATGCGCTCCAGCATTTCAAAGTGATCATCACCGGGTAGTTCCGTAAGCTTTGCTTTTACAAGCGCCAGACTTTTTTGCCATGTTGTGGCGGCAGCTTCACGGTCTCCATTTGCCCGCTGCGCCAGCCCCAACCCATAGAGCGCATCAATCTGCTCAGAGTCCACATTGAGAATTGCTTCAAATTCACGGATCGCGGCTTCCTGCTGCCCACCACGATGACTTGTCCAGGCTTTGCCAAGCTGATCACGGAAATCCTGTGCTGCTGCCATCAAAATGCTCCTACTGACGATATTGCAACCATACTGTCGCCATCATTGTAATGCACGGACTAACGAATCACTAGATTTTGCGGCAGGACAATCCGTTCGCCTAGTGACGCTCCCTGCGCGTCAAAAAAGGCGAGTCGGTTTTCTTCGTTGCATTGCTGATTCAGGCAGGCAAAGACATCAACCGCAATGGCGTAGTTGCCTGTGGGAAGTGTTGAAGGCAGTTCAATTGAGTAAGGATCAACCACAAGGCGCTGTGTCGCCCAACGTTGGCTCGGCAGCCCGCCGATGTGACGCACCGGGCTGACCGTGATCTCTTCCTGAGTATCACCATTGATGAGGACAATCTGCGTCTGATAATTGGCAGGCAGAAAACGAAGCGCCCGCCAGTACATTGTGAAGTCAAATGTCCCACCGAGACTGGCTTCCGCTGGAATTGACGAGTACGAAACTGCTTCTAACCCTTCCGAGGTGCGATACGCCAAAGCGACACTGGAATGAGGTTCATTGGGCAAAAGCAGTGCTGAGACCGGTGAGGCAGGTAAGGCAAATGCGACGAATATCCCATAACACCCGAGGATGATCACAAGCAGCGCTCGTGTAACAGGGCGCGATAGTGGACGGCTTTCTTCGTCGTAATCTCCGTGTTGTAACGGACGGCGAAACGCAATGACCAGCATGGCGGCTAAAAATGTCCACGATAGCAGCCATGCAAGTGTTCTGGCTAACGTTGTGCCAAATTCCACCACAAGTTCGCCGGAGCGTTCGCCGACACTCACATCCATGAACCCCTCTGCACTCGGCTGCAAAGGTGCTGTTGCACCATTGAACGACGCAAACCAGCCGGGGAAATAGTTGGTGAGGACTCGCAGGGTTGTCGGTGCAGACATAAAGAGTTGAAATCGATCTGCATGGGTTGTATGGGCGAGAACGCCGATCTGAATCCGCGACGATGAAGCATCAGAGTCAATTTTGAGAATGTCGCCCGTTGAATAACCGTTGAGCAAGGCTTGATTTGGCGGGGTGCTGGCTGCCAGATTTGTCGGTACGGATTGTCCATCGGGAAGGCTGGCAACGCCAAAACCTAGCCGTTCAAAATTTACCTCTGCTTCGGCGGACGTATCAAAGGGTACGTCACTCCAGCGTACCCCGTAAAGAATAGGCATAGAAACAATGACAAGCACGGCGATAATTGTCACGGTGGTGAGGTTATGGCGGCGTGTCCGTTCGATCCACAATGCTATGCCTGATCCACCGATGGCGATACACAAAGCAATCGGGCAGAGCAGCCACACCTGCTGTTCGAAAAATGTCACGGCTGCGAAACATAATACGACTCCTGCGCCGAGAAAGTACGTTTGCAGCACTCGCCATTGCCGCAAGCGCACCATTAGAATAGCGCTGGCGATGCAGCACACAATCTGAGCGATACCGAGCGCGTAATAGGGTTGAGGATTCAGTTCATTCGCATGGGTAATCCCTGCAACTGTGAAAAAGGCTGTAACGGTAAGGGTACGTGGCAGCGCTTCAACCGGTATAACCCAGTGGATTTCTGATGCTTCGATCAGAGCAGGCAGCCAGAAAAAGCTCGCCATACCAACCCCTAACAGGATCACAATCGCTAACCAATTCCATCCTGTTTTGGGCGCAGAGGTGTTTTTTCGGCTTGCCCACGCCAGGATGGCAAGGAGATACCCAATAACTGCCGCTTCCGGCTTGGTAAGCATCAGGCTGGCAGAAAGAAACGACGCCACAACGATGTTGGTACGTCCCGGTTGGGTATGCAGCCGATGTACACTCCACAACCAGCCGGGTAGCAATGCCGCCATAAGAATCAGAGGTAAATCGCCCGTGAGATAAGGAACAACCAGACCGATAAACGGGCTGTAGAGATAGAGAATTCCGGCGATAAGCCCGGCAATTGTGCCGCCGCGAAGCCAAACAAGGCTGTAAATGGCTGCACCAGCGCAGAGAAGCGCGATACTCATGACGATCTTGGCGGCGGTGACGGCATTTCCAGTGACAAATAGCTCAACCACGCCCGAAGCGTACACGGGCAGCGGCGGGGTAAAATGGGGAATCGGAGCGCCATAGCCGAGCAAGGCATTTGCTGACCAGCGCGGGTAAAGACGACCTTCACTCAATGCCTGCGCGGTATTCTCAATCTGGAAGATATACCGTTCCAGATCGTTGGTGCGCGAAATGCCGGGTTGCAGCAGGAATGACAGCGCTGGAAGCAGGCTCAGCAGCAGCATGAGCAGCAAGCCGCGATCATAGCCGCGTTTTGCTCGGCGCATCCAGAGGGGCGTAGCAGGGTTGGTAATGAGGCTTAATGCTGACGATTCAGTCATGGCGGTGATTGTAACCAGTGAGCGCAGTTTTCGCTTGAATTGCTCCTGTGTGAATGCTATGCTTGCGGAATGAAGGTAACTGATTTTGACCATTGTAATTCGCCCCGCCGAGTCCGCTGATTTACCGCTTCTCGCTGACTTGTGGCAAGAGCATATGACTCTGTTCGCGCAGGATTCCCGTTTTGCGCTTGCCGAAAATGGGCGGGACCGCTGGCGAGCGGGGTGGGGTGAACGTATGAATCAGAGCGATCATGCCCTGTTCTGCGCTCTGGTTGATGATCAGTTGGTGGGCTACGGGGCAGGGCAGATTCAGCCTGCACCGTTGGGGTTGCAGTTTGATTATGTTGGTGTCGTGCTGGAAATGGCGATAGATGCTCACGGCTATTATGGCGGTGCTGGGCGCGATCTGGTTGAGGCACTGCGCCGCTGGTTCCGTGAGCATGAAGTGAATCAAATAGTCGTTGCTGTGCCGCGCAACGCAGTTGTGGATCAGGCGTTTTGGCGCGGGTTAGGGGCAGCAGAATGGATACAGTGGTTGTGGATAACGTGACAATTCGGACGGCGCAGCCCCGTGATATTCAGGCGGTCGCTCAGCTCTGGGAGGCACTTGTTGAGTATCATCGTGAACTCGATAGTGAACTGCCAGCAGCGACCCCAACAGGGGCGCTACGTTATGCGCGGCGGTTGGAGGACCAACTTCAGAATCCGCTGGCGAAGGTGTTGATCGCCGAAATTGAAGGGCGCGTCGTCGGGTATGTGTTCGGTATGGTGGTAGACTTGATGCCGGACATGTTCAGGCAGGAAGCATGCGGATTTCTTGCGGATATTTACGTGGATGAACGCTATCGCCGTCATGGTGTAGGGCGGGGATTAGTACAGTCATTAGCGTCGTGGTTTCGTCAGCAAAATTTGACGTACTATGAGTGGCATGCGGCGGCGCAAAATCCAGAAGCGTTGGCATTCTGGCGGGCGTTGGGTGGGCGCGAGGTGATGCTGCGGATGCGGGTAGATATAAGCAGCACGGATGCATAAAGGATTGTAAAACCCGATGACAGAACTTATTTATCACACGGACAGCTATGTTCAGTCATTTGATGCCGTTGTCACTCAGGTTGCTCCAGAGCAGCGGGCGGTGCTGCTGGATCGCACGGCATTTTATCCAGGCGGTGGTGGGCAGCCGAACGACGACGGCAGCCTTCAGACGGACTATGGTAATTATCGAGTGACAAAAACGGAACGCGGCAACCTGCACATCCTTGAGTCCGATGATTTACCCGCTGTGGGCACCCCTGTGCGCGGCGTTCTCGACTGGGAACGGCGCTATAAACTCATGCGGACGCATACCGCTATGCATATTTTGTGCGGAGTCGTCTGGCGTGACTACGGGGCGAGCGTGACTGGTGGTAACATGGAGCCGTTAAGCGGGCGTATGGATTTTGAGTTTGAACGGCTGCAAAAAGAACTTGTCAGCGAGATTGAAGCGAAAATCAACGACGAAGTAAGTGTGGCGCGGGATGTGCGTGTCCGTATCCTGCCTCGTGATGAAGCCTTTCAGATTCCTGATCTCATTCGCACCAAAATAAACCTGCTGCCCGAAGGCATTCCCGAAGTTCGCACGGTTGAAATTGTCGGGCTGGATTTGCAGGCGGATGGCGGCACGCATGTCGCCAATACCCGCGAGGTGGGGCAAATACGAATCGCGGATTATAAAAGCAAAGGCGGTATCAACAAACGCCTGTATATTGAAATCGACTCATGATCACTCGCTTTCGCCTCTTTCTTGGACCCGCACGACTTCGGGCGCTGTTCATCCTGATCGCTACTACTGGGCTTGCCAGCCTGATTCTCAATGCTGTTCCTAAAGAGACACCTTGGGTGATCCCCGTACAAACAGCGCTGTTCCTGATCGCGCTAGTGGGATCGGCGATCATCATTCTTGGACGTATGGATGCGAACGAGCGCGGACGTTGGCTCGCAATCCTGCTGCCCGCATTTGGCGCTGTTGTTCTTGCGCTCACCGTATTGCCACAATTTGCGCTGGCGCTGTTCGGCGCGGCTGCGGGCTGGATTGTGGCAGGGCTTTTTCTCTTTCGGACGAGGACCCCATCGGGCTATCGTCAGGCGATTCGGCATCTCCGCAAGGGGCATCTTGACGAGGCGATTTCATCAATGGATCAGGTCATCAAGGATGATCCTGATGATGCCAACCATTATCGCTTTCGCGCTGAACTCCTGCGCTTGAACGGCAAGCTGGATCGCGCCCGCCGCGATTACACCAAAATGACTGACCTTGAACCCAATGATGCTGTTGGCTATAACGGGCTGGCAGAAGTGGACTTGCAAGCAGGCAACTATCGTCGTGCTTTGGAAGCGGCACAGAAGGCGGTAGAGATTGCCCCTGATGAATGGGTTGCGCTATATAACATTGGCATGATCGAAGATCGGCTTGGCGATTCGGCAAGTGTCATCACTCACCTGACAAGAACACTCGCGTTGAAAGTGCCGGATGCCCGTCACCGTTTGCTCATCCATTTCTACCTGCTTCGTGCTTATGCGCGACTTGGCGAGACGGAGAAGGCTGAAAGGGAACTTGAAGCGCTGCGCGGGGAAAATGCGGGATTGGAAGAGTGGAAGGCTATTCTTGACGACCCGCAGGCAGAGGTGCTGCGCTCGGTACTTGGCGATGATGTACAGACGATACAGGATTTGCTTGACGAAAAGGTAACTCTCGACGGGGTAGGGCAGCCGTGAAACGCCGCTGGTTTTTAATCGCCGTTTACCTGTCCATCGTTATCGCGTTCATTGGCTTGTTCTTCTTCGTCGGCGGCATCTTTGCCGAATTTTTCACCCTGCGTGAAGAACCCGCGGTCGGCGGTCTGTCAAGCGCGGTGGTCGTAGCCCTGTCAGGTTTGTGTCTTGCTGCGTTGATGTTCCTGTTCTGGTTTACCCTCGTGGGCTATATGCTGGCGCGGCAGACGCGGGCGCTGGGATCGGGCTACGGCGATGCTTATCGCTTGATTGAGCAGTTCAAGTTTCGGGATGCGATCCCACTTTTGGAACGCTCTATCCATGAAGGTAAGGAAACGGCAGAGGTGTTGATGCTGCTCACAAGTGCCTATGCCTATACGGGGCAGCTTGCCAAAGCGCAGGCGACGGCAGATCGCGCCGTGCAGCTTTATCCGAATGACCCTGATTCTTATGTTACACTGGCGAATGGCTACCGCTTGCAAGCAGCGTATGATGAAGCTGCCCGCGCTTTACAGCAGGCGGTCATCCTGACGCCTGATCAGCCGGTGGTGTGGGCAGAACTCGGCTTCGTTCAGCGCTATTCGGGCGATGATGCCGCTGCATTTGAATCTTTCCAGCAGGCGGCGACCCACGCCATGCCTGCGTCCTACATGGTGCGCGTGTATTATCATTTGGCGCAAACGTATGAGAAGCGCGGGGATGTCAAGGAAGCAGTACGGGCAACAGCGAAGATGATGAGCGCCCGTGATGGATTAGCACCGTGGAAAATGGGGTTGAAGGCGCTGGAAGGCACAGCGTATGGTCAGGCGCTTCGCTATGAAATTGCCTCGATTGAACAGGCAATCGCTGACGCCGATGCAGGCAACCTGGGCTAAACCTCCCACATGTTTCACATGATCCGCCGCGTTCTGCGCGATTTTCTCCAGTGGGAACGCCCAATTCGTTTCACATTGATACTGGCACTCGTGCTTTTAGGGCTGGATATTCTCGTGCTGGCAATCGCTCCAGAAACCGTGCGCCCGCCTGCGTTGATCGGCGGATTTGGGCTGCTTGTGGTCATACAACTGACGGTCATGTATGCCTACCGCGACATGGCGACCTCGATGAATCTGGCACAACGCCGTTACATGTCTGAAGACTATACAGGCGTTGTTGAACTCATCGAACCGCTGGCTCAAACTGGCAAAGCCGATATGCGAATGCTCACGCTGTTAGGCAACGCTTACCGCCAGCTTGGACGGCTCGACGAGAGCAAGGCGGTTTTGTATGAGGCTCTGAACAAATCACCAGATCAACATTATCCGTTATATGGAATCGGGCGTACACTGCTGTCAGAGGGTGATTATGCGGCGGCGGCGGAGATGCTGGATCGCGCTCTGGCTTCGGGAGCGCCGCCCGCCGTTCAGCTTGATCGAGCGGAGGCGTATTTCCGGGCGGGGGACAAAGTTACTGCATGCGACGCGCTGGAAGAACTTGATCTCCGCCTGCTGGAAGGAGAAGCACCGCGCGAACTCATGGCGACGTATCTGCGCGAACAGCTTGGGCAGATAGACACACTCAATCCGACATTGGTTCAAGCTGGTTTACCCTACTGGGAAGCTGCTGCGCTACGATTTGAAGCCACGCCTTATGGACGCGATCTCGCCAAAGATGTTCAGCAGATGCGGGGAGTCGAGGGACAATGAATAAAAAAGGCGGTTTTTCGGTTATCCGTATCGGTTTAATCGCGGGCGGTATTGGGATCGCGCTCGTGGTGTTGGGCGTGATTGCCTTTCTCGGAGATCAATCGGCTCGCCGCGTACCCTATAGCGTTACCCCTTATCAGGGGGCGGAGGAATGGGGGATGGCAGACGTAACCGCTTCATCCCGCAGCGTTCTGTTTCGTGTGCGTGATGCTTCGCCTGAACAGGTCGCCCAGTATTACCAGCAGCGCATGAATGAGCATTACGGCGATGATCAGGAGGCTTGCGTTCGTGTTCCTCCGTCCGGCGAATATCCGGTACAGGCGAATGACCCGTATGCAATTCCATATGAATTCAAGTGCCTGTTCGATAATTCCGGTTTTCAGACAACACAGTATACACAGGTACGCATATATCCCGGCTTTTATCATCCCGACGCGGACATCAACTCCGAAGGGATGACCGTCATTGAGTATCAACAGCGCTGGACTCCATGAGTGAAACGGAGACAACGCCGGAAACGCCATTATCGCCGCCTCAGCAGGGCGCTTTTCGCCTCTCGATACCAATGCTGGTCGTGCTGATTATTGTAGCAGTCCTGGCGTTATATATCGGAACGCAGGTCATCAGCGTGCTATACAACATCACCGTTCCGCCCATGCCGCCGCTGCCAGCAGGCGCACGCCTGCAAAGCAGCACAAGCACCGCCTACGGGGTAGATGACTGGACGTATTCAGCCGCCAGCGATCCGTGTCAGGTTGCCGCGCTTTACACGGCGGAAGGTGCCGCGTGCCGTATTTCCCCCGGTATATGTGAAGGCGGAGTGACTGTTGGTGTTTCGGGAAATGCCGCGCTGGTTGCCCGTTGCTTTGGTCAGGTGGATTTCTCAATCTTCACAATGCAGTATGAAGCGTTGATCAACCGTGACGCGGCGGATGCAAACGCCACTCAGCTTCAACTCAACCGAGAGATTTTCTGGATTGGTGAGGGGCGGCAGGCGGAGGTTCGCTCTACCGAAATCCCGACTCTTACGCCATAATATTTTCCCACTCAGGACATCGCCGTACAGCGATCATATTCAAGGAGGTGATACCGTGGTGATGAGGACTTTTCTCACGCCGCGCGTGATTGCTTGCTCTATCCGAATAGACCACTTGCCGATCAGGTTTATCTAACCACAGCATCAGAAATGAACAGGGATGGAGCATTGAGCATGTTCAAACCAGTCAACCCGAAGGTTGATATTCAAAAGCTGGAGAAAGAGCAGCAGGATTTCTGGCGAGAGAAGCGCATTTTTCAGCGTTCTATGGAGGAACGCGAAGGGTCGCCCAAATATGTCACCTATGAAGGTCCGCCAACGGTAAACGGAACGCCTGGCGTTCATCATGTGCTGGCGCGTGCGTTTAAGGACATTTTCCCGCGTTATAAGACGATGCGCGGCTATTATGCGCTGCGAAAGGGCGGGTGGGATACACACGGATTGCCCGTTGAACTGGCAATTGAGAAAGAACTCGGTTTTACAAGCAAACGCCAGATCGAGGAATACGGCATTGCCGAGTTCAATGAGAAATGCCGCACCAGCGTTCTGCGAAATATCGGCGCATGGGAGCGTTTTACTGAACGAATGGCGTACTGGACGGATTTGGACAACGCCTATGTGACGTTCACCAACGACTATATTGAAAGCGTGTGGTGGATTCTCAAGCAGTTCTGGGAAAAGAATCTGCTCTACGAAGGCTTCAAAGTCGTGCCGTACTGCTCACGCTGTGGCACGGCGCTCAGCAGTCATGAAGTCGCGCTCGGCTACCGCGAAGTTCGTGATCCGAGCATATACGTGCGTTTTCCGCTGCGCGATAAGCCGGGCGTGTATTTCCTCGTCTGGACGACAACGCCGTGGACGCTGCCCGCCAATGTCGCCGTCGCAGTGGGCGCGGATGTGGACTATGTGCAGGTCGAAGGACCCGCGCAGGATGGCGAAGGCACCGAGCAGTTGATCCTCGCTGGAGCCCGCATGAGCCATGTACTTCGCAATCCCGAAGACTACCGCGTGGTCAAGCGCATGAAGGGCAAAGACTTGCTTGGTCAGCACTATTTACCGCTGTATACCTTCCTGCCTGTAGATCAGGATTATGCCTACGTGGTTGCGGGCGATTTCGTCAGCACCAATGATGGTACAGGAATTGTTCATATCGCGCCCGCATTTGGCGTGGACGATATGGCGGTAGGTAAAGAACATAGCTTCCCCGTGTTGCAGACCGTCGCTGCGGATGGCACGTTCGTTGACGCCGTTACCGAGTTTCGCGGGAAGTGGGTCAAGGATGCCGACCCGGAGATCACCCGCGATCTCAAACTGCGAGGGCTGATTTATAAATCGGAAAGCCATGAACATACCTATCCCTTCTGTTGGCGCTGCGGTACGCCGCTGCTGTACTTTGCGCGTACTACCTGGTTCATCCGTTCGACGGATTATCGGGATCGGATGATCGCTGCCAATCAGGAAATTAACTGGATTCCGTCTCATGTGCGCGAAGGACGGTTCGGCAACTGGCTCAATGAACTGAAGGATTGGGCGCTGGGGCGTGAACGCTACTGGGGAACGACGCTACCAATTTGGGTGGATGATCGCACAGGTGAGATGCTGTGCGTGGGTAGTGTTGCTGAACTCAGCCAGCTTGCCGGGCGCGACCTGACAGGCTTGGATTTACACCGTCCGTATGTGGACGAGATAACGTTCCCGAACCCCAATGGCAGCGGCGGGATTATGCGCCGTGTGCCGGAAGTGATTGATGTCTGGTTTGACAGCGGCACCATGCCCTTATCGCAGTGGGGCTATCCCGCGCACAATCACGAGATGTTTGAGCAGCAGTTCCCTGCGGATTATATCTGCGAGGCGGTGGATCAGACACGCGGCTGGTTCTATACGCTGCACGCCATCAGCACCATGCTGTTTGAAGAGCCATCATTCAAAAATGTCATTTGTCTTGGGCTGATTCTCGACGAAAAAGGTGAGAAGATGTCCAAGAGCAAGGGCAACATGGTTGACCCGTGGGACGTGATGAACGTACATGGGGCGGATGCTTTCCGCTGGTATCTATTTACATCGGGTCCACCCGGTGAACCGCGCCGCTTCTCAAAAGACCTGGTGGGGAAGGTCGTCAGTAATTTCTGGCTCACACTGTGGAATACTTACAGTTTCTTCGTCACCTATGCTAGCCTCGACGGTTGGACGCCGGTCAGCCCACAGCCCCCGGTTGCTGAACGTGACTCGCTCGATCAATGGGTGCTGGCGGAATTACACCAGCTTGTGCAGGATGTCACTGAGTCGTTCGATACATACGATGTACCCGGCGCGACGCGCCCGATTCAGGCGTTTGTTGAAAACCTGAGCAACTGGTATGTCCGCCTGAGTCGCCGCCGCTTCTGGAAAAGCGAGAGCGATGCTGACAAGCAAGCCGCCTACGCCACGCTGTATGAATGTCTCGTTACCGTGTCAAAACTGCTTGCGCCGACCATGCCGTTCGTTGCCGACGCGATCTATCGTAATCTGGTGACAACGACTGATTCGAATGCGCCAGAAAGCGTTCACCTGACATTTTTCCCGGAGGCTAATTCTGCGCTTATCCATCACGACCTGATTGATGAGATGCGATTGGCGCAGCGGCTGGCGAGTCTGGGACGTGCCGCTCGTGAAAATGTCAACATTGGTGTGCGGCAGCCATTGGCGAACGCGTTGTTCGCTGTGCGGGATGCGAAAGAGGCGACTTCTGTCGGGCGTTTGAGCGACCTGATCGCCAGCGAACTGAACGTCAAGAGCCTTGAAGTGATCAGCGACGCGGGCGAATTCGTCGAATACAAACTCAACCCGCTGCCAAGCCTGCTCGGTAAGAAGTTCGGCAAGGATTTCCCGCATGTGCAGAAGGTGCTGCGCGAGGGTGATCAGGCTGAGGTGCGTCGTTACGCCGAAGCGCTTCTGCGGGGCGAAAATATCATCGTCACGCTGGACGGACTGGACTTTGAAGCCACGCCGCAGGAAGTTGAGGTCAAACGCAGCGCGAAGGAAGGGTATGCGGTGGCTGAGGACGGTGGTTATCTGGCAGCGCTGGATACCCGACTGGATGAAGCGCTCGTTATGGAAGGCTTGGCGCGTGAAGTAGTACGTCGTGTGCAAACGCTGCGTCGTGATGCCGACTTCAATATCAGCGACAATATCACCATTACCTATGCCGCTAGTGACAAACTGGCGAAGGCGATTGAACACTTCGCCGAGTATATTCGGGCGGAAACGCTGGCGTTAAAACTGGAGAAAACAAATCAGGTTGAACTGACCAACGGGTTTCATCGGGCAAGCTACGCCCCCGATCCGGATGGCGATCCGAAGAAGGATACTTCAATTGACGGTGAAAGCCTGACGATAGCTGTGAAACGCGCTTGATTGTCACTTTTGACTAATTGTAAAAGCGAGACTGGATTAGAAATCAATTCAGTCTCGCTTTTCATTTAGGCTGTTTGTGAAGAATAACTAATAACTGACCCTCAACATTCAGAAAATCGTTATAATCGAATGATGCTTCCCGTGCGTAAAATGGAGGTGTTTGATTCCGGCGGTCAGGGGTTTTCGTCAAAATGACTGAAACGAATAACGTTTCCATCCAGGCTCTGCTTCAGTTTGCCTTGCCACTTGGCACAAATCTCGTTACCGGGACGCCGGAAATGACGGTGACTTATGCCGTAACGGTTCGCGCCCAACCTCCCGCTTTTCCGGACATTTATGGCGGCGAACTGGCGCTGGTGTCTATGGATGTCCTTCGGAGTTATGACAGCCGCATTACGCTGGCGGAGGTGATTCGCAGCCTTGCTCAGGTGGGCGTGAGCGCTATTGCCGTACAGGAAGATGCCTCAAACGCGGCAGCAGCAGCGGCGAGTGCGGTGAATATCGCCCTGATGGTGCTGCCCGATGACAGCAGTCTCCCGCGCATTGAACGAGCGGTGAATACACTGATAATCAACCAGAAGGCACAAATGCAGCAGCGGGCGATGGAAATTCAGCGCCAGTTGACGCGGCTTGCCGCTGAAAACCGGGATTTCAATAGTCTGTTACAAATTCTGGCGCGGGCGACAGCAAAACCTGTCGTCGTGCATGATGATGCTGGTGTGTTGATGGCACAGGTGTATCCCAACGTCGCACGCAGACCGGGAACGGGCGGACGAACGCTGCTGCAAAGCCTGCCTTATGGCGCATTTCAGAACTGGCTCAACCGCGAGGCACCATCATCGGATGGGGCAATCGTTTCCAGTCCGCTTGGCTTCACAACGGTGTTGAAAGTCGAAAAGCGTGTCGCGGGCTATCTATCACTGGTGGATAACTACGATACGCTTGATGAATTTGATCGTCTGGTGCTGACCTACGGGGCAGATGTCTGCGCGATTGAACTGGCAAAGAGCCGTGCGATTGCATTTGCCGTAGAACAGGCTCGCGGCGATTGGGTCCAGATGTGGCTCAGTGGGACGCCTGCCGACGATGATATGCTGACGATGCGGGCGCAGCAGGCAGGTTTTGACCCTGAGACGATGTACATGGTCTGCGTCTATCGGGCGATTACGGATTCCGGTACGAGCCTGCCATTGGAGGGGTTGATCCCGTTGGTACGTGATGATCTCACGCGGCGGCAGATCAATGGCGCGGCAGGGCAGTACGTAGATGTAATTGTCGCGCTTTATCCACTGGAGAATGCAACGCAGGTTACGCGGGTGCGGCGTATGGTTGAGGAAGTTCGTATTCAACTGGCAACCCGAACGCCAAGTGGTCTGGTTGCTGCGGGCGTTAGCCGCCCGGCACCGGGGCTGGCGGCGCTGCGTGATGCTTACCGCGAAGCGAAAGATTCGGTCAGTATTGCCAATCAGCTTGGAGATCGTGAACAGACGACTTACTATGGCGATCTCAAACTGTTTCAACTGCTTCTCGCGCTGAAAGAACGCAATCTTGATCACATGCGGCGATTTAATCAGGAAACGCTGGGTTCGCTGGTGGAACACGATGATCGCAAAAATGGCGACCTGATCCGAACATTAAATGGCTTTTTTGAAGCGAATGGCAATCTGGCAAAAGCCGCAACGGATCTCGATGTTCATCGAAATACGCTGGTTTATCGTCTGGATCGGATTGCTGAATTGACGGGATTAGACCTTAATGATGCCGATAATCGTCTCATTTTGCATCTTGCGCTCAAAGTTCAGCGGGTTTTAGCGACGATTCCGGGAGGTTAGTGAGGCGAGTTTGTTCTATTAAGACGCCTAATTTGCGAACTCACGGGGAAATTTTAACCATTTCCCAACCATTCTCTCTCAAATTCACTAGCACAAGATTAAAAAACTATGGTATAGTCGTTTTGGCAACTATGGCTTTTTGTATAAGGCAACACAAAAAGGAGTATTAAAATGGCTGTCGAATTTTATGATGTGAAGACGCGCAAGAAGGTGAAAATTGATGACAAGAATGTCATGAAGACCACCTTTAAGACCAAGAATGGTCAGGAGCGCTATGGTCTTCGTGGCAAAACGGACGATGGTCGTATGTTGACCAAGTTCGTCAGCAAAGGCGACTGGGACGGGTTCAAGTATCCAGTTGAAAAGAAGTAAACAGTTAGGCACTAAATGCCCGTAGCTGCACATAGCACGGGCTTTTTTGTGGAAACCATTCCTTTAGTTGGTCACAACCTAAGTCCTAAATTGAGGACAACGTAAAAGGAGAATTAAAATGGCTGTCGAATTTTATGATGTGAAGACGCGCAAGAAGGTCAGCATTGACGATAAGAACGTCATGAAGACGACCTTCAAGACCAAGAACGGTCAGGAGCGATACGGGGTACGCGGCAAGACGAGTGATGGTCGCATGTTGACCAAGTTCGTCAGCAAAGCCGACTGGGACAAAATGAGCTATCCTGCTGAAAAGAAATAACGCATCGCACAAGAAAAAAGAGCCCATATTTTGCGAATTGGGCTCTTTTTTTGGCTGTTGGTCAGTTTACACGCACTGGCGGGCTGATTCTGACAAAGTATTCCTGCGGGCGGGCGAGTAGCGGATGGAGATGGGCGACATCATCCCCTTGATGATACTGTTCAAGCGTATGAATATAGAAGCCGAGCAGGTCACGCACATCGTCGATCCCTTTATCGTCCAGTTTCATAATTTCAACAGTCGCACCCTTGGCGATACGGCGGCGGATCGCATCTACCGTCAGACCCATTTCCGCCTGAATCCGCTGATAGATGAAGCCCCCGGACATGCCCGCACACAGCCATGGGCCCGGATCGCCGAGTACCAGAACCCGCCCTGAAGTCATATATTCG
>Ga0224723_1000527_pt1 | contig 26046 bp, 21 predicted proteins | sample Balambano_FR2_Me_FD_161647 | JGI IMG/M metagenome (GOLD analysis project Ga0224723, IMG submission 161647) | Freshwater sediment microbial communities from Lake Towuti, South Sulawesi, Indonesia - Balambano_FR2_MetaG | ecosystem: Environmental > Aquatic > Freshwater > Lake > Sediment | place... | reverse complement strand
CCGCTGCCGATCGCGCTCTCGATTCATCCCTGGCAAGATTTATTCACGCTGCTGCCGCAAGCCGATTTGCTCGTCAACGCGACACCGATCGGCATGCACCCGCAGGAGCAAGCGTCTCCTCTAACCGCAGCCGAAATCGAGCATCTGTCGCCAGTGACGCTGGTTTATGACTTGATCTACACGCCCAGCCCGACACTGCTTTTGCGACAAGCACAAGCGCAAGGAGCCGTCGCGATCGACGGTTTAGAAATGCTGGTGCAGCAGGGAGCCGCTGCCCTCCAGCTTTGGCTACAGCAACCTGCACCCCTGGAGATCATGCGACAGGCACTCAAGCGCAAGCTGGCGATCGGCACGTAAATTCCTTTAGCGTTCAGCCCTCATCCTGCTTCTTTTAGCCCTTGCCAGCGCCAGTTGTAGCGGTTCCACTCATACATGCCCTGAATTTCGTATTCAGTGCCGTTGTCAAAGCGAATGGTGCAGTTGGTGGGGCACTGATAGCTGGCAGGCAGCGTTAACGTGCCGTCGCAGGTTTTGCTCATGCCAACGACTGTGCAGGAGATCCATTCGCGGCTGCAAGGTCCGTCGTCTTGCACCCACTCCCACAGACTGTTGGACACTTCGATTCGATCGCCCACCTTTAGCAGCACTGCGTCTTCGGCATACTGCGTCAGATGCATTGGCTGAACGCGCTCTAGCCACTGCGGTCCATACAGGTCACGAACAAACTGCATCGCACCGGATTCCTGTCCCTGAAGCCAATCGTCGAGCAGTTGAATTTTCCAGTCTTGCCCCAGGCTTTCTTGCTCTTGCACAAATTGCAGCAGAATTTGTCGTTGCTCAACGGAGAGATCATCAAGCGGATTGGATGAGTTAACACCGTTGGTGCTGCTGGAAGATTCAACCGACGCAAGCACGACAGCTAAGATGGTCTGCTGCTGTTGGGCATCGAGCGGACGACCTGTTGCTGCACATTGACGAAAGGCGGCTTGCAGGGCTGCCTCAATCTCAACTTGACTCATGAAACCAGAGGGGAATCACAGCCCACGTTTGGTTAACGTAGACTTAATGTTTCTATTATGGCAAACATCGGCAAATCAACTCTGTAACTTCCGGAGAACATTCGCGATAAGCTGGGGAGTGTGCTGCACCTCTACATTCCTTTGCACTTATGGCTAAGCTGATCAAATTTCGTGTGCTGGTGGCGGCGATCGTCGCCTGCGGTCTTTGGGTTTTGAGTCTGGTTGCAGCTCCGACTGCGCTGGCGCTAACTCAGATTAAGCTGACAGAGCTGGCATATGAGAACTGTCCTGCTGAAATTGCGGCAGGCACTGTCACCTCAGGAGGTGCCAGCATGGCGGCGAACTGCTACATCGTCACCGGCAAGGCGCAGAATGATTCGGGTAAGCCAGTGCTAAACGCTGATATTTTTGGGCGAATCTATGACGCAAACGGCAACTCGGTGATGCAAAACCGCACCCGCCTCGGTTCGATCGACGAGGTGCCACCGGGAACCAGCGATTTTGCGCTACGAATTACCGTTCCTGCCAATCAGCCCGCACCACTCAAGCTTGAGCAGTTTAAGGCGGCTGGGTTTGTGGGCAAAGTGCGTCGTTAGGTTCAACGATCGCCGATTTGCAGCCGCACCAGACGCTGAGGCAAAACTGAACTGCCGCTGATTCAAGCTATTGACTTAGTAAGGTAGAGCAGAGCTAACGAACACCTGAGACAGCGTCTGGGTCACAAATTGCAATAAGAAAATCGCCAGAATTGGGGAGAAGTCGATGCCGCCCAGTGGAGGAATGATGGCGCGAAAGACGTTGAGATAAGGGTCGGTGAGCTGACTCAAGACTGAAAATGGGGCACTTCCCCAGTTGATTGTCGGAAACCAACTCAGCAAGATGCGGATGATCAGCAGGGCAAAATAGAACTGGAGAAAGTAAACCAACGATTGGGCAAGCAGGGCAACAGTCTCGTTCATGGATGAGTCAGCTTTCTTCTAAAGGTTTGGCGTCGATCTGGGTTCAAAACTAGTCTAACGAATATCAGTAGACTCACAAATGGTCAACTGGAACAGCAGCTTATGCACTGCTGGGGCTGATGGCAGATCTAGTTATCCCGAACGACCGCCCGCTCTTCGGCGCTGCGGGTGCCGCCGTTAACCCCACCTAACTGCTGCCGCACATCGTCGATCGCCTCATTGAGCTGAGCAATCTTGTCTTCTAATCCCCGTCGCGCCATTTCAATGCTTTGTTCAGTGGGCGGAGCTTTGAGCTGACGTTTCCTGCCTTTGCTGGCTTTTTCGTCTAGCTTGGCAAAGGCTGCTTCGGAACTGGCATCAGCATTGTTCAGACGGGAACTCACCAGCACACCGACAACGCCGCCAACGATGCCACCAACGAGTGTGCCCAAGAGAAAGCCAGGAACAAAATTATCTTGTTGACTCATGGTTGTTCAATTCAATATCAGGGTGATCTTGCTGACAACCTCCTTGTGCACAGCTTACTCGCTGATTATGAGGTTGCCCACCGTCTATCGATGCAGATTTCAGGTGCCAAAGGTGCGGTCGCCTGCATCACCCAGACCCGGCACAATGAAACCTCTGCTGTTTAAGCCTTCGTCGATCGCCGCTGCGTAAACTGTTAGCGCGGGATAGCTCGCACTGAGTTTCTGTAGGGCAGGCGGAGCGGTAACTACAGAGATAATTCGCACCAGCCCAGGATCAACGCCGCGTCGCGTCAGCTCTGCCATGACTGCGACACTTGTTCCGCCGGTTGCCAGCATTGGCTCAGTCACCAAAACGCGAGTCTGGGGGTCAAACTTTTCTGGCAGTCGGTTTAGATAGCACTTCGGCTCCAGCGTTTCTTCGTCGCGCACCAAGCCGATGTGATAAATCGAAGCCAAGGGCAGCAGCGTCTGTGCGCCTTCGAGCAACGACAGCCCAGCTCGCAAAATGGGAACAACTGCTACTGGCACTTCGGGATTGACAAACGTGGCAGCACAAGAAGCCAGCGGTGTTTGCACCGTTGTTTCGAGCGTTGGCAGCCAGTCGCGGGTTGCTTCATACGTCAGCCAGCGTCCCAATTCGGTCATTGCGCTGCGAAACAGCACAGAGGGTGTCGCTTCATCGCGAGCGACTGCCAGCCAGTGTTTGATCAGCGGATGCGGTGGAACATAGACACGCAGTTGGAGAACCATTGAGGAATGAAACCGTTGGTTAAAATCTGCCCTATCATACTCTTTTCCTGAGCGCATGAGCATTTACTCCAGTAACCGTTGGCTAACTCTCACAAGTGACACCTCATGCACATTCGTCCTGCCCTGCCGATCGATGATTTGACGATCGCGCAAATTCACACCCTGGCATTTGGGCGCTCCCAGGAAGCGCAGCTCGTCGCGCGCATTCGTGCCAGCAACCGCTATCTGCCGCAGCTTTCGCTGGTAGCAGATCTAGGGGAGGCGATCGTCGGTCACATTCTGTTGAGCTGGGTTGATCTCGTTGGGGAAACGACTCTGCCAGTTTTGGCTTTAGCACCACTCGCCGTGAAGCCAGAATTTCAACGTCAAGGCATGGGTAGCGCTTTGGTGCGATCGGGGTTGACCGCTGCCGCAGCCACAACAAGTCCTTTGGTAGTCGTGCTGGGGAATCCGCAATTTTACACGCAGTTTGGGTTTGAGCCGTCGATTAACGAGGGCATTCACTCGCCTTTTGCGGTGCCTGCGGATGCCTTTATGGTGAAGCTGCTTCAGCCCAACGCCAAGCAATTTGCGGGCACGATCGTCTATCCTTCAGCATTTCAGGGCGTGTGACATTGCCAAAGCTGCCCCAATTGTTGAGAATATCTTTTTCTGCTATTGACATTTATTTTCAACAGACTTACGATGATTTGCAGTGTTCTCCTCTCAAAGGATCGGCAGGTGGGATTGGTTGCGTACTGATCCCCCTTTTTTTATCTGATGCGCTGTGGCTAGAAGTTACTGCTCAGAATCCCGAAACTGCTGCTGCACGCCTGCTCATTCCCCTCCTTCAGATACACTGGTGGTTGAAGAATTTTTCGCTGCACCTGCATGTCTACTGCTGCCCCGTCGCCAGTTCGCACCCAGAACCCACCGTTACCCAGTGGTTCACAGTTTGATGTAATTGTGATTGGCTCAGGAATTGGCGGCTTAGTCACCGCAACGCAGCTAGCAGCCAGGGGTGCAAAGGTTTTAGTGCTAGAGCGCTATCTGATTCCGGGTGGCAGCGCTGGCTATTTTGAGCGCGCTGGCTATCGGTTTGATGTCGGGGCTTCAATGATTTTTGGGTTTGGCGAGAATGGAACGACCAATCTCCTGACGCGGGCGCTCAAAGCCGTTGATGTCAGTCTGGAAACGATTCCAGATCCGGTGCAAATTCACTATCACTTGCCCGACAGACTCGACCTGAAAGTGCATCGAGACTATGAGAAATTTTTGCAAGAGCTGACAGCTCATTTCCCCCATGAGCAGCAGGGCATCCGCCAATTTTATGATGAGTGCTGGCGGGTGTTTAACTGCCTGAATTCGATGGAGCTGCTGTCGCTAGAGGAACCCCGCTACCTGATGCGCGTGTTTTTTCAGCAGCCGTCGTCTTGCCTGGGACTGGTCAAGTATCTGCCGCAGAACGTGGGAGCGTTTGCCCGCCGCTACATCAAAGACCCAAAGCTGCTGAAGTTTATCGATATGGACTGCTACATCTGGTCGGTGGTGCCTGCCGATCGCACGCCAATGATCAACGCAGGCATGGTGTTTAGCGATCGACACTATGGCGGCATCAACTATCCCAAAGGCGGGGTGGGTCAAATCGCTCAGAAGCTGGTGGAAGGGTTAGAAAAAGCGGGAAGCCAGATTCAGTACAAATCCCGCGCGACAGAAATTATTTGCGATCGGGGTCGCGCCGTTGGGGTGCGGTTGGCGACCGGTCAGGAGTATCTTGCCCGCCGCATTGTGGCAAACGCAACGCGCTGGGATACCTTCGAGAAATTGCTGCCTCAGTCTGAGCTGCCAAAATCCGAGCAGAAATGGCAGCAGCGCTATCAAAAGTCGCCCAGCTTTTTCAGCCTGCACCTGGGTGTAAAAGCAGATGTGCTGCCGCCAGGAACAGACTGTCATCACATCTTGCTAGAAGACTGGAGCCGCATGGAAGCGCCTGAGGGTACAGTCTTTCTGTCGATTCCCACGCTGCTTGATCCCACGCTAGCACCGCCCGACCACCACATTCTGCACGCCTTTACGCCAAGCTGGCTGCGCGACTGGCAGCATTTGTCGCCCAGCGAGTATCAGCGCCAGAAGGAAGCAACAGCAGCGCGAATCGTCGATCGCCTCGAAGCCATTTTTCCTGGCTTGACCACCGCTCTTGACTACCAGGAAGCCGGAACTCCCCGCACACACCGACGCTTTTTGGGACGCACTGACGGCACGTATGGACCGATTCCGGCGCGCAGGCTGTTGGGAATGCTGGGAATGCCCTTTAACCGCACGGCAATTCCGGGACTGTATTGCGTCGGCGACAGCACGTTTCCTGGTCAGGGGTTAAATGCAGTGGCATTTTCTGGGTTTGCCTGTGCCCATCGCCTCGCGGTTGATTTGGGGCTGTGAGGGATAGCCTGTCATAACGATAAAGAAGCCTCCCGACAACCGGAAGGCTTCCTGGTTCTGTATAACGGTTAATCGATAAAAGCCACTTTAAGTCGGATAAGTTCCTGTGGCACGTAGCCTTAATTCACAAGCATGAATACAGCTTATCGAGTCGATCGTGGCGCGCCTTCTCCCAGTCGGGTGAATTTCGGTGGGCAGGCTCATCACAAGGATTTATTTCTGCGTGTGGAAGCAGAGATGAAGGCTGGAAAGAAATCTTATTCAGCCTTCAGCCTGCCTCAAGCAGAAAGTTGAGAATCGCCGCGTTGATTGTGTCTGGGTTGCCGCCCGCAGCCACATGCCCGCAGTCGGGCATGATTTGAAACCGGGAGTTGGGCAACTGGACGTGTAGTTTTTCGCCATCTGCTGCCGGAAACCAGCGATCGTGTTCCGCCGAGAGAATCAGCGTCGGACAGGCAACCTGGGGCAGCTTTTCCTGAATGGTCGAGATCCAGTTGGGCTGGTGCTGCTGCGACCGCTCAATCTCTAGCGCTGCCAGATGCAAATCTGTGGCAAACTGAGTCAGCGTTCCTGGAATCTCAATGTAGGGATAAGTCAGCCAGTAAATCTCCTCGTCGGTGATCGTGGTGGGATCAACGACCACTTCCTGACGCACAAAGCAAGTCAGCTCTCTGACCAGAGGAGCCACAGTCCGCAGAAGCTGATGCTGATCGACCCAGCCTGCCCAGGCGATCGGCAGGTTGGCAATGAGCTGCATTCCCCAGTTTGGTAGCGCTTGCGGAAAAACCGGAGCATTGAGCAACACCAGGCGATCGACCAGAGCGGGCTGAGCTTGTGCCAGCGCCAGCGCCACCAACGCGCCCAGCGACTCACCGACTAAAATGACGGGCACATCACTCAGACAGCGAATCACTCGCTCTAGCTCAATGACCTGATGTCCAACGGTTTCAGGCTGTGAAGACGCTTGCGAAAAACCGTAGCCTTTGGCATCTGCACAAATCACGCGAAACTGCTGCGACAGCGGGTCGATGCTGTAGCGCCAGTTATAGCTCCAACTGCCGATGCCATGCAGCAGCAGCAGCGGCTGACCCGTGCCTTTCTCGCCATAGGCGATCGACACAGACTCACCGCCTGCATCAGCGATCGTCAGGGTTTGTCGCCCGTCAGGAAACATGGATTGCCACCAGTCTGGCTGCTGCATAACTTTTAAGCTTTATTAAATCAGCAATTGCCCCAACGGACTGGCACACTCTGAACCATTGCTCTTTGTTCCTCCCGTGCTGCGGGCTGTTGGTTCTCACGCCTCGGCTTGCTCATACGCTGACATCGGCAGACAGGAGCAGACCAGATTGCGATCACCGTAGGCATTGTCGATGCGGCTGACCGCAGCCCAAAATTTGTTTTCCCGCGTCCAGCGCGTCGGATAGGCGGCGCGTTCGCGTGAGTAAGGGCGCTTCCAGTCATCGCTGATCAAACTGGCAGCGGTGTGAGGGGCATTTTTGAGCAGGTTGTTTTGGCGATCGACCTTGCCTTCTTCAATTTCGCGGATCTCAGTGCGAATGGCAATCATCGCCTCACAGAAGCGATCGAGTTCCGATTTCGATTCGCTCTCGGTCGGCTCTACCATAATCGTGCCGGGAACGGGCCACGACATCGTTGGCGGATGAAAGCCATAGTCGATCAGCCGCTTGGCAATGTCATCTACTTCAATGCCTGCCGTTTTTTTGAACTGGCGCAGATCAATAATGCATTCATGCGCCACCCAGCCATTTTTGCCTTTGTAGAGAATCGGATAGTGGTCGGCTAGCCGCTTAGCAATGTAGTTGGCATTGAGGATCGCAATCTCGGTTGCCTGAGTCAAACCCTTGCTGCCCATCAGCGCGATGTACATCCAGGAGATGGGCAAAATGCTGCCGCTGCCCCAGGGCGCAGCGGCAACCGCCCCAATGCGATCGGCAGACGGACGGGTGGCAGTTACATTGAGATCCACCACTGCATGACCGGGCAGAAACGGCACAAGATGGGACTTTACGCCGATCGGACCCATCCCCGGACCGCCGCCGCCGTGAGGAATGCAAAACGTTTTATGCAGGTTGAGATGACAAACATCGGCTCCAACGTCAGCCGGACGACACAAGCCGACCTGAGCGTTCATGTTGGCGCCATCCATGTAGACCTGTCCACCGACATCGTGGACGATCGCACAAATCTCGACGATCGCTTCCTCAAATACGCCGTGCGTCGAAGGGTACGTCACCATCAGCGCTGCCAGTCGATCGCGGTATTTTTCGGCTTTTGCCTTGAGGTCGGCTACGTCGATGTTGCCTTCAGCGTCACAGGCAACCGGCACAACTTTCATGCCCGCCATCACGGCACTGGCAGGATTCGTGCCGTGAGCAGATTCAGGAATCAGACAGATGTGGCGATCAGCTTCACCCCGCTGCTGGTGATATTGCCGGATGACCAGCAGCCCCGTGTATTCGCCCTGAGATCCAGCATTGGGTTGCAGCGAAATTCCGGCAAATCCCGTGATTTCTGCCAGCATTTGCTCAAGCTGCTCAAACAAAATCTGGTAGCCTTTGGCTTGCTCGATCGGCACAAAGGGATGCATCTCAGCAAACTCTGCCCAGGTAATTGGCAGCATTTCTGCCGTCGCATTGAGCTTCATCGTGCAAGAGCCAAGCGGAATCATCGCAGTAGTCAGCGACAAATCTTTTGCCTGAAGCCGATGCATGTAGCGCAGTAGCTCAGTTTCAGAATGGTAAGTGTTAAAAACGGGGTGTGTTAGATAAGGGGTTGTCCGCTGCAGCGTCAATGGCAAGGGCTGCACAGCCCCAGAGAGCTGGTCGAGTGCCTCGATCGAGTTAAAAGATAAAGGCAAATCTCCCGCAAAGATTTGAAAGAGGTTGAGCAAATCCTGCTGAGCCGTTGTTTCGTCTAGCGAGATGCCCAGCCACTCTGCATCAATTTGCCGCAGGTTAATGCGATGGGCGATCGTGCGCCGCACCAGTTCGGGCATCTGCTCAGCTCCAACCTTGACCCGCAGCGTATCAAAGAACGGCGCGTCACCGAGCTGATAGCCCAACTCCTGCAAGCCCTGTGCCAGGATAACGGTGAGGCAGTGAATGCGATCGGCAATTCGCTTAAGTCCGTGCGGTCCGTGATAAACGGCATACAGGCTTGCCATTACTGCCAGCAGCACTTGAGCCGTGCAGATATTGCTAGTGGCTTTGTCGCGGCGGATGTGCTGTTCGCGGGTTTGCAGCGCCAGCCGCAGAGCGGGCTGTCCAGACGCGTCTTTTGACACACCCACCAGCCGTCCGGGAATCTGTCGCTTGTAGGCATCGCGCGTCGCGAAATACGCCGCGTGCGGTCCGCCATAGCCCAAGGGAATGCCAAAGCGCTGCGTACTGCCCACCGCGATATCGGCTCCCCATTCTCCCGGAGGCTGCAACAGCGTCAGGCTGAGCAAATCAGCAGCAACCGTGACCAGCGCGCCAGCAGCATGAGCGCGATCGATAAATTCGCGATAGTCGTAAACCGCACCATCGCTCGCTGGATATTGCAGCAGCGCTCCAAACAGCGGGCGATCAAATTCAAAAGTGCGATGATCACCGACGATCACATCGATACCCAGCGGGCGGGCGCGCGTCTGCACCACATCGATCGTCTGGGGATGGCAAGCCTCTGACACCCAAAAGGTCGTTGACTGTCCTTTGTGCAGCCCATAGCTCATCGTCATCGCTTCGGCGGCAGCGGTGCCTTCATCCAGCAGCGAAGCATTGGCAATTTCTAAACCCGTCAGATCGATCACCATCGTCTGAAAATTGAGCAGTGCTTCCAGCCGTCCCTGGGCAATTTCCGGCTGATAGGGCGTGTATTGGGTGTACCAGCCCGGATTCTCCAAAATGTTGCGCTGAATCACCGGAGGCGTAATGCAGTTGTAGTAGCCGATACCGATGAACGAGCGGAACAAATGGTTTTCGCAGGCAATTGCCTTCAGCTCCTGCAACAGCTCGTACTCACTGCGACTTTCGCCCAACCGCAAAGGCTGCCTCTGCCGAATTCCAGCAGGAATCGTTTGATCAATAAGCTGCTCCAGAGACGAGAATCCCAGGAGCTGTAGCATTTGCTGAACCTCAGCCTCACGAGGACCAATGTGCCGCCGTCTAAAATCATCCAACAGGAACTGCCCGCTTGCAGGTGTGGCAAGCTTTGCTGCCCCATTTTGCAAATGGATTGCAGCCTCAGAAACGGGTGCAGCGCCGTTTGTGTATGTCTCCTGGGGAGAATGGTCAGTGCTGCCTGAAGACACTGCTTGCGGGTAGATCGAATACTCGGATGACATAGAAGGCTCAAAAAATAAGAAGGTCTGCTGACTATTCTGCAATAATCTGCAATAAACCTGCTGCAAAAGCCGTGCCTTCGGCTACATCACCCCTTCAAGGTTGAGTAAAATTCTCGATCGCAAGCAGCCCATCGTGTGCTATTCGCCTTCGACCTGTTCTCGGTATTCGTCGGCTGAAAGCGCGTCTTCCAGGTCATTGAGGTCATCAGCGCGCACCTTTAACAGCCAACCTGCACCGTAAGGGTCATCTGCCAGTTGTTCTGGCGCATCGAGAATTGGGTCATTGCGCTCAACGACCACTCCTGAGACAGGCGCGTTTAGATTTTCGACCGCCTTGACCGACTCGACAGAGCCAAAAGATTCGCCCTTTTCCAGTGCATCACCGACTTCGGGCAGTTCCAGAAACACAATGTCGCCAAGCTGATCGACCGCAAATGCGCTGATGCCGATCGTCACAATCTCGCCATCCAAGCGAGCATATTCATGAGAGTCGAGGTACTTGAGATCGCTGGGATATTCCAGAGCCATAGCCTTGCCTTACTTAATTCCCTTGCAGTATTTGTAGTCAGCGTAGCAGGCTGTCACGTCTTACATAAAGTCTTTCAACCCGTCGTTGCCTTAGCTTCAACCAGCGCTGAGAAAATTGGTAGGGTAGAAGGTGTCATTCCACTCCCGGAATTTAGCCTGTGAAGCGAACTGACAATAGCCCTGTGGACGGCTCTAACAGGCGATCGATCGGCAGAAAAGTCAGGGCAGCCCATTGCGTTTCTGCAAAAGCGCCGTCAGACGCTGAAGAAATTCTGTCGGGGATCACACTCACACAACAGCAGCAGCGCGTTTTGCGGCAGCTCGAAAAATTCGTTCGCAGCAAAGAGAAGCTGCACTTGCTCACAGGCTTTGCTGGAACCGGAAAAACCACGCTGCTGCAAGCGCTAATCAAACGTCTGCGAAACAAAGACGACTTTCGCAGCATTGTTTTTACTGCCCACAGCAACAAAGCCACCAAAGTACTCGAAACAATGGCAGCGCAGTGGGATTTGGGCATCGACTGCATGACCTGCTGCAAACTGCTGGGACTAAAGCCAGACATTGACCAAACGACGGGCAGGCAAATTTTTAAGCCCGACCTCAACAGCGAAAACAATTTTGACAAATACCGTCTAGTGGTCGTAGACGAAGCCTCAATGATCAACGAGGAAATGTGGCTGCTATTGACCCAGGCAGTCTCAGATCTGCACAAGCAGACACAAATTTTATTTGTCGGCGACGCCGCGCAACTGCCACCGATCAACGAGCACGAATCGTTAGTTTTTAGCCAAATCTACGATCGCTCCGACCTGAATCAAGTCGTGCGCTACAGCGGATCGATCGCCGTTCTCGCTGAATCCCTCCGCAACAACCTGCACAGTCGGCACCTGCCACAGTTTGTCACAGACACCAACGCCGACAAAACCGAAGGCGTATTCGTCATCACCGCCCAGAAATGGCAAGAACTGCTGATCAAAGCATTTCAGAGTGAATCGTGTCAGCAAGACCCAGACTACGTGCGCGCAGTCGCTTACACCAACGCTCGCGTGCAGCGATTAAACGAAACCATTCGATCGGCAATTTATGGCACACAAAACGCCCGATTCGTCATTGGCGAACGGCTCGTCGCCAACGCCCCCTTTATGATCAACGATGCCTTAATTCTGCAAAACGCCCAAGAATGCCAGGTACTAGACGCAGCATTCGGCAAAGATGGCAACTGGCAGGTTTGGTTTTTGCACGTACTCACCGACGAAGGCAAGTCCAGAACGCTGACCGTGCTGCATGAACAAAGCCAAGCAGAATTCGATCGCCAGCTCAACCTGTATGCCACCGAAAAACGATGGCGCGAATTTTGGGACTTGAAAAGCCTGTTTGCCGACCTCAGCTATGCTTACTGTCTGACCATTCACAAAGCCCAAGGCTCCACCTTTCAAAACGTCTTCATCGATGTTCCCAACGCCCTCATCAACCGCAACATCCGAGAACGTAACCAGCTCCTTTACGTCGCAGTCACCCGCGCCGCTAAACGACTCTTCATTCATCAGTGAGGGGGGTAGTAACCAGTCGAGCTGAGCAGCTTCGACTTCTTCACAAATAACTCCTACAATTCAAAAGCAATAGCTCCAGGGCTGGGAAACGACAAGCAGGGGGCAAAACCGTGACTGAGGCTGGCAATGTAGAGGCGCGACGATGGCAGTTTTGGATCGATCGCGGCGGCACATTTACCGACATCGTGGCGCAGCGACCCGACGGTAAGCTGGTGATTCACAAGCTGCTGTCTGAGAATCCCGATCGCTACGCTGATGCACCGGTGCAAGGCATTCGTGACCTGTTGGGACTTGCCAGCGATGCGCCCATCCCAACTGACCAGATTGCCGTTGTCAAGATGGGAACGACCGTTGCCACCAATGCTCTGCTGGAGCGCCAGGGCGATCGCACCCTGCTGCTGATCACTCAGGGCTTTCGCGATGCCCTCCGCATTGGCTACCAAAACCGCCCCAATATTTTTGCTCGTCAGATCATTCTGCCGGAAATGCTGTATGAGCGAGTCATTGAAGTTAAAGAACGCTACAGCGCTCAGGGTAAAATTTTGATTCCCCTTAATTTGGCAACGATCGCCGCCCCGCTCAAAGCCGCGTTTGAGGACGGCATTCGCGCCTGTGCGATCGTCTTGATGCACGGCTATCGCTATCCTGACCACGAACAGCAGTTGGCAGCTTTAGCGCAGGCGATCGGCTTTACGCAAATCTCGGTCTCTCATCAAGTCAGTCCTCTGATGAAGCTGGTCAGCCGGGGCGACACCACAGTGGTTGATGCCTACCTGTCGCCCATTTTGAGACGATATGTCGATCGCCTTGCCGCAGAGCTAGCACCAGGATCAGAAGATGGCAGCCCAAAGCTGATGTTTATGCAGTCCAATGGTGGGCTAACGGATGCTCGATTCTTTCGGGGCAAAGATAGCATTCTATCGGGTCCGGCAGGGGGAATCGTCGGCGCAGTTAAAACGAGCGCTGCCGCAGGGCACAGCCAGATTATCGGCTTCGATATGGGAGGCACCTCGACCGATGTTTCTCACTTCAACGGCGAGTATGAGCGCACGTTGGAAACAGAAGTCGCGGGCGTGCGGCTGCGGGCACCGATGATGGCAATTCATACCGTGGCAGCGGGCGGAGGTTCGATTCTCGACTTTGACGGTTCCCGCTATCGCGTTGGACCTGAGTCGGCAGGCGCATATCCGGGACCTGCCTGCTATCGCCACAATGGACCACTCACCGTTACAGACTGCAACGTGATGGTCGGCAAGCTTCAGCCCAAATTTTTTCCATCGGTGTTTGGATCTGAAGGCAACCTGCCGCTTGACGCAGCGGTGGTGCAACAGAAATTTGCAGACTTGAGCACCGAGATTCATACCAAAACGGGCAGTTTGCAGTTGCCTGAACAGGTGGCAGCGGGATTCTTGTCGATCGCCATCGATAAAATGGCAAGCGCCATCAAAAAGATTTCAATTCAGCGCGGCTATGACGTGACGGAATACACGCTCTGCTGTTTCGGAGGCGCAGGCGGACAGCACGCCTGTCTGATTGCCGAAGCGTTGGGCATGAAGCAGGTGTTGATTCACCCCTATGCGGGCGTGCTGTCTGCCTTCGGCATAGGACTGGCAGACGTAACCACGATTCGCGATCGAGCTGTTGAAGCGGCGTTAACCGACGCGCTGCTGCCAGAATTAGCGTCTTTGCTGGCAGAGTTAGCCGCTGAAGGCAAAGCGGAACTGGCGCGGCAGGGCGTTCTCAGCGACGCGCAGTCCGACCACTCGCGTACTCAAATTCTATCGAAAGTGCATTTGCGCTATGAGGGCACAGATTCTGCCCTGACCATCGATTCTGCCGATCGCGCTGTTATGCAGACGCAGTTTGAACAGGCACACCAGCAGCGATACGGGTTTGTCATGCCCCATAAAGTGCTGATAGTGGAAGCCGTTTCGGTTGAAGCGATCGGCAAAACTATGCCTCTGGTTGAACCAGCGACTCAAATCGATCGGGCGACTCCGCTGGCTCCGATCCAAACAGTGTCGATGTACACACAGGGACAGTGGTGGGAAACGCCGGTTTATCAACGATCGCATTTGCGTCCGGGCGATCGTCTGTCCAGTCCTGTTTTGATCATCGAAGCCACGGGCACCAACGTGGTGGAACCCGGATGGCAGGCAGCGATAACTGAGCGCAATGATTTGCTGCTGGTGAGGAGCAAAGAGCCGCTATCCAATCGTCAGCAGACGGTCGCACAACTCGCCGCCCCCAGTCCAATCCTGCTGGAAATCTTCAACAACCTGTTTCGATCGATCGCCGAAGAAATGGGAGTAACGCTGCAAAACACCAGCCACTCTGTCAACATCAAAGAACGACTTGATTTTTCCTGTGCAATCTTTGATGGACAGGGACAGCTCGTCGCCAACGCCCCTCACATTCCCGTACATCTGGGGTCGATGAGCGAAAGCGTACAAAGCCTGCTGACGGCAAAAGGCAAAACGCTGAAACCCGGAGATGTGTACGTCCTCAACAATCCCTATAACGGCGGCACTCATTTGCCTGACGTGACTGTGATTACTCCTGTTTTTATTGAGCAGGGCGATCGTGCAGTTAAACCCTTGCCCCTGTTCTTTGTTGCCTCGCGAGGTCATCACGCTGATATTGGAGGAATTACGCCAGGATCAATGCCGCCCAACAGCGTCACGATCGATCAGGAAGGCGTGCTCATTGATCTGTTTCAGCTTGTCGATCGCGGACAGTTTCGCGAAGCAGCACTGCTGGAACTGCTGACCGCAGGCACCCATCCAGCGCGCAACCCGACGCAAAACATTGCGGATTTGCAGGCGCAAATTGCTGCAAATGAGCGAGGCGTGCAGGAACTACAGCGCCTGGTAGAACAGTATGGGCTAGAGACAGTCCAGGCTTACATGCAGCATGTGCAGAACAATGCTGAAGCTGCGGTGCGACAAGTGATCGACGTTTTACGAGACGGTCAGTTTACCTATCAGATGGACGATGGCACTCAGATTCGAGTGGCAGTTGCGATTAACCGCGCCGATCGCTCAGCCCGCATTGACTTCACCGGCACTTCACTGCAGCAGCCCAACAACTTCAATGCACCGATCGCTGTTTGCAAAGCAGTGGTGCTCTATGTCTTTCGCACCCTGGTTGATGATGATATTCCCTTAAATGCGGGCTGCCTCAAGCCTCTGGAAATTGTGATTCCGCCAAACTGTCTGCTGAACCCCCGCTATCCGGCAGCCGTTGTCGCAGGCAATGTCGAGACCTCGCAGGCGATCGCCAACGCCCTGTATGGCGCATTGGGTGTCATGGCAGCCGCGCAGGGCACCATGAACAATTTCACATTTGGCAATGCTCACCACCAGTATTACGAAACGATTTGCGGCGGGGCTGGCGCAGGCGCAGACTTCGACGGCACCGATGCAGTGCAAACGCACATGACGAATTCACGGCTCACTGACCCAGAAGTGCTGGAATGGCGGTTTCCCGTGCTGCTAGAGGAGTTTGCGATCCGTCCCCACAGCGGCGGGCAGGGTCAGCATTGCGGTGGCAATGGCGTTGTCCGTCGGCTGCGCTTTCGCGAAGCGATGACAGCGGCAATTTTGTCTGGACATCGGGTTGTTCCGCCCTTTGGTTTGCAGGGCGGTGAACCGGGGGCGATCGGTCGTAATCGGGTCAAGCGAACCACCGGAGCGATCGAACCGTTGGGCAGCACAGCAGAAGCACAGATGCAGCCCGGTGATGTCTTTGAGATCGAGACCCCTGGCGGCGGCGGATATGGATTACCGTCGTAGGGATTGCACATTCATTCCGTTCATTATTGATGAGTTAATTCCTGAAATTCTTTGAGGAGCGATCGAAAAACGGGATGCTCTACACTGTCGTAGCGATGAGGATAAATCGTGACCAGCGGCTTGAGTTCCATCATCGTGGCTGCCAGAAACGCGCCATTAAACGTTGGCAGTTCTGATGGATAAATGTCGCGTTCGATCGCTTCAATTCCTAAACGCTGAGCAATTTCAAGCAGTGTGGCGCGAGTAATGCCCGGAAAAATGTTGGGCGTTAGGGCAGGCGTAACCAGACGATCGCCCTCGATCAAAAACAAATTTGCCGCCGATGCTTCGGTGATTTGACCCTGGGAATCCAACAGCAGCGCGTCGTTGAAGCCCTGAATTTCCGCAGCGCGACGGCTGAGATAGCTGTTGATGTAAGTTCCACACAGCTTTTGGGTGACGGGAATCGCGCGACCTGCAACCCGTTCGTAGGCTGAGATGTGGCAGGTTAACGGTTTGACGCTATCGCGGACGATCGCTACTGCCAGCACCGTCACATCAACTGGCATCTCGTCGCTAAAGTTGAGCTGCGGCACTGAGCGATAGACGATCGGTCGCAAATAATACGTTTTGGCTGGAAGTTCTGCCAGCAGAGCGGTAATGCCTGCGGTTAGATCAGCCGTTGACCAGTCAAACCCTAACCCAATCTTGACCGCGCTTTGGCTCAGGCGATCGAGGTGAGCGGCGAGGCAATGAATGTAGTAGTGGTCACGATTCCAGTACGCCATAATGCCGTCAAATACACCAACACCTAAATGCAGCGAATGGCTGGCGACCGACGGAGCCGCCTGTTCTCGATCGACGAGCCTGCCATTATGCCAGGAGATCGGGGCTGTTTCAAACAGCATGGACGAGATGTTTTGAATACACTGCTCGTTTAGTGTACAGGCGATTGTTGACGCGCACATTGCCTTCGACAACAGTACTTGGGTGAACACAGTTCAACGACCTGTGGGCAATCGTTTCTCTGGGCAATCGTTCATCCACCATTTCTCTGCTAAAAGTGTGAAGCGCAGCGGCTGGTCTTGCATCTAAGCTAACGAGCAAGCAACACAAAACTTCACAAAGTGCAATTGAGCCAAAGGAGCTGAGCCTTGACATCACCATTTAGCGAAAAGCGCGTTCGGGTAGGTGAGCGAACGCTGACCTATCTTGAGGCAGGTAGAGCAAGTGACGCTACTCCGATCGTGTTCCTGCACGGTTGGGGCATTTCGACGCAGCCCTATCGCGAGGTTTTGGAACTGCTTGCCCAACAGCAGCGAATCATTGCACCTGATTTACCGGGATTGGGAGGCTCTAGCTCACCACAGTTTCTCGATCGCTACAGCAGCTATGCCGAACTGCTGATCGGCTTTTTGAACGTGCTTCAGCTTGAACAGGTGCATTTAATTGGTCATTCGCTGGGTGGCGGTATCAGCGTTGCTGTGGCGGCGCTGGCACCCGATCGCCTCCGCAGTATAGTGTTAGTCAACAGCACGGGAATTCCCATCGGCTCTGTGCCAGAAGTGCTAATGCGACGGGCGATCGAGATGCCGCTGCAAGTGTCGCTGCCGAAGCTGAGACTGCAATTTGTCGATATTCCCCAGGTGTTTCTTCACAATCTGGCTTTTCGACTCAATTCTGTCGTTCAAGCATTGCTGATTGCGCTGCAACAAGACCTGCGTCCGCTGCTCCGCCAGATTAGCGCGCCCTGCCTGCTGCTGTGGTCTGCTAAAGACCTGACTACACCTTTGAGTACAGCTCAGGAATTTGAGAGCCTGATCAAAACTGCCCGACTCATCGTTGTCGAAGAAGGATTCCATGAGTGGTGCCTGCTTTACCCCGAAAAGTTTGCTGCGATCGTGCTGGAATATGTTCGCGAAATCGAAGCGCTGCCGTTAAAGACGAGTTACGGCACAGAGATTCTCAAGATAGGGGGCAATTTCTGACAGCGGCAAAATGGCATCGACTGAAGTAGCGCTGATCGCTGCCTTGGGCATCACGTCGCTCTCAGCAGTCTCAGGAGCCTGCACGATCGTCCAACCGCCTCGGGCTTTGATCGTCGCTAGCCCGTTTGCTCCATCCTGGTTTGCACCTGTCAAAATCACGCCGATTGTTTGCGCGCCATACACATCTGCCGCAGATTCAAACAACACATCTATTGAAGGACGCGCATAGAGAACCGGCGGGTCAGTCGAAAGCGATAGATAACCTGGCTCTATCAACAAGTGATAGTCAGCAGGAGCGAGATAGACGTGACCAGGCAGAATTTCGTCTTTGTCTTCAACTTCTCGCAGCGGCAGAGACACGTGCTGCTGCAAAAATCGGCTCAGATCGCTGGCTGACTCTTTGTGGCGGTGCTGCACTACCGCGATCGGCGCTGGAAACGCTTTAGATAAATTGCCCAGCAGCAGCTTTAGTGCAGATAAACCGCCCAGCGATGTACCCACTACTACAATGCTGAATGTCACTAAAATTTCCTCCGATACAATCGCTCTGCGCGATCTAACTCTTCATAGTATTTCTCATAATTGGTCAGCCTGAGCGATTCTTGCCGTCCTAAACCCAAAATTCCAAATGAGCAGAGGCTGTCATAAAAAAGTTTGTGAACTTGCTGTTGCAGCGTTTTGTTAAAATAAATTAGTACATTGCGACACAAAATTACGTTAAATTCATTAAACGATCGATCGGTCGCTAAATTGTGTTGGGAAAACACGATATTGTCTTTCAGTGAAGACCGAAAAATCGCGTTGTCGTAAGCAGCCGTGTAGTATTCTGAAAACGATCGTTTGCCTCCTGCTTTCAAATAAAGCTGAGTGTATTCCTGCATCAGTTCTAATGGATAAATACCACTCTTCGCTGCTTGCAGTACCAGTTCATTCGTATCGGTTGCATAAATACGGCAGCGGTGATACAGCTCTTCTTCCTGCAACAGAATTGCCATTGAATAAACTTCCTGTCCCGTTGAGCAGCCCGCGTGCCAAATTCGAATAAATGGATAGGTTCTCAACAGGGGTACAACCTGTTTTCTAAAGGTTGAAAAGAAACTGGGATCGCGAAACATTGAAGTGACATTGACCGTTAATCCCAGCAGAAATCGGTTGAGACAGTTGGGGTCGTGCAGGATGCAGTCTTGCAGAGCAGAAACGCTATGAAGTCCTTCATGGCTGAGAACGTTGCGAATACGACGCTTTAATGAAGCGGGCGCATAGTTGCGAAAATCATAACCATAGTAGCGATAAATGCCTTCTAGCAGCAGATGAACTTCTATATCCTCCAGGTCAGGTCTTACGCTGGCGGCTTTCAATTGTGTTGTCATAGGGGTCACATCAATTCTCCAGCGTTATCTACCTGAATGAGAGCGTGATTAGCTGTTAACTGTTAGCGGAAATATCGATCGACATCGCGATCGGTTGAATGGAAATGAAGAGGATTACAAGGTGGGTTGATGCGGCGTATTTTTTAGCTATTGCCCTATAGACAGATGATAACAACAGCATAGGCGCTAGCCTGGTGATTTATCGACTGCCTGCGGAGTGAACCACTTTCTAGCTTTGACGGCTGATGATCCACCCTACGCCTTATTTCTATTCCTCATCTCTTCCTCCTGCATCGATTGTTCTGACTGCTATATCGTCATTGCCGACGCAGGAAAGCGACTGCGGAGAGCAGGCAAAACTGGACAAGCAGGCTGTTCTTCAAGATTTTCGGGTTTGCTCCAGGTAAAGGGTGCTCTTTGGGCGGCAGACATCCACAGCAATCGTTTGGCACGAGTCATCGCGACATACAGCAAGCGAAACTCTTCTGCCTGCTTTAGATATCCAGCTTGCTGCCAGGCGGCTGCTATACCGGGAATTAAAGATTCGCCGTGAATACAGGCGCGAATCTGGGCGCGAGCAACCGCTGACAGACTAAAGTTTCCTAAAAACTGAGCTTGCGGCGGCACCCAGGGGCTACCGGGGATCAGCGACTCATGTAGAAAGGGGATAAAAACAAAATCCCAATCCAGTCCTTTTGCCTTGTGCATTGTGATGATCGTAAGCTGTCCCGGACGGGTGTAGCGGGCTTCGGAGTCATCGGTTTCGATCGGCTCAAACCGTTCAGAGCTGACAATTTCACTCAGCACATCTAGAATGGCGCTGATGGCGTGATCAGCCGCCGTCTGTTGAGCAACTCGCTCTGCCAGTTTGTCGGCAGTTGCCAACTCATTCTGGTCGTACTTCAGCGTCAGGGCAAGAAACGAAATGAGCTGATATTGCGGTAGCTCTAATCGAGCTTTGAGTAGCCCTGCACAATAGCGGCGCGCTTGCAGCATCGGTTCAGTCTGAGGCGGATCAAGCGGACCTGGATAGAGAAACTGCTCAGGCAAACTGGCAAGGGCATTCAAGTCTTGAGTGGGAATGAGCTGGCGATCGACCAGCACCTGTAGCGCTCCTTTCAGCGCGTCAGCGGAGTGTGGGCGATCGAGAAACTGCATCAGCGCCAGCATTTCTGCTGGAATCTGCGAGTGTCGATCGCGCTGTCCAACATCATAGATTTCGACTCCGCACTGTTGCAGGTCAACGTTGAGTCTGTGTTGTTCAGGCTGACGGAGCAGGTCAGCCACAAATCGTCCCTGCCGATTTTCGCGCACCAGCACAGCAACTCGTCCAGTCGGGTCTTGCGTCAGCAAATCTGCCACTCGCTGCCCGATCAGCTCGACCGTGTGGTGAACGTCGCGGGGTGTGTACAGTTCCAGCCCTTGTCCAACGGGTGCGGGATTTGCATCGGGCTGCGGGTCGTCAAAATCAACTGGGTGAATCTGCTGCAGACGAAACGGAGACGGGAGCGAGGCAGCTTCGCTGATCCTGATGGCTTGATCTCGATCGCTGCCGTACCGTTGGTTGACCCATTGCAGCATGAAGTTGGCAGCATCAAGAATGATCAGAGCGCTGCGTCCTGCCTGATCCATCTCGGCTAACCGACCCTGACCCTGACAGGCAGCACAAAATTCTCGGAAGAAACTGGGGTCAGCCGGAGTAAAGGTTGAATTGATTGCCTGATTGGGATCGCCGACTCTCACCAAATTCAGAGGCTGGCTGGCATCTGTTGGGTGGGCTGCCAGAATTTCCAGAAGGCGAGTTTGCAGCGGTGAAGAATCCTGCGCTTCGTCCTCAAACACGGCAAAGACCTGTTCCTGCCAGAGGCGGCGCGCTGCGTCGTTTTGCAGCACCCGCAGCGCCGCCAAAATCATGTCATCGTAGTCGATAAAACTGCGGGAGCGCAGCAGATTTTGGTACTGCTCATACAGTCCACTCGCAATCGCCAGCACGTCATAGTCGGTCTCATCAAGCGAGCTGAACGATCGCCTGTTTTGAAGCGTTTGACTCAATTGCTGGAGGTCGGCTGGCATCAGCCCAGAACTTTTGGCTTCGTGCACCACCGTGTATGCCAGATCCGGTAATGTTTCGGTTCGCAGCACCGACTGCCGACGCAGCCGCTCGGTTTCTTCGCCGTCAAACTGCTGTCCTTCGAGTAACCGCTGATATAGTCGGGGGTTGGCGTTCAGCCACTGCTCAACGCTTAACCGCAGCAGGCGATGACTTTGACTGGGTGAAACCAGCGTCAGGCGATCGAGGTACAGTCCCGATAGCTCTGGGTGCCGCGTGGCGATGTTTAACGCCAATCCGTGTAGCGTGTGGACGACGAACCCATTGGGCGCAAGCGACAGCTCTCGCAAATAATAGCGAATTTTGGCTTTGAGATTGGCAACTGCAGATCGCGTGAATGTCACGAGCACCAGTTGCCCGTTGGGCAGCGTTTTCTGAGATTTTGCCTGCTGATAGCGTTTGCTCAACAAGATGGCAGCAGCGATCGCCATCCCGGTCGATTTGCCCGCTCCTGGCACTGCCGAAACTGCTAGAGAGCCGCTTTCCCAATCGGCGATTGTTCGCTGCCCAGGACGCAGGCGATCGTACAACTGCTGGAGGGCTTGCTCACGAGTTAAATTTAACAACACCATGCGCGTCTAAGGCTGTGGTTTCCGAAAGCGCTGAATCAACAATTGCCCTGCCAGTGCCAGCAATCCCAGCGTCGCGAAAGCAAAAATTCCGGTTGCCAGCGCCGTCATGCCCATCACCAATGTCCGCACGGCAGAGGCAATGTTGGCAGCAAACGGGTTGCTGGTAGCGATCGGTTTGGCAGCATAGGTTGAAGCGATCGCCGCAGTCAGCCGATACAGCAGCACGGCAAGTCCGCCAGAGATCAAGGCTCCGGTCAGACAGCGCAACGGAGTCGGTGCAGTCGATGCAGCCGCGTCTGGCTGCTGTAGAGAAGAATCTGGAGGAGTCGGATCTGTCATCGATCGTTGGTCGTTTGGTGCGAGTTGAGCAATTGACGATTGGCTGTTAGAGGATGTCTCACAAGTCAAACTTGATGCCCAAACTGCCTCCCACCCCCCAGAATTAAGGGAATTTCAAGCACTTCTCTTTCAAAGTCCCCGATCTTGGGGAATTTGGGGGGCGAATGAGGGCGTGCGATACGTCTCAGACATCCTCTTAGCGATTGCTGTTGGCTGTTAGCGAGTCGCCAATCGCCCTTCTAAACTAAATCATTGGTGCGGAGTGCGGCGATCGAAGCGCAAAAAATTTACGACAAGATGCTGATGCCAGTGGGAGTGAATTTTGTGACCCAGAATTCCAGGTCGGGATCAGGCAGGGCAGCAAGAATGCGATCGTGCATCTGCTCTGCTTGATCTGGAGTATCGGTCAGGGCAAACACTGTCGGACCTGACCCCGACATCATTGCTCCTAATGGGTTCAGGCGGTGAAACTGTTCTCGCAGTTCTGCAACCTGAGGGTAAGCAGGCAGCACGACCTTTTCGAGATCGTTAGCGAGCAGTTTGCCGATTTGGGCATTGTCTTTGTGAGAAATCGCGGTGACGATCGCCCCAGAGTGAACTCGGTGTTTGCGCTGCTCTAAATCATTGGCTACTGAGGCATAAGTATTGCCAAACTGCTGGCGATAGGTTTGATATGCCCAGGGCGTTGAGACTGAGAGGCTGCGGTGCTTGCCCAAAACTGCGTAGAGGTGATCTAAGTCTGGCAGTGGAGAAATCTTTTCGCCGCGTCCGGTGGCGATCGCCGTGCCGCCGCCGATGCAAAAAGGAATATCTGAGCCAAGCTTTGCTCCCAGCTCCTGAAGTTCGGATTGCGTTAAGCCGAGCTGCCACATCAAGTCGATGCCGACCAGCACCGAAGCAGCGTTGGTAGAGCCGCCCGCCAGTCCTGCGCCGATCGGAATGTGTTTGTGAATCGTGATTTCAACCCCGCCAAACTGACTGAACGCTTCTGGAAATTCGTTTGCCATCAGCGCTGCGGCTCGATATGCCAGATTCGATCGATCGGCTGGTACGTCGGGATGGTCGCAGTGCACCCGCATGTCGTTAGTGCCGTTGGCGCGCAGGTCGATGCGGTCTGCCAAATCAATGCTCTGCATTACCATCGCCAGTTCGTGATATCCGTCTGGGCGACTGCCAATAATCTCTAGATACAAATTAATCTTGGCGCAAGCCAGCAGACTGTAAGAACGCATAAAACCTGGATTGTAGTTTCAGTAGGGATTTGATGAGGCTGTTGGCGTCGCTATTGGTAATTTGCTGTACTCAATTGGCAGACTTCCACAAGCAAACCGCTAGGCGATAGTGGCGAGGAGCCGATTGCTTAACGTCACCCAATCTGCAACTCCTAACTCTTCTGCGCGTGCCTGAGAACTTAATTTTAATTCTTCTAGAATCTGAATCAGTCGATCGCGATCGACCACACTCTGCAAATTATTTCGCAGCATTTTGCGCTTAGTGGCAAACCCCAGCTTGACCAGCGTTTCGAGCTGTCTGGGGTCGGCAGCGGCGGGTTCTATCGATCGCGGCTGAAGGCGAACCACGGCAGAATCTACTTTGGGCGGCGGATGGAAGGCGCTGGCAGGAACGTGACAAATCAATTCACAGGTTGCCAGATACTGCATGCGCACTGAAAGGGCACCGAATGTGCGCGAACCGGGTTTGGCGCAGAGGCGATCGGCAATTTCTTTTTGCACCAGCAGCACGATCGACTCGTAGGGAACCGGATTGGGCTGGGCGATCGTTCCCAATAGCTTTTCTAGAATCGGTCCAGTGATGTAGTAGGGAATGTTGGCAACCACTTTGTTGGGCTGTTGAAACTGTGGAAAAGCAACCAGATTTGCCGCTAAATCGAGCGTCAAAAAATTGCCTTGCAGCAGCAAAAAGGTTTCGATTTGCCCCAGCTTTTGCACCAGCAGTTTACAGAGGTCAGTGTCAATCTCAACCGCGACGACGGCGGCTGCCCGTGCCAAAAGCTGACGGGTAAGCACACCCTGACCCGGACCAATTTCTAATACTCGATCGCTGGAGTTCAATGCGGCTGCCTCCACGATTCGCTGGAGGACCCGATCGCTGCGAAGCCAGTGTTGACCAAACTGCTTGCGGGGAGTGGGCATAGCGATGGAAAATTAGGGTCGGGGTTTCTGCTCTCTGACTGCTAACCTCGCTTGCGGTTCACAGTGTATAGGTAAAATCTTCTGCCAGTAACCCAGGAGTCCATGTGCCTCCCAGGCTGCGGCGATCGTAGGTTTCCACATCGGCGATGAATGCCGGAGCGGTGGTCAGCGCTATTAAATTGTCTCCCAGGCAGCGGTAGAGGCTTTCGTCAAAGCGCAAATTTTCGATCGGCGCGACGATTTCGCCATTGGCAACCCAGAAGCAGGCGTAGCGGGTCATACCAGTAATTCGGGCAGTAGTACGATCGCTCCAGTTTAGGTAGTGCAGGTTAGATAAATAGAGTCCGGTGTCAAGCGTTTTAAGAATGTCTTCTGGTGCAAGCGTGCCAGGGCAAGCTTCAGGCGATCGGAGGTACTCGCCGCTGCTGGCACCGTTTGCGGTCTTACCATATTCTTTGGCACTGCGAGAGCTGATCAGCGTGTTTACCAGCTTTCCTGCTGCGATCACAGGCAGCTCGACAGGTGCAATTTCTCCCATCTCGTTAAATCGTGGCACCAGCCCCCGCTGAAAGTTTTCTTTGAGCGTGAAGGCAGGCGAGAATTGCTTTTCGCCTCGATGCAGCAGCAGCAGTGCGCTGTTGCCTTGCTGAATTGCGGCTTCGCTCACGCCTCCCCAGGACAGATAGGCAATCAGGTCAGCCACGGCAGCGGGCGCGAAATAAGTTCGATACTGTCCTTTGGGAACAGGCTTGGGTGCTTGAGACAGGCGATCGAGCTGCATTTTGGCATCGGTCAGTTGAGCGGCATAGGCGGCTTGATCCCACTGGCTACCGGCAAACGTGCCTTTAACGGCTTGTCCGTCGGGTGTAAAGATCGAGTAATCGAGTGAGAAAGATTCGGTTGCAAACCAGTGACTTTGCCCGATCGAATCGGCGTAGGCACGTAGCAGCGATCCCCCAGCATAAATGCCCGTGAAGTCGAGGTCTTTGACTGCCGGTAAAACGGCATCAACGACTTGTGTGGGCGCAAGCAGTTGACCTGCATGAACCTCGCGGCTGCTGGCATTGCCTTCTGGCAGCACGATGTAAGGATCACTGGGAAGCTGCGGCACTTCTTCGCGCAGCTCGGATAGGGCGATCAGAGCGTGCTCAGTGTCGATCGCTGCATCTCCGGTAAAGGGGAGTTCCCGGAATCCAGTGCGCTGCTGTTTAATCAGCGTTAGTTGGAGTTGTCCATCCGTGATGGTGCCGGTTTGTCGCACTTTGGCATGGTTAAACCGAACGAATTGGCTCTGTTCGCCCCACAGCTCGATCGCCAGATGTTCATCGGCAGTCAGGCTCGATCGCACTACCTGCGTGACTTGATGGAATGCAAATTCTAACGGGTCGATTTTCACTCGCCGCCTCCAAACACTTCTACATCGGCAAACACGCAAACCGGAGAACCGTGTCCGACGCGGATTGCCTGATTGGGTTCGCCTTTGCCACAGTAGGGTGTGCCATACATTTCCCAGGTGCGATCACTGCCGATTTTGATCAGGCTGTGCCAGAACTTGGGAGTTGTAGCACGGTAGTTGGGATTCCGCAGGGTTCTGGTAAACCGACCGTTCTCAATCTGCTTGGCGTACTCGCAGCCAAACTGAAACTTAAACCGCTGGTCATCGATCGACCAGGAGCGGTTAGCTTCCATGTAAACGCCGTGC
>Ga0224723_1000526_pt1 | contig 26102 bp, 20 predicted proteins | sample Balambano_FR2_Me_FD_161647 | JGI IMG/M metagenome (GOLD analysis project Ga0224723, IMG submission 161647) | Freshwater sediment microbial communities from Lake Towuti, South Sulawesi, Indonesia - Balambano_FR2_MetaG | ecosystem: Environmental > Aquatic > Freshwater > Lake > Sediment | place... | reverse complement strand
GGGCTGGGGGCTAGGGGTTTGTGCAAGACACCTACCCTGGCTGGGATGGTTATATCTACAGCCTGTGGAGGCGATCGCCGCTGCCCTTAACCGCAATGATGGCAGTGAGGGAGGCGTGTTATTGTTCTAATGCTGGAAGTGCCCTATGAAACGAATTTGTATTGTGTGTGCGATCGCCCTGACTGCTCTAACCTTTGGTACACTTTCGGCTAAAGCTCAAACTCGCTCAGAGGTTAATAGACTGGCGCAAACCAGCACGCCCCCAGTTATTACCTTCGACCTCAACCGAGCAAAGAACTTGGCGCGACAGGCGGCTGAGCGGGCAAATGGTGGACTAACTCAATATCGAGCCGAGCCATCTATGCACGGGTCCTCCACCGAAGCGCCCTATGTGGATAACAGTGACGGAAGCTGGACATTCACCTTTAGAGGCGGCACACCGGGTTCATCTAACTACACGACTGAAAGCGTTGTTACTGTAAACAGCAATGGTTGGGTTGTGACGGTGGATTACAACGGGCCAATCCGGAATTAACCGTTGAGGGGTTTACACTCGTACACTCGTTGCCAAGCTCCAGCTTGGCAATGCGACTGAGGAAGCTCTTGCTTCCAGTGGCAATAGGAAGCAGGAGCTTCCTGTTAGCCGTCACCAAGCTGGAGCTTGGTAACGAGGGAATAAATAATGACCAAAGACGAATAACAAATAACAAATAACAAATAACAAATAACAAATAACAAACATTTCATGTCCTGCCCCTTTAACAGTGGCTACCCTAGAACTATTCCGGTGAGATTTGGCATTTTCACGCGAAAACGGCCAAACCTCAGCCTTTTAGTGAATTAGGAGATGAGGGTATGGGTATCGCCACAATTAACCCAGCAACAGGAGAAACATTAAAAACCTTTGAGCCGCTAGATGATCAGGAAATTGCCCAAAAGCTAGACCAGGCGCAAAAAACGTTTGAGCAATATCGCTACATTCCAATCGTCCAAAAAGCGGAATGGATGAATGCGGCGGCGAAGCGGCTGGTTGAGCGGCGAGAAGAGTTTGGCAAAATGATGACGCTGGAGGTAGGCAAACCCATTGCGGCGGCGATCGCCGAGGTCGAAAAATCTGCCTGGGTCTGCCGCTACTACGCCGAAAATGCTGCCCAATTTTTGGCAGACGTACCGATTGAGACGGATGCTAGCCGCAGTTATGTCAGCCATCAGCCGATTGGGGCAGTGCTGGCGGTGATGCCCTGGAATTTTCCCTTTTGGCAGGTCTTTCGGTTTGCGGCACCCGCACTCATGGCAGGCAATGTGGGATTGCTCAAACACGCTTCTAACGTGCCTCAGTGTGCTTTAGCGATTGAAGAAATTTTCCGAGAGGCAGGTTTTCCGGTTGGAGCTTTTCAAACGCTATTAGTGGGTTCTGACAAGGTGGCGCAGGTTGTCAGTGATGAACGGGTGAAAGCTGCCACTCTGACGGGCAGTGAACCAGCCGGAGCCAGTCTCGCCAGTCATGCCGGAAAGCTAATCAAGAAAACGGTGCTGGAATTGGGCGGCAGCGATCCGTTCATTGTGCTAGAAAGTGCGGATTTAGAAACAGCCGTTTCCACCGCTGTAACGGCTCGGATGATTAACAGTGGACAGTCCTGCATTGCGGCGAAGCGGTTTATTGTGCAGGAGGCGATCGCCGACTCATTCATCCAAAAGCTGGTCGAAAAATACGCTGCCCTAAAAGTGGGCGACCCGATGAATCCCGAAACCGACATTGGACCCCTGGCAACTCCGGGCATTCTCAAAGACCTGGATCAACTGGTGCAAACCTGTGTCGAAAAAGGCGCAAAAGTATTGATTGGCGGAAACCCTCAGGACGTGCTAACCCGATCAGTCGTAGCGCTTCAGCAGGGGAACTTTTATCCTCCTACTATCCTGACAGACATTCCTCCAGGAACTCCAGCCGATGATGAAGAGTTTTTTGGCCCGGTTGCGCTGCTGTTTCGCGTACCTGATATCGACGCTGCAATTCACCTGGCAAACAGCAGCCCCTTTGGACTGGGAGCCAGTGCCTGGACGGGGATAGAAGAGGAGGGCGATCGCCTCGCCACAGAGCTAGAAGCCGGAGCCGTCTTCATCAACAGCATGGTCAAGTCTGACCCACGATTGCCCTTTGGCGGCGTAAAACGCTCAGGCTACGGCCGCGAACTCGGTATCCAGGGCATCCACGAATTCGTCAATATCAAAACCATCTGGGTAAAATAACACCCCACTCCCCCCTCTCATTCCCAATTAACACTCAAAAGGAAATCAACATGAGCGAAACGAATACCGCAGAATTACTCGTTCAATGCTTAGAAAATGAAGGCGTTGAATACATCTTTGGCTTGCCAGGTGAGGAAAACCTGCAAATTTTGCAAGCGCTTAAAGATTCCTCAATCCGCTTCATCACTACTCGCCACGAGCAAGGCGCAGCGTTTATGGCAGACGTTTATGGCCGGCTCACCGGAAAGGCCGGTGTCTGTCTGTCAACTCTAGGGCCAGGGGCAACAAATCTGATGACAGGCGTTGCCGATGCTAATCTCGATCGCGCTCCACTGGTTGCCATCACCGGACAGGTCGGCACCGACCGGATGCACATTGAATCTCACCAGTATTTAGACCTGGTGGCCATGTTTTCACCCGTCACCAAATGGAACACCCAAATTGTCAGACCCAGCAACACTCCAGAAATCGTCCGTAAAGCCTTCAAACTAGCACAAACCGAAAAACCTGGTGCCGTTCACATTGATCTGCCGGAAAATATTGCCGCGATGCCAGCCATAGGACAGCCCCTAAGAACGGATGGACGAGAAAAAACTTTTGCGGCTTTCCACAGCATTGAGAAAGCGGCTGCTTTAATTTCTCAGGCTCAAAATCCGTTGATTTTAGTAGGAAATGGCGTAATTCGCGCCAAAGCTAGTGAAGCGCTGACTGAGTTTGCGACCCGACTCAACATCCCGGTTGCCAATACTTTTATGGGAAAGGGAGTGATTCCCTACACACATCCTCTGGCAATCTGGGTGGTTGGACTTCAACAGCGAGATTATATTAGCTGCGGCTTTGACAATACAGATCTGGTGATTGCGGTTGGCTACGATTTGATTGAGTACTCACCCAAACGATGGAATCCTAAAGGTGAGATTCCCATTGTTCACATTGATGACACCCCCGCAGAGATTGACAGTAGCTACATTCCGGCGGCTGAGGTAGTGGGAGATATTTCTGATGCGTTGGATGAGATTTTCAAACGCAGCGATCGCCAAAATAAACCAGACCCCTACGCACTGAGCCTACGGGACGACATTCGCGCCGATTACAAACAGTACGCCAGCGACGACGGATTCCCCATCAAGCCGCAGAAATTAATCTATGATTTGCGGCAGGTCATGGGGCCAGAGGACATTGCAATTTCTGATGTAGGTGCCCACAAGATGTGGATGGCACGTCACTATCACTGCGATCGCCCCAACACCTGCCTGATTTCCAACGGTTTTGCGGCAATGGGCATTGCCATTCCGGGAGCCGTCGCTGCCAAGCTCGTCGCCCCCGATCGCAAAGTCGTTGCGGTGACTGGAGATGGCGGCTTCATGATGAACTGCCAGGAGCTAGAAACTGCCCTGCGCGTCGGCACTCCGTTCGTCACCATCATCTTTAACGATGGCGGCTATGGCTTAATTGAATGGAAGCAACTCAATCACTACGGTGAGTCAAACTTTGTTCACTTCACCAATCCTGATTTTGTCAAACTGGCAGAGAGCATGGGTTTGAAGGGCTATCGGGTTGAGTCCAGCACAGACTTCATCCCCAAACTCAAAGAAGCACTTGCTCAAAATGTGCCTGCCATAATTGATTGTCCTGTAGACTACCGGGAAAACCTGCGCTTTAGCCAACGATCGGGCGACCTGAACTGCACAATTTGAGGCAAATAGGTCAGAATACAGCACTCAGATCTGCGACTTCTTCAAGAAGTCGCAGATCTTCCTTACGTCAGTGCGATTCGGCTTAAGCCCCTTTTTTCTCACTACAAAACTTTAGAAACTGTTTGTAAACAAAGATTTAGATCCCCCTAAATCCCCCTTCAAAAGGGGGACTTCAAGCTTTTGGTTCGGTTCCCTCCTTTTTAAGAAGGGTTAGGGAGGATCAAGTCTTGAAGCCTGTTTCAGCTTCTTCAAATTTATTTATAGCTGACTACAGCTATAAAAGCAGGCAATTTTAATGAAATTGATCTCGATCATTTGATAGAGGAAATTGAGGGATTGGCAGGGCGCGATCGTCGAGAACTAAAAAACCTCATCAGAGTATTGTTAGCACATTTGCTCAAGCGGATTTATGTGAAATCTCCAGATAACTATCGTGGTTGGGAAATTATGATTCGAGAGCAGCGACAACAGCTTCGCGATCTGCTGGAACAGTCCCCTGGTTTGTGAAATGAGGTGACAACTATTTTCCCAAAATGCTGGAATGAAGCATTGGCTGCGGTCAAGGAAGATTTTCCCAACGCCGAATTTCCGTGTGAATGGCCCTTCAGCCCCAATATTGATACACTTTTGCAAGAAAGATTCTGGTGAAGCGAGAAACCTTTAGCAGTTCAGTGCAACCAACCAGTCTTATGCAAGACGATATTAAGTATTATTAAGTGAAGTACTCAAGTGCAGAGGCAACTTATGCTCAGATCAGGATTAGCGCTTTTCTTGGGTTTGCTCCTGGTTAGTTTGTGCTGGGTAAGTGGGGGAAGGATGGCGATCGCCCAGCCTCTTTCGACCGCAACCTTTGCATTTGCCACCGCATCATCAGGAGAAAAACCATTGTTTTTGTTTTCAGGAACACCCCCGACCAATCTAGGTGTAAAGGAAGGCAAACTGCTGGAGTGCCCTAGCACCCCCAACTGCGTCAACAGCCAGACCCCTACATCTGACGGTGAACACAGCATTCAGCCAATTTCCTACAGTTCGACTCTAGAGCAGTCCCTAGCAAACTTGAAAGCTGTGATTCAAGACTTGCCGCGCACCAAAATTGTGAGTGAAACCGAAGATTACATTTATGCCGAGTTCACCAGTGCCCTGATGGGTTTCGTCGATGATGTCGAGTTTTACCTAGACAAAACCCAAAGTGTGATTCACGTCCGTTCAGCTTCTCGTTTAGGGCAATCTGACCTCGGCGTAAACCGCAAGCGTGTAGAAGAGATCCGGGCAAAATTTGCAGCACTAGAAGCTTAGAGACTGTTTGTAAATAAGTTTGAAGAAGCTGAAACAGGCTTCAAGACTTGATCCTCCCTAACCCTCCTTAAAAAGGAGGGAACCGAACCAAAAGCTTGAAGTCCCCCTTTTGAAGGGGGATTTAGGGGGATCTAAATCTTATTTCATTTCTAGTCCTTAACGTAAGACGGCAGGGTGCGTCATGACGCACCCCAAATTTTACTTGACCCCCGCGTTAGTTAAACCCTGCCAGCACCAGCGCAACGCCGCCGATCAGTGCCAGAATCGCCAGAACGAAACCAGCGTTAGGGCTGCCTTTCCAGGAATAGTTTTTGTCATCCATAATTTTCTCCAATTATTAAGTTTCTATTTCTATTGTTGCGTATGGTTCTTGATTTCGCTCCTTCACAAAGACTGAATAGAGATAAAGGGTGAAGTCAAGCCTGATCAAAGTCTTCAGAGGTTATGCAGCAGAACGCGAAATCCAGCAACGCCGTTTTACGGACTATCTGGAATTTCCATTGTGCCTTCGCTCACCAAAATGGAGGAGCCGCCGACGCGAATTGCTCTGATTTCGCTGTTTTGCAGGTCAGCTTCGACTTGAATTAAACTGGGCCGACCCATTTCAACTCCCTGTTCGATTGACCAGCGCAATGTACTATCAATGAGAGTATTGCGATCGCACAGATAACCTGCGATCGCCGTTGCCGCTGCGCCCGTAGCCGGATCTTCATCAATTCCCATTGTTGGGGCAAACATTCGCGCCCATAGGTGAAATGAATCTTGAGGATCGTAGGCAAACACATACAGGTCAGATGCCCAAGCAGAAGCAAGGCACTGTTGCCATTCCTGACGGTTTAGCTGAATGCGACTGAGGGCAGCGCGATCGCCCAATGGCACAAACAAAAACGGCACGCCACAAGAAATTGCTTGAGGCTTATCTTCCCCGTTTAGTAAATCAGCCGGATCCAGGGAAAGCACCGCAGCTAGCTTTTCTACAGAAGGAATGTCTGACCGAAATTCGGGCAGCTTGGCAGCGGTCAGAGCCGTGAAAGTTGGTTTCCCAGACTCTACTCGCACATCCACTGCAACAGGGCCAACTCCTTCTTCAAACACTACTGTTGTATCCTCATGAGTAGCAATTTCTCCCAATGTAGCGAGAACATAAGCGGTGCCTACAGTGGGATGTCCGGCAAAGGGTAGCTCTCTTCCAGGGGTAAAGATGCGAAGCTGGCGATCGCACCCCTGCTGTTGAGGAGGAAAGACAAACACGGTTTCCGAAAGATTAAACTCTCTCGCAACTCGCTGCATCTGTTCGGTGGATAGCCCTTGAGCATCGGGAAACACAGCTAGCGGATTGCCGCCAAAGATCTGATCGGTGAATACATCAGCGGTGTAGAAGCGGTAGCGCATAGTGCTTGGGGCGATCGCTGGAGTACTGCCCTGAGTAAAGCATCATGGCGCTGTTGATGCAATCCCTAAGATTAAGCAATGCTGCTGGATCTAGATGTGTTTTTGCCATTAAGGGGGATGTTATCCCTATCCGAGTAAAACAGAACGGTTGGACTCCAGACATCTAATTCCAAATATTCATACACAACGGTTTCCCGCTTTAATCTCACCAGTTCTGCAACTTTCATAACATAGGATGCCAGCGAGCGCGATCAACGGCCTGATGCCAGGAGGTGAGAAGGGTTTGGCGCTGGTCTTCACTCATGTTGGGTTCAAATCGGCGATCGCATTGCCACTGTTGGGCGATTTCTGCTTCGTCTTGCCAGTAGCCGACTGCTAACCCTGCCAGGTAAGCAGCACCGAGAGCAGTTGTTTCAGTGATTTTGGGGCGCACAACGGGAACGCCCAGCACGTCTGCCTGAAACTGCATGAGTAAGTCGTTTCGGGCTGCGCCGCCGTCTACCCGCAGTTCCGAGAGCGCGAGTTCCGAGTCGTGCCGCATGGCGGTGAGTACGTCTGCGGTCTGGTAGGCGATACTTTCCAGAGCGGCACGGGCGATGTGGGCGCTGGTGGAGCCGCGAGTGAGTCCGGCGATGGTGCCACGAGCGTAGCTGTCCCAGTGGGGCGCACCCAGCCCCACAAAGGCAGGCACGAGGTAAACGCCGCCATTATCGGGAACGCTCATCGCTAATGGCTCAATGTCTGCGCTGTTGCGGATGATGCCCAGTCCGTCGCGCAGCCATTGCACAACGGCACCTGCGACGAAAATGCTGCCTTCCAGGGCGTAGTCAACCCGCTGGTTGATCTGCCAAGCGATTGTGGTGAGCAGTTTGTAGCGAGAGAGAACGGGTTCATTGCCAATGTTGAGCAGCACAAAGCAACCTGTGCCGTAGGTGCTCTTTGCCATGCCGCGATCGCCACACACCTGCCCAAAGGTAGCTGCCTGCTGGTCTCCAGCGATTCCGGCGATCGCCACTCGTGCCCCCAAAATTCCTTCTGCCGTATGTCCATATACCTCTGACGAGGAGCGCACCTCTGGCAGCACTGCGCGGGGGATGTCTAGGATTGCCAGCAACTCATCATCCCATTGACAGGTGTGGATGTTAAATAGCAGGGTGCGGCAGGCATTTGTTACGTCGGTGATGTGGAGTTCTCCATCGGTCAGTTTCCACACTAGCCAAGAGTCAATGGTGCCAAAGGCGAGTTCGCCCCGTTCGGCTCTCTGACGGGCATCGGGGATGTGATCGAGCAGCCATTTTAACTTTGTGCCGCTGAAATAGGGGTCGATAATTAATCCGGCTTTTTGTTGAAAAGTGGACTCATGACCTGCCGCTTTTAATTCATCACATTGTCCAGCGGTGCGGCGATCTTGCCAGACGATCGCATTGTAAATCGGTTGCCCAGTTTTCCTATCCCAAACTAAAGTGGTTTCTCGCTGGTTGGTGATCCCGATCGCCGCAATGTCTCTGGCACGGATGCCGATGTGGGCGATCGCCTCATTCGCCACTCCAAGCTGAGAAGACCAGATCTCATTTGCGTTATGCTCTACCCAACTCGGTTGCGGAAAAATCTGACGAAACTCCTTCTGGGCAATCGAAAGAATATCACCACTGTGATTAAACACAATTGCACGAGAGCTAGTTGTGCCCTGGTCGAAGGCGAGGATGTAGTGGGTCATGGGTCATTGGTTGTTGGTCATTGGTTGTTGGTCAGATGACAAATGACAAATAACAAATAATAAACCTCAAGACACCTCTGCCAATGCTTCAAACTGTTTTTGACTAATTCGCCCTGACTGAAAGAGTGTTTCATTGACCTCTGATAGGGTAAGGACAGAGTGGGCAGTGTATCCGTTGCTGCGTAATCTATCTTTTACGCCACGTTCGTGATCGAGGAATACAACGATGTCGCGCACTTCCAAACCTGCGGATTTCAGTTTGGCGGCTCCTTCCATGGCGCTATTGCCGCTGATTAAGATGTCATCGATGACAACGGCTGTTTCTCCAGGCTCAAAGTTTCCTTCAATCAGACGGCGGGTGCCATGCGCTTTGACCTCTTTACGCGGGAAGATCATGGGACGATTGAGCCGCAAGGATAGCCCCGTTGCGGTGGGTAAGGAGCCATAGGGAATGCCTGCAATCCGGTCAAACTTGAGCGTTGTGAGAATTTCGGCGTAGGCGGTGAGAATTTTTTGAAAGAGTTGTGGATTGGAGATAATCTGACGCAGATCAATGTAATAGGGAAAAGTTGCCCCTGATGCTTGAACGAATTCACCAAATAGAATGCAGCCGATGTCATAAAGCTGCAAGATGAGTTCCAGGTGTGAATGTTGTTCCAGGGTACAAACGTCTGAGACCCAAAGCTCACAGGCGGCTCCTTCACGTACAGCCTTGACTCTGGATAAGTTGACCTGTTCTCGCAGCGATCGCACCGCTGCATTCAGATCTGCACGACCAAGCCAGTCCTGCGGAACGGGAATCAGTAACCCTTCCCCATTGGCATTTAGACCCGCTGCCAGCATTTGAGCGAGATCAATTCCCTCTTGCCAGATACTTCGCGCCAGAATGAGGCGTTCTGGGGCGATCGCCCGGACATTACTCAACACTGCCGGAAGTGCAGTTCCCACTTCTAATCCTAACTGCTCTGGTGTTCCCCAGCTTCTAGATTCTCTAGCGACCTGAAGGTAGAGCGGCAAGTCAGTACTGGCAAAGGTTTGCACCGTCTGTGTTTGCACGGTTAAAGCAGACGGATTAGACGTACAGCAAAGTAAAAACACAGCCCTGCCGGGATACACCAAAAATGGAGCAACCAGATCTTGCCCAACATAGGGGTTGAGCGTTACTGCATCGACCCGCCACTGCTCAAACAGAGTTCGGGCAAAAGGAGTGCTGGTGTTTAAGTCTCCATGTTTAGCGTCTAAAATCACCGGAATGTGAACAGGAATGGCTTGCAGAACTCGCTGCAATAGCTCAATTCCGGGGGCACCCAGCGCTTGATAAAAGCCCAACGTTGGCTTGTAGGCACAGATCAAATCACTCGTTGCCGCAATGATAAACTGTAGCCACTGCCATAACCCTTCAATTAGAGTATCGCCAGGGTAAATATCGCCAGAGTGAATACTGTCATGAATATCGTCAGCCCAGCGATACTCTGGTGCCGCTTCAGCAGAGGAAGACGGCAATATTTCTGGGTTGGGGTCAAGTCCAACAATCAACAAACTAGAGTTGTGTGCGATCGCCGCTTCTAACTTATTAGAGAAGTGCATGGATGCAGTACAGGAAAGCCTCCCGGTCAGGTTATTACCAATGTCAGGAGGCTAGATCTGCGGTTGCTGCATCCTTTGAAAGGCTGTAGTGTCCAGTTTTACCCCGATACCACTTGTTGTTCTTTAGACCCGTCGAAAGAATGTTAGCAATCCGGGTGCTGGCTTTGCTCCGCATTTCCCTCGGTGTCTCATAGACAAAGATAGAGCCAATCACTTCTGGAATGCTGACCACTTCATCTTTCTGACTCTCCAATACGGTTTGAACTGCCTGGGTCAGGGAGTTTCCGCCAAATTCCGATCGCATATAGTTCTGCAAATCTTGCCCTCTACGAGAAGGTTTGCGTCCTGTAGTCTTTGTTTGAGCAGCACGAGGTTTGCGAGTCTTTCCAGCCTTTTCTGTGGGGGCTGCTCCGTTAGAACCGTTTGATTCAGTGGGTGATGCGGCTGCTTGCTCAGACGAAGTGAGAATTTCGAGATCGGGTGCGGTCTGTTGAGGTTGATTTTTGACAGATACGCCCAAACCTGCTGTGGGAACTGCATCTGGCGCAAATATGCTGATTACAGACTTAAGGCTGTCACGTTTTTCACGAATGGTTTCTAGCTGGGCAAACAGTTGCGCTTCTTGAGTCGCCAGATCTGATTCAACCTCTATGAGTTTAGAAAGGGTTGGATCATCGACACGGTTTTTATTCGGCATTGTATGAGATTCCTCGATTGAGTGTAGTTGTAAGACTGAGTGTGTAAGGCTGAAGGTTGGTGCACGGCTGTCACAAGGAAAATGAACCTGCAATCACTGCACTGTTTTACCTTTCTAATCCTTACTCTCTATTAAAGTGCGAATCAGATGATTTATCACACTTATCACATACAAATGTATAGCAATCTTTGATGATTTGTGCAAAACAATAAATTTAAAGGAATATTTGAGGACGAGATCCTATTGACTAACAAATCTAGGACTTACGCATTTCTCTGTCGAACGGGGGCTTACAGCAATTTCCACTTGGATACACCACAAAACCTGGTAGGGGCGGTTCGCGAACCGCCCCTACGCTGCGGCTTACCCATTCAAAAATGGCTGTAAGCCCCTTGTTCCATAGGCTAACCGGGCTATACACAGCAGACTTTACGGGGATATGTCCTGTGATTACCCAAATAAACTGAGATGCAATCCTTGTGATAAAGCTTCTATAAAGGCAAGCCCAGCAACGGAATTGCCCACTCTATCTAAAGCGGGACTGTAGCAGGCGATCGCCCCCTGTCCCGGAACTACAGCCAGCAGCGCTCCACTGATGCCTGATTTCATGGGTAACCCAATGCGAATGGCAAAGCGGCTCGATGCTTCATAAAGTCCACAGGTGAGCATGAGTGCATTCACAATCTGCCGATGCAGTGGCTTGAGCCAGTCATTTTCATCGACCAACAGCTTACCCAGACACACCAGGTCTTTTACCTGTCCTGAGAGACAGCAAATTTGCTCATAGGTATCAAGCGTTTGTTCCAAATTTTCTAAGTATCCCGCTTCAGATAGATAACGAGCCAGTGCCTGATTTGTTTCTCTACCTGCCGTGCGAACAGAGGCAAGCATTTCTTTATCTAGCCATAGCTGACAGCCCGATCGCTGATTTAACCAGTCGCAAAGGTTCTGACAGCGTTGGTCTGGGCTATCTCCGGGTAGCTTTTCGGTGAGGGCGATCGCTCCACTGTTAATCATGGGGTTACGAGGACGACCCCGATCGACAATGAGTTGCTTCAGCGAATTGAATGGCGCGTTAGAAGGCTCTACCCCAACTCGCTGAAAAACTTCTTTCTCTCCTAATCGCTCCAATAGATAAAGCAGCAAGAATGGTTTGATCGTACTCATTAGCGGAAAAGCCAGGGTTGTATTGCCATAGCGATAGGTTTCTCCCTGGACTGCATCGACCTGGACCGCAAACCAGCGTGCATCTGCCTGAGCCAGTCGCGCAATGCGGTCGATTACTCGTCCGTAAACTATCCGCCTTTGAGCCTCCTCTGCCCAACTGATAACCTGATTTTGGGTTAATCCTGTTAATCCTGTTGTCATAGTTGGACTGGGGGGCGATCGCCATCTTCATTACAACATTCTGCTCACAACGTCCTGCTCACAATGTCCTGCTCACAATGTCCTGCTCACAATGTCCTGCTCACAATGGACTAACTGATTGCAGCGCTCTTTCCATTAAAATGTTTTGAGCATTGCGCTCTGGCTCATCTTCGTTGGGGTAGCGACGCACGTATTGACCGTCGGGCTGAAGTTCCCAGGCTTGGCGATTGTCTGACAGGAAGATATCCAACAGTTCCTTCAGTTCTTTAGCAATGTCTGAGTCCTCAACGGGCGTAATGGCTTCTACGCGGCGATCGAGGTTGCGGGGCATCCAGTCGGCACTGCCAATGAAAACTTCTGGTTCACCGTTGTTGTGAAAGTAGAAGATGCGTGAATGTTCCAGATAGCGTCCCACAATGCTGATGACCCGAATATTTTCACTCATGCCCTCCACTCCGGGGCGCAGGCAGCACATTCCGCGCACGATTACGTCAATTTCTACGCCTGCCTGAGACGCTTCATACAAAGCGGCAATGATTTGCGGATCGACAAGGGAATTCATCTTAGCGGTGATGCGGCCCGTATCCCCGTTGCGGCAGTGTTGGGTTTCGCGGCGAATCAGTTCAGTCATGCGGCGGCGCAAACTCACGGGAGCCACCAGCAGCTTGCGGTAGGCGCTTTGGCGAGAGCAGCCCGTGAGGTAGTTAAACAAATCGGTCAAGTCTGCACCCAACTCTTCTCGACAGCTTAACAAGCCCAGATCGGTATAGAGTCGGGCAGTTTTGGGATTGTAATTGCCCGTACCGATGTGGACGTAACGACGAATGCGCCCTCCCTCCTGACGCACCACCAGCACCACTTTAGTATGCGTTTTTAGCCCCACTAAGCCATACACAACATGAACTCCGGTACTCTCCAACCTTCGTGCCCAGAGAATGTTGTTCTCTTCGTCAAAGCGGGCTTTTAGCTCGACCAGAGCGACCACCTGTTTACCGTTTTCAGCCGCAGCAATCAAAGCTTGGACGATTGGTGAATCGCCTGAGGTGCGATAGAGGGTCATCTTGAGTGCCAGCACATTTGGGTCGGTTGCCGCCTGGGTAATAAACTGCTGCACCGATGCCGAAAAGGATTCATAAGGATGGTGTACCAGCAGGTCGCGTTGGCGAATGACTGAGAAGAAATCTTCGCTATTTTCCTGACTGAGCAGGTCATTTTGAGAGGCGATCGCCCCCTGCAAGCGAGGAGGCGTAATCGCAGTCCAGGGTTTATCCTTCAACTCTGGCAAAGGCAACCCCATCAAATCCATCAGGCTTTTGAGATTCAGCAGCCCGTCGATTTCATACATATCCTTCTCTTGCAGATCCATTTCCCGCATCAGCATCCTTCGCACTGATTCGGGCATTGTGGTTTGAATCTCTAGCCGCACAACAAATCCACCCAGCCGCCGCCTGCGGAGTCCCTGCTCGATCGCCAGCAGCAGGTCATCTGCCTCATCTTCCTGCACCGCAATATCGGCATCTCGTGTCACTCGAAACAAATAATATTCCTGAATGTTCATCCCTGGAAACAGAAATTCCAGGTTGTGGGCAATCACCTGTTCTAACGGAACGCCCGCCCAAAGGGTGTGCTGTCCGTTCTGCTGCTGCAAGTCTTCTGGCAAAACCACAAACCGAGGCAGAATGTTTGGCACCTTTACTCTGGCAAAGTGTTCCGTTCCGTTTTCTGGGTCTTTTGCCACCACCGCTAAGTTCAGGCTGAGATTAGAAATGTGGGGAAACGGATGCCCCGGATCGACGGCCAGCGGCGTTAGCACTGGGAAAATTCGCTCTTCAAAAAACTGCCGTAGAAAAAACCGCTGCTCCTGAGTTAAGTCAATATAGTTGAGCAAATGAACGCCCTGCTCTGCCAGCTTTGGCCGCAATTCCTGCTCAAAGTGCTGATGTTGCTGAGTCACCATTGGCCGCAGATAAGGAAAAACTACATCCAGTTGTTCCTGTGGAGTCATTCCATCGGGAGTTAGCTTGTTCACTTGCGCTTCGATCTGTTCTTTAATTGCAGCGACCCGCACCATGAAAAACTCGTCCAGGTTAGAGCTGAAGATGGCAGTAAATTTAAGCCGTTCCAACAAAGGAACGCGGAAATCTAACGCCTCATGCAGCACTCGCCTGTTAAACTCCAGCCAGCTCAGTTCCCGATTGAGATAGCGCTGAGATAGGTCGCTCAAATTAACTTCTGGAGTAATATCTTTTGCGGTAGTCATAGCTCTGCACAAGGTTAAGTCATTTAGGATACTCCCAGAAATAGCCTAAAAGCGAAAGTCTTCCTGCAAACATCTGTGGAGGGAAGACGGAGGAGGGAAGACGGAGGGAGGGAAGACGGAGGGAGGGAGTTGAGTTCTGCTAGAGAATTGTGTTGGCAAGTGGCAGTTTGCGGAGGTAGTGACTCAACAGAAAACATAGGGGCACTCCGAGTAGCGTTACCCCAAAAAACTTGAGCAACGGTGAAATGGGCAGCGGGGCAAACCCAATCTGGAGTGCAATTACAGGCAGGACGTGAATCAGATAAACCGTGTAAGCATTAACAGATAGCAGTCTTTCCCACTTGCCCCGTCTGTTAAAGTATTCACGAAATAGCGTCAGGATGCCGATGCACAAACCAATGCAGATGGTAGTTTCCCAGAAACTCCAGAGGAGCGATCGCCAATTCCACCCACCGCTAGCAACAATCCGCGTGGGAAACCAGGATTCTCCGCTTAGCGTGTAGACATACCGCAACAGAACGGCTCCCAATCCAATACCCAACCAGATCAATCCTTGTTGTCGAGGTAGCTTGCGAAACCAATCGTGCTGATAAGCCACAATTCCGATCGCAAACAGGCTGAGATATTGAGGCAGATGAGCAATCTCAGTAGGAATTCTCAGCACGTCCTCCCAGGTATCAATCGGGTAGTAAATTCGAGTGAGAAATGTCACACCCGATAAAAGAATTAGATACAGGAGGATTAATCCATGACCTGGAAACGCCCGTTTTCGTTGAGATGCAAGCTTTGCACTGTGCCGAATCACTCCACACCAAAGGGCATAACAAACAGTGTAAACCAGCAAATGCATTAGGAACCAGAGATGTCCTGCTTGCATTTGAGGTTGTCTCAGGTAAACCTGAATCAGAAATTGACCGAAAGATTCTTCCCTGGGTTCAGATAGGTAAAAGACTGGAGGAAATACCAGCAGCGCAAAAAATAAGATTGGAACACCCAACCGTAGAAATCGCTCTTGCAGAAATACCTTTACCCCTTTCCGCGCATAGGCACCGGGCACAAAGTAACCTGAAATCAGGAAAAACAGCCCCATAAAGAACGCGGCATTGGTGGCAAAGAATGCGCCCAGAATATCAGCCTGTTCTGAATTGGAAACTAACCACATTCCTCCAGTTGGCTCGTAAGGTTGCCCTGCGTGATGAGCTATCACCAACACTGTCAGGAAGATTCTTACGTTATCTACAAACCATAGGCGGAGAGGTTCGTTCTGTCCAGGTTCCATACTTGATAGTGCTAGCTGTTTGAGAGATTATCAGCCCTCTAGCATCGCGAATTAATTAATCTGCAATAGTTTTTGGGAAGTGTTGCACTCCGGGCACTTCCCAAAAACTATCAGGTTTTGTTTAATCCCTGATCTCTAGCATCAACAGCATAGAGTCAGGGTTCTCTGGAGTGGCGATCGCCGGACGAATTCCCTCATGGATTTCAGGATATCTAGCCTGTAGCTGCTCCTCATTAAGATTCATGTCGAGCAGTTCGCCATTTTCGTTAGTAATGGAGTATACGATTTCACCCGTCGCATCCTGAGAAATAGAAACCAAGTGATCTCGGAGCATTAAATGGGCAATCAACGGCTGCTCTTCAGCGGATGCAGAAGTTGGGATTGAGCCAGACAATGATGTTGAGAGCATAGCAATTGATGCCGCTACAGTAAGGTGACGTATCATCACAATTACCTCAAAAGCAACAACTCATTCTATACTCATTACTCAAACTTAGACAAACAGAGAGAAAGCAGCTTGTCCCTTCTCCCTGTTTGTCCTAACCTTTACGCTTACCGTAACTTGCGGCGACGGGCTGCAAACATACCGCCAATTAGACTTAGACCAAGAACTGTAGCAGGTTCAGGCACAGTTACCTCATCATCATCGTCATCATCGTTATCACCAGGCGTTCCGCCAAGCAGCTTTTCGCTGCCTTCCCCTGCATTTACCTGCTGGAATCGTGCCCCAATATCAATGTTGTCAGCATTGTCAGAGTACGCGTTGAGAAACTCTGTTTCTAACTGTGCCGCTGTTTTCCCAGGGGCAGTCACTACAAAACTGAGTTGGGTTGCTGTACCTTCAGGTAGAGCATTGTTGGCATTGCCACCCAAAAAGTTGCCGTTATCAGCAAAAGCGATGTCAAAGTTACCAAAAGGAGGAAAACTAACGCTGGACAGGAATGTATCTAAATACTGGTTGCCCACAAATGATTTAAAGCTCACGCCAGGCACCAAATCCAGGGCGATTCCTGTTAGTTTAGAAGCGGTTGCGCCAGCCCCAAAGGTGGGAGTGCCTGTCGTATTTTTGACTGTAAGATCGATCTTGACATCACCAGGGGTGCCAATTACTTCGCTAAAGTTGAAGGTCAGCAGGGCTGAAGCTCCTGTAGATTGATTTAAGACTGTGCCATCGTCGTTGGAAGATTTGCTGCCTTGACCTAAGGAAAAGGTAAATGCTTGGGCTGGAACAGCGATGGAAAGGGCGATCGCCAAACCACCCACCGCAGCGGGCAAAAGTGCAGTCATTTTCATGTTTAAAGCTTTCTCTTGAAGAAGCGACGAGAGGTTGTTTACCAGTTACTTCTTGAGTATGTAGCATTTACTACGTGCTTGGCAGTGACTTTACGTAGACTTCAGTAAAATCGTAGCGAACTTTACCTTCCGTTAAAAAATAATAGGTTTGACACCTGCAAATTTAGTGAGGCTGTAGTGAAGAATGAACATTGTAGAAGGTTGAAAACCTTTGCAGCTAATAGCTTTGAGCAAAGATAGATGCCTCTGAAGAAATGCGATCGCTCCTATTTTTGTCTCCCCAAAAAATCGATAAACTGCTTCCGTATAATCCACTTCTAGCTCAGTACTTCCTCGGAGAGTGACCAAAGTACCGAGTTAAGGTATGTAGTGCTGTAGTACCGACCGCTTAGCTGGATGGCTCTGCAACTTCAAGTAGTTCAAAGGCGGTTTGGAGGGTGTCTGCTTCTTCAGCGGGTTTATCTTTCCGCCAGCGCAGGATTCGCGGGAATCTAACTGAGACCCCTGATTTGTGACGCTTAGACTCCGTTATTCCCTCAAATCCGATTTCAAACACTTGAATCGGCTCAACTGAACGAACGGGCCCAAATTTTTCGATGGTGTGTCTGCGAATCCACTTATCTAGTTCGTTAATTTCGTCATTGTCTAACCCTGAGTAGGCTTTGGCAAAGGAAACAAGCTCTCCATTGTGCCAGAGGGCGAAGGTGTAATCGGTAAATAAATTTGCTCGTTTGCCTGTGCCTGCCTGAGCGTAGATCAAGACCGCATCCAATGACATGGGGTTGACTTTATATTTCCACCAGTAGCCGCGTTTGCGCCCAACCAGGTAGGGACTGTCTTTTGCTTTAATCACCAACCCTTCTGCCCCTTGCTGGCGCGATCGCTCTCTCAACTCGTGTAAATCTGTAAACGACGCAAAGCTCAACGAAGTAGAAACCGTTGTCAAACTGGCAGGAAAGGATGCTAGCACCTCTGCTAAAAGGTTTCTCCGTTCGAGCAGCGGTTTTTCTCGAATATCTTGACTAGAATGCTCTAGCAAATCGTAGGCGATAAAGTGAACTGGATTCTCTGCCATCAGTTTTTTGGTGACGGATTTTCGTCCCAACCGCTTTTGCAGAGCGTTAAAGTTCATCGGGCGATTGCCCTCCCAGCACAGGATCTCGCCATCCAGCACATGACCATTAGGAAGCGCCTGAAAGCCTTCTACTAATTCTGGAAACTGTTGAGTAATCAAATCTTCCCCGCGTGACCAGATAAATACCTCATCGGCTCGTTTGATGATTTGGGCGCGAATGCCGTCCCATTTCCACTCGGCTTGCCATTGGGTAGGGTCTTCTTCCTGAAAGCGGTCTTCGTCGAGTGGGGAAGCCAGGAAAAAAGGATAGGGCTGGCTGGGTGCAAGTTCTTCACTGTCGGTTTGAATTAGTTGGCGATAGAAGTTTACCGTCGGCTCAAAATCGCCCATCAGCCGATGCGCCAGAACCGATTCGGGCAAGTTGTATTCTGCCGATAGCGCCTTCACCAAAAGCTTTTCGGATACGCCCACCCGAAACGCGCCCGTCAAAACTTTGTTCAGGACAAAAACCTCTGCATCTTCCAGGGAAGCCCACCAGGAAACAACTAAATCGCGCAGTTCCGCCTCAGACTGGACGGTTTTAACCTGGGGGATTACCTTTTCCATCCACTCGTGTAGGGGGCGATCGCGCTTTTCCTGTGACTCCAGTGGGCTGTGGCGAAGGAGGAGGGCGATCGTTTCGGCTGAATCTCCCACATGGGCATAGCAGTCTTCAAACAGCCACTCTGGAATATCTGAAATTTGCAGAAAGACATCCCTCAAAACCCTGGAAGTAATCAATCGCTTTCGGGTTTTTCCTAAGAATAAGTAGATTGCCCAAACCGCATTCTCAGGAATTTCATCATAGAAGTATTGTCGCAGCGCTCTCACCTTTTCGTTGGTTGAGGTGGTTGCGTCAATCTGCTGAAACAGTTGAGAAAACCGTTTCATTAAATGTCTCCCTCCCCTTCAAACAAAGTCTTTAAGGGCTGCGCGTCTAAATTGTAGATTTCATGTAAATAGCGGGAAAGGACTTCGGACTGTCCGTGAGTCACGTACACCGTTTTAGCACCCGTTTGCAGAATTGTATTCACCAAACCTGACCAGTCGGCATGGTCAGACAGCACAAATCCGCGCTCATAGCCGCGTCTGCGCCGCGCCCCTCGAACTGCCATCCAGCCCGATGCAAAGGCCGTTTGAGGTTGCACAAAGCGCTTCATCCAGGTAGAACGGTGCGCCGAAGGAGGAGCTAACACCAGATCGCCCGTGTATTTGTGGCTGCGAGGCATTTCAGTTGTGGAAATAGTCTCCAGCATTTTTACGCCAACCTGTCTGTAGATTTCGGTTAGCACGTGAACTGCGCCGTGTACGTAGACGGGGCGATCGCTAAACTGACACAACTCCCCCAACACTCGTTGCGCCTTGCCAAAGGAATAGCAAAACAATAGCGAAGGTCGTTCTAAATCACTTTGCCACCACTGATAAATTTGTCGGCAGGTTTCCTCTCCAGTTTCCCATTCGTAAATCGGTAAACCAAAGGTTGCTTCAGTGATAAACACGTCACAGGGAATCACCTCAAACGGTTCGCAGGTCGGGTCTGCACATCGCTTGTAGTCACCCGACACCACCCACACTTCATCACCACATTCGACTCTAATTTGGGCTGAACCCAGAACGTGTCCGGCAGAGTGAAAGGAAACCCAGGTATTGCCCAGCTTCAGTTTCTCACCATATTCAACACCCTGGAGATGAATCTCATCACCCAGACGTTTCCTCAAAATTCCTTCTGAAACGCGAGTCGCAATGTATTGATTTGCGCCAGAGCGGGCATGGTCAGAGTGAGCATGAGTAATCAGGGCACAGTCCACCGATCGCCAGGGGTCAACGTAAAACCCTCCCTGCTCACAATACAACCCTTCCTGACGCACAGTAATCAACGACATGAACCCAAAGTGACGCTTAACGAACAGCTTTAGCTTAGCGTAATTGTCAACTAGCCTTTTGAGATCGCAGTTTTGAACGTCCGCATTGCTCCCAGCCAGTCTGTTTCGCCGATTAGAACACAGCGAGAGAGTAGCTCAATGTCTAAATTTGCCAGTTCAGGAATTTGGCTTTTGTAAATTTGGGTGTATCCGGTTTTTCCTAAACGGTGCAGGGTAAGCAGCCCATCTTCCCAAAGCCAGACTTCAGGTACTCCTAACGCTTGATAGCGCTTTAATTTTGTAGCGGAACCGCTTGTAAAGATAACTTCAACGGAAAGGTCTGGGATGGGTTTAGCTTCCCCAAAGCAGTAGGATTCATCTGCCTGAACAGAAGCTACTCCTTCCTGCTCCTGGGTAACAGAGCCGGTCGGAATTATCCTAATATTCCACTCAAAAAAGAATGCCTCTAGAAGAGCAGCGATAACTTTTTTGAAAATTTCGTGCGGTTGCCCTGGCATGAATACTTCAACTACTCCTTCGTAGAAGCTCAACCGTACACCTGGATATCCTTCCAAGCCTTTTTGAATGTGCTTGAATTGTTCCCAGGTGCGATCGTGGTAGACGGCTACTTTGTCTTCTGATGATCTGGGTTTTTGGAGTACCTGTGTCATAGCATTAGCTTCGCTCCACGTCGTGTTTGCCCCAATTGCTCTCTTTGACCAATCCGCCTAACTGCTGTATCTATTTTAGGCTCAGCAGAAGTTTCTGCTTTACATTTACTCATTAAATATGCATGATGCATATATATTTTACAAATTCAGATTATGGAGCAACGAACCTTAAATCTTTTAGGTGCGCTGGCTTTGAGCATTATGGATGAGATGAAGGCTGCGGTTGAGGCGATCGCCGAACAAGGGGGTGAGGCTCCTGCTGCACTGGTAACATTGGGCGTAGAACCGGGGCTTTCGATCAATGCGCTACGGCAAATTCTCAATCTTTCTCATCCTGGAACCGTTCGCTTAGTTGATCGATTAGAAGCACAGGGACTTGTAGAACGCAGGGCAGGTGCAGATGGTCGAACACTGGCGCTGTTTCTCACGGATGCGGGACGCGAACGACGCAGGGCAATTTTGGCTAAACGGAGGCAGCAGCTACAAGGAATGGTTAGTTCGCTGACAGACAATGAACAAACTCAGCTAACCCAGCTTTTGGAGAAGATGCTGGCTGCGATGACGACGAGTGAGTTACGCGCCTTTGAAATTTGTCGGCTGTGTGAGGAGGAGGTGTGTCCGGGCGATCGCTGCCCCGTTGAGCAACAATATTGCCGGATGGTGCCATGAATCCAGTTATCATTGCTTTGAGCATCGCCTATTATTGCCAAAATCGCCAGCTACCATTCTCCTGGAACCACCTAAGACAGGGCTTTGCAGGAGTTGCAGTTTGTTGGTTTAGTTGTAACGGTGCTGTGTTTTGGTACCTTGTCGATGCTGAATTCAAGCTATGAGGTAAATACAGTAGAGATCTCACTCTCGTTTTGGTTACTTGCAGTAGGGTCAGGCATTATGCGGTACGCCTTGTACCAATTAAATATGAAACTGCATCGAACAAGGGGCTTAAGCCCCTTGTTCCACGTCGTTTTATTTGGTGCAAGCTCATATAGAAACGGTATTAGCATTTTGCTTTACTTGACTGCACTGCAAAACTTGCCAGTCAGCCATGCCGCCTTCTATGTGGCGTTAATTCCTGTGTTTGGGGTGACGAGCGCAATTCTAATGATCGGCGAGCAACCCAGCTTGACTCAATGGGTAGGAGCCGGACTCATTATCACGTCATCCTATTTTGCCAATCGGCTCAGGATGGTATAGTTCGCCTTGATCAGTCCTGTGAAGCAGGCAATGTCCGGTCTGGGGAGTGGGGAAGGAGGCGATCGCCATCGATCAAAAAAATGGTGAGGGTAGAGCCTGACTGAGGCACAACTGCAACATGACTGGCGATGTCGAGCGTATCCGACCGACGATAGGATTCTGGCAATACTCGAATCCTTGAAAGTGGAATTTCTAAAAGGGTTGGGGTTTCAGCGGTGGGGAGTCCGTACAGATCTCCGCTGGAGCTAATTACGACAATGAGACGGGTGACGACCTCTTCAATAGGGCTGGACTTAAACAAACGCTGATGTAAATCAATCACAGTCACTTCAAAGTTATCGACGTGGGCGATTCCAACTGAGTTTAAGCCACTGCCGTGAACCGATCTAAACGGCACAACTTTGTAAACTACTTCAATTCGCAAGGCTAGCTTGAGATTGCCGATGCGAAAGACGACCAGTTGTAGCTTGGGTTCAGTCTGTAAGGCTTTGGATTGGGCGAGATCAAAACGGGTAGGGGTAGGGTAAGAATTCATAATTGATAGATAGAAGGTTATTAGATGCTCGTTGTCCTTAAACAAGGGGCTTAAGCTCCTTGTTCTGTGACTTGTTCTGTAAGTGGGTAGGTTTTGGGGTAATTTATTGGGCGATCGCAGGCAGAGCTTTGTTGGATGGATCGGCTATGTTTTTTAGAGTTGTGATAAATTCTTGCTCCAGATAAGGTTTTGTGAAATAAGCACTGGCCCCCAGCCGAGTAGCAAGCCAGCGATGTTTTTCATTGCCGCGAGAGGTAAGCATCACAGTGGGAATGGCTGCTAGTTTTTCATCTTTGCGGCGCTGGCTGAGGAATTCAAAGCCATTCATGTTGGGCATTTCAATATCGCAGACGATGACTTGTACAATCGTGTGCCGCAACTGGTCGAGCGCTTCTCGTCCATCCCTAGCCTGCAAGACTCGAAAACCTGCCCGTTCCAGAGAAAGTGCAGCCGTTCGCCGCAGCGTTGCAGAGTCATCGATGATTAACACCGTTGGAGCTTGTGCTGTTTTAATAGCGGGTGGTTTTTTGGCGCTAGTGGTCTGAGACTGAATGGCAGGCATGGATTCATAGGCTGTCACCATTGGAGTAACAGAAACCTCTTCGAGTTGACTCATGCTCAGTGCTAAAAGTGCAGCCCCATCAATCACAGGAACCAGGCTGCCATCCCCTAAAATGGTGCAGCCGTAAGCATAGCTGGGAGGGGCGATCGCCAGACCAAAAGGCTTGATCACCAGTTCCTGCTCTGTCACCAGGCGATCGACTTCCAGGGCAAAAATTTGCTGATCTTGACGTAATACCAGCATCGGCAGTGCCCAATCTTTGGGTAGTGAAATGGTGGAAAGTACCTTGCTGGGCGGGTTTTCGGACAGCGGGCAACTGTAGCTAAGCAAGTCAGCCAGGCGGTAAGTGGGAATGATTTGCTCTCGCCAGTTGAGGTAGCGCTGAGTGCCCGACTGCTGCACCTGACCCGATTGGGGAGTCAAAATTTCTTCGATGCTATCGGCGGGCAAAGCGACAGCGGTGGAGTCAACTAGACAAATCACCAGTTTGGCAATGGTTAAGGTGAGAGGCAACTGTAGGGTAAAAATGGTGCCTCGACCCGGTGCAGAGACGACGTTGACAGTACCTTTAATCGACCGCAGTTGCGATCGCACTACATCCAGCCCTACGCCCCGCCCCGATAGCTCCGTTACTCGTCGAGCCGTAGAGAAGCCTGGTTCAAAGATGAGTTCATACAGTTGAGCCGGATTTACCGTTGCAGCTTGTTCTGGAGTTAGCCAACCGAGGGCGATCGCCCGACTGCGAATCCGGTTCAGATCTAAGCCCTGACCATCATCCCTGACCTGAATAATGGTTTGATTGCCTTTGTGATAGGCCCGAATTTCAATCTGCCCCTGTTCGGGTTTGCCTCGCTGCCGTCTCACGTTTGCAGGCTCAATGCCATGATCAAAGGCATTGCGAAGTAAATGCAGCAGCGGATCAAACAGTTTCTCTAAAATCGCTTTATCAACCAGCACACCTGCCCCCGATAGTTTCAGCGCAACGGGTTTGTGATAAGTAATCGACAGGTCGCGAATCATACGGGGAAAGCGATTGATCACCTCCCCCAGCGGAAACATCCGTGCCCAGATCAACTCATCCCGAAGCTGAGTCAACATATTCCGCTGCTGATCCAAAATTTGATTGGATTGTCCAGCAAACAAAGTCACATCATCTACGGTTTCCTCAAGCTGGGCGATATCCTCCAAAATTTCCTGGATCTGGGTATGCAAGGCACCATAACTATCCATTTCCAGCGGGTCAAACTCAGCCAGAGCAGACATAACAGACATATCTGAGAAAGCAGAGTTAAAGCTACGAGATGGAAACCTTACCGCTGCGGGGGTGTCTGTCTGAGCCGCTGAAACTGTTGTTCGCTGGGAATTGTGGCGTTCTGGCTCGACTAACATCTGGTCAGACAGTTCCCGCAAGTGCCCCACCGTGTCTCGAAATTGGGCAAAACGGTTGAGCAGTTCTTTGAGGGCATTGCGAAGCTGTTCGTTTTGCAGCGATAAACCGTCCCGATTGATTGCCAGTTCACCCACTAAATTGTTCATGCGTTCAAGTCGTTCTGAGGTGACTCGAACCGTTAGATTTGGCGTGATGACGGCTTCCCCTTGCTGAAGGCGGGATTGTGGCTGAGTGCGGCTGATGTTGTTGCCGATCGCCTGTTGCAGGTCGGCAGACTGTTTAGGGGCGATCGCACTGCTTCGATGGGTCTGAATTTGACTTGACTGAGTTTGCCGTGAGTTGTGCTGAGCAGGCTGGGGTGGCACCCGTCTGCTGGCTCCATCTTCAGAGGACTGTATTGTGGGAAGACGATCAAAGATTTGGGCGATCGCCTGAACGGCCGCCGCTAAACTCTCAGGTGCATTCCTTTCAAGTGCGTCGCGCTCAGACCCAGCGATTTTGAGCGCATCGCTTTCAGGTACGTCAAACTGCTTAGAGGCAGATATTTCTCCAGAAATTGCAGCTTCATCCAGGACAAACTGGTGCTGTGCGAATTTATCAGGCGCGGCAGCACTGCTTTCGCTCAAGGCGGTTTCAAGTGGTGCTGGCTCTAGAGAACTGTTGCTAAGGCTATCTATTGAGGTGGCTTCACAAGTATCCTCTGTCGGTATGAACACCTCTTCATCGGAGTCTTGAACTTCTGCCCTCGTTGCTGATGATAAGGCAATCCACTCAACATTTACGGGTTCCTCGATATCCAGTAAGCTTGAGACGCTCTGGGGTAAGAGTTCCGCTTCACCCATTGATAGATCGATTGAGTGCACTGTTTCATAGACTGTTTCAGGCTCTATTCTAATTACCTGGTAATCCTTATTTTCTGCCTTTCTACCTCCTGGTTCAGCGGATTCAGCAGATGCACCCTCGTCGTCTTCAGGACTGTGCTGCATTGGGAATGGCTCAAATGAACTAGTTCCGCTGCCAAAGATGTCTTCGAGCAGCGGCATGGCAGCATCAAGGGCGACGGATTCGGCAGCGGAAACAGAGGATGCCTCAGGCGCAATTGGAACAGTGAGTGCCGCCAACGCTTTAGAGGGAATTGGGCTGGATTCCACCTGGGTTGCGGTGCCAGCTAACACTGCCTGTCGGCTGTGTTCAAAGTCAGCCATTGCCAGCCTGGTAATTTCTAGCACTCGATCGGGGTTTGCTTCCAGAGCCGTTTTTACCGTTGAGGCGATCGCCTCAAACTCTGGCAGATTCATCAATTCAGCGAATCCCGCAAAAACCTCTACCTGGGCCCGCAATTCACCTGCTACTTCATAGTTTTGGGGATTGGCTATGACTGCCGCCAAACGTTCTAATCCTTGAGCGACATCAATCTCCAAAATTGAGGAAATCATGTCAACGCCGAGATCAGAAGAACTGGGAATGTAGTTTTCCGTTTGGCTAAGGGCATCTCCAAAGCGTTCTTCAATTTGACTAAAAACGGGTTCAGCAAGGGCCAATGCTTGCTCTGCATCAAAGGCACCCATCGTAATTCGCAGCATTAAGGGTAGCCGCAGGCAATCGTAGGCTTGGAGCAACTGACCTTCTAGCTCAGCGTCAATCGTTAAGCTGTCGCTGTAAAGAGCCTTGAAAATGTTTTCTAAGCGATGTGATAGGGTGGCGATCGCCTCCAAACCCACGCTAGCGGCTCCTCCTTTAATTGAGTGGGCCGCCCGCATTAGATCGTGAACTTTGGCGGTGTTGCGCTCCTGCTGCAACGTCAGCAACCCAGCTTCAATCACCTGCAACAGTTCAGGAGCCTCTTGAATAAAAAATTGGTAGGCTTGGTCACGGATATCAGGGTTGATTGCCATGATGCATGGGAGGAGGTTAGGGGCTGGGGGAGGGAAGAGGCTAGGG
>Ga0224723_1000525_pt1 | contig 26124 bp, 24 predicted proteins | sample Balambano_FR2_Me_FD_161647 | JGI IMG/M metagenome (GOLD analysis project Ga0224723, IMG submission 161647) | Freshwater sediment microbial communities from Lake Towuti, South Sulawesi, Indonesia - Balambano_FR2_MetaG | ecosystem: Environmental > Aquatic > Freshwater > Lake > Sediment | place... | reverse complement strand
GTTGCGCGGCGAGAAACTGATCGGTGCTCAGTTCCACGCCGCGCCGATTCAGGACACCATAGCGCTGGTTGTAGCGGGATCGCGTCAGAGGCACGGGATCGCGGGTCACCGCCAGCAGTTTCACCTTCTCCGGATCGAGGACCGAGAGACACTCCTCGTCTACGCCATGCCCCATGATGACGCGCAGGCGCGCGATCTCATCGGCGGGAAGCTCTTCGAACTGCGGCTGGTTCGCGAAAAAGCGGGTTACTCGGCTGTTCGGACCGAGGATCATCACCCGGTCGTCACCGAAAGCCTTGCGAAAATTGTAGAACAAAGTGGTTCCGCCGGTCTTGGGGATATGCGGGAACACGATCTTGACAGCGTATTCGGGTTCCGCCGCCCGGTCGGCGGAAGTCCGATCCATTGTTTCGTCTGACAAGCCCTGCTGCACCGCATTCTCCATCGGTCAATCCCTCCGCCGCAGCAACCCGGCGCTGTAAACCTTACGACCAACCGGTTTCAGGCCCCGAACAAGGATCGCGATCCGGTCAAGCACGGCCGGAAACCGCAGTTTGGTGGCCTGGGTAATCGGTTGTCACCGTTCCTTTTTCTTCCTCTTCAGGGCACGGTTTCGCGCGGCCACAATCCTGTAGAGAAAGTCGACCGCTTGCGCTGCCAGAACCGGATCGGCCTCGGCCTTTGCCATCTCTGAGGCGATCAGTTCACCGAGGGCCGGCACCTGCCTGCCCGAAATCTCGAACAGATCCTGCGGGGTGCGCAAGGCGGTGTCGTCCTCGGCAAGCTGTTCGGCCAGCGACGCGCCGAGACGGTTCTCGATCCATGCCAGATCGGCCTGCTGGGCGTCCAGCACCCGCTCGACAAAGTCGCGGTGCAGCGCGATCTTGGAACTTCCCAAGGGTTCGAGTGTCTGCACGACATGCTTGTTGTCACGAAGATCCCTCTTGTTCGCGAGGGTCTTCTCGCCAAAGCGGCGCTGTGCCACGATCACCGATGTCGCCTCGAGGCTGCGCCCGAAATTGGCGTCGACCACCTTCAGGTCATCGCCGGGCTCTGCGATCCGCGAGGCAAGGTCGAGCACAACGTTGCTGCAGACCAGCGACTGGCGGTCGAATTTGACCAACGTCACATTGTCGCGGCCGAACACAACGTCGAACTTCTCGAATAGCTGGCGATACTTGGGGTAGAGATGGGCGAACTGCACGTTGGCGCCGCCGACCGCCCGCTGCTGCAGCGCCGAGGCCATGTATGATGCCGGTGGCCGCACGTAGCCGATCACCTCGACGGCGGCGAAGTGCGCAAGGAGGTATCGGCGCAACGCGTCCAGTTCGTCTTGTTCCAACAGAACAAGGTCCTCGCCCGAAAGCAGCATGTTTCGGTCCGGGGCATCCGCAACGGCACGATCGAGCCGCGAGCGGTATTCGTCCCGGAGCGCCAGAACCGCCTCGCGCGAGCGATTGTTGAGCCTGTGGCCCGAGTAGGTCTCGGGTTCACTCTTGAAGATGGTGGAGAGGATCGCCGACTGGTTGGGATTGCCAAGATCAGGGTAGACGAGCGTGCCCGATGCGTAGCCATCGAAGGTCATCTGGATCGAAGTCGACCCGGTCTTGTGCATGCCGATATGCACATAGGCGGTGGAAGGGGAACCGGTCACCTGGTCTGCCCTCGGGCCGATACGCCCCTAGACCGAGAACGCACGTTAGCGACCGCAGCCACCTGTTCAGTCCCGCCGCAGCAGCGCGAGCCCGTCGAGCCCCTTGACGCGCTTGTCGCCCTGCCCCCAGTCGATCACCTTCTGGCGGACCACGGTCAGGCCCTCCTTGATGGCGTAGTGCTTGAACATCTGCACCGACATGAAGTTGCGGGCATGGGCGTTGCGCTGGAAGTCTCCGCCCGGGTTCCGCGTCAGGTTGGAATGGTGCAGGAAGGCCTTGGCGCCGGGTTCCATCACCCGGCGGAACTCGGCCAGATAGGCGCGCACCACGTCGCTGTCGAAATGGATCATGGAATCGAAGCAGAACACGAAGCTGATCGAGCCGTCGCCCACCGCGCCGAGCGTCACCCCGTCGTTGCGGATCAGACGCAGGTTCCGCGCGGCCTTGAAGCGCTTGGCGCAGAAGTCGATGTTTTCCTGCAAAACGTCGACGCCGGTCACCTCGAAGGCGCGGTCGAGAAGGAGCCGCGTCATCCGGCCGTGGCCGACCGCAAGCTCCAGCACCTGTGTGTAGTCGATCGTCTCGCCCGCCAGGAACGGCTGGATGATCCGGGTCCACTGGCTTTCGGCCATCGCCTCGACGGCATCATAGTAGGGCGTCGCGAGCCAGCGGTTGGCGACCCGGATCGTCGTCTCGGTCAGGTCGTCGCGCGCTGTCCGCGCCGCTTCCCCGGATTTGCCCGCTGCCTGTGCCGTCATCCTGCCCGCCTTTCCGCGTCGTCGCCCGCCCGGATCAACGGCCTCAGCCGATCGCGCACGTATCGCGCGCCGGGATCGTCGGGATCCTCGATCGCGCCATCCTGCCACCCGAGGAAGCGGGCGGCAATATTGGCCCGTCGACGTTCGGTCTCGTCCGGCCCGAGGCCGTGCCGCCGGGCCCATCGCAGCAGCGCGCGCTGTTCCTGCTGCACCCGGCCGACGATCTGCTCGGGCGGGCCGTCCACGAGGCGGTAGCCGAACTGGCGGAAGAAGAAGGCGCTTTCGGTGCGCGACCGGGCATAGGTCTCGTCCGGGCCGTAATCGTGCGAGTGGTAGACCGCCGCCGTCGGACAGTAGAGCTTGACATGACCCGCCTGCAGGATCTCCCAGGCCCAGGCCTGATCCTCGCCGTAGTCGACCTCCGGATAGGGAATCTGTTCCCAGACCTTGCGGCGCATTGCCGAGTTGTTGTCGCTGTAGAAATGGAGAAGCTGCCGCCAGCCGCGGTCGCCGCGGTCCCATTTCGCGGGATCGGTGAACTTAGACAGCGCCAGCGGGTGGCGCAGCAGGTTGTCGAAATGCCGGTTGATCTCCTCGCGGACATAGAGCGGGTGGTCGGGATAGGGCAGGTGCCGCCCGATCAGCCCGGCGGCATTGGGAAAGCGGTCGAGCATCCGCACGATGTCATGCGCCCAGGTGGCGGTGGCCGGGCGCGCATCCTGGGTCAGCATCGCGATGTGGCGCGCCCGCCCCAGCCCGGCGCCGAGGTTGCGGGTGCGGCCGTGCTGGAACGCCTTCTGGTCGATCACCGTCAGCGCCACGTCCGGCTGCTTGCGCAGCCACTCGGTCGTGCCGTCGGTCGAGGAGGAGTCGACGCAGAAGATCTGCAAGGGCACCGACGCGTGCTGGCGGCGCAGCGCCTCGATCACCGGCTTCACCTCAGCGAGCCCGTTGTAGGTCGGGATGACGACGTCGAGCGCCGTCTCCTTCGCCGCGGCAACAGCGGGCGCGGCAAGCTGCCGCTCCGGCCCGAGATAGTCGAGGATCGCCGCCTCGACCGCCCGCGCCGCCCCTTCCCACGAGAATCCGGCCACCCAGGCGCGCGCCGCCCGTGCCTGCCGCTCGCGGCCAGCGCGGTCGGTGATCAGGCGGCGCAGCTTGTCGGCCACGTCGAGCGGATCGGGCCCGGCGAGGGTGACCACATCGGGCGGAAAGATCGCCCGCGTCGAGTCTGTGTCGAGTTCGAGCAGCGGCAGTCCGCAGGCCATCATCTCCTGCGGCACCAGCGAATAGTTGGTGGCCGAGAAGCACAGCCCGAGATCGCAGGCGTTGTAGAGATCGGCGAGCCCCTTGCCCTCGAGCACGCCGTGGTTGAAGGCCGGGAAGTTGGCGGCGGCGAAGGGCAGTCTGGCCTCGCCGAAGAAATGCACCTCGATCGGCGCGCCCTCCTCGCCGAGGATCTGCAGCGCCATCAGCGCGAGGTGCACGCAGCGCCGCGCGGTATGGCCGCGGGCATAGACCGCGATGCGGAACGGGCCCGCGCGGCGGGCCGCAAACCGCGCCTGATGCTGCTTCTGGTCGATGATGCGATAGACATCGGGGTCGTAGGCCAGCATGAAATGCCGCGCCCAGCGGCCGTAACGGTCGCGCATGATCCCTTCCAGCCAGGGCGAGGCACAGATGCAGGCCAGATCGAGGCCATAGGTCGTCCGGGCCAGCAGGCTTTCGCTGCCGGTGGGGTAGAACTCCGGCTCGTGGTCCTGCACGAAATAGTATCTGCCGGCGAAGCCCGGTGCGGCGGCGACCAGGTGCGCGGTGGACCAGCCTGTCGCGATCACCGCGTCGCCGCTCGCCTCGAGAAAGCCGTTTGGCACGAAGCCGACCTCGGCGGCAATGAACTGGAAATGCTTGACGATGTCGTCATAGGCCTCGGCCGAGGTGGAGTGCTGGCGCGGCGCCTCGATCCAGACCTTGCAGCGGTGGCCGAACAGTTCGAGGTGCCGGACCATCCGGAAGATCGTCATGTGGCCGCCGCCGCCGCGCGCGAAATCCGGCACGACCCAGTGGATGTCGAGCGCCTTGGGGTTCACCTGCGCCGGCGGCTGCACGGCCGGCGCGGCCGCCGGGCGCACGAGCACGCTGCGCAGATGCGCCGGGACGAGGTTCGGCGTCGCCGTCTGCCCCAGACGCACCGCCCCTTCGCCCAACGCGCGGCGTCCCTCGTTCCGGCCGAACAGCACATAATGCAGGAACGGGTTGCTGCCGTTGGCCGCAATGTCGCCGTAGGTGTCGAGGTAGTAGACCACCGAGAAGTCCGGGCTGGGGTCGCGCCCCTCGCGCCAGCCGATCGACATGAAATGCGCGAGCAGCTCGTCATCGCTGCCGCGCAGGTCGGTGTTGACGCCGCGGTAGAACTCGGCGTCGAAATGCGGGCGCACGGCGTCGAGTTCGGCCTTCGACACGCCGCCGGAGCGGATCGGCACGGCGCCTTCCCGCGGCAGCCGCCCCTCGGCGCGGCCCGCCAGAAGATAGTGCAGGAACGGGTTGAGCCCGCCGCGGCGGATGTCGACATAGGTGTTGAGGTAGAAGGCGGTGGAGAATTCGCGCGACGGGTCGCGGTGCTCGCGCCAGCCATCGGTCATGTAGTGCTGCGCCAGATCGATGTCGCTGCCGGTCACATCCGGGTAGCGCTCGCGGTAGAATGCCGGGTCGAAATGCGGCAGGATGAAGTCCAGATCGGCCTGGCGCAGCGGCATGGGCCCGCCCCGCGGGCCGCGCCCCTCGGCCTGTCCGGTCTCGATGTAGTGCAGGAAGGGATTGCGCTCGCCGCCGGCCACATCCGGGTAGGCTTCGAGATAGCGCCGGATCGAGAACTCGGGCGAGGGGTCGCGGCCCTCGCGCCAGCCGTGCGTCATGAACTGGAACAAGAGGTCCTCGTCGCTGCCCCCGAGGTCGGGGTTGGCGGCGCGGTAGAAGGCGGCGTCGAAATGCGGGCGGACCCGATCCAGCCGGTCGGGCGCCAGATCGTGGCCGAGCGAGAGCGGCTGGCGCCCTTCCGCCCGGCCAAAGCGCAGGTAGTGGATCAGCGGGTTGAGCCCGCTCGCCGCCACGTCGCCGTTCACAAGAAGATAGTGCGAGGTCGAGAAGCCCGGGCCCGGGTCCCGACCCTCCTGCCAGCCGACCGTCATGTAATGCTTCAGCAGCGCCTCGTTGGTGCCCGAGACGTCGGGATAGCTGCTGCGGTAGAATTCGGCGTCAAACATCGTCCGCGCCAGTGCCAGATCGCCGCCGGCCAGCGCCTGCCTGAGGCGCGCCGCCGCTGCCCCGACAACACCGCCGCGTGTGCGCAGTCGCTTCAGGGACATCATCGGGAAAGTCTTTGCTCGTTCGTCGCGCAGGCCGACCCGGACTGTGTCGTGGCGACGACAGGGCGTCAAGACCACCCGCGAGCTCTTGCCGCAATTTGCGGGCCCCTCCCCCGGCGCGCCCGGCCGCGGTTGCGCTGACGCGGCGGCGCCAGATCGACGGGCTGGTCCGGCCGGGGGGAAGGGCCAGGCCAGCCCGTTCCCCGCCGCGGTCCCCCAGCAGGGCCTGCGGCGGGCACTCCCCTCGCCCTCAGGCGAAAGCGGCGCTCTGCGGCAGGACGGGCGCGGGATGGCGCGGGGTCCGGACCGGCGCGCGGCGGGCCGGCACCGGCGCGACGGGACGCTGCGCCGCCGCCCCGGCGCCGGCGGGAGTGTCGTCGTCGAGCCCGAGGCCGCCGGTGATACCGATGTCGCGCAGCAGATGCGTCGAGGTCTCTTCCAGCCGGCGGATGGCCGCCTGGAGCGCGCGTTCCTGCTGGCGGCGGCGAAGCGCGCGCAGCAGGGCGCCGGGCACTAGCACGGCCCAGGTCACGTGCCCGCGGCCGCGCTCCCACGCCTCGCGGCAGAGCGTCATCTCGTCCTTGTCGCGCTGCGGAATATCCGCGTGCGTCATGGCGTTCAGGATCGTGGTTCCCACAGCAATCGGCAGCATGTCGCGTTCCTCCATCGGGGTCGGTCGGGTTCCGACCGCCGTGGAGGCAGATTGGCGCACGAATCGTTCCGGCGCTGTTTCCGGTGGAACGCCAAGGCGGAAAGATGCAGCCAAGCGCCCTCGGCGGCGCGTCAGATCTCCGACGCGCCGGCCTCTTCGGCAATCGCCCGAAGCCGGGGCATGTCGCAGACCAGCACCTCGCCGTCGCGCGTCAGCGCCCCCTCGTCGAGCAGTTCGTGCAGCGCGCGGTTCAGCTTCGGGCGGCTGGCGCCGAGCATGGCCGACAGCTCGCTCTGGTTCAGGCCGACCTTCAGCTTGGCCATCTTGGGCGGGTCGGCGCCGTGGATCTGGCGCACGGACATCAACAGGAACCGCACCAGCCGCGCCCGCAATTCGTGAAGCGCGATCGATTCCATCTGGAAGTTCGTGCTGCGCAGCAGCGAGCACAGATAGCGCGCCATGCTGAGCCCGAGGTCGGGCTGGCGCGCGAGCAGCCGCAGGAAGGCGTCGCGCCACAGCAACAGCCCGACCGTGTCCTCGACCGCCGCCGCGTCGGCCGACCGCGGCTGGCCGTCGATGATCGCCACCTCGCCGACGATGCCGCCCGGCCCGACCGTGCCGATCAGGATCTCCTTGCCCAGCGCACTGCCGAGCGACAGCCGCAGCCGGCCCGAGACGACCACGATCAGGTGATTGCCCTCGTCGCCGCGCTGGAAGATCGTCGTGCCGCCGGGCCAGCTGCGCCAGGCCGACGCCTCGGCCACCGCCCGCAGCGCCGCCGGATCGAGATCGGCAAAAAGCGCCACGCCGCGCAGCGCGGCCTCGGCCTCGTCGCGGCCTCGCGTCACCGCCGGCGAACGCATCGCTGTCCCTGTCCCTGGCGTCGCTTCCGTTGCGACGGATTGCAGGTTAGCGCCTTCGCCGCGGCCGGGCAATTGCCACGGCGGACCCGGCGCACAGCCCCGACCGCCGCGCCCCGGCGGCGCAGGCTCGGATCAAAGCATGTCGGTCGCGAAGGTGTCGCAATCGGCAACGCGGCCCGACTGCAAGCCGCGGGCGAACCAGCGCTCGCGCTGGTCCGACGTGCCATGGGTGAAGGTGTGGGGCATCGGGCGCTGGCCGGCGTTGCGCTGCAGCGTGTCGTCGCCGATCTGCCGGGCGGCATTCAGCGCCTCCTCGAAATCGCCGGGCTCGATCGTGCCGAACTGCTGCGCGGCGGCGCGCGCCCAGATGCCGGACAGGCAATCGGCCTGCAATTCGATCCGCACCGAGATCGCGTTGCTGTCCGCCTGGGAGACCTGCCGGCGCACCTCGTTGGCGCGGGCAAGGATGCCGAGCGAATTCTGGACGTGATGACCGACTTCGTGAGCGACCACATAGGCGGCGGCGAAATCGCCGGTGGCGCCCAGCTGGCGCGACATCGTGGTGAAGAAATCGGTGTCGAGATAGACCTTGCGGTCGGCCGGGCAGTAGAACGGGCCGGTGGCGCCGCTGGCGCCGCCGCAGGGCGATTGCGTCGCACCCTTGAACAGCACCAGCGTCGCCGGCTGGTAGCTGCGGCCAAGCTGGTCGGCGAACACCTGCGCCCAGACCTCCTCGGTGTCCGCCAGCGTGACCGAGACGAACTCCGCGCGCTCCTGGTCGGCGGCGGTGACTTCTCCCGACGAGGCAACCGGCGCGCCGCCCTGGCCGAGGAACGGCGTCAGATCGACCCCGAGGAACAGCCCGATCAGCAGCACCACCACGGCGCCGATGCCGCCGACGCCGGCCACCCGGCCGGTCGATGTGCCGCGCCGGTCCTCGATGTTGCGGCTGCCCCGCCGACCCTTCCATTCCACCCGCGTCACTCCTCGCCGCTGTCGCTCAAGGCTACCCTAGAAGCCTGCCTCCGCGCCACAGATTCCCGACCGTAGCGGCAGGCCGGACGGGATCGGGCCGGCGTGACTTCCGGTTTCCGGGGGGCCGCAGTAGGATCGCGCCGTCCGATGACGGAGCGTGGCCGATGCCGGCACACCGCACGATCCTGGTCTTGCTCGCCGCGGGCGGCTCGCTGGCGCTGCTCGCCGGCGCCTTCGCCTTCCAGCATCTCGGCGGGCTGGCCCCGTGCGCGATGTGCCTCTGGCAGCGCTGGCCGCATGCGGCGGCGGCGGCGATCGGCGCGCTGGCGCTGGCGGTGCCGGGGCCGCTCCTGCCGCTGGCGGGGGCGCTGGCGGCGGCGACGAGCGCCGGGCTCGGACTCTACCACGCCGGGGTGGAGCGCGGCTGGTGGGAGGGGCCGGGCACCTGCACCGCCGGACCGGTGGCCGGGATTGCGCCCGAGGACCTGCTGGCGCAGATCCTCGCCGCCCCGGTGGTGCGCTGCGACGAGGTGGCCTGGCAGATGCTCGGCCTGTCGATGGCCGGATGGAACGCCGTGCTGTCGACAGGCCTGGCGGCGCTGTGGATGATGGCGGCGCGGCAGCGGGCCTGATGCCTAGCGCCGCCCGGCCTTGCGGGTAGTCAGGAGCAGATTGGTCTCGGACGTGATGACGCCCTCGAAGCTTCGGATGCGGGCGAGCGTCGCGTCCAGTTCCTCGAGCGTGGCGGCGCCGATCTCGGCGATCAGATCCCACTTGCCGTTGGTCGAATGCACCGCCTGCACCGCCGGAAGGCCGGACAGCCGGACGAGGATGCGCTCGGTGCCCCTGCCCTCGATCCCGATCATCATCAGCCCGCGCACCGGTGCGGCCGTGACGTCGCTGCGCGTCAGCACGGTAAAGCCGGCGATCTCGCCGCGGGCCGACAGCCGCTCCATCCGGGCGCGCACGGTCGCGCGCGACAGACCCAGCCGGGCCGCCAGGTCCGACAGGGGTGCGCGGCCGTCGCGCCGCAACTCGGCGATCAGCCGCTGGTCGGTTTCGTCCATCATGACCAGTCGATCCGCCGAATTGCGCAAGCCGCCCTCGCAATCGACAATAATGCGGCTGGCGTTCGCCGCAAGGCGACCGCATCCCCGCCCGGAAAGGAGCCTGTGCCATGTCCCATGTCATCCTGATCGGCGCGCCGCTCGACTCCGGCCAGCGCCGTGCCGGCTGCCTGATGGGCCCGGCGGCGCTTCGGGTCGCCGGCCTCACGCGGGCGCTCGACGAGCTTGGCCACACGGTGGACGACCGCGGCGACCTGCGGCCCGGCCCGTTCCCGGAGGCCAGCCACCCCAATCCGGCCCTGCACGATCTGCCCGAGACGCTGGCCTGGGCGGGCGTGCTCGCCGACGCTGCCGAGGCGGCCATGGCAGAGGGCGTGCCGATCCTGCTCGGCGGCGATCATTCGCTGGCGCTCGGCTCGATCGCCGGGGTGGCGCGGCACGCGCTGCGGGTCGGGCGGCCGTTGTTCCTGCTCTGGCTTGACGCCCATTCCGATTTCCATACGCCCGAGACCACCACCAGCGGCAACCTGCACGGCACACCGGTCGCCTATGCCGCCGGGCGGCCCGGCTTCGCGCCCTTCGCGCCCTTTCCCGCCCCGGTGCCGCCTGCGCAGATCTGCCTGTTCGGCATCCGCTCGGTCGATCCCGCGGAACATGCCGCCTTGTTGCGCCACGACCTTGCGATCAACGACATGCGCGTGCTGGACGAACAGGGCATCGTTGCGCCGCTCAGGGCTTTCCTCGACCGGGTGCGGGCCGCGGACGGGCTCCTCCACCTCTCGCTCGACGTCGATTTCCTTGACCCGACGATCGCGCCGGCCGTGGGCACCACCGTGCCCGGCGGCGCGACCTTCCGCGAGGCGCATCTGGTGATGGAACTGCTGCACGAAAGCGGGCTCGTCACCTCGCTCGACCTCGTGGAGCTCAATCCCTTCCTGGACGAGCGCGGCCGCACCGCCCTGCTGATGGTGGACTTGGTCGCCAGCCTGATGGGCCGCAAGGTGTTCGACCGCGAGACCCGGAGCTTCGGATGAGCCTGAACCTCGTTCCCTTCGTCAGCGTCGACCACATGATGCGGCTGGTGCTGCAGCTCGGGGTGGAGCGCGTGCTCTGCGATCTTGCGGCCGAGATCGAGGCCGATTTCCGCCGCTGGGAAGCGTTCGACAAGACGCCGCGCATCGCCAGCCACTCCGACGTCGGGGTGATCGAGCTGATGCCCACCTCGGACGGCGAGACCTACGGCTTCAAGTATGTGAACGGCCACCCGGCCAACATGCGGCAGGGGCTGCAGACGGTGACCGCCTTCGGGCTCCTGGCCGAGGTCGCGACCGGCTATCCGCTGCTGCTCTCGGAGATGACGATCCTGACGGCGCTGCGCACCGCCGCCACCTCGGCGATGGCCGCGCGGCACCTCGCCCCGCCCGGTGCCCGGGTGATGGCGATGATCGGCAACGGCGCGCAGGCGGAATTCCAGGCGCTGGCCTTCAAGGCGATCTGTGGCGTAGCCACGGTGCGGCATTACGACATCGACCCGGCGGCGACGCGCAAATGCGCGGCGAACCTGGCCGGGCGCGGCGTCGCGGTGGTGTCCTGCGCCAGCCCCGAAGAGGCGATCCTGGGTGCCCAGATCGTCACCACCTGCACCGCCGACAAGAATTACGCTACCATCCTGACCGACAACATGGTCGGCGCCGGGCTCCACATCAACGCGATCGGCGGCGACTGCCCGGGCAAGACGGAACTGGCGCGCGCCATCCTGCTCCGGTCCGACATCTTCGTCGAATATCCGCCGCAGACGCGGGTGGAGGGCGAGATCCAGCAGCTCGACCCCGGCCATCCGGTGACCGAACTCTGGCAGGTGATTGCCGGCCGGGCGCCGGGGCGAACCGGCGCCGCGCAGATCACGCTGTTCGACTCGGTCGGCTTCGCGATCGAGGATTTCAGCGCGCTGCGCTACATCCTGCGGCAGGCGCTAGCGACCGGGCTCTACGGCAATCTCGACATGATCGCCGACCCCGACGATCCGCGCGACCTGTTCGGGATGATCCTGCGCGCGGCCGCCTGAGCAGGGCCGCCTGTGCGCGGCAGCCTGAGCGCGGCGGGCCGTCAGTGCAGGCGGAACTCGCCCACCACGTTGCGCCATTCGCCTGGGCCGATCAGCTTGCGGTGGGTGAAGCGCACCGAATGCAGCGGCCCCTCGATCTTCTCCTGCCAGAACTCGATGAAATCGAACAGCTTGGGATAATCCGGCGCCAGGTCATATTGCTGCCAGATGAAGCTGTTCAGGACCGACCGGTAATCCGGCATCCGGTAGAACAGTTCGGCCGTGGTCAGTCCGTAGCCATTGAGCAACAGTTCCGTCTCGGTTTTACGCATCGCCATACCTCGCTGGTTTCTTGTTTTGTGACAGAATGGCAAAGCTGCGTTAGTTTTCAATCAAAACAGCCTGTTGGCAGGCTCCGGCGGCGGCTGCCAAGGCTCCGGATGGGTGCCATTGCGGCTCTGGCCGACGTTGGTCTATAACCGGCAGAGCCCCGGGCCGCGGCCCGCCAGCGACGAGCGTGCAACGTGAGCGATCTGCCGGAAGATACGGAAAAGAAACCCCAAACGCCGCGCGGTCCGCATCACGGGCCGCAGGTGTCGATCGCCGACGAGATGCGGACGGCCTATCTCGACTATGCGATGAGCGTGATCGTCAGCCGCGCCATCCCCGATCTGCGCGACGGCCTGAAGCCGGTGCATCGGCGCATTCTTTATGCGATGTACGAAACCGGCAACACGCATGACAAGAGCTATCGCAAGTCGGCACGACCGGTGGGCGACGTGATGGGCAAGTACCACCCGCACGGCGATTCGGCGATCTACGATGCGCTGGTGCGCATGGCCCAGCCCTTTAGCATGTCGCTGAAGCTGTTGGACGGACAGGGCAATTTCGGCTCGATGGACGGCGACAACCCGGCCGCGATGCGCTACACCGAAGTGCGCATGGACCGGCCGGCGGCCTTCCTCCTGGCCGACATCGACCAGGACACGGTGGAGTTCCAGGACAACTACGACGGCAAGGACCGCGAGCCGACCGTCCTGCCGGCGCGGTTTCCCAACATGCTGGTCAACGGCGCGGGCGGCATCGCGGTCGGCATGGCGACCAACATCCCGCCGCACAACCTGGGCGAGGTCATCGATGCGACGCTGGCGCTGATCGCCAACCCCGACCTCTCCTCCGAGGCGCTAATGGAGATCGTGCCGGGGCCTGACTTCCCGACCGGCGGGATCATCCTCGGCCGGTCCGGCGCGCGGAAAGCCTATCTGGAGGGGCGCGGCAGCGTGGTCATCCGGGCGCGGACCCGGATCGAGGAACTGCGCAAGGACCGCTTCGCGATCATCATCGATGAAATTCCCTATCAGGTGAACAAGGCCCGCCTGATCGAAATCATCGCCGAGCAGGTGCGCGAGAAGCGGATCGAGGGCATCGCCCATGTCCAGGACGAAAGCGACCGGATCGGCGTGCGCGTGGTGATCGAACTCAAGCGCGACGCCACCGCGGATGTGGTCCTGAACCAGCTCTGGCGCTTCACGCCGATGCAGACCACCTTCGGCTGCAACATGCTGGCGCTGAACGGCGGCCGGCCGGAGCAGCTGACCCTGCGGGAGTTCCTGACCCATTTCATCGCCTTCCGCGAGGAGGTGGTGGCGCGGCGCACGGCGTTCGAACTCCGCAAGGCGCGCGAGCGCGCGCATGTGCTCTGCGGGCTGGCGGTCGCGGTGTCGAACGTGGACGAGGTTGTGGCGACGATCCGTGCCTCGCGCGATCCTGCCGAAGCGCGCGAGCGGCTGATGACCCGCGCCTGGCCGGTCGCCGAGATCGCCGAATACATCAGCCTGATCGACGATCCGACCCACACGGTCAACCCGGACGGCAGCTACAACCTGTCGGAGATCCAGGCCCGCGCCATCCTCGATCTGCGGCTGCAGCGGCTGACCGCGCTCGGCGTCAAGGAGGTGACAGACGAGTTGCAGGAGCTGGCGGCCCGGATCCGCGACCACCTGGAGATTCTCGGCTCGCGCGAGCGGATCATGGGCATCATCGCGGCGGAACTCGCCGAGGTGAAACAGCTTTTCGCCGTGCCGCGCCGGACCGAGATCGTCGACTGGGCGGGCGATCTGGAAGACGAGGACCTGATCGAGCGCGAGGACATGGTGGTGACGGTCACCTCCGCCGGCTGGATCAAGCGCACGCCACTGGGCGAATTCCGGGCGCAGCGGCGGGGCGGCAAGGGCCTCGCCTCGATGGCGACCAAGGAAGACGATGTCGTGACCACCCTGTTCGTCGCCAACACCCACACCCAGCTTCTGGTCTTCACCACCGACGGGATGGCCTACAAGCTCAAGACCTGGCGGCTGCCGCTGGCCGGGCGGCAGGCCAAGGGCAAACCGATCATCAACATCCTGCCGATCGAGGCCGGCGTGAGCATCGCCGCGATCATGCCGGTGGACGTGCCGGAAGAGGACTGGGACGACCTGCAGATCGTGTTCGCGACCTCGGACGGCGACGTGCGGCGCAATGCGCTGTCGGATTTCACCAACGTGATGCGCAACGGCAAGATCGCGATGAAGCTGCCCGAGGGCGTGAGCCTGGTGAACGCCCGCATTGCCGATGCGACCGACGACGTGATGCTGGTGACGGCGCAGGGCCGGGCGATCCGCTTCCCCACGACCGACCTGCGCATCTTCAAGGGCCGCGATTCGACCGGCGTGCGCGGCGTCCGGCTCGGGGCCGGCGACCTTGTGGTGTCGATGTCGGTGATCCGGCATTTCGAGGCGAGCCCGGACGAGCGCGCCGCCTATCTCAAGATGCGCCGGGCGCAGGAGGGCGTGGCCGAAGAGGCCGAGGCCGACGACGAGGAAGAGGCCGTGGAGGCGGGTGCGCTGTCGCTGGAACGCTTCGCCGAGATGTCGGCGGCCGAGGATCTGATCCTGACGATCACCGCCGGGGGCCTCGGCAAGCTGACCTCGAGCCACGACTACCCGGTCAGGGGGCGCGGCGGCCAGGGTGTCAAGGCGATGTCGGCCGGTTCGCGCGGCGGCACGCTGGTCGCCTGCTTCCCAGTGGAGCGCACCGACCAGGTGATGCTCGCGACCTCGACCGGCCAGTCGATCCGCTGCCCGGTGGAGGGCATCTCGTTCCGCTCGCGGGGTGCCGGCGGGGTGAAGGTGTTCGACACCGGCCCGGGCGAGGAGGTCGTGTCGGTCGCGCGCATCGCCGACCAGGGCGACGACGAGGCGTGACCTTGCAGGACCATCTGGAGGCGGCGCTGGCGGGGCTGGCCGAGGCGCACGAAACCGTGACCTACGGCGATCTGGCGCGCCACCTCGGCATCCCCGGTCCGGGCAGCATCGCCGCGCTCGCGGCGGCGCTCGAGGCGACGATGGAGGCCGATGCGGCGGCGGGGCTGCCGCTCCGGGCCGCGCTCTGCGCGGGGCGCACGCGCGACGGGCTGCCCGCGGCCGGTTTCTTCGAGACGGCGGCACGGCTCGGTCGCTACGCGGGTCCCGCACAGGGGCCCGAGGCGGCGGCCTATGTCGCCGCGGAACGGGCGCTGCTATGGTCGGGCGGCTGATCGGTCGCGCGCCGTCGGGCCTGACAGTCCACGCTGTTGCTCGCTCGTCGGCGACTCCGCTACGGTAGGGCGCGGACTGCGCGGTGGTGGCAGTCGCTGATCATAGGGTCTGCCGTGAACAAGATGCACGACTATGTGCCGCTTCTCGCCCGCATTCTGATCGGGCTGCTGTTTCTGATCCCGGGCGGTCTGAGCAAGCTCGGCAACATCGAGGGCTTCACCGGCTTTCTCGTGTCGGGCGGGCTGCCCGCCTTTCTGACCTGGCCGTCCATCGTATTCGAGATCGTGCTCGGATTGGCCCTGATCGTCGGCTTCCAGACCCGGGCGATGGCCCTCCTCGGCGCCGGGTTCTGCGTCGTGGCGGGGCTGCTCTACCATTTCCATCCGGACGATCCGATCCAGGTGGGCAACTTCTTCAAGAATCTTGCGATCACGGGGGGACTGCTGCTGCTCGCCCTGACCGGCCCCGGCAAGCTGGCATTCGACCGGGCCTGAGAGCGGGCCCGCAGCCGGGGGTGGCCGCCGGTCTTCTCAAGCCGCACGAAAGCGCCTAGAGGGAGACGATGGACAACCGGCTTCACATCATCGGCGGCGGCATGGCGGGGTCGGAGGCAGCCTGGCAGGCGGCGCGGATGGGCGTGCCGGTGGTCCTGCACGAGATGCGTCCCGGCGTCGGCACCTTCGCCCACCGCACCGGCCATCTGGCCGAGATGGTCTGCTCCAACTCCTTCCGCTCGGACGATCACGAGCGGAACGCGGTCGGGCTGCTGCACTGGGAGATGCGGGCGGCGGGCGGGCTGATCATGGAGATGGCGGCGGCACATCGCCTGCCGGCGGGTGGGGCGCTGGCGGTGGACCGCGAGGGCTTCGCCGCCGCCGTCACCGCGCGCCTTCGCGCACATCCGCTGATCTCGATCTCCGGTGAAGAAATGACCGAGCTTCCCGCAAGCGGCCCGTGCATCGTGGCGACTGGCCCCCTGACCTCGGGCGCCCTGGCCGAGAGCATCCGCGCCGTCACCGGGGCGGCGGCGCTGGCCTTTTTCGACGCCATCGCCCCGATCGTCCACGCCGACAGCATCGACATGGGGACAGCCTGGATGCAGTCGCGCTATGACAAGGGCGAGACCGAGGCGGAACGCACCGCCTACATCAACTGCCCGATGGACCGCGCCCAGTACGACCGGTTTGTCGATGCCCTGCTGGCCGCCGACAAGACGGTGTTCCGCGAGGGCGAGACCGCCGGCTATTTCGACGGCTGCCTGCCGATCGAGGTGATGGCCGAGCGCGGCCGCGAGACGCTGCGCTTTGGCCCGATGAAGCCGGTTGGGCTGACCGATGCGCATCGCCCCGATGTGAAGCCCTATGCCGTCGTCCAGCTGCGCCGCGACAACAGGCTCGGCACGCTCTACAACATGGTCGGCTTCCAGACGAAGATGAAGCACGGCGCGCAAACCGATGTCTTCCGGATGATTCCCGGCTTGGAAAACGCGCAGTTCGCGCGCCTTGGCGGGATCCACCGGAACACCTTCCTCAACTCGCCCCGGCTCCTCGACGACCGCCTGCGGCTCCGCGTCCGGCCGCACCTGCGCTTTGCCGGCCAGATCACCGGGGTGGAGGGCTATGTCGAGAGCGCCGCGATGGGGCTTCTGGCGGGGCGGATGGCGGCGGCCGAGTTCCGCGGCGCCGAGCTTGCGCCGCCGCCGCCCGAGACGGCGACCGGCGCGCTCGTCTCCCATATCACCGGCGGGGCCGATGCCCGGACCTTCCAGCCGATGAACGTCAATTTCGGGCTGTTCCCGCCGATCGACGCCAGGGGCGGGCGGCGCGGCCGGGCCGACCGCTACAAGGCCTACAGCGACCGGGCAAAGGCCGCCTTCCTCGGCTGGCTCGGGCAGGCCGCGCGGGATGCGGCCTGAGTACCGCACGCGGTTCGCGCCCTCGCCGACCGGCCTTCTGCACCTTGGCCACGCCTTCTCGGCGCTGACCGCCTGGGACCGGGCGCAGGCGCGGGGCGGTGAGTTCCGCCTGCGGATCGAGGACACCGACGCGGCCCGCTGCCGCCCCGCCTACGAGGCCGCGATCCGCCGCGACCTCGGCTGGCTCGGGCTTGCCTGGCCCGAGCCGGTGCTGCGTCAGTCCGACCACCTGCCGCGCTACCGGGCCGCGCTCGACCGGCTGGCGGCGCGAGGGCTGACCTATGCCTGCCGCTGCAGCCGCGGCGACATCCGCGCGGCGCTGGCCGCGCCGCAGGAAGGCGCGGTCGAGGCCGCCTATCCCGGCACCTGCCGGAACCTGCGGCTCGCGCCCGGCGAAGGCGTGGCGATCCGGCTCGACCTCGCCCGGACGCTGGCGGCGGTCCCGTCCGGCTTGCGGTTCGACGAGACCGGGCCAGACCGCGCGGGCCGGCATGCGCTGGACGCCGGGATGCTGGCCCGGACGATCGGCGACGTGGTGCTGGCGCGGCGCGACGGCGCCATCGCCTATCACCTGGCGGTGGTGGCGGATGATGCGGCGGAAGGCATCACCGAAGTGGTGCGGGGTCTCGATCTGTTCGAGGCGACGCCGCTCCACCGCCTGCTGCAGGCCACGCTCGGCCTGCCGGTGCCGGTCTGGCACCACCACCGGCTGATCCGCGACGCGGACGGCAGGCGGCTGGCCAAGCGCGACGACGCCCGCGCCCTCGCCCGCTACCGCGACGACGGCGCGACCCCGGCGGACATCCGCGCGATGGTCGGCCTATGACGGTGCCAGCACCTCCCGCTCCTGCCCGTCGCGGAGCGCGGTGAAAAAGCAGGTCCGCCGGTTGGTGTGGCAGGCGGGGCCGGTTTGCTCGACGAGGAGCAGGAGCGCATCGCGGTCGCAGTCGATCCGGAGGTCGACCAGCCGCTGGAGATGGCCCGAGGTCGCGCCCTTCTCCCAGAACTCCGCGCGCGACCGCGACCAGTAGGTGACCCGCCCCGTCGCGAGCGTGCGGGCGAGAGCGGCCGCGTTCATCCAGGCCAGCATCAGCACCTCGCCGGTCGCATGGTCCTGGGCGACCGCGGGGATCAGCCCGGCGGCGTCGTAGCGCAGGCTGGCGGGGTCGAAGGCCATCGGACTTTGCCTTTCCAAGCGATCCTCAGGAGCCTATCTATGCGACAGAAGGACAGCGGGGAAGCCATGAGCACCGACGACCTGATCAAGCTCTATTCGGGCCGGATCCTCGCTTTGGCGGCCGACATTCCGCATCTGGGCCGACTCGCCGCGCCGCAGGCGCGGGTGCGCCGCCGCTCGCCGCACTGCGGCTCCACCGTGACGGTCGAGGTGGTGGTGCGCGACGGCCGGATCGCCGAGTTCGCCCAGGACGTGAAGGCCTGCGCGCTCGGCCAGGCCGCGGCCTCGGTCGCGGGCCGGGTGCTGATCGGTCGCAGCCGGGCCGAGGTGGAGCGTGCGCGCGACGAGTTGCAGGCGATGCTGACCGACGGCGGGCCGGTGCCGGCGGCGCCGTTCGACGGGCTCGAGGTGCTCTTGCCCGCGCGCGACTACCGCAACCGCCACGCCTCGATCCTGCTCGCGCTGGAGGCGGCGGCCGAAGCGATGGCCGAGGCCGAGAAGGCCGCCTGAGCCCTGCAACAAAGGCCGCCGCACCGCTGCCGCGACAGCGGGCGGCGGCCAGGTGCGCGTCATGCCGGGCCGGCGGGCGCGCGCCCCCGGGGAACGGGGCGCGGGCCGGGACGGTTGGCCAGACCCGGGGGGGACGCGGGGGAGCGACGGCGGGCGGGCGCGATCAGGCGAAACGTGGGACCGACAGCCCGATCGCCAGGAGGAGGAACAGGGCGGCCACCCCGAGTGCATCGGCAAGAAGCGCGCGGCCGGGCTGGCTTGCAGCCTCGGCGATCCGGGCGAGAACCTGGGTCAACATTCCTTCCTCCCTTGTTGTTCTATTTTTGTTCTCACAGCCAGGTGCGGCTGTAAAGCGATTCTTAAGCCTTGGCCGGAACATTCCGCTAACCTACGGAAATCAGGCGGATCGCGCGGTCCTGGTCGAGGAGCCAGAGCAGCAGCCGCGCCGCCTCTCCGCGCGGACTGGCGAGGCTCGGATCCTCGGACAGCAGCCGCCGCGCATCGCTCTGCGCCACCTCCATCAGCGCCGCCTGCCGCTCCAGATCGGCGACGCGGAAGCGCGGCAGGCCGGACTGGGTGGTGCCGATCAGGTCGCCCGCGCCGCGCATCGCCAGATCCTCCTCGGCGATGCGGAACCCGTCGTCGGTCTCGCGCAGGATGGTCAGCCGGCGCCGCCCGGCCTCCGACAGCGGCGGCTGGTAGATCAGGAGGCATGTGGACACCGCGGCCCCCCGCCCCACCCGTCCGCGCAGCTGGTGGAGCTGCGCCAGCCCGAACAGTTCCGCCCGCTCCACCACCATGATCGAGGCGTTGGGCACATTTACGCCGACCTCGATCACCGTCGTCGCGACCAGCAGCTTGATCCGCCCTTCGGCGAAGCCCGCCATCGCGGCGTCCTTTTCGGCCGGCGGCATCTGGCCGTGGACGAGGCCCACCGCGCTCTCGCCGAGCGCCGCGCGCAGCTGGACGAAGCGCGCCTCGGCGCTGGCGTAATCGACCGCCTCGCTGTCCTCGACCAGCGGGCAAACCCAATAGGCCTGCCGCCCCTCGGCGATCGCCCGGGCCAGATGCGCCACCACCTCGTCGAGTCGATCGGCCGAGAGCAGCGCCGTCTGCACCGGCGTCCGGCCCGCCGGCTTCTCGTCCAGCACCGAGACATCCATGTCGCCATAGCTCGCCAGCGCCAGGCTGCGCGGGATCGGCGTCGCCGTCATCACCAGCACGTCGGTGCCCGGGCCCTTCGCGCCCAGTTCCATCCGCTGCGCCACGCCAAAGCGATGCTGCTCGTCCACCACCGCGAGCCGCAGGTCGCGGAACGCCACATCCTTCTGGAACACCGCATGGGTGCCGACCAGCACGCCGGTCTCGCCCCGGGCCAGCGCAGCGAGCTTGGCGGCGCGTTCCGACCCCTTGTCGCGCCCGGTCAAGAGGTCGAGCCGCACCCCCGCGGCGGCGGCGAGCGGCGCCAGCCCCTGATGGTGCTGGCGGGCAAGCACTTCGGTCGGCGCCATCATCACCCCCTGCCCGCCTGCCTCGACCGCGATCAGGAGCGCAAGGAATGCCACCAGCGTCTTACCCGACCCGACATCGCCCTGCAGGAGCCGGTTCATCCGCCGGGGCGCCGCGAGATCGGCCGCGATCTCGGCGAGCGCGCGGGTCTGCGCGCCGGTCGGGACATAGGGCAGGCCGGCCAGCACCCGCGCCTGCAGCGCGCCGGTCCCGACCGTCACCCGACCCTTCGTGCGGCGGAGCGAGGCCCGGGCGAGCGACAGGGTTAGCTGGTGCGCGAACAATTCGTCATAGGCAAGCCGCGCGCGGGCAGGCGCGGTCGGCGCCAGGTCGGCCGCGGCCTCGGGCGCATGCGCGGCCGCAACCGCCGCGCGCCAGTCCGGCCAGCCCTCTCGCGCCTTCAGCGGCCCGTCGATCCATTCGGGCAGTGCCGGCGCGCGGGCCAGCGCTGCCGCGGCCGCCTTGGCGATCACCCGCTGCGTCACTCCGGCGGTCAGCGGATAGACCGGCTCGAAGCGCGGTATCTCACCCGCCTCCTCGGGGCGCAGCACATGGTCGGGATGGACCATCTGGGCGATGCCGTCGAACAGCTCCGCCCGGCCCGAGACCAGCCGGCGCTGGCCGGTCGGCAAGAGTTTCTGCAGGTAGTCGCCGCGCGCCTGGAAGTACACCAGCTGGAACTCGATCCCCGGGTCGCGCACCGTTACCCGGTAGGGACCGCCCTTGCGGCGCGGCGGAAAATGCGCCGCGACCTCCACCTCGACCGTCAGCGTGGCGGGCAGCACGGCGTCGCGGAGCGACCCGACCCGGTTGCGGTCGATCACTGCATGCGGCAACAGGAACAGCAGGTCCTTCGGCCGTTCCACGCCGAGCCCGGCGAGGGCCCTCGCGGTCTTGTCGCCGACCCCGTCCAGCGTCTGCAGCGCGGCAAACAGCGGGAACAGACGTTCGGGCCGGCTCATGCGTCGCCGATCAGCGCGCGCCAGGCATCCTCGTCGATCACCGTGACGCCGAGTTCGGCGGCCTTCGCGGCCTTCGACCCCGCGCCGGGACCGGCCACGAGCAGGTCGGTCCTGGCGCTGACCGAGCCTGCCACCCGGGCGCCGAGCGCCTCGGCCCGCGCCTTGGCCTCGGCCCGGCTCATCCGCTCGAGCGTGCCGGTGAACACCACCGTCTTGCCGGCCACGGGGCTGTCCGCCGGCGCGCGGGGGGCCGCGTCCTCGACCATGAGCTGGGCCACCAGCGCGTCGATCGCCATGCGCTCGCGCTCCTGGTGGAAGGTCGCGACGACCGCGGCCGCCGTCACTTCGCCCAAACCGTCGATCCCGACCAGCGCCTGCCACTCCGGTCCCTCGCCGATGGTGGCGGCGGTCATCGCCGCCTCGAAGGCGGCCCAGCTTCGGTAGCTGTCGGCGAGCAGCGCGGCCGTGCTTTCGCCGATATGGGGAATGCCAAGCGCGAAGATCAGCCGGTGGAGCGCGATGGTCCGGCGGTCCTCGATCGCTTGGAACAGCTTCTGCACCGACCGCTCGCCATAGCCGTCCCGGTCCTTGAGCCGGGTCGGGTTGGCGGCATCGCGGGCGGCCAGGGTGAAAATGTCGGCCGGCGTGCGGATCGGCAGTTGGTCGTCGCGATAGAAGGCCTCGATCTGCTTCGCCCCCAGACCCTCGATGTCGAAGGCGGCGCGGCCGACGAAATGCTTCAGCCGCTCCACCGCCTGGGCCGGGCAGATCAGCCCGCCGCTGCAGCGGCGCACCGAATCGCCCGCCTCACGCAGTGCGTCGGACCCGCATTCGGGGCAGCGGTCCGGCATCACCCAGGGCGAAGTGCCCGGTGGACGTTCTGCCAGATCGACATCGGCGATCTTGGGGATCACGTCGCCGGCGCGGTAGACCTGCACCCAGTCGCCGGGCCGGATGTCGCGGCCCTCGCGGATCGGGGTGCCGCGCGCGTCGCGCCCGGCGATGTAATCCTCGTTGTGCAGCGTCGCGTTCGAGACGACGACGCCGCCGACCGTGACCGGCTGCAGCCGCGCGACCGGCGACAGCGCGCCGGTGCGGCCGACCTGGATGTTGATCGCCAGAAGCCGCGTCCAGGCCAGTTCGGCCGGGAACTTGTGCGCAATCGCCCATCGCGGCGTGGCGGCGCGGAACCCCAGCCGGCGCTGCAGGGCCAGGTCATCGACCTTGTAGACCACGCCGTCGATGTCGTAGCCGAGCGTCGCGCGCTGCGCCTCGAGCGCGCGATAGGCCGCGAGCAACGCCTGCGGACCGTCGCAGGCCCGGGTCAGCGGATTGGTCGGGAACCCGAGCGCCGCCAGCCGCGCGAGCGCGCCCATCTGGGTCCCGGCCAGCGGCTCGGACAGCGCGCCCCAGGCATAGGCGAAGAACCGCAGCGGCCGGGCGGCGGTGATTGCGGGGTCGAGCTGGCGCAGGCTGCCGGCGGCGGCGTTGCGCGGGTTGGCGAAGGTCCGCTCGCCCGTCTCGGCCTGCCGCGCGTTCAGCTCCGCGAAATCGGCCTGCGCCATATAGACCTCGCCGCGGACCTCGATCAGCTCCGGCGCACCGGCCAGGGTCGCGGGGATGTCGGCGATGGTGCGGGCATTGGCGGTGACGATCTCGCCGGTCTCGCCGTCGCCGCGGGTGGCCGCCAGCACCAGCCGCCCGCCTTCGTAGCGCAGCGACAGCGACAAGCCGTCGATCTTGGGCTCGGCGGTATAGGCGAGAGGCTCCTCGGGCGTGAGGCCCAGGTAGCGGCGTACCCGCGCGTCGAAGGCGGTGACCTCGGTTGCGGCGAAGGCGTTCTCGAGGCTCAGCATCCGCACCGCATGCACCGCCTTGGCGAAGCCCTCGGCCGGCGGCGCGCCGACCATGCCGGTCCGGCTGTCAAGCGCCCGCAGATGCGGAAAGCGGGCCTCGATCGCCGCGTAGCGGCGCTTCAGCGCGTCATAGTCGGCGTCGCTGATCTCGGGCGCATCGGCCTGGTGATAGGCGCGGTCGGCCGCCGCGAGCAGCCCGGCGAGGCGCGCAAGCTCGGACCTCGCCGCATCCTCGTCCAGCGCCGACACCGCGTGGTCCTCGGACATCCGCCCCCTCCCCGACTGTCCAAGGCTCAGGTGTAGGAGGGCGGCCGCCCGGGGTCCAGTGCCGCGATGCGCCGCTCAGGCCCGGCCGGTCAGGCCCCGACGGCGAGCCGGCGCTGCGCCTGCGGTGTGGGATCGCGCAGCACGTAGCCGCGGCCCCAGACGGTCTCGATATAGTTCTGCCCGCCGGTCGCCTCGGCCAGCTTCTTGCGCAGCTTGCAGATGAACACGTCGATGATCTTCAGTTCGGGTTCGTCCATGCCGCCGTAGAGATGGTTGAGGAACATCTCCTTGGTCAGCGTGGTGCCCTTGCGCAGCGACAGGAGTTCCAGCATCTGATATTCCTTGCCGGTCAGATGCACCGACTTGCCTTCTGCCTCCACCGTCTTGGCATCGAGGTTGACGGCGATCTTGCCGGTGCGGATCACCGACTGTGCATGGCCCTTGGAGCGCCGGATGATCGCGTGGATCCGCGCGACCAGTTCCTCGCGGTGGAACGGCTTGGTCATGTAGTCATCCGCGCCGAAGCCGAATCCCTTGATCTTGTTGTCGGTGTCGTCGGAGCCGGAGAGAATCAGGATCGGCGTCTCGACCCGTGCAAGCCGCAGCTGCCGCAGCACCTCATGCCCGTTCATGTCGGGCAGGTTGAGGTCGAGCAGGATCAGGTCGTAATCGTAAAGCTTTGCCAGATCAACGCCTTCTTCACCAAGGTCGGTGCAGTACACGTTCAGGTTCGCGTGCGTCAGCATCAGTTCGATGCTGCGCGAGGTGGTCGGGTCGTCTTCAACCAGAAGAATGCGCATCTGACTTCTCCGCATCGGGCCGTGTTCGTTAACAAGCCTTGGAGGTGATTGGTTAACCGGCGGTTACTCTGTCAGAGGCGGAACAAAATACAATCTAAAGTTGTCTATATTTCTGCAGCAACGTCACTTTCAGCGCCTTTTCCCCGTGCCGTTCCACCGCCGCCCGCCAGAGCGCAAACTCCTCCTCCGAGAGAGCATAGCGTTCCAGCGCCTCGGTCTGGGTGATCAGGCCATAGACCACCGCCCGCACGACCACCGCCTTGCGGCTTGCGACCCAGCGTCGGGTCTCCACCGGCGGCAGATCGGCCCGGGTCAGCACGCTGCCGTCCGGCAGCATCACCTGGCGCGGTCCGTCGACACGCTTGAGATACATCGCACATCCCTCATCCAACCCCGGGAGAAGGCTGGGGGATCTCGCTTAAGCATCGGTGAAATGCGGGGCTTGAGAATAGGCGGCATTTTCCTATATTGCGCCGGTCTGCGCCGGCCCGGCGAAGGGTTCCGGCCGCGCTGCGGAGATCGCCGATGCCCCTCGACCAGCCGCTGAACTCGCTCGGCTTTGCCAAGCCGCCGGCGGCGACGCGCGTCGTCGTCGCCATGTCGGGCGGCGTGGACAGCTCGGTCGTGGCCGCGGTTCTGGTCGATCAGGGCTACGACGTGGTCGGCGTCACGCTCCAGCTTTACGACCACGGGGCGGCGCTGGCCAGGCAGGGCGCCTGCTGTGCCGGGCGCGACATCCACGATGCGCGGCGGGTGGCCGAGACGATGGGTTTCCCGCATTACGTGCTCGACTACGAAAGCACGTTCCGCGCGGCCGTGATGGACGAGTTCGCCGATGCTTATCTGGCCGGGGCGACGCCGGTGCCCTGCATCCGCTGCAACGAACGGGTGAAGTTCCGCGACCTGATGGCGGTGGCGCGGGATCTCGATGCCGATTGCATGGCGACGGGGCATTACATCCAGCGCCGGACGGGCGCGGCGGGGGCGGAGCTGCACCGCGCCGCCGATCCCGCACGCGACCAGAGCTACTTCCTGTTCTCGACCACGCGGTCGCAACTGGACTACCTGCGCTTTCCGCTCGGCCATCTCGCAAGCAAGGCCGAGACCCGCGCGCTGGCCGCGCGCTTCGGGCTGCCGGTGGCCGCCAAGCCTGACAGCCAGGACATCTGCTTCGTGCCGGATGGCGACTATGCGGCCGTGATCGAGAAGCTACGCCCGGGCGCGGCCGATGCGGGCGAGATCGTCGATCTGTCGGGCAGGGTGCTTGGCCATCACCGCGGGGTGATCCACTATACCATCGGCCAGCGCCGCGGCCTCGGAGTCGGCGGGACGGACGAGCCGCTCTACGTGCTCCGGCTGGACCCGGCGGCGCGGCAGGTGACCGTCGGGCCGAAGCACGCGCTCGCCACCCGGACGGTGCCGCTCCGGGAGGTGAACTGGCTGGGCGACGCGCCGTTCGGGTCGCGGGCCGAATGGCCGGTGGAGGTCAAGGTCCGCTCCACCCGCGCGCCCCGCCCGGCGATCCTGCGGCCGCTGGACGGGGACGAGGCAGAGGTCGAACTGCTGCATCCCGAGGACGGGGTGTCGCCCGGTCAGGCCTGCGTGTTCTACGCCGCCGACGGCTCGCGCGTGCTCGGCGGCGGCTGGATCTGGCGGGGACGGGGCTGAGTCAGCCGCGCAGTTGCGCCAACACCGAGCGGGCGGCACGCAGACCCGGTGCCTCGCCGCCCTGGCCGAGCCGCAGCAAGGTGACCTCCATCGCCTGGTCCTGCAGCGCGCGTTCGGCTCCGGGCCGCAACAGCCGCTCCAGCGCCGGCGCGATCCGCGCAGGGCGGCAGTCGGCGCCGATGAACTCGGGGATGGTCCGCGTCTCGGACACGAGGTTGACCAGCGTGACCGTATCGACCCGCGCCATCCGCCGCATCAGCCACAGCGTCGCCGGGTGCATGTCATAGGCGATCACCATCGGCACCCGGTTCGCGGCGAGTTCCAAGGACACCGTGCCCGAGGCCGCCAGCGCCACGTCCGCCGCCGCGAAGGCCGCGCGCTTGGCGGCCGCGTCCTCGATCACGACCGGCGGCACCGGCCAGTCGCGGGTCCGTTCCGCCACCAGCCCCGCCACGCCGCGAAGCGTCGGCAGCACCACGCGGAGCCCGGAATGCCGCGCGGCCTTC
>Ga0224723_1000524_pt1 | contig 26184 bp, 26 predicted proteins | sample Balambano_FR2_Me_FD_161647 | JGI IMG/M metagenome (GOLD analysis project Ga0224723, IMG submission 161647) | Freshwater sediment microbial communities from Lake Towuti, South Sulawesi, Indonesia - Balambano_FR2_MetaG | ecosystem: Environmental > Aquatic > Freshwater > Lake > Sediment | place... | reverse complement strand
CGATCTGGCGCAGGCCGAAGGGATCGAGATGGGGTTGTACCTGCCGATCGTGCGCCGACTGAAGCCTGCGATCAAATTGTGCTTCGACGAGTTTAACGCCGAATATGCCCTTCAGCGCCGCATCTTTGCTATCGACGCTCGCAATCCGCGACGGTGGGCCGCCGCCGCCTATTCAGGGCTACAGGTCGGGCGGATTTGCCGCTACGAACGCGCCCTGTGCCGCCTGGCGGACGCGGTGATCGCGGTCTCTGACGAAGACGCCGACCTGCTGCGCGGTTTCCGGGATGACCGGCAGGTGTTCGTCGTGCCGAACGGCATTTTTGTGGCGGATTACGACGCGCGCGTGAACGTCTCGTCGCTGGGGCTGGCTGAACCGGCCATCGTCTTCACCGGGACGATGGATTATCGCCCGAATCTCGATGCGATGCTGTGGTTTGGGGCGGACATTTACCCGAAGATACTGGCGCAGTCCCCAACAGCGCATCTTTACATTGTCGGGCAGCGACCTCATCCCCGGCTGGACGTTCTGCGATCGCAGCCAGGGGTCGTGATCACAGGCCGGGTGGACACCACACAACCCTATCTCAGGGCAGCAACGGTTTATGTGGCTCCGCTGCGCATGGGAAGTGGCACACGGCTTAAGCTGCTGGAAGCGATGGCCTCCGGCTGCGCGATCGTTGCCACCCCGGCGGCAGCGGCTGGCTTGCAAACCGGCGCGGATCGGGCCATGATCATCGTCGAAAATGCGGCGACCTTCAGCGGCGCGGTGATCGACCTGCTGAACGACCCAACCCGGCGTGACGAACTGCGCGCCCACGCCAGGCGTTACGCCGAACAGCATTACGATTGGGCCGTTCTGCTGCCGAGGCTGCTGCAAGCCTATAAGGACACAGGCATTGGATAGAAACGCACTGGTACTGCGCAACCGCAGGATGGCGGAGGCGTTCCACGCGCTGCCTTTCCGTCATCATGTGCGCCGGGCGATGCTGCGCGCCATTGCCGAAATACCGATTCCCCGCTACCGGGCGCGCGGCGTGGAACGTATTCTCCTGGTGCGGCCCGATCACTTAGGCGATGTGCTGCTGACCACACCGGCCATCCACGCGCTGCGCAAGGCCAAACCACGCGCCGAATTACATGCCTTGGTCGGCCCGTGGTCGGCGGAGGCGCTGGCGACCAACCCCGATCTGGACTCGGTGATCACCCTGCCCTTTCCCGGCTTCAGCCGCAGCCCGAAAAAGAATCTGCAATCGCCATACGAACTGGCGCTGCGATCGGCGCGGCAGCTCCGCGTGATCGGCTATACCAGCGCGGTGATCTTCCGTCCCGATCACTGGTGGGGGGCGATGCTGGCGCATCTGGCCGGAATCCCGGAACGGATCGGTTATGACCTCCCTGATGTCGCGCGATTCCTGTCGATAGCCGTTGATCCTGAGCCTGGGCATGTGGTCGAGCAGAATCTGAGGCTGATCCGCCTGTGGACGGGGCGGATCGAACCGGCCTCCGCCGAATATGTCTTTCGCTTTGATCAGGCCGATCGCACTTACGCCGATGAGGTTCTGCGGCAAAGCGGTGTAGACACGGAGCAGCCGATCGTATGCATTCATCCGGGCGCAGGGACGTGGGTCAAACGGTGGCATGAGGCGGATTGGGCGAAGGTGGCGGATACGCTCAGGGAGCAGCTTAACGCCGCGATCGTGTTCACCGGCGGCGATCATGAAATGCTGATGGCGCGGGAGATCACCGGGCGCATGACAGGCCCGGCGCATGTGATGGTCGGCGAGACCTCAGTCGCGCAGATGGCTGCCCTGTATGCGCGGGCGCAGGTCGTTTTGGGGCCAGACAGCGGGCCGCTGCATCTGGCCGTGGCTGTGGGCACACCGACGGTTGCCTTGTTTGGCCCGGCAGATCCGGCAGAATTTGGCCCGTGGGGAAATAAAAACAAGCACATCACCCTCACCAGCGACATTGGCTGCCGCCCATGCAAAGTGCTGGACTGGGGCGGCGACAATCCTGACTTTCATCCATGTCTCCGCGAAATTTCAGTCGGGCGTGTGCTGGACGCTGCCCGCCGCGCCGTGCAGTACAATGCGGAATCCGGCCAGGGACGACGTGGCGAGTCGTCTCAGTCCGGGATCACGACCTGATCAAGGCCGGGTTCCGGCGGCGGAAAGGCCAGGCCCATCTGCTCCAGCGCCTCCACAATCGCGCGGGTGACGACCAGGTTGCGATACCATTTCCTGTTGGCGGGCACGATGTGCCACGGCGCAAACACGGTATTACAGGCGGTCAGCGCGTCTTCATAGGCCGTCATATAGTCGTCCCATTTCTCGCGCACCGGCAGATCGCCGATCGAAAATTTCCAGTGCTTGGTTGGATCGTCGAGCCGATCCTGTAAGCGGCGCTTCTGCTCATCCTTGCTGATGTGCAGATAAAATTTGAGGATGCGCGTATTATTTTCCGTCAGATGCTGCTCAAAATGGTTGATCTGATCATAGCGCCCGCGCCACACGGCTTCCGGCACCAACTGATTGACACGCACGATCAGCACATCCTCGTAATGGCTGCGGTTAAAGATGGCGATCATCCCTCTGCGCGGCGTGTGCTGGTGAATCCGCCAGAGAAAATCGTGCCCCAGTTCTTCGTCAGAGGGCGTTTTGAAGCTCGTCACCTGCACGCCGACCGGGTTCAGACCCTCAAACACCTTTTTGATCGTGCTGTCCTTGCCGCCGGTATCCATCGCTTGCAGCATCACCAGCAGCGATTTTTCGCCCTGTGAGTAAAGCATCGCCTGAAGGTCTTCCAGCCGCTCGCGCAGTTGGTCAATCTCCGCTTCGGCGCGTTCTTTGGTATAACCGCCGGTATCATCGGGGTCGAAATCGGTCAAGCGCACCCTACCGATCGGAATCAACGGCTGCTCAGTCATCAGTCAATCCTTTTTCGTCGCGCGGGATGACGAACCGGGTCGTCTCGTTGCGATACGTCACCATGCCGGGCGCTCCGCCCTTAATCTTGCGCACATGCCTGACCTGAGTCACATCGACCGGCACTTTGGCATCGGTTCGCCTTCCGCTGTAATAGGCGGCCACCTGCGCCGCGCGATCGATGATCCGATCCGGGATCGCGCGCCCGTCGTGCTTGATGATCACATGCGCCCCTGGCACCTCTCTGGCGTGCAGCCACAGATCATCGCCGCTGCCGCGCTTAAAGGTAACGATCTCGTTCTGGCGGCTGTTGCGACCGATCCAGATCACCCAGGCGTCCGGCGTCACCACACGGATCGGGGCGCTCTGCCCGCCCCCGCCCACACGCTTGATCTTCTTGCCCTGCCAGTAGCCACCCGCGATCAACGCCTGCTGCACCTCGTCGATGTCCGGCCAGTTGGCGGCATTTTCCAGATCGGTCGCCAGTTGATCGAGATAGGCAAGCTGTCCCTGAGTGTCATCGATCAGCGTCGGCACATTATCGAGCGCCCGCTTGGCCCGGTTGTAGCGATCAAAATAGCGTTGGGCATTTTCCAGCGGCGTGATCTGCGGATCAAGGCGGATCACACGTTCCGGCCCGTCCGCGTCGTAGGGCGCGCGCAGTTCGTCCTGACCTGGGTTCAGCGTGTACTGGTAAGCGAGGATCAGTTCGCCGCTCTGCCGGAGCTGTTCACGTTCGGAATCATCGGTCATCGATCGTTCCAGCGAGGCCAATTTGGCGCGCAGTTTAGCCTGCGCCTCGTGGATCAGCCTGCGCACAGGGGTTTTGGCGGCTTTATAGGCATCGTCGCCGATCGGCGCCCCATAATAAGCGACCAGCGCGGCGCTGACTGTCTCCACGGGATGCCAGCCATCGAGATGCTGAATGGGATACACGCTGAACGCCTCGACCCCGTTTTCGTTTTCCGCGATCCCCGGCTGCCACTCGCGCGCGGCGAGCGGATCGATCACAGAATGAAGCGCCTTAAACAGATCGTCGGGATCGGCATCGGCGGCCTTCTGGCGGATGTCACCTTCGGCGCGGAAGACGATCTCCTTCGCCAGCAGCGGACTCATCCCAAGCAGATGCGCGGTCAGCACCTGATACGTCCGCTGTTTGGGGTCATGACTCTGCTCGAAAAAGCCGGTCAGATCTTCCAGCCCAATGCCGCGCGGGTCCCGTTTGCCAGCCTGCGGCGGGGGTGGCACATAAGGCTGGCCGGGCAGACTGACGCGGAAGCGATTCTCATCCGGGCCGACGCGGCGGATGCAGTCCAGGATCACGCTGTCGCGCACCAGCAGGATGTTGCTGCGGCGCTCCATCGGCTCGATCACCAGTTCGACCTTTCCCTCTGGCCCGACGATCTCGAAGACGACGATACGCTCCCAGGGCGGCTGATAGACATGTTCGATCGCGCCGCCTTCCACATGACGGCGGATCATCAGACCCAGGTTGGTGGGGCGCACGACCCCACGCCGCAGTTTGTCCCCGGCCAGATGCAGACGCGGCACGGTCGAATCGGCACTGATGTAGAGGTAATGCCGCCAGCGGTTGGCGTAAATTTCCAGGCCGATCCCGGTCTCATCCACATCGATGGCGTCCTGAATTTTGCCACCGACCAGCGTATCCAGAAATTCATCGACCAGGCCGGAGATCGTAAAAGCGTCGAGATACATCAGTCGCTTTCCACATCAGACGACAGCATATAAGCGATGAGGTCGCCCAGTTGATCCTCTGGGATCGAGGCATAATTGCGCGGCATCACGTCGTTGTAGCCTTCGACCACATACGCGCTGGGGTAGAGAATCGACTCGTAAAGGTAGGCGGCGGCAGTCAGCGGTGGACGGCGATCCGCAGCGTTAGCGGCGATCTGCGCTACGGTTGGCGCGGCCCCGCCTTCACGATGGCAGCCCTGGCAGGCATATTCTGTGAAGTATGTAACCCCCCTGGCCGGATCCGCGTCCGCCAGCAGCGGCTCGACCACATCCTGATAGGTCGAAGCCGTCAGCGTTTCTGCCGCCGTTCCGCTGCTGTTTTGGCTCAGACTGATAAAAATGATAAGAAACACAAACGAAAACGCAGCCAGCAGCACAGCAACGAGATACACCGCCCAGGGTGAACGACGCTTTGCAGAGGGTTCCATAACTCGCTCCTTATATGCGCTCCACTAATCAACAAGGGCGAACACGCGCGGTTCGCCCTCCACAGCTTTCACTTTTCCCTGCACAAAGCGACGCCGATCACAACGGCAGGATCAGCCGGTCGAGGATCATCGCCAGAAACAGCAGCGCCAGGTACATGGTGGAATATTTATACGCCCGGCGTGCCATCGCTTTGGATGTGTCCCGCAGCAGACAGACTGACAGGCGCACCAGTTCCGCACCCAGAACCGCCGCCGCCAGCAGGTAAATCGCGCCGAGTGTCCCGCTCAATACCGGGACGAGCGTGATGAGGACAAGCTGCACCGAGTACAACAGGATTTGCAGCCGCGTGACCTCCTCACCACGCGCCACGGGCATCATCGGCACGTTAGCCCGCGCGTAGTCGGTATTGACCAGCAGCGCCAGCGCCCAACTGTGCGGCGGCGTCCAGAAAAAGACGATCGCAAACAGCCACCACGCTTCATAACTGAGCGATCCGGTCACGGCTGCCCAGCCGACCAGGACCGGGATCGCGCCGGCGCCGCCGCCGATCAGGATGTTGACGACGGTGTTGCGCTTGAGAAAAATTGTGTAGATCACGACGTAATAGACCGCGCCCGCCAGCGCCAGCATCGCGGCCAGTGGATTAACGGTGGTCGCCAGCACCAGCACCGACCAGACCACCAGCGACAAACCGAACAGCAGCGCGTTGATCGGCGCAATGCGACCCGATGGAAGCGGGCGGCGGGCCGTGCGAGTCATGCGGGCGTCCAGATCGCGGTCGATATACTGGTTCAGAGCGCTCGCGCCCCCGGCGGCCAGCGCCCCCCCGACCAGAGTCGGAAATAACACCGCCAGCGACGGCAGCCCGTCCGCCGCGATGATCATCGCCGTGAAGGTGGTGAAGACCAACAGCGACACAATGCGCAGCTTGGTCAGCTCAATATAAGCTCTGAGAGTCTCGCTCAGTTGAGGGCTGTTTCCGAGGATGGCTTCCATTGTGTCTTGATTTCTGCTGGCTGTTGATCCAGCGTTTTTACAGCACATAAAGCGACCAGCAGCGACCACAAGGCTGCGGCCAGGCCGACATGCAGCGCCCCCCACTCTGGCGCGGCTTCCGTCCAGACAAACAGCGCGCCGACCAGGGCCTGCATGATATAAACGGCTAGCGCGCCGACGGCCAGATTTCTGGCGAGACCATTGCGTTCATTCCCGATGAACCTTACCAGCAGGACTAGCGCGATGCCCAACCCACCGACAGCGAAGCGGTGAAGCATGTGGACGGTCTGCAACTGCCCCTGCTGAAACGGGAACACTTCGCCGTTGCACAGCGGCCAATCGAGGCAGGCCAGGGTCGCGCCGCTGCCGCGCACCAGCGCCCCGGTCAGGATGATCAGCAGCGACAGCGCCGTGGTGAAGTAGGCCAGCATAAGAAACTGATCGCGCCGGAACGTATCCTGCCGCGCCGGGCGATACCACGCGCTGACCACCGCCACCAGCAGCGCGCCGAGCAGCAGCATGGCGGTGCCCAGGTGCAGCGTGACCATCGTGGGCGGCAGATCGAAGATCACCACCATCGCCCCTAATGCACTTTGAACTGCAAACAACACCGCCGCCACAATCGTCGCTTGCAGCACGATTTGATTCTGACGACGATAGGCGCGGATCGCCAGCGCCAGCATTCCTATTCCGGACAGGCCGATCAGCAGAGCAAACAACCGATGCAGCCATTCGATCCACGCCGTCAGATTATCCAGCGGCGGCACGATCCGGCCATCGCACAGCGGCCAATCGTTGCCGCAGCCCAGGCCGGAATCGGTGACGCGCACCACCGCGCCGAATACGATCAATCCTGCCGTCAGCAGCGCCGTCACCAGGGCCATCCGAATAAAGGATGGCGAGCGCACTCCAGCGTCCATCACCACTTCCTGTAAACCTCAGTCTATAAAATTCTCGTTGTGAGACCAACAGACACCAGCCAGTGCCGGGCGAAAACTGCTGCCGGAACCGACGTCATGAACCGCTATGCTTCCTGAATATTGCGCCCACCGCTGCCGGCAGCCTCACCGGACTCGGCGACCGCCGATGCTGCGCGCGCCCGGCGCACCCCGCGATCCAGCAGCCAGAAGATCAGCGCCAGCGTCGCGCCGATGCCGATCATATTGAACAGGATAAAGCCGACCAGCAGGAAAAACTGCTCCGCTTTCCAGCCTTCAAACTCAGACACGTTGCCGTCCGGATTATCAGTCTGCGGGATGGTGGGGACGATTGAGCCACCCTCAGAGGTTAGGGTGGTGGTCAGCGCGCCGCCCACGACCAGAACGATCAAAATAAACAGGATAAAACCAAGTGTTTTCACGCGGGCCTCCGACCTTCGTTCAAGTCAGGCTCATTATTGTACGATTTATCACAAGCTGCCGCAAGGATAAGCTGACACTTTCCTGCTATCAGCGTTCGTCGCTTTTGCTGTCATTTTCGTAGACTTCCGCCGCTTCCTGGCGGTTATCGTCCACATCGTCGCTGCTTTCGCTGGCCGGTTCAAAAACTGGCTCTGGCTTGCGGCCTTTTTTCCGGCCACGCGCGTTCGGCTTTGTTGATTTCGACGCTGGCGCGGGCAGCAGCACGCTGAAGGTTGTCCCTTCCCCCAACTTGCTTTCGACCTGAATATCGCCGCCGTGCATTTTGACAATGGTGCGGGTGATCGACAGGCCGAGGCCGCTGCCATCAATGCGCACATCCTCCCCCAGCCGCGCCCGGTAAAAGCGATCGAACACCCTGGACAGATCATCGGCGCTGATGCCGATCCCGCTGTCACGGATTTCGATGCGCAGATGACTCTGCTCCCCATGCGCGCTGACCCATACCTGGCCGTTGTCGCGGTTATATTTCACCGCATTAGAAAGCAGATTGTTCATCACCTGCGTCAGCAGGCGCTCATCACCCCGGACGATCACCGCGCCCGGAGGCACACCGATCTCGAAGCGAATATTGCGTCTGGACGCCAGCGGTTCAAGCATCGCCGCGCTGTCGTGCAGAATCTGACCGAGATCACAGTCGTGCACCTTCATCACCACGCCATTTTCCAGCCGCGCTTCGTCCAGCAGATTGACAATCAGGCCCTCGATGCGGTCAACGGCCATCATCGCGCGATCCAGAAAAAGCTGCTGCCGATCATTGAGCGAACCGGCCTGCTGGAGCAGACTCAGGAAGCCGCGCATTGCCCCAACCGGGGTTTTCAGTTCGTGCGAGACGACGCTGAGAAGCTGTTCGCTGTATTCTTCGTTCGGGCTGGTCATGCGTCCTCCGGGGAACACAGCATCGACGGAATTTCGTTCAGGGCGTAGGCCACCCGCGTCCCGTGCCAGAACAGCAGTGATCCATCCACTAGCCGGATGCGATTTTCCCGTGCTGCGGGCACATCGAGCGCCGCGAAATCCACGATGTCTGCTTCGGTAAAAGGATAAGGCTCACTGGGCAGCAGGATCACGTCGGGTTGGGCGGCAGCCACTTCCTCCAGCGTCACACGTGGATAGCGCGTATCCCGCCCGGCAGCGCGTGGATCATCAGGCGGGTAGGCCTGCGCTGCGCCCACATCAGCCTGGAGCGGATACCGGCGTTCACGTTCGGCAAACACATTCAGGCCACCGCACACCCACAGCAGATCGTGAGCATAGGTATCGGCGTTGAACGTCATCCACGGATTTTTCCAGATCGGCACAAACACGCGGCACGGCTGATCATCGCGCCCCCGGCTGATCCCCTGCACCCAGTCATAAGTATATTCGATCAGGCGCACACGGGGAACCATGCTGGTCTCTTCAAAGAGGTTCATGATATCCCACAGCAGATTGAACACATCTGCCACCGATTTTGGAAAGGTTACCCACACGGGGATACCCGCTTCGCGCAGGGTTTCGACATCCTGGCGACGATTCTCCTCCTGATTGGCGATCACCAGATCGGGACGCAGATCGACGATGCGCTGAATATCCGGATTTTTTGTCCCACCAACGTGCCGGATCGCGCTGACGTGATCGGAGGGCCGCACGCAGTAATCGGTGATGCCAACCAGCCGGGCGCCCAGGTTCAGATCAAACAGCGATTCGGTGACACTGGGAACCAGCGACACCACGCGCCTGGGAGCCTCGGTGACGGGGACAGCGAGCGCGGGATCGCCGTAAACGTAGGAGGGTTGGGGGTCGTTCATCAGTGCGGGATTCCGACCTGATGCTGGATCAACTGCTCGCGCTCTGGCCCCACGCTGATCATGCGGATCGGCACGCCGCACAACTCGCCGATGCGTTCAACATAATGCTGCGCAGACGGCGGCAGATCGTCGAAATGCCGAACCGCGCCCAGATCGTGATGCCAGCCAGGGAGCGTTTCATAAACGGCGGTGGCGCGGGCCAGTTCGTCGTTGGTGCTGGGCGGATAATTGAGAATCTCACCATCGACCTCATAACCCACCGCGATCTGAAGCTGATCGAAGCCGCTGAGGATATCGAGCTTGGTGATCACCAGTTCGGTAAAACCGTTAATCGCCATCGCATAGCGCAGCATGACGACATCGAGCCAGCCACAGCGCCGGGATCGCCCGGTCGTCGTGCCGAATTCATCCCAGAAATTTTCGCCCGTGCCGCGCAGCCGATCACCGAGCGCGTCGTGCAGTTCGGTCGGCATCGGGCCGCCGCCGACGCGCGTGGTAAACGCCTTGACGACGCCGACCACGCGATCGACAGAGGTCGGGCCAAAGCCGAGGCCGGTCAGTGCGCCGCCGCTGACGGTCGATGAACTGGTGACATAGGGATAGCTGCCATGATCGACATCGAGCATTGTGCCCTGCGATCCTTCGCACAGCACGCGCGCCCCTTCTTTTAGGCGCTGGTTGATATAAACCGTGGTATCCCTGAGATAAGCACGCAGCCGCGCCGCGGCCTCGACATAGGCTTCCGCGCTGGTCTGCGCGTCGAGGGCAGGTTCATGATGACGGGTTAAGGTCTGGTTGGCCTGTTCGATTGAAGTCTTGATCGCGTCGGCAAAATCCTCAATGGTTGCCATCTCGCCGGCACGGATACCCTGTCGCCCGGTTTTATCGAGATAGGCAGGCCCAATGCCGCGCAGTGTTGTGCCGAGCGCCCGGCTGCCGAGGGCTTTCTCACGCGCTTTATCCAGGGCGATATGCGCAGGCGTGATGATATGCGCGCGGGTGCTGATATGGACGCGATCCGGGCTGACGTTGACGCCCATCGCGCGGAGCTGATCCAGTTCTTCCAGCAGGCGAACGGGGTTGATCACCATGCCGCCTCCCAATACACAGGCGGCCTGTTCGCGCAGGATGCCAGAGGGAACGAGGTGCAGTTTGAAGAGGTCAGAGCCGACATTGACCGTGTGCCCGGCATTGTCCCCACCGCCGAAGCGGGCAACGACATCGGCCTGGGCTGCCAGCCAATCGACAGCGCGGCCTTTGCCCTCATCTCCCCACTGCGCCCCAATGATGATCGATACCGGCATCGGCTCCCCCTGATGAAAACTGGCGCTGGATAAAATTGTCTGGTGATGAACCGCGCCGGGGCAGTTCAGGCTGATCTTATCCTTTCGTGCGCGCATCCGCCATATCAAAAAAGGGCCTGTCGCGCGATCACACCTGGCCCAGCGCGATCGTCACCTGGCGCTGACCCCAGGTTTCGACCTCGCCAGTTGGCCCCAGCGCCAGCGCGGAACCGTCGCCGATCCCGACCGCGATCCGCACCCGGCGGCTGCCCAGATAATCGCGCGCCAGCGCAGACTGCGACACACTGCGCACACCCGGCAGGATCAGCGAGTCCTCTACCCAATTGAATCCTTCCGCCACCGATCCGTCCTGGAATTCGACGGCCGCGCCGAATAAGGCCGCCGCCTGACCCTCGGCGAGGATCAGCGCCCCGCCCTCAAACGCGGCCAGCAGACCGGCCACACCCGCCCCCAGCAGCGCCGATCGCAAAGTGGGCAGATCGAAGTCGCCGGGGATGACGATCACAGCGGCCTCAGCCAGGCGGGCGCGAATCGTTTCGTCATCTTCCGTCATAATGTTGACCAGGTAGCCAGTCGGCGCGCCCAGTTCGGCCATATCCTCCAGGATGTCTTCGTCGTCATCGACATCCAGGCCAATATAGGCCACGCCGCCATGAGAACGCGCACGACTCAAGGCCTGCGCGCGGACATCGCTGGCGACCTCGCGCCCGCCGGACAACACGATCCACCCGACGCCGTCCGGCCACTGGAACACCTGGTTCGCGGTCATTTTACGATCCTGGCAGCACGTACTCCGCCACCGCCGCAGACATCAGCGCGACGCCCAACGGCAGGGCTTCTTCGTCAAAATCGAAGCGCGGGTGATGATGCGGGTAATCGAGACCGCGCTCAGAATTGCCCGACCCCAGAAAGAAATACATCCCAGGGATGTCGGTCATCAGAAAGGCCATATCCTCCGCGCCCATGGTGCGCGACTCGGTGTCCAGCTTATCGTCGCCGACCATTGCGCGGAAGCGTTCGCGCACGCGCGCAGCCACTTTTGGATCGTTGACGGTCGGGATCGTGCCGTGGGAGGTCATGACTTCGACCTGGCAGTTCATTGCCGTGCCGATGGCCTGGGCGATCTCGCGGATGCGGCGGTCGATCAGGTCACGCACTTCGATCGTGAAGGCGCGGAATGTGCCTTCCATGTGTACCCGCTGGGGGATGATGTTGTCGGCATCGCCCGCGCGGACGATCGTCACCGAGACCACACCCGACTCCAGCGGCGCGATATTGCGGCTGACGATGGTCTGAAACGCAGTGATGATCTGCGCAGCGCACACCACGGGATCGGTTGCTTCATGCGGCGAAGCGGCGTGACCTCCTCTGCCGGTGATGTCGATCTTGAAGATGGACGCGCCCGCCATCACGGGGCCATCCGCTACGCCGAGAATCCCGAGCGGCGAGGTGTTCCACAGGTGCAGGCCGAGGCTCACATCCGGGCGGGGATTTTCCAGCACGCCATCACGGATCATGGCCTGCGCGCCGCCCACGATCTCCTCCGCAGGCTGAAACACAAATTTGATCCGCCCCGCGATCTGATCCCGATATTTGGAAAACAGCCTGGCAACCCCCAGCGCGATCGCGGTGTGGCCGTCGTGACCGCAGGCGTGCATTTTGCCCGCTTCCGCCGAGGCATACTCGGTCTGATTCTCTTCCTGGATCGGCAGCGCATCCATGTCCGCACGTACCAGCACCGTTGGGCCGTCGCTGCCCCCTTCCAGCAGACCAACCACCCCGGTCTGCCCGACCCCCGCCTGCACTTCCAGACCGAGCGCGCTCAATTCCTGCGCCACGATCCCTGCCGTGCGCACTTCCTGGAAGGCCAGTTCAGGATGGCGGTGAAAATCGCGCCGCCGTTCGATCAGTGCCTCGCGGAGCGCGTTGGCCTCCGCCTCAAAATTGATACCGGTCATCCACGTTTTCCTTAGCCCATCGTGATCAGATAAAAGGACTCGATATGCCGCGTCACGTCCGGCGGTGACTGTGGATCGCGCGTGCGGTCACGGATGCGTTCCGCCATCGCGTCCATATCGGCGATCTGACTCTTGTGTTCACGCAGCGCGGCGATCTTGGTCTCGATATGCGCGGTGACATCGACCCGCACCGTCGGCTGCATGGTTCCAGAAAGGTAAAGATACTTCACTTTATGCGGGCTTAACCCTTCGTCACGCTCCTGTTCCGGGAAGTTCAGTCGGTCGCGCGCGGTGGGATAAACCGAGTCGACCACCGCCGTCCCAATGGCGCGATGATCGGGATGATTGATCCCTCCGCCCGGCCAGAACATCACGGTGGGGTCGCAGGTGACGATCGTTTCTGGCTGTTTCAGGCGAATCAGACGGGTGATCGCCCGGCGCAGTTCGAGCGTTGGGTAAAGCTCGCCATCGGGAAAGCGCAGAAAGATCACGTCCTTCACGCCCAGAACGGCCGCCGCCCGGCATTCCTCGTCCTCGCGGATCGCGGTCAGGCGTTGGGAGGTCATCTCCAGGTCGGCGCTGCCTTTATCGCCGCTGGTCGCCAGCACAAAAGTGATGTCCGCGCCTTCCGACGCCCAGCGGGCGAAAGTCGCGCCGCAGAAAAATTCCGGATCGTCCGGGTGGGCGAAGATGCCCATCACACGTCGAACTTCCTGGGGTTGGATGTTATCTGCCATGCTGAGCTACTGTCTTCCTTCAATCAGTGACTAAAGCGACCTTGACGGCTAATTATTCCGTTTGCCACCATGCCCCCGGCTGCGGCGCGACCGGCGGGCAGGGGGCTGCGGCGGCTGTGGATTCTCAGACCCATCCGGCGCTTCCGGCTTCTCCACTTTTGGCGCTGGGGGTAGCGCTGTGGTCTCCGGTGCAGCAGCCTGAGACGCGGCGATCTGCTTATCCTGATTGCGCTGGCCGGGTTCCTTGCCGCAATCGCACGGGCCATCACCGTGTTTGCTGCATGGTTCCTGCGCTTTCTTTTGCAGCGCCTCATATTCATCCATCGGGATCAGTTCTTCACGCTGAAATGTGCGGCGGCCCTCTTCTTCGATCCAGACGGTGACAGAATCCTGGAGCGGATGGACATCGATCACCTTGCCCTGACCCATGGGAGTCATCACCCGCTTATTGCGCTTGGGCAGGGTCTTGCGCGCCTCAACATACTGTTCATATTCATAAACCAGGCAGCAGCGCAAACGCCCACACATACCGGTGATCTCTGATGGGTTAAGCGAAATCCCCTGTGCCTTCGCCATCTTGATCGAGATCGGGCTGAAATCGGTCAGGAAAGTGCTGCAACAGCGCAGTTCGCCGCACGCACCGTAGCCGCCCATCAGTTTGGCGACATCGCGCGGGCCGATCTGCCGCAGTTCGATCGGGGAGGAGAACAGACGCCGCAGTTCATGATGAATGCGCGAGGTGTTGACACGCTGTTCTGCGCTGAACAGGAATGTCAGATTCGTGCCATCGTAATTGTACTGCGCGGCGACGAACTTCACGTCACGATAACCGCCGATCTCCGCCGCACGTTCACGGCAGACCACCAGCGCCTCCGCTTCTTTGGCCTTCCACTCTTCCCGCAGCATCAGATCACGCGCTGTGGCCGGGCGCAGAATCGTCTTGTAATCCCGATCCACGTCCGCCGGTGTAAATCCCAGGACCTGCCCCATCTGGCGGCCCCGCATCGTCTCGACGATCACAAATTCACCGGACTGAAGCTCCGGAAACTCGCTGAAATCAAAGTGGTAGAGCTTGCCTACCTTCGTAAAGCGTACACCAGCAACCATCCGCTGCTGGATGACAGACGCATCCATGTCTTCGTTAGACCTCAGATGAGATAAAATACACGCAGTCGTCGTCATTATAACATCGGCCATCAGCATCATTGCAAATATGGCCCGCTGCGGCAGGTTAATCGCTCTAAAACCGAGGCCGTGATTCTAACATGGGGGATATTGGCCCGTGCGCCTGCCCGCTGCTGTAGATCAGAACGCCGCCAGATACAAAGACGTCCGGGTTTAGCCGCTGGCGGCACAATCGCATTCCCTATGCCCTTGTTTCCGTGCGCCGGCGGACAAGTGAAATATTGAAAAGTTTGTGAAAATTCGTCACAATCCCCAATCATTACCGATCAGTCCCAGCACTTACGGACAAACTGAACCGGCTGCTGCTGCCTTTTCAGCCTATCTCCGTTCGGCGCCGCGACGTGCGGCGGTGGGGCGTATCGCGCACTGGAAAATGATGTGAGTACACTGGTCATGAAATTTGGCGGCTCGTCGGTCGGCACGGCGGCTGCTTTGACCCAGGTGGTCGGCATCGTCCTGCATGAGTACGAGCGGTGGGACCGCCTGATCATCGTGGCCTCGGCGTTAGAAGGCGTCACTGACTCCCTGCTGGAGGCAGCGCATCTGGCCGGGTTGAGCAACCGGCGTGGCTACCGACGCATCACCGCCACGATCCGTACCCGGCATCTCTCACTGGTGGAACAGCTTCCGCTTGGGCCGACCGAACGGAGCGCTCTCAACGCCGACATCGACCGCCTGCTGTTTGATATGCTCGATGTGTGCCAGGCCGTCGCCGATCTGACCACCGACACCGTGCCGCTCAACAAGCTGGACGCGATCATCAGCGTGGGCGAACGGCTGGCCGCTCGTATCATCGCCGCCCTGGTGCGCCAGAACCACCTCCGCAGTGTGGCCCTCGACGCCACCGATCTGATCGTCACCGACGACACTTTCACCAACGCCAACCCGGATATGACACTGACCCGCGCCCGCATTCAGGAACATCTGCTGCCGATGCTTGATCGGCGGATCGTGCCCGTGGTCACAGGGTTTATCGGCGGGACAGTTAAAGGCGAGCCGACCACTCTTGGGCGCGGCGGCAGTGATCTCAGCGCGTCAATCCTGGGCACATGCAGCGATGCGCGTGAGGTGTGGATCTGGACAGATGTGGACGGCATGATGTCTACCGACCCGCGTGAGGTCGAGAATGCGCGCGTGATCGCGGAAATGACGTATGACGAGGCGGCGGAGCTGGCTTACTTCGGCGCACGGATTCTGCACGCGCGGATGATTGCCCCGCTGCGTGAACGTGGAATCTCGCTGCGCGTCAAAAATGTATTCAAGCCACAGGCGGCGGGGACGCGCATTCATGCTATGTCACGGGGCAGCGAGACGGCGTTGGGGCGAATTAAGGCGGTCACGGCGATCCAGGGTGTGGGTCTGACCGCCGCGCAAAGTGGTTCACTGGCTGGCATTACCGCGCTTGTGGACGAGACCTTTCATAAGGCGATAGGCAGCCATGCCGACGTGATGATTTCATCGCAATCGTCCTCCCACAGCTTTCTGACATTTGTGATCCCGACCAGCGCCGGGCCGGATGCGCTGCACACGACGCAGGTATCGCTGGAAGCTCGCCTGCGGCAAAGCGGCGCTGAACCGTTGTGGAAAGTGCAGCCGGTCGCCATCATCACGCTGATCGGACATGAGATCGACAGCAGCCCGTCGCTTACCGGGACGCTGCTGGCCGCGCTGGAAACCCGGCGCATCCTCGGCCTGGCGCACGGGCCATCGCGGTGCAGCCTTTCTCTGGTGGTCGATTCGCACATCGCAGACGCGACTCTGCGCCACCTCCACCAGTTGATCCTCGACCTGCCACCGCGCCCTTAGAGACTTCAGTACCGGGTGAGGTAGCGATCAACCTCCCAGGCCGTGACCTGACGGTTATATTCGTCCCATTCCTGCCGCTTGGCGGACAGATAACGATCGCCGATGTACTGGCCGAGCGCGCCCAGGATCACATCATCCTGGCTCAGGGCTTCGAGCGCCTCCCCCAGTGAGGACGGCAGCACTTCGACCCCACGCAGACGGCTTTTACTCTGGGTGAGCAGCGTTTCTTCCATTGGTTCGGGAAGCGGCATTTTCTGGCGGATGCCGTCCAGCCCCGCCTGGAGCATGACCGCCGCTGCCAGGTAGGGATTACTGCTGGGATCAGGGCAGCGCAGCTCAAGGCGCGTGTTGGTTTCCATGCCTGCTGAGGTACTCGGCACACGGATCAGCGCGGCGCGGTTGATATGCGCCCAACTGACATAGGCCGGCGCTTCAAAGCTGGTTCCCAGGCGCTTATAAGAGTTGACCAGCGGCGACAGCACAGCAGACATGGCCCGCGCATGGCATAACTGCCCGGCCAGGAAATAACGCGCCGTGTCCGACAGGCTGTATTCATCGTCCACATTCACAAACACATTAACGCCGGTCCTGAGATCGTGAAGCGTTTGATGCGTGTGCATCCCCGAACCGGGCAGACTTTCACACGGGCGCGGCATAAAAGTGCAGTGCAGACCGTGGCGCTGCGCCACACTCTTGAGCGTCACACGCGCGGTCAGAATTTGATCGGCGGAGGTCAGCGCACTGTGATAGCGAAAATCGATCTCGTGCTGGCCGGAACCAATCTCCGAATGGGTCGAGTCGATCTGGATGCCCATCGCTTCCAGAGTCACGATCATCTCGCGGCGAATACGGTGGGCGGACTCATCAGACAGGTCATAGTAACTGGATTGATCGTGCGGGGCGGAAATAATCACTTTCCCCTGCCCATCGGTCTTAAAAAGAAAAAATTCCATTTCGATGCCAGTTTTGAAGCTGAAACCCATCGCTTCTGCCTGCTTCAGCACCTTGATCAGCGCCACACGCGGATCGCCGATGAACGGGTCACCCTGGGGCGTGAACACGGTGCAGATCAGCCGGGCGGTTCGGGCAGCCTGATCGCCCCATGGGATCAGGCTGAAGGTGTCCAGATCGGGCATCAGCACCATATCGCTTTCGGCCACCCGCGCGAACCCATCGATCGACGATCCGTCGAAGTGGCTGCCATGATCCAGCACGCGCGCCAGCTTATCCGCCGGCAGCGTCATGCTCTTGACGATCCCGGTAATGTCCGTAAACCACAGGTCGATAAAGCGCACCTGGTTCTCTTCAACAGCGGCCAGCGCCGCTTCTCTTGTCATCGCCATAACTGAGACTCCCGATCACTCTATTCCACCCAGTATAGTGAAGGCGGCACGACCTGACCACGGCCCACATCCACAACTTTCATCGGGTAAGGTTTGGCTACCGGCTACAACGATTCCGCCTGGCGCAGATGATCGATCAGCGCGCTGATCGCCAGCAGATAACCCCGCCACCCGAAGCCGCTGATCTGCCCGACGCAGACCGGCGCGATCAGTGAGCGATGACGAAATTCTTCCCGCGCGTGGATATTGGACAGATGAACTTCGACCACCGGAAGCTGAACCGCGCTGATGGCATCGCGCAGCGCGATTGACGTATGGGTATATGCGCCTGGGTTGAAGACCACGCCATCGGCCCAGTTGCGCGCCACATGCAGTATATCGATCAGCGCGCCTTCGTGATTGCTCTGTTCGGCGCGAAGTTCGGCCCGGTGGCTGTGGGCATGATGAGCGGCGGCAGCGTTAATTTCGTCCAGCGTCATGCTGCCGTAAAGTTCCGGTTCGCGCGTCCCTAACAGGTTCAGGTTTGGCCCGTGAAGCAAAAGTATTTTTGCGGCCATTAAGTGATCTCTCTCCGCTGGGTGCGCAAGACCTGGCTTACACCAGCGCGATTTTGCATTCCGGGCAGATGCCGATTGCGGCTGAGTACGTGAGCTGGCAGTTCGGGCACGTTTTGCGCCGGTCGCCGATCGCCATGTTCACAATGTTGTTGGCGATGTCCCGATCCAGCCCTTCGCCGGTCAGGTCGCTGACGATATATTCGATCGAGTAGCCTTTGTCCAGCCGGGTCTTGACGGTGTTGAGCAGCCGGGTCGTGTCTGCGGTCGAGGTCGTCACGGTCGGTCGGAAGTTCAGCACCTGCGGCGCATAGGTGCGGCCACACGTCTGACATTCGATGAATTCGCCCGCCTCGCCGATCGGGAAGATCGGGATAAAGTAGAGCGAAAAATAGTTGCGCCCCTGTTTATGGTCATACTGGCGCTGCGCCTGGCAGTGGGGGCAGAAAAACGGCCCCGAACGCACGACTTTATAACGCGCCCGCGTCCCAAAAATGATCATGATCGTAATCCTTCCAGAACTGACATAACGGCTTCCGGCGGCACGCCCTCAACAATCTCCGGCTGGCCGATCGCGCGCAGCAGCACAAAGCGCGATCGCCCGGCGCGCCATTTCTTATCGGTCGCCATCGCTTCATAGATCGCTTCTGCGTCCAGCGCGCCGATGGAGCGCGGCAATCCAACCGCCGCCAGCACATGATCCACCTGATCGACCAGTTCGGCGCCGCATAGTTTCAGATCACGGGACAATCGCGCCGCCGCCAGCAGCCCGACCGCCACCGCCTCACCATGACGCCAGGCATAACCGGAGACCTGCTCGATGGCATGGCCGAAGGTGTGGCCGAGGTTCAGATAGGCGCGAATACCCTTCTCGTAAGGGTCGTGCTGGACGACATCGACTTTGACCTGTACCGCGCGGGCGATGAGGGAGGCCCAATGTGGGTGCGGATCGAGCAGCGAGTCGAGCGGGAAGGCATTGGCGATCAGCCCGTGCTTGATCACCTCTGCCAGACCGCACCGTCGTTCCACATCCGGCAGCGTCGCCAGCAGCGCCGGGTCGATCAGCACCACATCCGGGTCTTTGAACGCGCCGACCAGATTTTTCCCCTGCGGCAGATCGATACCCACCTTGCCGCCCACACTCGAATCGACCATCGACAGCAGCGTGGTTGGAATTTGCGCCAGAGACACGCCACGCATATAAGTAGCGGCTGCGAAACCGGCCGTATCGCCCACCACCCCGCCGCCAAAGGCGATCACCGCGCCGCCGCGATCCAGCCCTGACTGGATAAAACCTGCGTAAAGGTGCGCCACCGTCGCCAGCGTTTTGTGCTGTTCGCCATCCGGCATGATCAGGATCGGTGTGCCGGGCAGCAGCGCGCGCAGGTGGTCGCCATAAAGTGGCAGAAGGGTGCTGTTCGTGACGATCACGCAGCGAGCGGGCCGCGCCCACCGCGACGGCAGATCATCGAGCGCTGCGATGTGGATGTTATAAGCCTGGGTTGGCCCGGCTACCGGGATGCAGACCACAGCGCCACCACTTTCTGCGCCACCTGTTCGACGCTCAGAACGGTCGTGTCGATTTGCAGCGGAAACTGCGCATAAATCGGCGCTCGCTGTTCGAGCAGCGTTTGCCATGTCTGCGCCAGCGGTCGCCCGTCCGGATTCGCCAGCCGCTCGCGGATCGCATTCGGCGCGGCGGTCAGGCAGATCACCAGGCCAGACATCATCATCAGCGCACGGCTGGCCGGGTCGATCAGCGCGCCGCCACCGGTAGCAATCACCTGTTCACTGCGCGCAGCCAGCGACTGGCAGATGATCCGTTCGTAGCGGCGGAATCCATCCTCGCCGTGCTGCGCGAAAATCTCCGGGATCGGCAGGCCGATGCGCTCGGCGATCTCATCGTCCATATCCACAAATTGCCAGCCGATATAATCCGCGACGAGCTGGCCGACGGTCGTTTTGCCGGTCGCCATAAACCCGGTCAGGACAATATTGCGCACAGACTCCATAAAGTCAGTTTCCTCGCCGCATTACAGTTCGATTATAACAGACCAGAAGTCGTCCCGGCGGGTACAATAAGCCGAAAAAAAACGGAGGTCGCCAGGATGACAACTTTTGAAGGCAAGGTGGCTTTAATCACCGGCGCAGGGATCGGCATTGGTTATGAGATCGCGCGGCAGTTGGCGCTGCGGAGCGTCAAGGTGATGGTCAACGATGTGAACCCGGAGGCCGCTGAACACGCGGCCGAACAAATCCGCGCCGAGGGCGGTAGTTGCCAGGCCATCGCCGGGGACGCCAGCGATGTGGGCTTTATCCGCACGATGGTGGCGCAGACCGTCGAACGCTTTGGCCGGCTGGACGCCGCCGTCGCCAATGCGGGGATCACCAGTTGGGGCAGCTTTTTTGATTACGAACCGGAAACGTTCGACAAGGTGCTGGCGCTCAACCTGCGCGGATCGTATTTTCTGGCGCAGGCAGCCGCCCGGCAGATGCGCGATCAGGGCACCGGCGGCAGATTGCTGTTGATGTCGTCCGTCACCGGGCATCAGGCCATTCATTATCTGTCGTGCTACGCCATGACCAAAGCCGCGCTGGAGATGCTGGCCCGCAATCTGGTGCTGGAACTGTCGCCGTATCGCATCACCGTTAACGCCATCGCCCCTGGCGCAACCGTGACGCCGCGCAATCTGGCGGACGACCCCAATTATGAAGCGGTGTGGGGACAGGTCACGCCGACCGGCCGCGCCGGGACAACGCTGGATATCGCCCAGGCCGCGCTGTTTCTGCTGTCTCCGGAAGCGTCACAGATCACCGGGCAGACGATCGTGGTTGACGGCGGCTGGTCGGTCTACAGCCCCACACCGAGTCTGGATTTCGTGCATCGCCAGTAAGCCCGATCGTCAGGCGTTATAGCCAAAGCGCCAGGTGACGTTATCCATCGGCAGATCGTCCAGCCGCGCCCGCCGCAGCGCCTCAAAACGCGGGCGGATTTCGTCCAGACTGTCGCCACCCAGCTTTTCGATCAGCGCGTCAGCCAGTACCAGCGCGAGCATCGACTCCCCTACCGGCACCGCGCGCGGCACAGCGCAGAAATCGCTGCGTTCGTAGGTGGTCTTCTCTGGCTGGCCGGTCGCCAGATTGACCGACTCCGCTCCGCGCAGCATGGTGGAGATCGGCTTCATCGCCACGCGCGCCAGGATCGGCTCGCCGGTGGTGATCCCACCCTCCAGCCCGCCCGCCCGATTGGTGCGGCGCGTCAGCAGCCGATCATGATCACTCATGATAATGTCGTCATGGACTTCTGAACCGCGTTTGCCCGCGTTTTCGAAGCCGGGGCCGATCTCTGCGCCCTTCATAGCGTGAATGCTGACCATCGCCGCGACAATGCGCGCGTCCAGCCGCCGATCCCAGTGCACATGCGAGCCGAGGCCCGGCGGCACGTTGAGGGCGACGATCTCGAACACCCCGCCAAGCGTATCCTGATCGATCTTGGCCTGGCGGATCGCCCCGTGCATGTGTTCCGCCGCTCCGGGATCAGGGCAGCGCACATCGCTTTCCTCGCCGAGCCGAAAACGCTCAACGTAATCCAATGTGTCCGGCAGGGATGCAACCACAGGCCCAATCTGCACGACATAACCGCCGATCACGACCCCAAATTCCGCCAGCAGCCTGCGGCAGATCGCGCCCGCCGCCACACGCATCGTCGTCTCACGCGCGCTGGCCCGTTCCAGCGCCAGCCGCAGTTCACGATAGCCATATTTGATCGCGCCGGTCAGATCGGCGTGGCCGGGCCGGGGTGTCGTCATCGGGGCGATGTCCTTGTCGCGCCAGTTCCTGTAATCGCGGTTTTCCACCAGCAGCGCGATCGGTGCGCCGGTGGTCTGGCCATTGACCACGCCTGCCGTGATCTGGACAGAATCGCGCTCGATCTGCATCCGCCCGCCGCTGCCGTAGCCCTGCTGACGGCGCGCCAGCTCCGCGTTAATGTCCTCCGCTGAGAGCGGAACCCCCGCCGGAAAGCCTTCGAGAATGGCCGTCAGCACCGGCCCGTGCGATTCGCCCGCCGTCAGAAATCGCAGCATAAGTCACTCTTCCACAGGTTCCCGATCAGGCACGGCTTCCATGCTGATCTTATACGGCTTGAAGCCGAGATGATGATAAAACGCGATCGCGTCTGTGTTGAAGCTCCATACGTCCAGCACGACGCGCCGCAGACCGTGTTCGCGCGCCAGGTCAAACGCGGCGTCGATCAGCAGGCGGCCATAACCCCGCTTGTGATATTCCGGGTTGACCGAGACCTGATCGATGACCAGGTATTGCTGCTGCCGCACAAAAGGGTTCGGCGGGCGGTGGATGATTCTGGCGAAGAGATAGGCGACCGGTCCATTTGCCACTTCGCCGATGAGAAAAATATTCTCCGGTTCGGTCAGCCAGTGGCAATAGGTGTCGATCAGCGCCGCATCAGGCTGCGCCGGATAAAATACATCAGGCCGGTGATCGGCGTGCTGCTGCTGGATCGGGCCGTTGAGCGCCGCCAGCAGTTCGGCGTCGTTCTGCGACGCGCGCCGGATGTTCATCGTTGATCCTCCCTTAATGCGTCCCGCGCCGCCTGGAACATCACCTCCAGCGGCGGATCAATGCCTGTCCATAGCCGGAATGACGCCGCGCCCTGCTGCACCAGCATCCCCAATCCGCCGATCGCGCGGCCACCGGTGGCCTGGGCCTGTTTCATGAGCTGAGTTACCGCCGGGCGATAGATCATGTCGTACAGCGTCACACGGCGCGGGAAAGGCACGCCCTCGATCCATGGCGAGTCGTCGCTGTGCGGCCACATGCCGGCAGACGTGCAGTTGACGATCAGGTCAACCGGTCGTTCGGCAGCTTCATCCAGCGTGATCGCGTCCACATCCCTGATCCCCGCGCTGAGGGCCAGGTTTGCCAGCATCACCTGCGCACGCTCCAGGGTGCGGTTAACGACCGTGACGCTGCCGCCGGATCGCGCCAGGGCATAGACCGCCGCCCGCGCCGCGCCTCCTGCGCCAAGCACCAGGATGCGCGCGCCTTCGACCGCGACCCGATGCGCCCGAAGATCCTCGATCAGCCCTGCAACATCGGTGTTGGTGGCCTGATAGGTGCGCAGATCGATTGTGTTGGCTGCGCCGACCGCCCGCGCCACATCGTCAGGCGTGGCGAAGTTCAGCACCGCTTCCTTGTGCGGGATCGTCACATTCAGCCCGATATAGCCATGACGCTGCGGCTCCGCCAGCCCCTGCCGCAGAATATCCGGCGGGATCGCCATCTTGTCGTAATGCCAGTTCAGCCCCAGCGCGCGGAAAGCGGCGTTGTGCATGGCCGGGCTGATGCTGTGATCGAGCGGCCAGCCGATTACCCCCACCCGCGTTGTCATCGCGCACCAACCTGCTGGAGCAGCCCACCCCCAAGCCCGGTGATGGTTTCCGCGAAGCCGGGGAACGAGTCACTGGCACAGGCTGAATCCAGCACCACGGTGTCGCCGTCCGCGATCAACCCGGCCACAGTCAGGCTCATGGCGACACGGTGATCATCGTGCGCATCGACCGTCGCGCCTGCGAGCCGCTGCGGGCCAGCGATGCGGAAGCCATCCGGCGTTTCTTCAATATCCGCGCCAAATCGGCGCAGTTCGGCGGCCATGACCGCGATCCGATCGGTTTCCTTCACGCGCAGTTCCTGGGCATCGCGCACCGTGGTCTGACCCTCGGCGCACAGCGCAGCGATCATCAGCGCGGGGAACTCGTCGATCATGCGCACGACCTGATCGCCGCCGATCTCAACCCCTTTGAGCGGGCTGTGCCTGACACGCAGATCGCCGACCGGCTCGCCCGCCTCGTCACCGGTGTGGGTCACGCTGATGTCCGCACCCATCGCGTGCAGCGCGTCGAGCAGACCGGTGCGGGTCTCGTTCAGGTTGACGTGTTCGATTGTCAGGTCGCTGCCGGGGACGACACAGCCCGCCGTCAGCAGGAACGCCGCCGACGAGAAATCGCCGGGGATGGTCAATATCATCGGGCGCAGCGGCGCTCCGGGCCGCAGTGTGACCGCGCCCTCCGCCGTCGTGAGGTCTGCGCCCATCGCGTGCAGCATCCGCTCGGTGTGATCGCGCGCGGGGCCAGGCTGGACGACGATCGTCTCGCCCTCCGCAAACAACCCGGCCAGCAGGATCGCGCTCTTTACCTGCGCGCTCGCTATCGGCATCGCATAATGGATTCCGCGCAGCGCCGCAGGCCGGAACCGAAGCGGCGCGCGGCCATCATTCGACTCGATCTCCGCGCCCATCTGCGCCAGCGGGTCGATAATGCGCTTCATCGGGCGGCGGCGGAGTTGATCGCTGCCATCCAGCACACTGGCGAACGACTGCCCCGCCATAACGCCCGCCAGCAGCCGGATTCCCGTTCCCGCGTTGACCAGATCAAGCGGATGATCCGGCGCGTGAAGCGGGCCGCCGTGTACGGTAAGCGTATGCGCATCATGCCGGTCGATCCGTATACCGAGCGCCTGGGCTGCGCGCAATGACGCTTCGGTGTCACCCGCCGCCAGCCAGCCGCGCACCTCGGTCTGACCGTGTGCCAGCATCCCCATCAGCACCGCGCGGTGAGAGATCGATTTGTCGCCAGGGACGGTCGTCCGCCCGGTCAGCGGCGCGCCGGGACGGATCATAAACTGTTCATTCATGGTGTTCACTCGTCATGAGTCGTTCAACGATTGTATTTTGACGCCCAGTGTAAGCGAGCCTCACGCGCGGGCTGGAGCGTTTCGGCCAGTTTGCCCTCATCACGGCTAAGGAGCATCTTTTCCAGCAGCGCCAGTTGCAGGCGGAACTGCGCCAGCAGCACGGCGATGGCCTGCGTGTTGGTTCCAATGATATCGCCCATCATGCGGATGTCGCTCCCCGCCAGCCGAGACATATCGCGGAAGCCGCTGGCCGCCAACTGCCAGACGGCCTCATCCTCTTCGGCCTCGGTCGCGGCGGTGGAGACCAGCGCCACACTCAGCAGATAGGGCAGATGGCTGATGGCCGCCACAAGGCGATCGTGGCGGGCGGCATCCAGTTCGATCGGGATCGCGCCCAGCGCCTCGACCAGGCCCAAGGCGCGCAAGCGGGTGGCCGGGGTGGTGCGGCGCGTCGGGCACAGCACAAACGGACGATCCACATACAGGCGCGGGTCGCTGGAGGCCAGGCCGCTGATCTCCTTGCCGGTCATCGGATGGCCGCCGATGGCATGGATTCCGATAGGCAGCCGCCCCATCGCCTCGCAGATGTCCTGTTTGGTGCTGCCGATGTCGATCAGCAGGGTGTTCGAGCGCAGATAAGCCCCGATCTGCCCGCGCACGATCTGGATCACGGTGCGTACCGGCGCAGCCAGGATCACCGCGTCAGCGTCGGCGACCCCTGCGCGCAAATCGCCCGTGGCGTGATCGACGATACGCCTCGACAGCGCCAGCTCGCGCGTCTCCGGGCCGGGATCGACGCCGGTGATCGTATCCGCATAATCGCGCAGGGTCAGCGCCATCGAGCCACCCATCAGCCCCAGGCCGACGATCGCCAGATGGCGCGACCGAAAACTTGCTGCCGCCATAACACCCTTTCGACTCTGATCCTCAGGCAGTGCGATCGACCGCCTCCGCGATGCGACGCACGTTTGCCATCATTCTGCCGAACGCTTCCGGCGTCAGGCTCTGGCGACCGTCGGACATCGCCTCAGACGGGTTCAGATGCACCTCGACGATCAGGCCGTCCGCGCCCGCCGCCACTGCCGCACGGGCGATCGGCTCGACATACTCGGAGTAGCCCACGCCGTGGCTGGGATCGACCACCACAGGCAGATGCGAAAGCTGCTTGAGGACCGGCACAGCGTTGATGTCCAGCGTATTGCGCGTGTAACGCTCGAAGGTGCGGATACCACGCTCGCAGACCATGACGCGCGTGTTGCCGTGTGCCAGAATAT
>Ga0224723_1000523_pt1 | contig 26258 bp, 20 predicted proteins | sample Balambano_FR2_Me_FD_161647 | JGI IMG/M metagenome (GOLD analysis project Ga0224723, IMG submission 161647) | Freshwater sediment microbial communities from Lake Towuti, South Sulawesi, Indonesia - Balambano_FR2_MetaG | ecosystem: Environmental > Aquatic > Freshwater > Lake > Sediment | place... | reverse complement strand
CCCCTGTGCCAGCAGCCACAATATCGCCAGCGAATTGAGATAGGTCTTGGCGGCGACGGTGGTTTCGACACCGGCATTCAGCGTCAGGACATGCTTTGCCTGCAACCCCAGCGGGCGGTCAGGCTGGTTGGTCACCGCCACCAGCCCCAGCGACGGCGGCAGCATGTCCAGCAGCGGCTGAACTTCAGCGCTCGCCCCGGACTGCGAGATGAAAATCAGCATGTCGAACCACTCCAGCAGCGGGTGGTTGAAGTTGATGAGGTTGCTGGCTTCCAGGGCGACCGACGGGATGTTGAGCGATTGGAGCAGATAGCTGGCATACAGTGCCGCGTGATACGACGCGCCCATGCCCGTCAGCAGCACCTGGCGTGGACGCTGCACCGCCCGAAGTCGTGCCTCGCCTTCTATGGTCTGATAGTAAGCAATCAAATCACGCAGCACTTCGGGCTGCCTCAGAATATCCTGATAAAACGGGTTCATCATCTGCACACAGATATATACCGCGAGTCACCAAACGAATATCAGTATATACCAGTTTGAAAATCGCGCAAATTTTGGCTCACGCCGTTTGACAATTCCACTGATCAGCGCTACCTTTTTGAACCGCCAAGACGCCAGTTACGCCAAGAAATCAGAATCAAGATTCTCCTTGGCGACCTTGGCGTCTTGGCGGTTCAAGAATGCCCTTTATTGTTGCTTTCGGGATATACCAGTTCTAAGCGAGGTTCGACACAAACCAATGCGCCATGATGAACGCTGGACAGCCGACAAAATTGCCCACCTGCTGCGGGTGATAACGCCGCTGCAATACCGCCGCCGATCTCCCCTGCCCGCCTTTCTCGGTCGCTTGTTTGACGAGTCCGACCCGCATCCTGAAGGCATTCTCACGCCAGAATATGATGATCGGGACTGGGACGTGATCGCGCCGGGTGATTACTGGGGGGAATGGCGACACCATTTTGTCCTGCGCGGCACGTTCACGATTCCTGAAGACTGGCAAGCCGCTGATAACCTCGCCCTGCTGCTGCCTATTGGCGAAACAGTGGAATTCAGCCACCCCGAAGCACTGGTGTATATAGACGGAATGCCGATCTCCGGCACGGATCGCCACCATCAGGAAGTGCGTTTGCCCGCGTTGGTAAGCGACCATCAACCGCACTCACTTATCCTTGACGGCTGGACGGGTATCGGCGGACCGATGATGACGACGGACAAGCGGCGCAAACTCTTTATGGGCGATTCGACCCTGGCGCAGATTGATCCGCCAACACGCGAGTTGATCGCGGTCACGCGAGTCGCGCTGGAAACGACTCGTCATCTCCAAGAGCGCGACCCCGCCAAAGGGCGACTGCTGACCGCGCTCAATACGGCATTCAACACATTGGATACCAGCGAACCGCTGGGCAACTCCTTTTATGCCAGCGTACCGGAGGCGTTAGCGCGGCTGCGCGAGGGCGTTGCTTCAGCGGGTCATCCGCTGGATGTCAATATCACCGCGACGGGTCATGCCCATATTGATCTCGCCTGGCTGTGGACGACGGCACAGGGGCGGCGCAAGGCGGCGCGAACCTTTCATACCGCGCTGCACCTGATGGATCAGTTTCCCGATTATCACTTCACCCAGAGTCAGCCCCAGCTTTACGCCTGGATTGAGCAGGATCACCCAAAGCTGTTCGAGGCGATTCAGCGGCGTGTCGCCGATGGACAGTGGGAGCCGATTGGCGGCATGTGGGTCGAAGCGGATTGCAACCTGACTGGCGCGGAGGCGCTGGTACGCCAGTTCATGCTGGGGACGCGCTACCTGAGCGAAAAATTCCCGCACGACAAAATATCGCCCGTGCTGTGGCTGCCGGACGTGTTCGGCTATGCCGCCAACCTGCCGCAGTTGATGAAGCAGGCGGGCATGGAATATTTCTTCACCATCAAAATCGGCTGGAATCAGTACAACCGTATGCCGTATGACACATTCTGGTGGAAGGGCATTGACGGTACCAGGATACTGACCCATTTCAGCACGACGCCGGAGCCGGGCAATATCCACAACAAAGGCACGTATAACGCCAATGCTACGCCGGAGGCGGTGCTTGGATCATGGCTGAATGTGCAGGAGAAGGACATCCAGCACGACATCCTGATGAGCTACGGTTGGGGTGACGGCGGCGGCGGTCCGACGCACGAAATGATCGAAAATATCCGCGAGATGGGCAATTTCCCGTCGCTGCCGAAAGTGCAGCAGGGCAGCGTGATCGACTTCTTCAAGCAGCTTGAGGCACATGAACAGCCCGCACAGCCCTACCCGACCTGGTATGGCGAACTGTATCTGGAGATGCACCGGGGGACATACACGACGCAGGCGCGAACCAAGCAGGCGAACCGTTATGCCGAGCGCGACCTGCACAATGCCGAATTTCTGGCGACGATGGCATGGCTGCTTGACAAGGAGTACACCTACCCGCATGACACACTGCGCGAAGCGTGGCGCGTGCTGTGCACCAACCAGTTTCACGACATTCTGCCCGGCAGCAGCATTGGCGAGGTGTATGTTGAGGCGAACGAGCGCTATGCCCAGGTGAGTAAAACGGCGCAGGCGGTCAGTGATTCAGCGCTGGAGATTGTGAAGAACCACTTCGCAGGCGATCTGCTGATCATCAATCCATCCGGTGTTGGTAGAAATGATCTGGCGCTTGCACAGTTTCACTTTCCAGAGGGAAAGACATTGCGCCGTGCCGATGGCGGATGGGTTATGGCACAGCCGGTTGAGGATGGGCTGCTCATTGATGCTGGACAGATACGACCCTATGAACTTGTTACCCTTACTATTGTTGATGACGATCATCGGCTGCCCAAATCGGAAGCAACCGCATCCATGAATGGGTTGGAAAATCAATTTTTGCGCGTTGAATTGAACGACGCAGGCGATATTTCCCAAATCTACGATAAACATATGCACCGTGATGTACTTTCGCCGGAAGCACTCGCCAACCAGTTCCAAATTTTTGAAGACCGCCCAATCCGTTTCGATGCGTGGGATATTGACTCCTATTATGAGGACGAGTGCTGGCTGGCTGAACCTGCCGAGTCGATCCGCGTCGTCGAAACGGGTCCGCTGCGGGCGACTATTGAGATTAAACGGCGCATCCTGCACAGCACAATCACCCAGCGCATTTCACTCGAAAGTTCGAGCCGCCTGATTACCTTTCGCACGACGGTGGACTGGCATGAGAACCACATGCTGCTCAAGGTCGCGTTTCCCGTCAACATCCTCTCGCCCGTCGCCACGTATGGCATTCAGTGGGGGCATGTGCAGCGCCCGACGCACCGCAACACCAGTTGGGATTGGGCGCGGTTTGAAACCTGCGCTCACCAGTGGGCGGACTTGAGCGAAGGCGGTTACGGCGTCGGGCTGGTGAGTGATTGCAAATATGGTTATGACATTCACGACAATGTGATGCGGCTGACGCTGCTGCGTTCCCCCGCCGAACCCGACCCACAGGCTGATCAGGGAGAGCATACATTCACGTATGGGTTGGTACCCCACGACATGTATGATGATAGTGGATCACAGGATACGATCATGTCAGCCCACCGTCTGAAACAACCACTGACAACGGTTCAGGGAAATGCCAGTCAAACTCCTGCGCTGTCCGAAAAGTGGCATCTGTTGGCAAGAACTTCTGAAAATATCATCATTGAAACCATCAAAGCCGCCGAAGATGGCAGCGGGATTGTGATTCGACTCTACGATTTTCTCCGCTGGCGTCGCCTGGTACGCCTGGACTTCGGGCTGCCCGTTCGCGCCGCATGGAAATCCGACATTCTGGAAAAGAGCCGCATATCGCTTGACGTGAAGGGCAAGCACGTTCATGTAGATGTTGCGCCGTTCGAGATTGTCACGCTGATTGTGGAAGTGGAAAGGGGGGTGGCGTTTGGATGAGGGCGACGTATTCAGGTGCAACAGCAGAAACGTGGGACAATAAAAAGTGGCGAGTTTTCACTCACCACTTCTGCCGAACAATGTTCGACTCCGCTACACCTGTGCTGAGGGACCTGGATTCGAACCAAGATTAATGGATCCAGAGTCCACTGTTCTACCATTGAACTATCCCTCAAAGTGAGGGTAGTCTATCATGCGCGGCAGGTGTGTTCAAGGCTGAAACGTCTTTCGCCGTCAGCCAGCGTTTTACTCGCCGCGCTTCTGCAATTTCACCCAATCATCCTTTAACGTTACCGTTCGGTTAAACACCAGCTTGTCCGCGCTGGAGTCGTTATCAACAGCAAAGTAACCCAACCGTTCAAACTGGTAGCGCGTCCCGGTAGCAGCACCCTTCACGCTCGGTTCAAGATAGGCGGTATCTATGACCTCAATTGATTTGGGGTTCAGGTAGTCGGTGAAGTCCTTATCTGCCGCCATATCATTCGGATCGGCTACCGTCAACAGGTGATCATACAGGCGGACTTCCGCCTCAAGCGCGTGTGCCGCACTCACCCAATGCAGCGTTGCCTTGACTTTACGATTGTCCGGCGCATCACCGCCGCGTGTTGCCGGGTCATAGGTGCAGCGCAGTTCAACGATCTTACCGTCCGAGTCCTTAATCACTTCCTCGCACTTGATGAAGTAAGCAGCTCGCAACCGTACCTCACGACCCGGGGACAGGCGGAAAAACTTGGGCGGCGGCTCCTCCATAAAATCTTCCTGTTCGATGTACAGGACCCGTGAGAATGGCACTTTGCGCTTGCCCGACGATGGATCTTCGGGGTTGATGACCGCTTCAAATTCCTCGAGCTGATCCTCAGGGTAGTTCGTCAGCACGACCTTTAACGGGCGCAGCACTGCCATCACACGCGGCGCGATTTTATTTAAATGCTGACGGGCGCAGTACTCCAGCATTTGTACTTCAACAATGCCGTTTGATTTCGCCACGCCGATCATGTCGCAAAATTCGCGGATCGCCTCTGGCGTTACGCCGCGCCGCCGTAAGCCGGAAATCGTCGGCATTCGCGGGTCGTCCCAGCCGCGCACATGCCCTTCCTGCACCAGCCGAATAAGGCGGCGCTTGCTCAATACGGCATACGTCAAATTGAGGCGGGCAAATTCAATCTGCTGCGGGTGAAAAATACCGAGCTGCTCAATACACCAGTCATACAACGGGCGGTGATCCTCAAATTCCAGCGTACAGATGGAATGGGTGATTTGCTCAATCGAGTCGCTCTGCCCGTGCGCCCAATCGTACATCGGATAGATGCACCACTTGTCGCCCGTGCGCGGGTGATGCGCGTGAAGAATGCGGTAAAGGACGGGATCGCGCAGGTTGATATTCGGCGAATTCATATCAATCTTCGCCCGAAGTACACATTCGCCCTCTTTGAATTCGCCGTTTCGCATTCGTTCAAACAAATCGCGGTTTTCAGCAGGGGTACGGTTGCGATATGGGCTTTCCTTACCGGGTTCCGTCAGCGTACCGCGATGCTCCCGTATTTCATCGGCGGACAGGTGATCCACATAGGCTTTGCCACTGTCAATCAGTTTAAGCGCCCACTGGTAGAGCTGTTCAAAATAATCCGAGGCAAAACGCAGTTCTTCCCACTCAAAGCCTAGCCAGCGGACATCCGCCATGATCGAGTCGATATATTCCTGCTCCTCTTTGGTCGGGTTGGTATCGTCAAAGCGTAGGTTGGTCGTGCCGCCGAATTCATCAGCAATGCCAAAATTCAGGCAGATGGACTTGGCATGACCGATATGCAGATACCCATTCGGCTCAGGCGGAAAGCGCGTCGCCACGCGCCCCTCAAACCGCCCTGAATCGTTGTGCTGCTCAATGATCTCATGAATGAAATGTGTCCGCTTTTCGGCAGGCGCATTTTCAGTTGAGGCGTTGTTCACCTCAATGTCCGTTGAAGTCATGTGGTTATGCCCATCATTCCGCTGTGAAAGAAAATCTGATTGTACCATCCCGTAATCACAATACAGGCATTAAGCGTCCGAAACCTACTGGCGAAGAGCAGCAAGCGCCTGCTGTAAACGACGCTGAACGCGATCTTTACCGTAAATATGCTGAATTTCATACAGGTCTGGTGTGTTTGTCCTGCCCGTGAGTGCGACGCGCAGGATCATCATCATATCGCCAAATTGTCCTTTGTAGGCATCGGGAGATGCCTTGTAGCTTTTCGCATCCCGCGCAAAACCAAGCGTCTCTGCCAATTCTCGCGCCTGCGCCACCCACTCCTCCTTCCTGGGGAGCAGATCCACCTGCTTATACGCCTCCAACACAGGGACTATTGTTTCAGGCGATGGATTCGTGTAGGGATAGCCGCTTATTTGGATGTGTGCCTCAAAGAGTGGGTCAAAGAAAAAACCGCAGAAACGCTCGGCATCTGACCAATTGATGATGTCCTTGCGTGGAGCGGGACCCGTTCGCTCAACGCCAAACACTTTTACAGCATAAGTAGGATCGGCTTCAAGCATTGCGGCGAAACGCGGATCGTACTGTTTCGCCCATGCCAGCACATAACCGTAAACCTGATCGGCATTGTACGTAGCGACAATATCTTTGCTGATGTCGTTTAGCTTTACCGGATCGAACAGCGGGCTGGATACACCCATATCTTCCAACCGAAGGTGAAATTCGCTGTTCGGCGCGGCAGGGTTCGCCTTACGCCAGTCATAAAAACTCGAATTCGCCAGATTAAGCAGATACTCGGTCACAGCCTGCTGCGGATAACCGCGTTCGTAGTAATAAGCAACATTCGCTTCGGGGTCCTTGCGCTTGCTCAGTTTGCGCTTTGATGTGCCATCCATCTTGGCAATCGGCGCGATATGGGCATATAACGGGACGGGCTGCTCCAGATACTCAAACAACTGGACATGCAGCGGCGCGGACGGCAGCCATTCATCGCCTCGTGTGATGATATTCACGCGCATGAGCGTGTCATCCACGACATGCGCGAAATGATACGTCGGCAGGCGGTTGCCCGACTTAAGCAGCACCATATCCTGATCATTGGCAGGCATATCCAGATCGCCCTTAATCGCGTCTTTGAAGCGAGCGCGAGAATCATTCGGGTACGGAGCGCGAATACGAATGACCGGTTTTTCGCCTGCATCCAGCTTCGCTTTTACCTCGTCAAATGTCGCACTACGCCACCGCGCCCACTCGCCATAGTAACCGGGCTGGACGCGCTGTGCGTCCTGTAATTTGCGAAGCTGAACAAGTTCTTCCTCTGTCGCAAAACAAGGATACGCCAGCCCGCGTTCCACTAGATATTTGGCAAACGCCTCGTAAATTTCACCGCGTTCGCTTTGCGTGTACGGCGCGTAGTCTCCCTGCTCCAGTTCAGGATCAACCTGCACAATGCCTTCGTCCGGCGTGAGATCGAAGTTGATCAGATTGGTCACAATCGCTTCAACACTGCCATCCTGTTCGCGCTTCTTATCCGTGTCTTCAATCCGCAGGATGAACACGCCGCCGCTTTGATGGGCAACGCGCTGCGACACCAGCGAAGTCATGACGCTGCCAATATGCACAAACCCCGTCGGGCTGGGCGCGAAGCGGGTGACAAAGGCATTTTCAGGCAGATTGCGCGGCGGGTATTGTTGCAGATAGTCTTCGGGAGTTTTGATGATGTGTGGAAACAGCAACTGCGCCAGTTCGTGTTTTCGATCCGTCATGGTGTTCCTATTCAAAAATTTCCGAGAGGGTCACGCGAAATTCCGGCAGCACATTGCCCCCGTCCAGAGTCATGTCACCTTCCAGCCGCCGCCCGAAGCCGTCCGGCGTGTACGTCATCGCACTCTTCAACTGCGGGTCAACCAGGATGACGAGGCGAACACCATCTGATAGATACGCCTGCACTTTTTCGTCAACTTCGGTGTGAAGGTCGGTGGGAGAAATCACTTCAATGACGAGTTCAGGGATGATCTGATAGGGACGATCTCGCCAGTCAGGATTCTCTTGATGGAAAGTAATTAACTGGTCTGCGCGAAGGAGCATGAGATCAGGCGTGCGGGAACCCGTGACCCAGTTTCGATCATAACGTTCCGGCAGAATGAATGTCGATTCCTGAAGTACCTCGAATTCTCCGGATGCGAGACAAATCCCATCCAGAAGACGAAACAGAGTCCGTATCGTATAGCTGTGACCTGAAACGCCGGGCATACGGTACTTCCTCTCGCCGTTGATGAGATCGAAGGTCTGTTTATCATGTTCGCGGATGAACTCGTCCATCGGCATACCGACACGTTCGAGCGTGACCATGCTTCACCTCGTTTCCTTACTTATGACTTATGCGCGAATGCGTCGCCCCCGCATGATCACACTTTCAGCCAGACCAATCCCTGCGAGTGTTGATAATAAAGATGTACCACCGGAGCTAATAAACGGCAGAGTCAATCCGGTTACCGGCATCAGACTGAGATTCATGCCGATGGAAACGAACGTCTGAAAGAAGATGAACGCAGCGACACCATAGCAAATCAGGCTGCCGAGCGGATCCACCGCATTCCGCGCTCCACGTAAAATGCGGAAGATAACAACACCGATCAGCGACATCACCACGACGCCGCCGACCAAGCCAAATTCTTCAGAAATGACGCTAAAAATGAAATCGGTATGACGCACACGCAGAAAACGCCCCACATTCTGCGGGCCGTTCGCATATCCCTTGCCAAGCAAGCCACCCGATCCGATGCTGATACGCGCCTGCAAAATGTTGTAATAGGCATCACGATTGCTCTCCGGGAAGAAAAATGACGTAAGGCGCTCGCGCTGATAGTTTTGCATTTGCGTCCATGCCACCGGGACAGCGACAGGTGCCAGCATGAGGAAAATCAGCAGCCCGGCGGCAATATGCTTGAGCCGCAGCCCCGATGCCCAGACCATCGTAAGCCAGATGACGGCAAACACAATCGTCATGCCCAGATCGGGCTGCGTAAAGATCAGCAGCGCCGGAACGCCAACGTGAATCGCTGACTTTGTCAGCGTACTCAGCTTATCCATCCGATCATAGTTCTTCGCCAGCAGCACGCCGAGCGTGATGATGATCAGCAGTTTGGCGATTTCCGACGGCTGAATACGAATACCGATATTGAGCCAGCTTTGCGCCCCTCCGTCGCCTTCCACGCCGAACAAGCGCACGAGGACGAGCAGGATAATCATGACGACATACAACCAGTTATGCACACCGCCGAGCAGTTTGTAATCGAGCGCCGCCAGCGCCAGCAGAATCCCAAAACCCAGAAAGGCAAATCGAATTTGATCGGGAACGCGGTTTATCAGATCGGGGTCAATCGCACCAAGCGTGGCGCTGCGAATCATCAGTACGCCGATAACGGTCAGTAGAATACCTGCGCCAAACAGCACAAAGTCAAACTGCCGCCATAAATTACTTAATCTCATGAGGAAACCCGTAGAAAGACAACATGGCATTATAGCCGAGCGGGTGTAACGGGTCTATTCTGGTTTTTCCTCGTCGTCATTCTCATCAAGCGCGGATAGATCGTGAGGCGGGGTATCCACATCCTCATCGGGGTCAATTCCCGGAATCGGCTTGTAGAAAGGAATATCGGCGACGATAGCCGGGGTGCGATCCCGATTTTGCAATGCAATATCCACATTCTGACTATCCACCGCGACATATTTCGAGATCACCGCGAGAATTTCCTGCTTCATCGCTTCCAGGCGCTCCGGCGGAAGATTGATGCGATCATGGATCAGGATAAATTGCAAGCGCTCTTTAGCTTTCGAGCCGCTGCCCACTTTGGGGCTGCGACCAAACATGCGGTCAATCCAGCTTGACATATCTGCGCTCCCTTACTGCTGATCCCCGATCAACTGCCGCCAAACATGCGTGAAATTCGCTTGAGAAACCCGCCGCTTTCTTCCAACTGCATAAACGGTACGTTCTCACCCATTAAGCGGCGGGCGATGTCACGATAAGCCTGCCCGGCCCGCGAGCCCTCCTGCAACGCCAGCGGCGTACCGGCGTTTGATGAAGACACCACGCTTTCATCTTCCGGCACGATGCCGATCAGCTTGATCGCCAGAATATCCGTCACATCTTCCGGGGAGAGCATCTCGCCCTTGCGAATCATGTCAGGTTTGACGCGGTTCAAAATTAAATTTGCCGGACCCTTATTCTCCGCTTCAAGCAGCCCGATGATACGGTCAGCATCGCGTACAGCCGATACTTCGGGGTTCGTCACAATCAACACTTCATCAGCCGGGGCAACCGCATTCCGAAAGCCGCGCTCAATGCCCGCTGGACAGTCAATCAGGATAAAGTCAAATTCCGGGCGCAGTTGGTCGGCAATCTTGACCATATCCGCCGGACTGACGGCAGTTTTGTCGCGGGTTTGCGCGGCGGGGATGAGATACAGTTCGGCGAACTGCTTGTGCTTGATCATCGCCTGCCGCAGTTTACACCGCCCTTCAACCACATCCACAAGATCGTAGACAATACGATTTTCCAAGCCCATGACAATATCAAGATTTCGCAGCCCAATGTCAGCATCAATCAGGACGACACGCTTCTGCAGCTGCGCCATCGCCACGCCAATATTGGCTGTCGTTGTGGTCTTGCCTACCCCACCCTTTCCACTCGTCACGGTAATGACTTTGGCACCTCTCGCGGGCTTTCGTCCCTGCGTTGGTGCGCCGCCTGCCCCCACGTTTGCCGCCATACGGCTGTTTCCCTTTCTTCAGCGAGGCTTACCCGCCCCAGGCATCCACAATGATACGGTTATCTCGAATAAGCGCGATCTCCGGCTTCGGCTTATGCCGCTTATCGGTCGGTGATACAGCGATATAATTGGCGATCCTTAACTGCGTTGGCACCATATCCAGCGCACAGACGACGGCGGTATCGTCGCCTTCGCAGCCTGCATGGACATTGCCGCGCAGCCGCCCCCAGACGATCACATCCCCCTGCGCGATGATCTCCGCCCCCGCGTTAACATCACCAAAAATGACAACGTGCCCCTGACTGCGAACGAGCCGCCCGGAACGGAGCGTGCGGCGGATCATGACGCCAAGCGTGCCATCTTCTTCGGGATTAAACGGCAGCGCGTCCACCTGTGCAGGCGACGGCGAGGCAGGCACAGGTGCGCTATGATTCGCCCGCAGGTCAAGCGCCGTCGCTGACTCAATCGTCGTCTCACTCTCGCTGGATACGGCAAACAGTGTCATGCCTCGTCGTTCCAGCAGCGCCTTGACGGTGCCAAGTTCGTCTTTACGTACCGGGCGCGTGCCTACGTCCAGCAGGACATGCGCCCCGGCGTAAAATGCACTTTTCCCGTCAATCCGCGCCGCCAAATCGGAGGTGACTGACAGCCATTCTTCTTCGGGCGTGAGCGTAATGAGCAGCCCTTCTTTCACGCCTTTGATCGTTACTGTAGAGTCGGGCATGGTCGCCCCTGAACCGGATCGTACTGGTAATGAATAACTCATAACTATACATCACATTCGTTTATCCGCTATACGACGCCTGCAATCCGCAGCAGCATGAAAATCGGCAGCAGCGTAAACCCGGCCGGCGCGAGCCAACGCAGATACGAATCAGGCTGGCGCACGCCTTTTTGAATCCACTGACCAAAGGTATAGACGGCATATGTCATCCAGATCACCTGAATCATCAGAAGTGGCATGAGCAGTACCGACGCATCCGCGCCAAAATACACCAACCCAAACAGGGCATAACTCGCATAGGCAATCATCGTCACCACGCCAACGGGCGGATACCACCGCGCCAGCCGCGCCAGCCCGATCACGCCTAACGCGAGACCAAACCAGGTGAACTGGTAAATCACCAGTTGAATTAAATCGAGCCAGCGCGCGGGATCACGCCATCCCCCGGACAGAATGAACGGCACAGTGATCCCCTGTTGCTCAGCGAGTGCCACGGGATAGCTCCACCAGTTGCTATCCGCATACAGCAGGATTATGCCGCGCAGCCCGAAAATCGAAATGCCGACCAGCACGATCCAGTACCAGACGGGCAGACGCTTGCCGGTTAAGAACAAGCCGAGCAAAACTGCGGGTGCAAGGAGCGCGAACAACGGGTCATTCAGGATGCCAATGACCATGAGGATGAGCAGACCATATGTATGCTGAAACCCAAGCTGCCCGGTAGGCGGTGAGTCCGGGCGTGGATTTGCGGCAAACAGCCCATCTATGAGCAGGTAGAGCAGCCACGCGGTGAGAAGCGTGGTCAGGCGCAGGCTGCGCGGTGTGCCAACGACGACCAGAAATAACCCGCCAAAGATCAGCACCGCTATGGCGATTCCGACTTGTGGCTTGCGGCTCAGAAGGATAACCACAAGCGCAGCTGCCCCTGCGATAACGAGCGCGGCAATGACTTCAAGCGGTTCGAGCATTTCCGCGCCGCCTGTTTGCGCCCAGAACGCCGGGCAGAATGCCAGCGCCAGCCCGCCAATAACCGTAAGTGCCGACCCCATCGGGCGCAGGATTAAGCCCAGCGCGAGGATGACCAGCGCCAGACCGGATGCGCGTAACACTGGAGTCTGCCCAAGAATCATGAACACAATCCACGCACTCGCGCCCGCTGCCATCGGCGGAATCCAGTAGGCTGCCTGCTGGCGCTGGAGGTCATTGAGGCGAACGGCGTTCATACGTGGACTATGCCCCATCCACGGGAACTGGACTGACTTCAACCGGTGGAGTCGGCGACGGAAGGATCGCTTCGCCCTCCAGAAGCGGCTCCACGGTTGGCTGTGCCAGCGGAATATCCAGCGGGGCAGGATTTTGTTGGCGCTCATTCTGCAAGCGGAAATAGGCTTCTATCGTTTGTACCACCACAGGCAGAGCAACAGCCGAGCCTTCGCCGCCGTTATACACGAATGCGATGACGAGAATTTCCGGGTCTTCGTAGGGCGCATACGCCGTGAACCAGGCATGGGCGGGCCAGTTGCCCGGCACGCACAAGCCAAGCGGGCGGGCAATCTCGTCGCAGTACTCGGCTGTTCCCGTCTTCCCTGCCACCGCGACATACGGTAAATCCGCCGATTGTGCCGTTCCATTCGTAACCGTTAGCCGCATCCCTTCCTGCACCAGATCGAAGTACTCGTTTTCGACAAAGGGCGGGCGATATTCGGGGTCAAATCGAATTTCATTGCAGTAACTATCAAAGAACCCGTAATCCGGCGCGACCAGCACCGTATATGGGCGCATATCCGGCACACCAAACGGATCGGAGTTGATATCCACCTGCGCGGTATAGGTGTTCGGGTTGCAGCGTGACGGGTTATACCATTCGCTGTTCGGTTCGCACAGGCAGGAGAGGCTGGCAGAACCATTCATAATCATGTCTTCGAGCAACAGCAGCCGCACGGGCTGCCCAGCCCGAATTTCATCCAGATTGAGCGTTCGCAAAATCTGCGGCTGAAACGAGCGGGTGACATTGCCATCCGTATCCGTCATTTCGCGGATGAGCGTCGGCTGGTAGAGTGTGCCACCGTTAGCGATGGTACCCACCGAGCTTATCAATTGAAGGGGCGTGACATTGACGTAGCCCTGCCCAAAGGCGGCATTATAGGTATCGCCGGTAGACCAGTTCTGCCCGTAGAGGCGGCGCTTCCAGTCCGGGTCAGGCATACGACCCGCCGTCTCAAACGGAATCTCAATGCCGAGCTGCGAGCCAATGCCGAGCGCGGTCGAATATCTGAACAAGTCCGTGATACCCAGTCCACCATCACGCAGCACCTGCGGCGACACTTCTGGGTTGCCGCCGCCGACCTGGTAAAAATAGACATCACAGCTTTGCGCGATTGCCCCGAGCATATTCAGATTGCCATGCCCTTGATCAAGCCAGCAGACAAAGCGTTGACCGCGTGTTTCATCATTCGGCGCATAACGATTCGGCAGGATCAGATCACCCGGATCATTGAGAAGTGAAGACGGATCAATCACGTCTTCCTGAAGCACACCCAGCGCTGTGATCACTTTCCAGACGGAACCCGGCGGATACAGTGACTGCGTAGCATGATTGACCAGCGGCGTCAGCGAATCTGCCGCGATATCGAGGTAGTAATCCACATCTATACTGCGGGCGAAGCGCGAGTTGTCGTAGCTGGGATAGCTCACCATCGCCAGCACCTCGCCCGTCTCCGGATCCATGGCAATCACGACGCCGGTTTCGCTGATGATGCGCCCCTGCTCCGCGTTGAGGGAATTGATGCGGTTGCGAAGCGCTTCTTCCGCAGCGGCTTGCAGATCAACATCAATCGTCAATTCGACATTTTGCCCGGCAATCGGATCAATTCGCTCCAGCTCCTGAAGCGGCTGCCCGGCGACATCCACCTCACGGACCACGCGCCCGCGCTGACCCGAAAGAATCGCTTCCAAGGATAGCTCCAGACCGGAGTAACCAACGCGATCATATGCCGGGTTATAGCCCAGTTCGAGTAATTCAAGCTGTTGTTCCGGCGAAATCGGGCCCATGTAGCCAATCATCGAGGCGGTCAGCGCCCCTGTTGGATACTGGCGCACAGACACGACTTCCACATCAACGCCGGGCAGCGTGATGCGCTCCTCCAGGATTTGCATGGCAGCTTCCTGCGGCGCGTCCTGAGCGATGATGACAGGGCGATACGGCGCGATACCTCTGCCTTCGTCCACCAGTTCCTCGATACTGCGAACCGCTTCACCGGACGCATCCGCAATCGCCCGTGTCGGTGGTACACCGGTGAGTGCGGACAGGCGGTTGTAGATTCGCAGCACCTCATCCTGTCTGTCCGGCAGCGCCGCAGGGATAACGGTCACATTAAAAGCAGGCACATTGATTGCCAGCGGGCGGCTATAGCGATCACTCATCACACCACGCGGCGCGGCAAGCGGCAGTTCGCTCAGGCGATTCTCATTCGCCGCCGCCTGCAAATTATCGTATTCAAAAATTTGCAGCTGCACCATGCGAACGCCGAATACCAGAAAGACCGCGAACACAATGCCTTGCAAAAAGGTCAGCCGCCAGCCCTGAAAGGGCAAAAGCCGTCCCATCGTTACCTCAATTCCCCGTCCTCAAGTTTTCGAGCGTTTTGAGGACGCTTACCCTTACTCGACGCGCACGGGCGGCGGGCAGAAACGCCGCATCAGCCAGTACGTCGGAAAAACGAACACCAGATTATAGGCGATACTGGGTACGATATTATAGGTGATCATCTCAAACAGGCGGATGTTATACCCTGCGAGAATCGTCAGCGTGAGCGCGATCACCTGCAACAACACCGTTGCCAGTATTGTCACGCCGATTATTGAGAAAAACCCCAGCCGAACAAGCTTCCCGCGCAGGCGATCAATCACGAACACGACGATGAGCAGGGCTAATGTCGTTGCCCCTAATGGGAGACTCGTCAGCAAATCCTGGAGTATCCCGCCAACGAACGCCCACGCCACGCCCTGCTCCAGCGGCGCTTGCACCGCATAAGTGATCACCAGTAGCATGACGAGATTGGGCTCACCGCCGAGGATTCTGATCTGCGGAATGACGGTCACTTGCAGCAGCGCCGCCAGAATGAGCAGCGGAACGCCAAAATAATTCCCCATCTGCCGCGCTTACGCTTATTGCCCTGTTTGCCCGAAGGCGGAGACATCAACAGGCTGGAAGTTTGTCACGACGAGGACAATCTCAAGTTCGTCAAAATCAATCAGGCTGCGTAGCTGCGCCACCTGATACAGGTCGAGCCCTGCGCGGCTGCTCGTCACCTGTCCAACCACGACATCAGGCGGTAGATTTCCTCCAAGCCCCGATGTTATCACAAGGTCGCCTTCGAGGATCGTCTCGCCCAACGGGATAAAATTCATTTCCAGATTGCCCGACACCTGCCCCGTGACAGTACCTTCAGCGCGGGTGCTTTGCAGGCGGGTGCTAATCGCGCTGGACGGATCACTGACCAGCAGCACCCGTGACGCATTTGACTGAACCTCAATCACACGCCCAACCAAGCCCTGCGCCGTCACGACAGGCATACCCACCTGAATACCGTCGCGGGTGCCGCGATTGATCGTGATCGTTCGCAGTGGTGTTTGTTCGCTGGCGATAACATCAGCGGCGAGAAAATCCTGCCCCTGTGCCGCGCTGACGTAATTCACCAGATCAGCAAGGCGGCTGTAATCGCTGGAGACCTCACGCAAATCCACCACTTCCGCCTGCAAACGCGCCAGCGCCGCTTCCAGGTCGGCATTGCGTTCCTGCAAGGATTGAATTTCTGCCAGATCGAGGACGCCGCCGCTGACCTGCACGGCAGCGCGGTTGATCACACCGCTAATAGCGTTGAGCGGTGCTGCCAGCAATCCTTCAATCGGCGCGAGCAAGCCGCTTTGACTGGCGGCGATGAGACCGAGTGTAATCACCATGAGAACGGTGAAGTAAACACCGCGATTGGCGCGAACGCCGCGTCGTGTAGTCTGGTTCATGAGCTAGTGTTTGGTGCTGCCTCGCTCCAAACCAACAAGCAGGCGACGCAGGTTGTTGTAGTCTTCGAGAATACGCCCCGCCCCACGCGCTACACACGTCATGGCATCATCGGCAACCCACGTCATGATATTCACTTCCTCACGCAGGCGATCCACCAGTCCCTTCAACTGACCGCCGCCGCCCGCCAGACAAATTCCGCTTTCCATGAGATCGCCGACGAGTTCAGGCGGCGTCGCGTCGAGGGCATCCTTCACCGTATCAATGATGATGTTCACCGATCCGCTGATAGCTTCGCGGACTTCAATCGAACTCACCTCGACCAGACTTGGCAGACCTGTCACCAGATTGCGCCCCTTGACGGGTTCAATTCGTTCTTGCGGCAGCGGAAATGCCGACCCGATCTCGATTTTGATCCGTTCGGCAGTGGGTTCACCAATTAAGAGGTTATGCTTTGTTCGCATATACTGAACGATGTCCTCGTCCATCTCGTCCCCCGCGACGCGAATTGAACGGCTGATGACGATCCCGCCGAGCGAGAAGATCGCCACTTCCGTCGTGCCGCCGCCGATGTCAATGATCATGCTGCCGCGTGTCTCCTGAACGGGAAGCCCTGCGCCGATCGCAGCTGCGACAGGTTCTTCGATCAGGTAGACTTCACGCGCTCCGGCGCTCAACGCCGCGTCATATACGGCGCGTTTTTCCACTTCGGTCACGCCGCTGGGGATACCAACGACCACACGCGGGCGCGGAATCGGCACCCAGCTTTGTTCATGCGCTTTATTGATCAGGTGGTGGAGCATGGCTTCAGTAACTTCAAACTCGCTGATCACACCGTCCCGCAGCGGGCGGACGATCAGGATGTCCTTTGGATTCTTGCTCCACATTTCTTTGGCACGCGCTCCAACTTCAATCGGGCGGCGTGTTTTCTTTTCAAGTGCCACAAACGAAGGTTCGTTGATGACGATCCCTTTTCCGCGCACACTCACCAGGGTGTTGGCTGTCCCCAAGTCTATACCGACGTCAAGGGAAAATAAGCCAAAAAAGTAATCTAGCGGACTAAGCACTAGGCGATCCTCACGGGCGATAACAGGGAGCGATTATATCATGGGGCTAGGCGCAAACAAATTAGGTACTATAGAGTGAATCACAACGATTGAAACGATGGACATTCAGGAAGCGGTGCGCCGTGCTGCGCGGCGGCATCAACTCACTCCCGCGTATGGGTCGCTGGTTATTGGTGTGTCCGGCGGCGCAGACTCGCTTGCGCTGCTACATGCGCTTCATGCGCTCAACCAGCAGCATACGCTCCATACAAAACTGCATGTCGCCACGCTCGATCACGGGCTGCGCGGGGTTGCGGGTGCGGAAGACGCCCAATTCGTGGTGGATACTGCCGCCGCATGGGGTATTCCCGCGACGCTGGAAAAGGTGGATGTCCGGCAGATTGCCTCTGAGTATAAATTGGGGATCGAAGCCGCCGCCCGCCGCGCTCGCTATGATTTCTTCGACCGCGTTGCCCGAAACGTTGGCGCGGATCGAGTAGCGGTAGCGCATCATGCCGATGATCAGGCAGAAACCGTCCTCATGCGGCTGCTGCGCGGCGCAGGCATTGATGGGTTAGCCGGGATGGGATTTGCCGCGCCACTACCCTATCATCCTGAACTGACGCTCATTCGCCCGCTACTAATGGTCAGCCGCACCGCAATACAAGCCTATTGTGTCATGCACGGGTTGCTGCCGCGCCACGACGCAACCAACGAGGACGATCAGTACACCCGCAACTTCATTCGCCTTTACCTGCTGCCAGTGATCGAGGAACGATTTCCCGAAGCTCAGCGTACCCTTGTTCAGCTTGCGGAGATCGCCAGTCTCGAACGCGATTTTATGGAAGCAGCGCTGCACGAGACCCTTATCCCGCTTGTCAGGTATGATTCTTCCCGACTTACGCTGGATCGCGCTGCATTTGAGGCGGCGCACCCCGCGCTAAAACGCCGCTTTATCCTGTGGGCAGCCCGCGAGCTCGGCGCTCCGAAAGAGATCGGCTATGAGCATATCGTCGCCGCCGTCGAAACGCTGACGCTGGGCGAAACTGGAGCGCAGAGTCAATTACCCGGTAACATTACAATTTACCTGACAAGGGAAACAATCCAGGTTGCAAAATAGATTCTATGGGGTATCATTAAGAATTGATAAAAGTTCTGTGTCATCACAATCATAGGCAAAAGCAATGGCAGCGGAACCTTTTGAACCCGCATCGGTACTGGTTGTTGACGACGAAGCAGCCATCCGCTATTCCGTCAGTAAAACGTTGCAGCGCGTAGGCTATAACGTGCGCGAAGCCGCTAACGGCGACGATGCGCTGGACGCGATGAAATCGCATCTGTTTGATGTCATCCTGACCGACGTGCGTATGCCCCCCGGCATTGACGGGGTTGAGTTGGTGCGTCGCATCAAGGATAACGATCCCGATAGCGTCGTGATTCTGATGACGGCATATCCCAGTCTGGGAACTGCTGTCGAGGCACTGCGATTGGGCGCACACGATTATCTGATTAAGCCAAGTTCCAGCCAGGATATTCGTAACAGCGTTGCCCAGGGCATCGAACGTTCGCGTAACCTGAAGCGCCGCCGCCTGCTCCTTGACGCGATTCGCAGTAATATTCACGAGTTGAGCCGCGCACCTGAAGAACAAAACACCACGTCGTTAGTCCGCGAAGCCGCCGGCGACAATGGCAGCGGCGACGAGAGCGCGATTATGGCAGGCTTCAACAGTATCATGCAGCTTGGTTCGCTCACGATTTATCCTGGGCGTTACCAGATCGCGGTTGATGACCATCCGATTGATCTGACACCAACAGAATTCGATCTGCTCCTGTATCTCGCCGCGCACCGTGGTCGTGTGGTCTCCTGTCATGAACTGGTACGCGAAGTGCGCGGCTATGCGGTGGATGAAGCCGAAGCCCGTGAAGTCATCCGCCCCCATGTCAGCAACTTGCGCCGCAAGCTCAAGAATATGGGACTGGATGAAGACCTGATCGTCAATGTGCGCGGGATCGGCTATCGTTTGAGCGAAGCACAAGCGGAATAATCTCATTCATGCAAAGACAGTCTAACGAATTTATCAGCAGGGCAAGGCGTTTCTTGTCCTGTTTTGTCGTCCTGTTTCTTCTAATCTTCACTATACGAGTATCGCCTCTGGCGGCGCAGGATGAGATTAACGCGCTGATCAATAGCATGACGCTTGAACAGAAAGTCGGGCAGTTGTTCATGGTCACGCTGCACGGCGCGGTGATGACGGGGGACGGCGCGGCATTTCTGCGAACCTGGCAGCCCGGCGCGATCAGCATTTTCAGCGATAACGTCACCACGCCTGAAAATATGACGACGCTCACGAATAATTTTCAGGAGACGATTATCGCGGCTGGCGGAATTCCGCTGATTATCGCGGTGGATCAGGAAGGCGGTGTGGTGCAGCGGCTGCCGCCTGAAAACGGCTTCACGTTCTTTCCGACGCCGATGCTGATGAACGCGGCGGGCGCGGACATGGCGCAACAAATGGGCATTGCAGTCGCCGAAGAACTGAGCGCTGTGGGTATCAATATGAACCTCGCGCCCGTCGCCGATCTGGAAACCAACCCGAATAATCCGATTATCGCCCGCCGCAGCTTTGGCAGCGATCCGGAGATGGTCGGTTCTTCAATTGCCGGATTTATTCAGGGATCGCAACTCATCAACGTCATGACCGTTGCCAAGCATTTTCCCGGTCATGGCGAAACGAGCGAAGACTCCCATGCCACCCTACCCCGAATTGATCTGCCACTGGATCGGGTTGAGACCATCGAACTTGTTCCGTTCCGTGCGGCGATAGAGGCGAATGTCGCGGCGATTATGGTCGGGCATTTGTGGTATCCTGCGCTTGATCCAACGCCGAATATGCCCGCTTCACTCTCGCCAGTCATAATCACCGATTTGCTGCGCGGCGAACTCGGTTACGACGGCATCGTCATCACCGACGCAATGGATATGAATGCCGTTGATCTCACCTATAACTTTTACGACGCGGTGCTGATGGCGGTAGAAGCGGGCGCGGATATATTGGCATTGGGCCCCAGCACAGGCCTGGATGTCGCCTCACAAGCGATGCAAACGGTGATTGATGCGGTGAACAGCCGACGTATTCCTGAGTCGCGCATTGATGAGTCCGTTCGGCGGATATTGACGGCGAAGCAGCAGTATGGCTTGTTTAACTGGCAGCCGCTTGACTCCGCAGCGACACAGACGCGCCTGCGCCTTGACTCCCATGCGGCACTGATCGAAGACCTGTATCAGGAAGCAGTCACCGTCGCCTATGATCATGGTGAACTCGTCCCTGTGAATTCCTCAGGCGAAGTGGCGATCATCTTCCTGGCGACGCGCTACCAGATACAGCAGGAATGCTCGCAGTATACTGACCCGGAACGCACACGCTGGGTCGGCGTTGGCGATGCGCCGAGTAATGACGAAATCAGTTGGGCAGTTTCAGCGGCAAACGCTGCCGATACAGTCATCGTATTCACACAGAACGCTTATCGTATCCCCGAACAGCAGGCTTTGGTCAACGCCTTGCCACAGGAGCGCACAATTGCCGTTGCCATCTGGTCGCCGTATGACTGGCAACGTTACCCCAACGTTGGCGCGTATATGGTCACATACAGCCCGGCACGCCCCGCCGTGCCTGCGGCGTGTGCCGCGATCTTTGGCGCTGTTCCCGCATCAGGACGCCTTGCGATCACGTTAGGAGAAGGGCTGCCCGCAGGCAGTTTTGACCAGAATTGATTTTTTGCACTTTTTTGCAGGTTGAAGTTCACGATTCATGGTTTAATGAAATGTGGATTGTAATTTTTTTATTCGCTACAGGAGGATCATCATGAAACGACTTTCGCTTTTCTTTAGTGCCTCCCTCGCAGGTGTCGTGCTGGCAGCCGCACTCCCCATGAGTGCTGCGCTGGCGCAAACTGATTTTGAGTGCCCGAACAATGGACCCAGCATCATTAACGGGGTCGAGTTCCAGACCAATGTCCGCCCGGGTAACACCTATGCCGTCACAGCGATTGGTCTGGACGGGTTTGATCCGGTTCTCGCGGTGATTGCCCCGGACTCCAACGAAGCGCTATGCAGTGATGATAACCCGGACGCTTCCCAGATCAGCGGCTTCCTGCCAACAACAGGTGAATTCGACTCGTCCAGCCTCAACTCGCAAGTCATTTTCAGCAACGACTCAAATGACTTCATGGACATCACGATTGTCGTCAGCGGTTTTGGCGGCAGCACGGGCGATTTCGTCCTGCTGTTCGTGGGCATGCATTACACCGAAGCCGATGGTGCAGGCGACCCATTCCGTGTCTACGTGGAACCCAATGTGATCGCACAGGGTACACCCCTCAGTACCTATGTCATTGGTGTTGATGACTCGCTCGACCCTAAAATCACACTTGTGGATTCCGATGATAATCCGCTTAGCGACGGCAACGGCGATGAAGTCTATTGTGATGATGCCAATAGCAGCTCACTCTGTTGGGGTGAAGGTGCGGATGTAGCATTGCAAGGCTCGTTCCTGATGGACGGCAGTGCGATGCTGGTTGCCGATTCGCTTGACTCGCTGCTCATTCTGCCCGTCGAAGACTTGGATCCCAGCGTACCTCATGAAGAATCGTTCTACGCCTTCCTGGTAAGCAGTTTTGCTCAGAATACCACTGGCGAATATCTGCTTGCGTTCCATGTCGGCAGTGGTGATCCGTCAACCCTTCAGGGAAGCTCGAAGTAACAAGAGCCAACTGTTGAACTGCACAGGGAGCAGCTTACAGGCTGCTCCCTCTATTATTCGCGGAATCTACTGTCGTCATCGAAATTTTTTAATCTTTTTTGCAAGCGAAATTGTCATTTTCATGATTTAATCCGTATATCAGTAATGTTTTCTGTGAAGAAGTCATTTTGGGGAGTGAATCAATGAAGACTCGTCGGCTGCTGTTACTTGCAGCACTCACTACGATTTTTATCCTTATCGCCGCGCTGCCAATGGGTGTTGCCTTTGGTCAGCTCGATGTGACCTGCCCCAACGGTCAGCGTATTACGAATGGGGTTGAATTCAATACCAATGTTCGACCCGGTAATACTTACCGTGTCACCGTGCTGGGCGTGGATGGCTTTGATCCGGTTGTCGCCGTCATTCCTGACGTTGGCAGCATTGAATGTAATGATGACAGCGAAGAAGCGTCCGAATTTTCGGGATTCCTGCCGACAACAGGTGAGATAGTGCCATCTTCCTTGAACTCGTCTGTCACGTTCAGCAACCGCACGAGTGATTTTATGGATGTGCAGATCGTTGTTGGCGGCTTCGGTGGCTCGGCAGGCGAATTCGTTCTACTGTTTGAAGGGCTGGCATATACCAGTGCTGATGGGGACGGCGACCCGTTCAACGTCAATGTCAGCGCGAACGTCATCTCGGCAGGAGTGCCGCTTTCTGCCTACGTAATTGGTCTGAGCAATTCGCTCGATCCGAAGATCACGATTGTAGATGCCGACAACGACCCGATCTTCCAGGACGGGGAAGAAGTCTACTGCGACGACGCCAACAGTACGCTGTGCTATGGGGATGGCGCGGACACAGAACTGAGCGGTTCATTTATCCTCACGCCGGATGAAATGATCATCGCTGACAGCCTTGATCCGGTGTTGATCATCCCCACAGCCGGGCTTGACCCGACGATTGATTACGAGTTTTCGTATATCAATTATCTCATCAGCAGCTTCGCAGGCAGCAGCACGGGCGATTATCTGGTCGCGTTCCATCTGGGCGAAGATGACCCGTCGCTGGTGTTGGGCAACGGGAATAACACGGTCGACTGCGACCCGAAAAGCGGTAACTGTGGCGACAGCAGCGGCAACGACATTGGTGAAATTCTGACGATTGAGTATGACGATACACTGACAGGTACACTCATCAGCGGCGAACTCGCGTCGTACTCCTTTGAAGCGGATCGCAACGACTTCGTCTCCGTCGTCCTCACGCCAATTGGCTTTGACGCGGGCATCGTCCTGATGGATGAAGATACGAATGTCCTTGCCAGCGACACAGTGGATGACGGTGAAACGGGAACCCCGATTCTCGCATTCCAGATACCCTCGTCAGGCACGTATTTTCTCGTCATCGGCGACCCGAATGATACCAATGCCAGTGGCACATTCCTGATCTCGCTCATTGGTACGTAACGCCTTCGGCAGCTATAATGAGAGGCGCGTGGCAGGGTGCCACGCGCCTTTTACTTTCGGTTGTTGACAGGGTGACGAATGGCTTCTATCAACTGGGTGAAATATCACGTTGGCGATCATACCGTCGAAATCTATAATCTCGATCAGGCACATTACTTTCGCCACAGCGCGAAAGGGGTAGACTCGGAAATCACATTTGAAGTGCAGGATGACAAGTTTCACATTATGAAAAGTGTCGATCCTGACGCCTATACCGCTATCCTCGCCTATATTCGCAGCGTCACCGGTCATGAGTTAGAGTAGCGGTTCACGTTCCGATGGATATTCTGCTGGCGCACGGCTATTTTCTTTACGAAGATGCACATGAACGCCAGGTCATGAAGCCCTACCCTCCGCTGGGTATTCTGTATCTGTCCTCGTATCTCAAATCAAAAGGGTTCGCCGTCGGGGTATTCGATTCGACGTTTCAGCACATGAACGATTTTGAGGCATTCATTGCCCGCGAACGCCCCACCATCGTCGGGCTGTATGTCAACCTGATGACCAAATTCAACGCGCTGAAGATGATGGCAATCTGCAAGGCACATGGCGCATTCGTCGTGCTGGGCGGACCCGAACCGCCCTACTACGCCGACGAATATCTCGCTCACAGCGCGGATGTGATCGTCAAAGGCGAAGGTGAGCTTACGCTCGAAGCGTTGATCAGGCATCTGGCGCGTCACGGGCTGAATCGCCTGACTGAGATCGAGGGCATCGCGTTTTCGGGAGATGACGGGCAAGTTGTCGAAACAGCCCCACGCGCCTTCATTCCTGATCTGAGTGCCAACCCGTGGCCCGACAGGGAAGCGATAGACATCCCCGAATACATGCGTATCTGGAGATATCATCACGGTAAAAGTTCCGTTTCCGTCATTCATGCGCGGGGCTGCCCGTATACCTGTACCTGGTGCAGCCATTCGGTCTATGGCAATACACACCGCCGCCGCACTCCTGAAGACGCCGCCGATGAACTGCTGTGGATCAAGGAACGCTATAACCCTGACCTGATCTGGTATGCTGACGATGTGTTCGCTATCAATCACCGCTGGTTCTTTCAATATCACGAGGCGCTCAAACAGCGCGGCGTGCGTATCCCGTTTGAGTGCATTTCACGCGCTGATCGGCTGAATGAAGAGGTCGTCAAAGCGTTGGCGGAGATGGGCTGCTTTCGCCTGTGGAACGGCTCGGAAAGCGGATCGCAGCATGTGCTTGACGCTATGAACCGCAAAGTGATCGCCGAAGATGTGCAGGCGAAAACACACTTACTCCAGCACTACGGCATTGAAACGGGCATGTTCATCATGCTTGGCTACGAGGGCGAAAATATCCCGGAACTTGAGGAAACCGTCGCCCATCTCAAGAAGTCCAACCCCGATATTTTCCTGACGACGGTTGCCTATCCGATTAAAGGCACGTCGTATTATGCCGAAGTCGAGAGCCGCATCCTCAGTGACAAGCGCTGGCATGAACGCTCGGATCGTGATTTGACGATTTCGGGGCGGCGCTCACGACGATTTTACAGCTTTGCGACGCGCTGGATGGTCAGCGAGGTCGCCCTGCACCGCGCCAGAGTCAACGGCGGCGAGTCGCTAACGCGGCAGGCGAAGCTGTACGCCAACGCGAAAATCGGGCGACTGGGCATGGCGCTGACGCAGGGCGAACGGGTTCAGGCAGACGCGCAGTATCAGACCGTCCATGCCGTCGGCGACTGAGCCAGAGGCGACCCCGCGTGCCGCGTTCGACGCCCTCGCTCCAACCTACGATCAGGATTTCACCACCTCCCGTATCGCGCAAACCTTACGGGCAAAGGTTCAACAGCGCCTTGCCGCGCTCACACAACCCCATGATCACGCGCTGGAATTCGGCTGCGGCACCGGCGAGGATGCGCTGTTTCTGGCACAGCGCGGTGTTCATGTGCTGGCAACCGACGCCAGCGAGGGCATGTTGATGCAAGCGCGGGCAAAAGCAGGCGATCAGCCAAACCTTGAATTTGCTTACCTCGACATTGGGAATCTCCCTGCCTTAATTTCTGACTCTAACCATCACAACTTAAGCGGCACTCATGTTGTCTCCCCTCTCCCTGAGGGAGAGGGGTCGGGGGTGAGGGGCTTCTCTCTCGTCTATGCCAATTTCGGCGTTCTCAACTGCCTGAATGACTGGCGACCACTGGCTGCATGGCTGTCACAGCGCGTCAAAGTCGGCGGTTACACGGCATTCGGCGTGATGAGTCCGTTCTGCCTGTGGGAAACTGCGTGGCACGGGGCGCATGGCGAAATGAATATCGCCTTTCGCCGCTGGCGTAAGAAAACGCCGTTTCATACGGCTGATGAGACGATCGACATCGCCTATCCGACGATTCGCCGCCTCACTCGGGACTTCGCCCCTTACTTTCGCAGAGTGCGCGTTTTTCCGCTTGGCGTGTTTCTGCCAGCCAGTGATGCCTATGGCGTGGTCGAGAATCGCCCGCGCTTGCATTCGCGGCTCATGCGGCTGGAAAAGCGCTTTGGTGATACCGCGCAGTTGGCGCTGTTTGCCGATCATTACTGGAT